>Ga0255340_1005890_pt1 | contig 10922 bp, 11 predicted proteins | sample wastewater_treat_7_FD_192417 | JGI IMG/M metagenome (GOLD analysis project Ga0255340, IMG submission 192417) | Wastewater microbial communities from Lulu Island WWTP, Vancouver, Canada - plant10 | ecosystem: Engineered > WWTP > Wastewater > Unclassified | place: Canada: Vancouver, British... | reverse complement strand
TCTGCTTCCGCGGGAACTGGAGCAAAGGCTGGCCATCGAGCCACATGGTTCCAGATTTGAAGTGGTTTTTAACCTGCCCACAAACAACACACCGATCAGACTCTCCTGCGAGTCGAGAAATGCAGTCGATCTGGACAACAACTTCCAGGTCGGGGCAACGTTTGTCGATGCAGACTTTGAAAACTACAAATCGCTGCAGGCCTATTTGATTTGACGCGCAGTCTCCTTTTTGCACCGGGTTTTTTGGAGAGCTTTGCCAACCACTGCCCAACCGGCAATGTCGCCATACCGGCCCGCGCGAAATCGGGGGGCCGGTATCCAGTATTGCCAGGTGCCTTGAGGATTCGGGGGCAAGCCGGGAAAAACTCGAGGAGGCATTATTCAAAGATCTTTTTGGTAACGCAAAGGGGAGAATTTTGTATGACAAATTTCTTAAGCGTCGGTTTTTTTAACAAAACAAACCATTGTCATACACGTGAATACACTGGGTTTTTCGAGGTGCTGATAAAAAGTATTTTCTCAACGTCGGAATACTTTACATTTGGAAAAAATGCGGTCGTTCAGGCTTGATTACCAAACAGCATTTGTTAAAAATATATTTAGAAATAACAAGGAGTTATGACAATAAATGAATTTTTTGAATCATACGGCACGCTTCATGCTTTAATTGTCATACAAAAATGTGAGCAAAAAGAAAAATATTTGAAAATATAAGGAGATGAAAATGAAAACAAAAATTCTAATGACTTTTCTGGCAGTCTTCTTCCTGGCAACAGGAAGTGCGTTGGCGATACCGGTGGTGACAATCTCGATTGATGGCAATACCGTCACATACAATATCACAAACGATATTGAAGGTTTTGTGATTTATAATATAGGGCTAGGGCCTGCCGATCTTAGCATTGACGGAAGTTGGGTGGTTCCTGAAGGAGCAACATACCGTGGGTCAAATAGTAACGATTGGTTTTATGTAGACCCACACACGGATAGTATAAATGGAATACAAATTACTTATGAAACCTTACCGGAAGAATTAACATACGCTATTTATGTCCACGGAGAAAACCCTTATGATGGAGAAGGTGGAACTTTTGTAGGCTATTCCAATAAGACTCAATTGTATTCATACGGTTTTCTCGGATCAATTAATACCGCGAGTGTTCCCGAGCCAGCTTCTTTGCTTCTGTTGGGGCTTGGACTTCTGGGCATTGCAACAGCCAGGAAAAAATCACAAAAGTAGCCACCACCTAAATGTTAAACAAAAAAGGCAGGGTAACGATATCCCTGCCTTTTTTATTGAAATGAAATCAAGGCCTTACCATTAAGAGTAGAACAGCTTTCAAGAATAGGTCAAACAAAGACCAACCGTCAGTCGATACCACCTTTTTTATTATTATTTATTACCAAGACGAACATCTATAACTACGATTCACCTACCATCCCGCCATCGTTTGCTTGACCGTCCTGATAATTTGTGAGACTGAAATCAACCTCATTCAACTGGGGATCTTGCCAGTCCTTTTTACCAACAGTTAAATGATTATCTTTTACGGCTGAAACAGATTTATGATCTGGGGTTGATTTTTTCATAGCCTGCCTCCTTTTTTATTCATAATTGCAATGGCATTTAAACTAAATAACCGTTATCTGTCAACCAGTATTGTTTTGTTTATTTCCCTATCAATTTATGAACTCGAAGCAGAAAAAATAAGATTAGCATAACTAACCGAACGCAGGAATGCATCAATTTGTTTTGAGTCAGCTTTATTTGATAGAATTGTATACCAGGTTTTTCTTACAGTATCAATGTCTATGTATTTTTTGACTTGAGACGCGGCTTTCAAGCGCCTGAGTTCATCATACATATTACTTTCTTGTGTAACAAGCCTTAAAAGAGCGTCCGCCGCCTGCTTGCCATGTAAAGTATTCAAGCGGACATTATCCGGCAGGAGGCCTTTCATGGCGCGACGGATCAACATGCGCCGGCCGGCAGAAGAAGTATATTGATCAACGGGAACCCCCTTGCAGTATTCCAGTAAACGGACATCCGCACTCGGATCCCTTACTTCTAACTCATGATATGCCTGAATAAAAGACCAGACTTTACCTGCCATGGCTCCGCCCAGCCTTATGATTCGTCTTCTTTCCGTAAAAGGACCTACCCTTTCCTGAATTATGTTCTTATTGTTTAACCCCATACGTTTTATAAAATCCGCGTGAGGGTAGGCATAAAGTAGATTTTCCCCCCGATGAAGAAAGTTTTGGCATTGCAAAATGGTCGGCTTCAGCAGCGGACGAAGCAATTGGCTCTTTATAGAGCGTGGAAAAGAGATGTTAAAATTTTTGCTATACGCGCGCAATGCCTGCCAGCCTTTGCGCCACTGGCCTTTGGCAAACAAATAATAAACGTAGTTTGCCCCGCCATTCCAGGAGATGCCTCCATTGCCGAGCTGGCCGGTTAGCAATACACCAAAATCCTTGGCTTTCGCATTTTGAAGCATTGAGATAATCCAAAACATATTTGTCGAAGCATGTTGTGGCTCTCCAGTAATTTCCAGGCTTTTTTTAATCCCGTCAAGAATGGTCGTCTCTTCGGCATTTATGGGCACATGCTCAATATTCTCGTAGAGTTTCGCCACCTCGTGGGCAAGTGGCCACTCATCGGTTATTCTGTGCGGGAAAAGGTGCTGGCAGGGATAAAGTGGCACTGAGGTATAGGCGACAAGAGGTTGATTTCGTTTTTTCAGCTCTTCGGCAGCAAGCGCGGTAACAGAGCTTGAATCAAGCCCCGCGCTCAAGGTGGATGCCACGGGCCGGATGGAGTTTAGCCTCACGCGCACGGCGCGGCGGAACTGCTCGAGAAATCCTTCCGCATATTCGTCGTCGGAGGCAAAGCGAATCGGTGGCGCCTCCTCTAGGCGCCAGTACTTTTCAATTTGTTTGCCTCTGTCTGTGATATGGGCAAAATGAGAAGCGGGGAGGAAATTCACATCCTCCCAGAAGGTTTGAAAAAAAGTCTCTTCCGAATAATCAAAGATCATTCTGCGGGCAAGGTGCAATTCATTCAGGCGACGGGGCACCTCACTGTGGGAAAGGACAGCCTCGGAACTGGAGGCAAAAACGACCAGCGGCGGCTTGAAATAGTAATAAAGGCCGGTGTTGCCCATATGGTCGCGGGCGAGAAATAGCTTTTTTTCTTTTTTGTCCCAGGCGGCAAATGACCAGTCACCGAAAATATGCCTGCAGGCCTCCCTGCCCCATTTGCGCCAGGCAAGCCAGACCAGACGCCCGTCCGGTGTGGTCGGCCTTTGGGGATGAGGTATGCCAAACAGATCGCAAAGTTCATCTCGGTTATCGAGGCGTGCCGCCGCTGTGAACAGGACGTCCGTCTCCGTATCGTGATGGGGCATTTTTTCGTAAGGGGACTCGTGGGTGACAATCAAAAGCGCATGACCGAAAGCGGCATTTGCGGAAATAACTGAACCGATTCCATCGGGGCCCCAGTGTGACATCGCTGAGGCCATCTTCTGAAATTCTTCAGGACTTGCCGGACGCCCGTCTAAATTTACAAACCCGAAAATACCGCTCATCAGGACCGCCTGTTTTTCAATAATTATACGATACGCCGATACCGCCGCCATGCTGCTGGCATACGTAACTCATATCAGGAATGATTCAGTTTTGAAAATACAAACTTTCCCCTGCGGGCGCAGGAAAGCGGACCGCCGGTTGATGCGCGCATGATGGCACAGATAAAAGGCTACGTCACAACAATTCAAATAAATCTGATTTTGCGGCTTTCTTATCCAGTGTAAGGACACTTTGACATCCCCAATGATGGGCTGATTGAGCAATCAGCAGATCGGACATATCTACTGATGAGGTCATGGCTGATGAGACAAAAGCCTGAACTGCAGGCTGGGATTCAAATTTCAAAATCGGCATGGAAAGGAGATTTTTAAAAGTTTCAATAACTTCTTGGCGGGAAATATTGTAAACGGATTCCAGTACCCAGATAGTTTCAAGAACAACGGCAAGGGGAACAAACAATATCCCCTGAGAATCTTGTGTATCTTTGAAAAGCTTATAAACTGCCTGCGCCTGCTTTTCATCGTCTCTTACAAGAAATCGCACAATGATATTCGTATCGAGCGCTTTCATCCTTTTTTCTCCCGGATTCTTTTCCGGATACCCTCATCCATGCCTTCAATGGATACGGGTTTTCTCCTGGAGTCATGAAGGCTTCCAAAGACACCGTCAACCGTGGTTGCCACAGGACAAAGGACCACACGCCCATCCTGTAAAACAGAAAAATCCACTTTCCCTCCCACTTTCAGCTTCAGAGCTTCTCTTATCGGCTTGGGTATTGTGATCTGCCCCTTGCTGGTTAATGTTGCCCTCATCATTCAACAATCCTCCTTACCTTTACAATATTTCCTTACTTTAAGGTAAGGCATATTTCTCTAAAAGTCAATACCTCATTGCCCGGAGCACACCAGATCCTAGCGCTCCACCAAAATTAGGCGGCGCTCTTCCAGCTTGTTTAAAAATTTCAGCACATCCGCCGCGCACTGCTCGGCGCTCACCTCGTATTGTTGGCAAAGCCGTTCGCACAGCTCCTCGACCGTAATTGGCTTTGCCAGGTTCTGCCAGATGGCCGTGGCGATGGGGTTCAGTGAATAATACTTACCGCGGTCAATATCCGCCATCACCAGCTCATCATCCACCGGCTCGGCAACCGGCTCATCAGAGCGCACAACTTTGCTTTTCATTGATACTCTCATGCATCAGCCCCTCTAATCATCCAACCCTCCAAACTTCCAATCCTTTAATCTTCCAATCTTCTAACTCTCCACCCCCGGCCCGCCCCCTTCGACAGGCTCAGGGCAGGCTTCGACAGGCTCAGGGCGAACGGGGGACATCAGTGGATGCGCTTTGCTATTTTTTGACTGTTCATAAATTTTAATGCCCGTTCATGGTGACTTTACGGCCCGTTCGTGGTGAGCCTTAATGACCGTTCGTGGTGAGCTTGTCGAACCATGAAGGGCACACCATGAGCTATTCGCTCCTCGCTTTTCACTCCTTACCCGTGGCAATCGCTTATGACGACGCTATTTCATGAAAGAACTGTTTGGTTTTCAACCATTCCTCCGGGGACAGCCTTTCAAATGTTTCGGATTCCGCGCTGAACATGTTTACATTCAAATCTCTTTCGGCATCGTCAAAGTAAACAAGGCTTTTTTTGATTTGAAAAAACATTTCTTCGCCGACATTATATTTGCGGCCGACAGCCGACAGAAGATCGCTCATGGAATAAGCAGTCTTTTCGATAATAAACTTCAGATCAATAAAATCTTTACAAGCTCCGCGCTGATTTATCGCAATGAGCTTCATACAGGCCAGGTCGAGAAGAGATGCAACCGGCAATGGAAATCCGGGATCGTGTACTGGCTGATTAAGCAAGGGATAAGGATACCGAAAAAGGCTGAAACCGGTGTTGTTTAAATTCAATACAAGAGTGTTTTTCTCAATTTTCGCCGCAGACACCCTGAAGCCCGGACCGAAAGCGATCTGCAATTGCCGATGCCAATGGAGGCTGTCAATTTCTTCTGACGTAAAGAAATCGAAATCAACCGACAGGCGATGCCCCAAATGCAAAGCCACAGCCGTCCCTCCTGCCAGATAAGTTTGCGCCGGAAGTTCGTTCAGAATCGGATTTTTTAGTATGGACGCCATATCGGCGGTAATGCTTCGGAAAAACATCTGGTCGCCTCCCGCGGAATGCCGAAAACCATTGAAAAATAATTGACGGTTTTAGGACTCAGGTTTCTGCTCTGGCTGACAACTTTCTTTATGAATTCCTCTCCATAAAAGGCAAGAACCGCCTTGAACTCTCCTTCCGTCCCCCGCTCAAGAACACGCTCGACGATGATGAATTTATCGCTGTCAGAATCGAGCAATGATTTGTCCCAAAAAAGTCTCTTGTTCTGATTTATAATTTTGTCTATTTCAGCCATGTATATAAAACTCACATTGGGTGTTTATCCCTTGCTTATATATGTCATATTATCAGGGTTAAGCTTCCAGGAAAATGAAAATTTTACCCCTGTCGATATCCGCCATCACCAGCTCATCATCCACGAACTACGAGCTATCGGCTATCCTCTAATCTTCCAATCTTCTAACCCTCTAATCTTCTAACCCTCCACCCCCGGCCGCTGACGCGGGCCACCCCCGCCAGCGGGGGATATCAGTGGATGCGCTTCGCTATTTTTTTGACCGTTCATAAAATTTTAATGCCCGTTCGTGGTGAGCCTTAATGCCCGTTCGTGGTGAGCCTGTCGAACTATCCTTTATCCTTTATCCTTGAGCCTTTATCCTTGAGCCATGAACCACGAGCTATCGGCTATCCTCTAATCCTCTAATCTTCCAATCTTCTAACCCTCTAATCTTCTATTCCTCCAATCTTCTCCCTCAAAGCGGTATATTATTGTGCTTCTTGATCCGACGCGCCTCTTTTTTGTCGCGCATGGCCTCAAGAACCGCGATAATCCGCCGGCGCGTGTGGGAGGGTAAAATCACCTCGTCGATAGCACCCAGCGAGGCGGCAAAGTAGGGGTTGTTGAACTGCTCTTCATAGCCCGCAATCAGCTCGGTGCGCCTGGCGGCAGGGTCGGCCGCTGCGGCAATTTCGCTGCGATAGATGATATTGCAGGCTCCCTCCGCGCCCATCACCGCGATTTGTGCCGTGGGCCAGGCCATGACGTAATCGGCACCCAGTTGCTTGCAGCACATGCCTATATAAGCGCCGCCGTATGCCTTGCGGGTGACAACGGTGATTTTCGGCACGGTCGCCTCCGAGTAGGCATGCAGAAGTTTCGCGCCGTGGCGGATGATACCCGACCATTCCTGGTCGGTTCCGGGCATATAGCCGGGCACATCCGTAAAGGTCAAAAGAGGGATATTGAAGGCATCGCAAAACCGGATGAAGCGAGCGGCCTTGTCCGAGGCGTTGACGTTCAGCACTCCTGCAAAAAACATGGGGTTGTTGGCAATGACGCCCACGGGCGTGCCCATGATGCGGACCAGGGCGATGACGATGTTGGGAGCCCACTGCTCATGCAGCTCAAACATGTCATTGTTGTCGGCCACCGCCTTTATGATGTTTTTCATATTGTAGGCGCGAGCCGCCCTGTCGGGGATGATTTTGTCAAGCTCCGGACAATCACGATCGGCCGTGTCAGCTGTGTCCCGGCGCGGCAGAGGCGAGTGGCAACTGTCGGGCAGATACGAAAGAAGGAGCCTGATTTTGTCGAGGCACTCCGCATCGTTTTCGGTTACGACATGGCACACGCCGCTTTTGGAGGCGTGCGCGACCGCACCGCCCAGGTCTTCCTGGCTGACGTCCTCACCAATCACGGCTTTGATGACTTCCGGGCCGGTGATGTACATGTAGGAGGTGTTTTTCACCATGAAGATCCAGTCGGTGAGAGCCGGGGAATAAACCGCGCCGCCGGCGGTCGGCCCCATGATGGCGGTAATCTGCGGGATGTAGCCCGACGCAATGGTGTTACGGTAGAAGATGCCGCCGTAGCCTTCCAGTGAGGGCACTCCCTCCTGAATTCTGGCCCCTCCGGAGTCGTTGAGTGCGACAAACGGTTTTTGCGCGTCCAGCGCCATGTCCATCACCTTCCAGATTTTTTTGGCGTGCATTTCGCCCAGTGTGCCGCCCGCGCTGGTGAAATCCTGGGAGGCGGCAAATACCGTGCGGCCGTTTACTTTGCCGAAGCCGGTAATCACGCCGTCGGCCGCGATATCTTTTTTGTCCATGCCGAACAGGTTGGAACGGTGCTTCACGAAAAGCTGCACTTCCTGAAACGAGCCCTTGTCAAACAAATGATCGAGGCGCTCGCGGGCGGTCATTTTTCCACCGCCGCGCTGCTTCTGAAGGGCTTTTTCTCCGCCCATCTGCATCAGAGCCTGAACTTTTTTCCCGTAATCTTCAATTTTGCCTCCGGTTGTCGCCCTCTTCGCATCTGCGTCCATACTGTTCTCCTTATATGTCAATCTTTATTTTATCTTGACGCCTGCAAGGCCGCGGGCTAGTATCGCCTCCCGTGCTTCAACAGATGTTGACAGGCACCCCGGCCGCTCGCCGTGTGCTTAACCTTTTTAAAATAAACTGGCAAGCCTGATTTATATGGATAGTTGAGAGTTGATGGAAAGAAGCTGGTTCAAGGCTAAAGGATAAAGGCTAAAGGCTAAAGGATAAAGGCTAAAGGATAAAGGCTAAAGGCTAAAGGCTAAAGGATAAAGGCTAAAGGATGCTTCGACAGGCCGAGCATGAACGGGTAATAAAGCTCGGCACGAACGGTCGATAAAACGCGAAGCGCAACCACTAATCTCCCCCGTTCACCCTGAGCCTGTCGAAGCCTGCCCTGAGCCTGTCGAAGGGGGCTGGCGGGGGTGGCCTGCTTTGGCAGGCCGGGGGTGGAGAGTTAGAAGATTAGAGGATTAGAAGGATTGGAGGAATGGTGGTAGCTCACAGCTCATAGTCTAAGGAAGACTTCCGCTCTTGTCCCCTGCCGCCTGGAGGGACAAACTGCTTTTATAAAAGATGCGCAATTTTAAAATTATCATTGAATATGACGGCAGCGCCTACTGCGGCTGGCAGAGGCAACCCAACGGTATTTCCATCCAGCAGGTTCTGGAAGAGGCGATAAAGTCCATCACGGGCGAGGACGTTTCCATCATCGCCTCCGGCCGCACGGACGCGGGCGTGCACGCCATCGGCCAGGCGGCAAGTTTCCGGGCGCACAGCTCGCTTCCTGTGTATAAACTGTTTGCAGGCGTCAACAGTGTTTTGCCGCCGGATATCGCGCTAAAGGATTTACAGGAAATGCCGGACGGTTTCAATGCGCTCAAAGACGCAAAAAAGAAGGTTTATCTGTATCGGATAAAAAACCAGCGGCTGCGTCCCGTGCTGGGCAGACAGTATTTCTGGTTTGTGCGCTATCGCCTGGATCTGGCAAAGATGCAAAAAGCCGCGTCGCTTCTGGCAGGTGAGCATGACTTCTCCGCTTTTTGCGCGACTGGTTGCGAAGTGCAAAGCCGTGTGCGCAAGCTTGCGCCAATAGAAATCCTTGAACTTCCCGACAATATGCTCGAGATCACGGTTGAATCCGGCGGCTTTTTACGGCATATGGTTCGTAATATTGTGGGAACACTGGTGGACGTGGGCAGGGGAAAAATCAAACCGGAAGACATCCCGGAGATTCTCGCCTCCGGCGACCGCCGGAAGGCCGGAACGGCCGCGCCTGCGTGCGGGCTGTTTTTAAAGGAGGTTGAATTCTGAATCATGAAAGTTTTGCTCCTGGGTCATAAAGGAATGCTGGGTGCCGATCTGATGGCGCAATTCAAATACCGCCATGAGGTTGTAGGGATGGATATCGACGAGATCAACATCACACGCGCTTCCGATTGCCGCCGGGCAGTGGCGGATACCGGGCCGGATCTGGTAATCAACGCCGCCGCCTTTACCAACGTGGACGCGTGCGAAACAGCCACGGAGGAGTGTTTTGCCGTCAACGGCGAAGGGGTCAAAAATATCGCGCTCGCCTGCCGTGACAAAAATATCCCCCTGGTGCATTACAGTACCGACTATGTGTTTGACGGCAACAGCGACACACCCTATCTGGAGGATGCCCCCTGCAATCCGATCAACACCTACGGCGCCTCCAAACTTACCGGAGAGCATTATCTGCGTCAAACGACGGACAACTATCTGATCATCCGCACCGCCTGGCTCTATGGAGCAGGCGGAAAAAACTTTGTCGGGGCCATTCTGGAACGGGCCCGCACCACCGGCCGGCTGACGGTGGTGGATGATCAAAGGGGTTCTCCCACCTGCACGCGGGATCTGGCCGCGGCAACAGAACTCCTCATCGACAAAAACGCGCGCGGCATTTTTCATGTGACCAACCGCGGGCATTGTACCTGGTTTGATTTCGCCCGCAAGATCCTGGATGAGGCGGGCCTGGGGCTGGTCGAACTTGTGCCGATAAAAAGCAGCGAACTGGAAAGAGCGGCCCGGCGCCCCGCGTACAGTGTGCTGGGCATGCAGAAGTTCATGGACACCACCGGTAAAACCATGCAGCCCTGGCAACTGGCGTTTTCCGATTACTACAAATACATAACCACCCGCACCTGTCTGGCCCAGGCGGCAGGTCCACCCGGGCGCTGAAGAGGTTTCGTGATCTATTTTCGCAATGTCAGTTTGTCGTTTCTGGACAGACAACTGTTCGACCAGCTCCACTGGACGATTCACCCCAAAAGCCGCATCGGTCTGGTAGGTGACAACGGCACGGGCAAAACCACCCTCTTTCGGATCATTCTGGGCCAGATACATCCCGACTCGGGCCTTGTCGATATTCCCGATCTCAGGCAAAAGAAGATCGGCTATCTGCCCCAGGACATGGTGGAGCTCGACTCCAGCGGCATGATGGAGTTTCTGCGCCGTAAAAGCGGCATTGCCACGCTGGAAGAAAACATCCGCGCGCTGGAGCTGCAAATTGCCGACACCAAGCCAAACACCCGGGATTACAGTGAGCTTACCCGCCGCTATTCCGACCTGAGCGCGGAGTTTGCCGCGCGTGACGGCTATGCTTTCGAGGCACGCGCCAAACAGATTCTCAAAGGCTTCGGGTTTCGCGAAACGGACTTCGACAAATCCTGCGAGTCCTTCTCCGGCGGCTGGAAAATGCGGATCCTCCTTACGGCCATCCTGCTTGACGATCCGGATATCATGCTCCTGGACGAGCCCACCAACCATCTGGATACGGAAAGCATGGAATGGCTGGAGAGCTATCTCAGGGATTATCACGGCACGATTATCGTCATCTCGCATGATCATTTCTTCCTCG
>Ga0255340_1005886_pt1 | contig 10933 bp, 8 predicted proteins | sample wastewater_treat_7_FD_192417 | JGI IMG/M metagenome (GOLD analysis project Ga0255340, IMG submission 192417) | Wastewater microbial communities from Lulu Island WWTP, Vancouver, Canada - plant10 | ecosystem: Engineered > WWTP > Wastewater > Unclassified | place: Canada: Vancouver, British... | reverse complement strand
TAAGGCGATTGCGGCGGTGTTGTCGTCTTTGGATGATAAGATTGAGCTTTTGCGCGAACAGAACAAAACACTGGAAGCTATTGCGCAGACGATTTTTAAGGAATGGTTTGTGAATTTTAATTTCCCCGGCGCTACCGGCAAAATGATTAATTCCGAACTCGGCAAAATTCCGGAGGGGTGGAAGGTCGGGAAATTGGGGGATATTTTTGAAATTGAATATGGAAAGAGTGACAAAAAGTTTGATGAATCCGGAGACTTCCCAGTTTACGGGGCGGGCGGAATAGTAGGCTATTCAAATCTAAACGACTATCAGGGTTATCAAATTATTGTAGGGTGTAGAGGGACTTGCGGTAATATAACACTTGCTTACAAAGATTCAAAAATTACTCACAACTCACTTGTTGTTGCTAACGAATGGTTTAAGCCTTTTTCTTATTTGTTTTTACAAACAATAGATATTAAAAGAGCTATAACTGGATCGACGCAACCTCAAATTACTATCGGAGATTTAGCAAATATTGAAATATATGTCCCAGAAGATCTAATAATCAAATTGTTTTCAGAAAATATAAAGTCTATTTTTGAAAAGATAAAAAACAATAGTTCCCAAATCCAAACCCTTTCCTCTCTCCGCGACACACTTTTGCCAAAATTGATGAAAGGCGAGGTGCGGGTTAAGGGATTTATAGAATAATTATGAGAAAAACGCAATCATTCATAGACGCAAATGTAAAATGGCAGGCGCTCGGCGATTATGTTTTGCGTATTGAAACATACCGAGCCAGTTCGCCTGGGCTTGTGATTGAAAACTGCAAATCGCTCGTTGAGTCAATTTTTAAGACAATTCTCGTAGAGGCGGATTCAAAAACAGAAGCAGATTTAAAAGATTGTGATATTGGCAATTTATATAAGCAAGTAAAAAAGGTTTTATTTTTTGAAGAAAAAGGTTATCTCAATATTATTAGCAGTTTTTCCAGCGCAATTAGCGAATTTCGAAATAAGCTTGGCGAAACTTCGCACGGCAAAGATATTTATACATTAGAGAACAACCGAACCGCATTATTTGATGATGAAATTCTTTTTCTGCTTTCTATAACTGATAATATTTCCTATTTTTTATTAAGCTATTACAAAAATTTATATCCGGCATACGCAGAGAAAAGGAAGGAGTTAGAATATGAAGACAATCAAGAGTTTAATGAATGGTTTGATGATACAGAAGGAGCGGTTAGTTTGGGTGGAGTTTCTCTTTCACCAAGCCGTGTATTATTTGATGGCGATATGGAGGCATACAAGACAAGTTTAAGTGAATATTTGGGTAAGAACGAGCTAATTGAAGGGTTGCGAATTAGTCCAAATTTTGCTTCAACCCATTCACTTTTGCGTGAATTATCTCAAGATCAGGATTTTTCGAAAGAACAAATTAGAAAATTGTTTGATGCTTTCTTTTTCAATAATCAGATAAATTTGATTGCGACCGATCCTGATGTAGCGAGTTTTTATCAATCGCTCGTTCTGGATAACAAAACTCTTTTAACTGAAACAGAATTGGCGCAATTTAAAGAGCATTATAACAATTCCATATGAGCAAAATATTTGAATCAACAATTGAAGAGTTTGTCATAGAGCTTTTGCAAAATCAAGGCTGGAAATATTTATCACCCGAAGAACAAGAGCTTGAACGACCAAATTTGAGCGAAGTGGTTTTGAAAAATCGCTTGAAACAAGCGATTGAAGCGATAAATCCCACTATTTCCGAAGAAGCGCGCGAGCAAGCTCTACGTCAGGTTTTGAATTTGCCCAGTCAAAATCTAATAGATAATAACGAGGCATTTCACCGACTGCTCACCGAAGGCATAGAAATTGAAGTTATGGGTGAAGAAGGAATCAAAGGCGACAAAGTGTGGCTGGTGGATTTTGCGCATCCGGAAAATAACGAATTCTTGGCGTGTAATCAATTCACGGTAATTGAAAATAATATCAATAAGCGCCCAGATGTGGTTTTGTTTGTGAATGGTTTGCCCCTGGTTGTTATTGAACTTAAAAACCCAACCGATGAAAATGCAACCGTTCAAAAGGCATTTACTCAACTACAAAATTACAAAGCTGCCATTCCGTCAATCTTTCACTACAACGAAATATTAATTGCATCTGACGGTTTAGATGCAAAAGCAGGGACGATTTCATCAGATTTCACACGGTTCTCCACTTGGAAATCTCCGAATGATAATGAAGAAGAAGATAAAGTAATACCTCAAATTGAAACGTTAATAAAGGAAGTGTTAAATAAAAATACTTTATTGGATTTAATCAGACATTTCGTAGTTTTTGAAAAATCAAAGAAAGTAGATTCTAAAACGGGTCTGATATTTATCCAAAGTGTAAAAAAATTAGCTAATTATCACCAATATTACGCAGTCAATAAAGCTGTTGAATCGACAATAAGAGCGACCAAGGACACTGCCTCATTAAGATCAAACCCAATTACACTAAACTTACCCAGTATAGACACACAAGGTATGGGAGATAGAAAAATAGGTGTTTTTTGGCATACACAAGGAAGTGGTAAGTCTCTTTCGATGATTTTTTATACAGGAAAAGTGATATTAGAGTTAGGTAACCCAACAATTATTGTAGTCAATGATAGAAACGACCTGGATGACCAGTTATTTGATACTTTTTCAGGTTGTAAGCAGTTATTAAGACAAGATCCTGTTCAAGCAGAGAGCAGAGAGGATCTTAAAAATTTTCTCAAGGTAGCTGGTGGAGGTATAGTTTTTACCACCATTCAAAAATTTTTTCCAGAAAACGGCAATGAAAATTACGATCTTTTAACAGAAAGACAGAACGTAATAGTAATAGCAGACGAAGCACATAGAAGTCAGTATGGTTTCAGGGCAAAAACATTTGAAAAAGAGGGAAACATTTATACCAGATATGGTTTTGCTAAGTATTTAAGAGATGCACTACCAAATGCTTCCTTCATTGGATTTACAGGCACTCCAATAGAAAATGGCGATATTTCAACTCTAGCAGTATTTGGAAATTACATAGATGTTTACGATGTAGCACAATCCGTAGAAGATGGGGCTACAGTAAAAATTTATTATGAATCAAGGCTTGCAGAAATCCACATAAAGTCGGAGGAGAAAGAAAAAATTGATGAAGAAATTGAAGAGATTACCGAAACACAAGAAATTCAAGATAGTAAGAATAGTGAAAACGTTAAAGCGAAATGGGCTAGATTTGAAGCAATCGTCGGGCACCCAAGCAGAATAAAAATAATCGCAAAGGACATAATTGATCATTATGAAAAAAGACAAGAAACACTCGTGGGTAAGGGGATGATCGTATGTATGAGTAGAAGAATTGCAGTTGAAATGTATGACGAGATTATTGCCTTACGTCCAGATTGGCATAGCGACGATTTGCAAAAGGGGAAAATTAAAGTAGTTATGACATCTTCCTCCTCAGATCCGCAAGCTTGGCAACGCCACCATACAAACAAAATGGACAGAAAAGTGTTGGCCGAAAGGTTTAAAGACGAAACCAACGAGCTTAATCTTGTAATAGTCAGAGATATGTGGCTTACAGGTTTTGATGTACCTTGCTTACACACTATGTACATCGATAAGCTGATGAAAGGTCATACTTTAATGCAAGCCATTGCTAGAGTAAACAGAGTTTTCAAAGATAAACCAGGTGGTTTAATTGTCGATTATATTGGCATAGCCTCTGATTTAAAAGAAGCTTTATCAACCTACACAGAAAGTGGTGGTAGAGGTGAGCCTGTAATAGACCACGAAAAGGCTGTTGAAATGATGCTAGAAAAGATAGAGATAGTAAGACAAATGCTTTCTGGATTCGATTATAAAAAATATTTTAACTCGGATACTAAAGGAAAACTAAAGATAATCCTAGAAACACAGGAATATATACTAGGAATAGAAAACGGAAAAGAAAGATTCGTCAAACAGTCTACAATTTTGTCACAATCCTTTGCTCTTTCTATACCTGATGAAAGAGCTATGGAAATAAGAGACGAGGTAGGTTTTTTTCAAGCGGTAAAAGCAAGACTTATCAAGTTTGATACAGGCACGGCTGGAGGGAAGTCCGACACGGAAATTGAATCAGCTGTAAAACAAATCGTCGACAAAGCTATAGCTTCAGAAGGTGTTATTGATATATTTGATGCGGCGGGATTAAAAAAACCAGACATATCTATACTTTCCGACGAATTTTTATCAGAGGTTAGAGATATGGAGAAAAAAAATATCGCTATGGAGCTTTTGAAAAAAATTATCAACGATGAAATCAGAATTAGAATAAGAAAAAACTTTATACACGGTAAAAAACTTTCGGAGATGTTGGAAAATACAATAAGAAAATATCAGAACAACCTTTTAACTACTGTTCAAGTAATAGAAGAGCTTATTAATATTGCAAAACAAATCAGAGAATCCAATAAACGAGGGGATGACTTAGGTTTAAACGAGGACGAACTGGCTTTCTACGATGCCCTAGCTAGCAACGAAAATGCTAAAGAAGTACTAGGAGATAAACAACTGGCCACAATAGCAGTAGAGGTACTAAAGAGTGTTAGAGGGAACGCAACTATTGACTGGACTTTAAAAGAATCTGTACGAGCACGGTTGAGAAGAGATGTGAAAAGGATATTAAATAGATACGGCTATCCACCAGATCAACAACTGATGGCAACAGAAAACGTAGTAAAACAAGCAGAATTAATTGCCGATGATTTAAATAACCAATAAAGCTCTTATCAAAAAGGAGGCATGGGTTACTCGCCACTCTCATCGGGAATAGGAAATTCGTAAATTCTACCAATAGTCCAAAATTTCCTTACAAACTCATTAAAATCTTTGGAATCCTGTTCTAAATCAGAATATCTCACAAAACTTTCATGCTCCCAGGCATTATCAGGATCTTTTGGTAACTTTTCTATCTCTTCTGATATAGCTACAAGTTTACCTGCAATCTCCTCATACTCATCTGCAGGTAATCTCCTAAAGAATGGAGTTTCCGCATCAACAAAACTATGTATAGCCATAATAGCTTTTCTCCCTCGGCCAATTCCATTATTTTCTCTTTTTATTATCTCTAGCATCCCTCCTGTTATAGCATCATCATTTTCTACTAGTTCCTTTGTATTATCTTCGCTAAATTCAACACCCTCCTTGGAAAATTCCTCTCTAATTAATTTTTCAATCTCAGGATCATCCAATCTTGGAGCATTCACAGGATACTCGTCCACACATTCAATTACTTCAACCGAACCATCTAGATCAACATCACCTACCAATAGTTCTCCCCGAGAATTATAAAAAGGTGAATACATCGTCTCTTTTTCAAAATCTATACTGAAAATGGGCTCTATCTTATCCCCAATAACTGTTAAAAACACTGTCTCTATTTGATGTGGTCCTGTAGCCATATCCCATTGTAAATATTCCTTAGAGCTATTTTCATTCAATTTAACTATTTTAAATAAAGTAGTGTTATACAAATATAACTCATCCATAAGTCCTGCAATTTTATTTCCTTCCAAATCAAACAAATCCATATTTACCATTCCGGTTTCTTTTTCAATTACATTCAAAACTTCCTTAGTACCATCGCCATTAAAATCAATCATGATTGAGTTTTCATTAATTTTTGAATTATTTTTGTTGAAATTTGTATTCTCTATCGGAATAGCACTAAAATCATTTTTTCTTTTTGAAATGGCAATCAAAACAAAAATAACAGCAATAATTGATAAAAATAGTATGAGAAATAGTAGTTTTTTGTTTTTTATCTTCATGGCTTTGCTGTTCTGATAATACTATAATCTGTAATATTAGCAAACGGTGACCTCATGTTTTTGGCACAGAGTAAACTTTTTTAAAATATCCCTGATATAACCTGTATAAGAAACAGACACCTTAATAAGTAACTGCAAATTCTATCCAATCAACTTAAATGCTTGAAATCTATTTCCAAAGGCTGTTGTTTTTTCAACAATAGTAAAACCATCTTTCTTCCAAGATTTAACCATTATCGGATTATTTGAACTGCTGTAAATCAGAACTGACTTTTCATTTTTGAATATCTGAATAGTTTTATTTCTCATTTTATTCGACAAGTATTTGACTCTCTTTCCGTTAATAATTACGTCTCTTCTAAAAGTATCGATTTCGCACCAGACCTCAACGTCATTTTCTTTTATATCAAAGGGAATTGTATAACCTTTCTCTTTTAATTCATCAAAATTTCTAACTTGATATATTGATGCTCCAACCACTAAATCCTTATTTATATTTTTAGCTAGTGCTACTACTCCAAAATATTCTGACGATGCAAAATTTTTAATTATTTTTTTACAAATATCTAAGGTATAAGGTGATTCATCCCACAATCCTTCTTTTTTAGTTCTTCCCGGGATATTGAGTATAGTTAAAACAGCTTTATTATCGGAATTAAATAGTGTGCAATAAATTTTTGCTAATTCAGAAATATGATATTTTGAAGCATCTGCTATTTTTAATTCACATCACGCAACGTTTTTGGTTAGCACAGACGTTAGAGGTTAACAAAACGTTACAATACAAATAGGAGATGTTTTAGATAAATTATGAAGGAACTAACTACCCTAATTCTCTAAATTTTTAATTATGATAATAAAGAACAACTTCAACCAATCACAGTTATCAAATTAAAATAACATTTGTTTTACCGTCCCTAAAATTCGATGTAAAGTATGTTAAAATACAGACGTGGAGCCAAAACCAGAAGAAATAAAAAATCAACTTAGAAAATTCAATTTAATGGGATACGCGGATGAAAACGTAAAGTATGAAGATAATGGTAAGAAGGGAAAAATCTTAACGAGAAAAGACGGTAATTGGAAATACGAGGATGAATATTATGGGGGAGAACCTTACTCTGGGAATGAAACTCTCTGGTTAAATGATAAGGATGTTTTTAGATGCGTATACTGGGGTAAAGTCGCTTCAGGTGTTAATTTTTCTGATATTTATTCTTTTTTAAGAAAAGCATTAAAAGAAGGACCGAATGGAAACTGCGTTCACAGAGGTCCTGAGAAGTTTATCGAAGATGATTTAACTTATACAAACGAGTGCAAGGGTACTATTGAAGAATTTGTACAAACTGAAAGAATTTTTATTAACGATAGAGAGGTATACACTGCTCATTTTATAGGTGGCAGAATTAACGTTCGAAAGTAGACGTATATTTCTAGACCCAATTGGCGCTCCAAACGTTTGAAGTTCCGACCATTCGTCTCCCTACCAAGAAGTTTAAAGTTCCGGATGACCCGTTTGGGTTATCATTATTTATCACCATTTTCTCGCTAAATATCGTAGATGAAGTTTTTGGTTCTAAACCGCGATGGTATTCTGATTCCACTTTTGACGTTTGGCCCTCGATTGTCGTTTTCTAGTTTAGCTCGGGAGCATAGAGACAGTACATTAGTGCTTGTTGTTACCCCATAAAATGATATTATTAACTCACAAGATGAGATTTAATTTTTTAAAGGATAAACTGTGGTGAAAACTGACGAAAATGGCAGTACCGTTCCTGAAGAAGATTCTGAAATTAAAGTAGAACCAGTAGAAACTGAGAAGGCACCTAAAAAGGAAATTGGAAGTACCGCAAAAATAATCATCGCAGGTCCACCACATTCCGGAAAATCTGTCGGCGAAAGGTTTATACGTAGCATGCTACCTCCCCAGGAGACTATGAGAATTGCCTCCCAGCCAGATGGAGAAGGTGATTGGACTCAGAATTTATACGGACAAGATGCAGAGCTAGCCCAACAACTCAAAAATAAAGGGGGATTTTCCAAGGATAATGTAGAGCACTGGAAGGCACAGATTTCTAATAGCAATAGCCGTTTTTCGTTAATTGATGTTGGTGGTGTAGTTAGTCCTGAAAATAAAGAAATATGCGATCAGGCTAATGCAATGATCATCATTTCCTCGAATCGAGAGAAGATTCAGGAGTGGGTTAAACTTGCTAATGAAACCGGATTAAATATTTTAGCAGTATTACACTCAACTTTGGACGAAACACAGACAGAAACCTTTGCAATAACACCCGGACAGGATTGGGAAAGTGAAGGTGTAGTAGTGGGACTGGATAGAGGAAAGTTTAAGGATTCTGCAACATTACGAAAGTTAGCAGCCTATCTTTTGGATAGAGTTCCTCCAAAAGAGAAACACGAATTCCCTGGTTACGAATTTCTTGGTATTGATTCTGTGGCAGAGATGATTGGAAAAAAACCAGAAGATATCGTTTTACCTGGAAGAGAACCCATAAAAAGTTTGAATTGGAAACCTGAGGAATTACCCGCTGTTTATAACGCATTACAGAGAATAGCTGAGAGGGGCGGTAGTTTTGTAATTGATGGTCGAGCACCACAATTTTTAGTGGTCAACATTCTCCATGCGTTACATCCGAATAAAGTCGCTGTAGCTGACAGTAAAGTTGAAGGGGGCATGGTCGGAATAAGTGGTATCAACTATCCCAAAGGCGAGGGAAGTGGTCCATTACCTTGGGTGGTTACCGAAGATTTTCAAGGCGGCACCCTGGTAGAATATGCAAAAGATGAATTTACCATAATTAGTAGTGAGAAACTTGGGGAGGTTATACCTCCCGAAACTAAGCCAGGAAAACCTGTGTTTTTAAGTGGAAAAACCTCAAATTGGGCATCCGCTGAAATAGCGTTATCGTATGCTCATGTAGTACCAGCAGTATATTTATATCAACCAGGTACGGGATTCATCTGCGTTGTATCACACAGCATCGAACACAAACTTGGAAGTGTTATTGAAGCAAATCCTCCACGTTCTACCAAGTAAGAGTGATAACTTTTACAACTTTGAGGTAAAATTTAAATATGGAAAAAGAGTTATTACTAAATCCAATTAAGGAGGTTCAAACAGATCCTGTTGATAATCCCCAAAATTATGCTCACAAATTCCTGGTCTTGATTACAAAGATAAGCGTGTAGCTTATGTAGTTGCAGAATACCTCTCTAATAAAGTTAGTGAGGAGGAGATCAAGGATATTGTTAAAGATAGCATTAAAAATCATGAATTCAACTCTTCTCCAAAGTGTATCGAAGGAAAGATACTACAAGATGTTGATAAGCTAGAAATTTTATCAGGTGAAAGGTTTATAATTGCAATTGACGCAATAAAAGTAGACCTAATGAGTAATGATTATTTTTATAATGCAGCAGTAGAAATTTATACCAGTTAATTACCTAAAATGACTGATATGTATAACTTTGATATATCTAGAGAAATTCATGCGACAAGACTTAAATCATTGAACACAAAGATTAAACAGTATATTTTAGGGCTATCTAAACTATGATTAAACACTTTTTTTATCACGAGAACAACAGAAAGGAACCGTACAGACCACAGGAAGATGCCTTTGCCAGCACTGATAATATTTATGTAGTAGCAGACGGCGTTACTCACGACGTAGACAAAGATGGGATATATCCTATTCCTTCGGATGCATCAAAAGTTGCACAGATAATATGTGATACGGTAACTGGGTACTTATCGTCAAAACACCCGTCACTAGAAAACATCAAACTTGCCTATCTGGAGGCAAATAAGCAAGTACAAAATTTCAACCAAACAAGACCCTTATATCAAGAACGAGAAAACAATGGTTACACAATTGGCGCGGCGACTGCTGCAACAATCTGGATTAGTGGAAACAAAGTACTATTTGGCGTCCTGGACGATTGTTTTATATCAATATTCAGCGATGATTATAAAGATCACCCAATTCTTAAATCATATGTTGAACAATCAGCTAAAATATTAGATGCAAACTACGACTGGTCAAAACCAGAAACTAGAAAGCTGTGGCGTAAAGAAATAAGAAATCACGTTTACATTCATGAAGGAAAGAAGTACGGATACGGTGCTATAGACGGTCGGCAAGGATTTGAAAAATACCTGCAGTTAGGTGAAGTCAATTTAAAACCAAACGATCTAATATGTATTTATACCGACGGTTTTATAAAACTTATACAGGATTTGGACTTTGTGAAAGGCTTAAGGGAACAAGCCTTTACTGCACAAACGTACGAATATATTAAGGAGTATTCCGAAAAACTCAATTCCTATAAAGAAAAAACAGCCTTTTTTATAAAGCATTAAACTAATTACCAAACGGTATAAATAAGGCAAGTTAAATCTCTTTTTACACTGTCTCATTTGTCTCACCTTTTGAACGAAGTGAGAAATGGACGCTTTGCGTCATTTACAGCCTGAATAGTATACTTTTATTTTGGGTATCCAAACCCAAATGGTGCTTCAGATGTTTGAAGTTTCGACCATTTCGTTTCCCTACCAAGAAGTTCAAAGTTCCGAGTGACCCGTTTGGGTTACCCTAATTTATCGTATGATTTTAGTATCCCAGAAAGCTACTTGTAGATCCAAATAGGTCGCAATAGCTATTTAAAGATAAATGAAAGTCCGTTTCATCACAGGAAACGAGAATTCTGGGGTTAACAAAATCACCCTACAGCAGGGTGATGCCGTTGTAACGATTCCGATGTATGGAAAAAACCCCAGCTTGGATGTAAACGTTGGTACTGGGATTGTTTTATTTAGCTTTTAATGGAGCGTTATAACTAAAATAACAAAATTATTAAAAAGTATTGAATTACCTAAAAATCCATCCAAACCAATATTTAACATAGCAAATATTGGCATCGGCTTCAGGTTCCCTAACAACTAAAAAAATCTAGTTACATAAATTGAAATTTGCATACTTTTATAATAAGTAATAGTATAATCCTCAAAATCAATGGACAAAAACTTAAAATCATATTGTACCGAAATAGACACAAAGGATCCGATAATAAAATCGGCATTAAAGT
>Ga0255340_1005867_pt1 | contig 10964 bp, 10 predicted proteins | sample wastewater_treat_7_FD_192417 | JGI IMG/M metagenome (GOLD analysis project Ga0255340, IMG submission 192417) | Wastewater microbial communities from Lulu Island WWTP, Vancouver, Canada - plant10 | ecosystem: Engineered > WWTP > Wastewater > Unclassified | place: Canada: Vancouver, British... | reverse complement strand
TATAGGCGAGGAAGAAGGAGAGAAAGAACGCGCCCTTTCAATGATTTTATCATCTTTTCCGAAGGGTCAGAAGATAGGGCGGTTTCACGCTGAAAGCGGAGAGATTGTTGCGGCTGCTGAAGTTCTTCTTCAGCAGGATATGTTTTCTGAAGCGAAGGTTTCGGTAATTTACGGCGCTGAAAAACTTATTAAAAAAACTGATATAACTTTGATAAATGAAATACTCGACTCAGATTCTTCGGGAACAATAATTCTCATGTCTTCTTCCAGCACTGTTCCTGCTTATATGAAAAAACGTAAAGATTTTGTTGAGGTAATGTTCTGGAGAATGTTTGAAAGCGATCTTCATGCTTACGGCGCAGAACGTTTCCGTGAAGCAGGAAGATTTGCGTCGAAGGATGTTCTTGCCGCGATAACGAGTCTCACCGGGCGCGATTTTGCGAAGTTTGATGCTGCTGTGGATAAAATTTTAGCTTATAATGATTCAAAAAATATAGCCGTTGAAACTGTTGTTGCAGTTGTGGCGGATGAAAAAGAAGTGAAAATATTTGATTTTATAAATTCGCTTTTTCTCGGGAAAAAAGATGCACTTTATCTGCTGAGCAAGGTTCTCGGAAGCGGAATGCACGAGCTTCAGATTTTTGCTTTTATTTGGAAAGAAGCGGAACGTATTGAGAAATACGTGTCATTGAAAAAAAGCGGAATGAGTGATTCGGATATTGCCGATTCTATCGGCGTGTCGGCATCCGGAAAGGATGAATTTCTGATGAGAGCCAGGCGTTTTGACGAGGCAAAAATAAAAAAAGTTTTTATCTCGCTCGGCAATGCTGACTCCGCCGTGAAAGGCTGGCAGATCGTTTCCGATCATGAGACAATTGTTCTTAATCCGCTTGTTGAAATAGTCGAAGCCGCTTTATTCTGAAATTTCTATTTTCTTTAGTGCGTTTACTAGATTTTCAGGAAGGGCAATCAGTTTTTTTGTTTTGATATCTATTGCAACCATTTCAATTTCGCAGAACACCGCATTCTTCCCGTCTTTCTTTATGATGTAATCCCATACGAAACTCATTTTTGATATTTTTTTTGCGCGGACGGATACTTCGGCTTTATCGAACATCACGAGCTGATTACGGTATTTGATCGACACATCTCTGAGAACCAGCCCGAATGGTGATTCTCCGGTGACGCGGATTGAATTTTCCCTTAGGAATGCCGCACGGGCGCGCTCGCAGAAATAAAGCGCTTTGGGATGGTGAATGATTCCGTAGCAGTCTACGTCTTCAAATTCTACTGTGATACTGTGAATGAATTCAGCCAATGATTTCTCCAATAACTTCGATGAGTTTTTTTATTTCCTGCATTGAGCCTACTGAGATACGCACGTACTGATTCTGAATGTCGCCCTTAAAGTAACGTATCAGTATCATTCTTTCTTTAAGTTCGAGATATAGTTTTTCGGACGGAAAAGAAGCGTGTTTGGTGAAAACGAAATTTCCTTTTGAAGGAACAATTTCAAAACCAAGTGCTTCGAGCCGTTCTTCGAGATACTCCTTGTTGTTGCGGAGCATCTGCATGTTATACTTGAATCCCTTCTGGTCTTTGAGGGCCGCGAGTGCGCCGGCAAGAGCAAGTCTATCGATATTATATGAATCTTTAAGTTTCAAAAATCCCTGTATTATATCCGGGTTTGCGATTGCCAGACCGACACGAAGCCCTGCTAGAGAATATGACTTGGAGAAAGAACGTGTGACTATAAGGTTATCGTATTTGAGAACCATATCGACAGCGCTTCCTCCGTAAAAATCAACATAAGCTTCATCGATGACAAGAAGCCCCTTGAATTTCTGAAGAAAATCCCCGATCTGTTTCACGGTAAGGGATGTTCCTGTGGGATTGTTCGGAGAAGTAAGAATTATGAGATCATATTTTTTCTTTAGAAACAAATCAAGGTCGTAATCGAAGTTATCTGTGAGTGGTACTTTTTCATAATTGATGCCGTTGGCTTCAGCCATTGTGTAATATAGAGAATATGAAGGATAAGCGAAAGCCGCGAGACCCGTTTTTTCGATAAAACCTCTGAATAACAGCGTAAAGATTTCATCAGATCCGTTTGAAACAAAAATATTATTTTCTGAAAATGATCCGCCGAGCAGTGATGCCATTTCTTTTCTGAGAGGATCGGCATTCGGGTTCGGATATTTACGCAGAGATCCGTCGCAGGCGTTTTTTATGGCTTCAAGTACCGGAGGCGTCGGAGGGAAAGGCGATTCGTTGGTATTGAGTTTGATGAACTGCTCGATGTTGTCGGGCTGTTCTCCGGGAAGGTATTCCGTCATAGCTTGAAGCGTCGAATTCCAGTATTTCATATTGCTCACCTTTAATCATGCCGATTTTCATTTTTGCTCCGTGTTTGTCAAATAAGTTATGATTATATAAACAGCTTGAAATATTCGTAACATTACCGTAGTGTTGATTTCTAATACAGTATTGGAGAATTTATGAAAAAATATTTAATATTTCCGGCGCTTTTAATCGCGCTTAATATTTTGGCGGCTGATGATGAGACTGCGAGCAAAATTATTTCCGTGAAGTCATATCAGAATCAGTCGCTCATAGTAAGAGAAACCGAGGTTGAACTGAAGAAGGGAGAGAATACCGTCGTTCTTACATCTCTTCCGAAAGGTCTTTTTGACTGGTCGGTTAAATCTTCCCTGCCGAAAAATTTTGAAGGCAAAATTGTAACAGTATCAGTCGAACAGAAGATGCTTGTAGAAAGATTCCAGAAAAAAGTTCAGGATATTGAAGACAAGCTTAAGGAACTCGCAAAACAGGATCAGCAGTATGTTGATGATCTGGCATCTCTAAAAACTCAGGAGGATTTCGTCGGTTCGGTTTTGAATTTTACGAACATTAATGCCTCCAAGGAGCTTCAGACGCGCATTCCTCAGGTTAAAGTATGGGATGATACCCTGACATATTGCGTATCAAAGAAAAAAGAAATAGCCGCACGCAGACGTCAGATTGAATCAGCGCGCGAGGAATTGGGCAAGGAAATTCAGAAATGGGAGTTTGAACTGATTCAGATCGCGGGAGACAGTTATTATTCAAATTACCAGCTTCTCAATAATGCCCGCAATAAAAATGTGCAGAACATGATGGTTCAGCAGTACGCTGATTCGAATGTGTATTATTCAAGAACAAAATCGATTTTAAAAAATCCTACTCAGGGAACCGATATAGAAAAAAGAATAGTGCTGACTGTTTTTTCTGCCCGAGCAGCAAAAGCCAAGATAGAATTCAGCTACATGATTCCGAATACAAGCTGGAATATGATTTATGACATCCGAGGAAGCCGTGATAACGGCAAGGTCGATCTGACTGTTTACGGCAATGTGTATCAGAAAACCGGCGAAGACTGGAAAGACGTTAAACTCTTTCTTTCAACAGGTGCTCCGTCGAATAATATCGTTTCACCTTATTTTAATCCATGGTATCTTGATATTATAGAAGAAAGAAATTATGATAAAGAGGATGAGTATGTAAGCGCTAAATCTGCAAAGAAAGCAGAACGTCCGATGGCGCTAGCCAAACAGGATTATGCAGATTCGGTCCAAGAAGAGAAAGTTCCGGAAACCGCTATCCGTGAAACCGGCGCATTCATGGAAATAGAACTTCCGCTGACTCAGAGCATATTGTCATCAGATAAACATCAGAAAAAGCTGATTAAAGATTATTCTTTTTCTGCAGGAAAGTCGCTCGGATTGAATTTTGAGCTTTATCTTTGGCAGAGCCGTGAAGCTTTTATAACAGCAGAGATAACTAATTCGACTGAGATACCTTGGCTTCCTGGAGAAGCTCAGATATTTCTTGAAAATGAATATATGGGGAAGATGAATCTTCCGTATATCCCTTCCGGCAAAAAAGAAACCGTAGTTCTCGGAGCCGAACCGCGGATAGCTGCAGAAAAAACTTTGGTTAAAAAATTTGAGGATACTAAAGGAGTTTTCGGCGGAAAAAGACGAATAGTATATTCGTATAAAATAACTGTTGAAAACAACATGAAATCGCAGAATAAAATTATTCTCCGCGACAGAATTCCTGTTTCGCTGAATCAGAAGATATCAGTTGAAATTAAAAATGCTTCGCTCGAACCTTCCGCGAAAGAACCGGTTGACGAAACTGTTTATTCTCAGGGGCAGAGAAAATATATTCTGGATTTAAAGCCGGGCGAAAAGAAAACCATTACCTATGAAGTTGTTGTTTCGTTTGATAAAGAACAAAATGTAAGCGGACTTGAATAATTCAGGAAATCCATTTATGATCCGTTTTAACGGCTTTTCTTAGCATGGAAATATAATCAGCGCGGGGAATAAATTCCCCGCCCATGCTTTCCATATGATCCGTGTGAACCTGTGAATCAATGAAAAGAAAATCTTCGTTTTCAAGCTTGCGGGTCAGGCTAATCAGCGCGAATTTAGAAGAGTTGCTTTCTCTTGAAAACATCGATTCGCCGAAAAAAGCTTTGCCGATTGAAACGCCGTAAAGTCCCCCTGCGAGTTTGCCGTCCTTCCACGATTCAACTGAATGCGCGAAACCCAGCCTGTGAAGGTTTACGTAGGCATCAATCATGTCCTCGGTTATCCATGTTCCTTCGATCCTCGAATCCGCACATGCTGAAATAACTTCTTCAAATGCCGTATCATATCTGACTTCAAATACTTTACGGTTAATGATCTGCCGCATAGTTTTCGATACCTTGATTTTATTCGGGAAAAGAACAAACCGGGGATCAGGTGAATGCCACAGTATCGGATCGTTTTCATCGAACCACGGAAAAATTCCCGAAGAATATGCCTCTATAAGACGTTCGGCGGAAAGATCCCCCGCGAACGCGAGGAGACCGTGCTTCGGCGCCTTGAGAGGATCTGGAAAAACCGGATCGATATCAAGATTTCTTATCATTTGATTCTGTAAAAATAAAGTTTTCGTTTTTAAAATTAACAGTCAGTTTTCCGCCTTTTGAAAGCTTTCCGAAAACTGTAAGCTCCGCGGCAGTCTTAATGATTTCATTTCTTATTATACGTGATATTTCTCGCGCGCCCATTTCTTCAGAGTAACCGCGCGCGCATATTTCTTCGACGCACTGCTCTGTAAATTCTACTGTTATTTTTTTCTTTTTAAGACGTGCGGCAAATTGATCAAGATTTTTCTTTACGATGCGCAATGCCATTTCTTTGTCCAGAGCGTTGAACCTGATGACAGAGTCAATACGGTTTCTAAATTCCGGAGAAAATATTTTTTTGAGAGCATCCTCAACAGCTCCGGTGTTGCTTTTTCCTGAAAATCCGATTGTATTTTTTTCAAGATCCCGCGCACCGGCATTTGAAGTCATGATAATAATTGTATTTCTGAAATCGGCCTTGCGTCCGCTGTTGTCTGTGAGCGACGCGTAGTCGAGAATTTGAAGAAGCGTATTGAAAATATCTTCATGAGCTTTTTCGATTTCATCAAGAAGAAGAACAGCATGAGGGGTGCGGCGTACTGCTTCAGTAAGAAGACCGCCTTCTTCATAGCCGACGTAACCCGGCGGAGAACCGATAAGCCTTGCGACAGAATGCTTTTCCTGATATTCGCTCATGTCAAACCTGTGAAGAGTGAGAGAAAGATAATCCGCAAGCTGTTTGGCAAGTTCAGTCTTTCCGACGCCGGTAGGACCCACAAAGAGCATTGACGCGACGGGTTTCTTTTCTTCAGAGAATCCCGCGCGAGAACAGATTACTGCGCTTGATATTTCTTCTATCGCTTTATCTTGGCCGAAAATTATTCCTGATAGATGTGATTTTAAATTTTTGAGTTTATCTGATTCATTAGTTTTAATCGCTTCTTCCGAAACATTATATGAACGGCTCATAGTTTTTACGATGTCTGAAGGATTGATGACAGCACGGTCTGCAGTTTTATTCTTAATAGCGGCTGAAGCGCCGGCTTCGTCGATGACATCAATTGCCTTATCCGGAAGTTTCCGTTCGGTTATATATTTCTCGGAAAGTTCAACCGCAGTGCGGAGTGCCCGGTCAGTGTCTGTGACATTATGGTGTTCTTCGTAGCCTTTTTTTATGCCCTGAAGTATTTTATATGCATCTTCAGTGCTGACTTCGTCAATGTCAATTTTGGTAAATCTGCGCAGAAGAGCTCTGTCTTTTTCAATGGTTTTTCTGAATTCTTCGAATGTTGTTGATCCGATAACACGGATTTTCCCGCCGGCGAGTGCGGGTTTTATTATGTTGGAAATGTCGAGATGTCCGCCTGAAACAGAACCTGCTCCGACAATGGTATGAATTTCATCGATGAAAAGAATTGCGTTTTTTTCTGCTTCAATTTCGGCTAATAGTTTCTTAAGACGGTCTTCGAAATCGCCTCTGAATTTAGTTCCGGCAAGAAGTGCGCCAACATCGAGTGAAAATATCTTTGCCGACTGAAGAATTTTCGGAACATCGGAAGAAGATATTCTGAGGGCAAGTCCTCCGGCGATGGCAGTCTTTCCGACGCCGCTTTCACCGACGAAAATGGGATTGTTCTTAAAACGCCGGCATAGAACATGAATCGTTTTGTCGAGAATGTCTTCTCTTCCTATCAGCGGATCGATTTCTCCGCGCGCGGCTTTGGCTGTTATTTCTTCGGTGTATTTTGAAAGAACGGATTTCGATGGCGGTGCTTCTTTGGGCTTTTCTGATGTGATTTCCGTTTCGTCTTCTTCTGGAAAATCATTTTCAGTAACTGCGTTTAATATATCGACTTTTTCAACGCCCTGTTTTTTGAATAGGTACGCGGAATATGATTCATTCTCATCAAAGATCGATGCTAAAATATCTCCGAGATCAATTTCTTTTTTTTGAGAAGAAATTACATGAGAATAGGCTCTTTCGAAAATATTCTGAAGTGAAAAAGTCTGAACCGGATTGGATGAGTTTTCACCCGTTTCAAATTTTTCTTTGAGAAATTTGTTGAGTTCTGTTCTCATAGCTTCGGTATTGCACCCGGCGGATTCCAAAAGAATGTTTGCCGAATCGAAATGAAGCGCTGCATAAAGCACATGCTCAGGTGAAATATATTCATGCTTGCGGTGTTCCGCTTCTTTAAATGCTGATTGAAGAATAAGGCTCAGTTCGGTATTGATGTTCATGCTTCCTCTATTCTGCAGCGTAAAGGAAAACCGCTTTGCCTAGCGGCATTTTTTACCTGCATTACTTTTGTCTGAGCTATATCGTATGTATAAGTTCCGCATTCACCGAAACCTCCGCGGTGAATATCCAGCATAATGGCGGTTGCTTCCTCTGCAGATTTGCGGAACACGCTCATCAAAATCTCAACGACAAATTCCATAGAAGTGAAATTATCATTCAGCATAATGACCTTGTACATGGAGGGTTCTTTTATTTCTGTTTCATCTAGAAATCCTGATGAACTTTCAGAAGAATACTGGCTATCACTCATTATTCCGTCCGGTTAAAATTATAATCTGATTAATAATAACAATTTTGACCGTATATTGTCAACTATATTGGAGGGAAACAAACATCTTTGAATCTTTCTTCTTGACAGCATTTGTTTTAAGCGGAATGGGAATTGCATGATGTTATTAAAAATGGAAAGAGTATTATTTGCTGCAATAATTATTTTAAACACAAATTGTGCGCAAGATCCTGAATATTTTCCACAGGATAACTGGAGAAGCACAAAACCGGAAGCTCAGGGTCTCGATTCGAAAAAAATATCCGGGATGATCAGCGTTTTGCGGGATAATGATAAGGTTCATTCTGTTGTTATAATACGGAACGGATTTATTGTTACCGAAAAATATTTTGACGGATATGATCGTGATAAAAAAGAGAATTTAGTTTCGGTTACGGACAGTGTCGTTTCTCTTTTAACCGGCATTGCTATTGAAAAGGGGAAATTCGATAATACAAATCATAAAATAAGTTCATTTTTTGATTTTAAAAAATATGCCAATTTCAGTTTGAAAAAAAATGAACTTACCGTTGAAAAATTATTAACTATGAGTTCCGGAATCGATTGGAGATGGAGGCTTGATCCCGCGAATACCTCACACATGATTCTTTCCGGTGATTCTATGAAATATGTCCTTGATTTTCCGGTTGAAGAAAATCTTCCGGAACGTTATAATTACTGTTCTGCGAATTATCAGATTCTTTCAGGATTGCTTTCGAAAACATGCGGAGAAAACCTGTCATCATTTTCTGAAAAGAATCTTTTTTCTTTGATCGGAGTTAAGGATTATGAGTGGCTTGCTGATTCGAAAGGCGTCAACTGGGCGAGTTTCGGTCTTTGCATGCGGCCGGTTGATTTTGCAAAATTCGGTTATCTTATTTTAAAAAAGGGGAAATGGAAAGACCATCAGATAGTATCTTCCGGATGGATTGAAGAATCTTTGAAACCTCGCGTAAAATGTAATTTTTTTCCTGATGATACTGCCTCGTACGGCTACGGCTGGTGGAATGAGCCTTTCGGATATTCTGCGAAAGGCTGGGGCGGAAATTATCTTTTTGTATTACCTGATTATGACATGGTGATTGTGATTACAGGTGAAACAAGGTATTTTGTTTTTGATCAGTTTTCAAGTCAGCCTGTTTCATTCTGGGGAGAGCTCCGTGACGGCCCGACTAAAAGTTATGTTTCGGAAGTTATTTCTACGATGCTTCTATCGGGAATATGTAAAAAGTGATTATTTGTTCCGGAATAGATTTCCCGTCAGAATTTTCAAGACTGCGAAACAGCGGATGCCGTTTTATCTTTATTGTAGATTATGAAGTGAATAATATAATTCTCTGTCCGGCAAAAGAATGTGCCTTGAACGGAATTTTTTACAGCATAGGCGGCGAAACAAATGCTTCTTTGAATTTGGAAATAAAGGCGAAAATAAAGAATGTATTTCCGCCGACTTACACGGAATATAATTACGCCTTCGAAAAAATTATGAAGAATATAGTCTCAGGAAATTCGTATCTTACAAATCTGACATTTCGATCAGAAATTGAAACTCACAACTCTTTGGATGATATTTTTATAACATCATCCGCTCCTTATAAGCTTTTAATTCAAGATAAGTTTACAGTTTTTTCGCCTGAAATATTTATTAAAGTTATAGGAAAAGAGATAAAGACATTTCCGATGAAGGGAACTGTTTCTTCTGATCATATTGATTTTCTTGATCTTCTTCTGAATGATGAAAAAGAAAAGGCTGAACATTTAACTGTAGTGGATTTGCTGCGAAATGACATGGGAATGATCTGTGAATCAGTCAGTGTTGAAAGATACCGTTATGCGGAAAAAATATTTTTTAACGAAGGCGGTATTTATCAAACCAGCTCGGAAATTAAAGGAATTCTTAATGATGAATTTTTTAATGATTACGGAAAATTGTTACAGAAACTGCTTCCGGCAGGTTCTGTAACAGGCGCCCCTAAAAAAGAAACGATTGCTATACTCAAAGACGTGGAAAATTATGACCGCGGTTTTTATACCGGCGTATTCGGTATATGTGAAGGGGATTATCTTGACAGCTGCGTCATGATCCGCTTTATAGAAAAAGAAAAGAATAAACTATATTTTAAAAGCGGCGGCGGGATTACCGTATACAGTAATCCCGAAAAAGAATATGAAGAACTTATCAGAAAAATATCCATTCCGGTTCATAGAGACTGTCAGAATTGAAAACGGAACTTTGTCTAACTGTGATTTGCATGATGAAAGGATAATGCAAACATTCCTGAAGTTTTATCCGCATAGGACTCCTTTTAATCTTAAGGATATAAAACCGGATTATTACCATGGATTTGGTAGATATAAACTGAGAATTCTTTATTCGGAAAATGATATTGAGCACTCAGTTTTAGAATATAAACCAAAAAAAATCCGTTCTGCGGCAGTGGTTGAATGTAATGATGCAGAATACTCTTTTAAGCATGAAGATCGTTCGCTATTTTCTTCCATTATAAATAATAATTATGATGAGATTATTATTTTGAAAAACGGTTTTGTTACTGATTCAACTTTTTCCAATCTTGCTTTTTATGATTCCGGAAAATGGTTTACGCCGGAGACATTTCTTCTTAACGGCACTATGCGGCAGAGACTGCTGGCTGATAATGCTATTCTTGAAAAGAGAATAGCGGCAGAAGATATAAAAAGATATGAGAAAATATCCTTTATAAATTCAATGCTTGATTTGGAAGAATGTTGTCTTATTACGGATGAAATAGTGTTAAATTATTAGATAGTCTATTCGAGCTTAATTGTTGTCCGTGTGTGTAAAGTTCGTGTCTTTTTGATAAATTCAGATTGAATTTGGTAGAAAATTGGATAGTTATCCACTTTAAAAATAAAAGTCGAATACCAAAATTGGTTTTCTTTCGGTTGTAATAAATTCTTTTCAATCCAATCGTTAAGCATCAGGGAAACTGACAGTTTATTCGTTTTTCTTAGTTCTATACATGCCTCATATAATTCCGGATCAATTGAAAAGTGGATAACTATGTATTTTTTCCCGCGATTCTGGTATTTTACATTAGTAAAAGTTTTTAAACGGTTTTCCGAGATCCGGTAATTAACCATGCTTCTTAGTCCCATATGAATTAACTTAGACCGTTTCACTTTCCTTTTGCGGCAAGCCGATTCGATAATTGCAAAATGTTGTTTCTCTATAAGAGCTGTTGTTCTTAAGTTTTTCATGGTTGCCCCATGAGTAATAACGTAATTTAAAAATAAATTATCGCGATTGAGAATATTTTTTTAAATTAGTAACATCATTTAAAGATTTTGTAATGGCTAAAATTTTAACAGTTATAATAATGCTGATTACTTCATATTGCTTTAAAAAACTTGACATTTTTTGCGAATAATTTATTATGTACTTCGTTGGTTCCCAGCGCCTCAAGTAATCA
>Ga0255340_1005864_pt1 | contig 10971 bp, 8 predicted proteins | sample wastewater_treat_7_FD_192417 | JGI IMG/M metagenome (GOLD analysis project Ga0255340, IMG submission 192417) | Wastewater microbial communities from Lulu Island WWTP, Vancouver, Canada - plant10 | ecosystem: Engineered > WWTP > Wastewater > Unclassified | place: Canada: Vancouver, British... | reverse complement strand
CCCAACCATGAGCGGAAGTCAAGCATTCAATGGGGTTCACTTTACTTCAGCTAATGAGGGATGGGCTGTAGGGTCTGATTATAATGACCCGATTTACATTGGAGCTTTGCTTCATTATCAGGATGGGCTCTGGACATCCGTCAGCCCTCCAGCCGTAAGTGACGATTGGGAACTTCGGGCAGTTCACTTTACTTCAGCTAATGAGGGATGGGCTGTAGGTTTTGATTGGACAAATAATAGAGGTGTCTTGCTTCATTATCAGAGTGGGCTCTGGACATCCATTATCCCTCCAGCTGTAAGCAACTGGTGGGACCTTCGGGCGGTTCACTTTACTTCAGCTAATGAGGGATGGGCTGTAGGGACTGATTATACAATGCCTAATGGTTTTGATAGAGGGGTCTTGCTTCATTATCAAAATGGGGTCTGGACATCAGTTATCCCACCCGATGTGAGCAACAACTGGGAACTCAGTGGGATTCACTTTACTTCGGCTACTGAGGGATGGGCTGTAGGGACTGATAGAGGTGAATATTACAGAGGAGTTTTGCTTCAATATCAAAATGGGGTCTGGACATCAATTATCCCACCCGATGTGAGTTTAGAATGGGGACTAAGCGGGGTTCACTTTACGTCACCCAATGAAGGGTGGTCAGTAGGGGATAACGAGGTTGGGGTAGGAGCCCTGCTTCATTATCAGGATGGGTTGTGGACGTCGGTTATTCCTCCAAACGTGAGTGGGAACTGGTGGGGGCTAGGCGGGGTTCACTTTACGTCACTCAATGAAGGGTGGGCTGTAGGGAACAATTATGAAAATAGCGTTGGGCTTTTACTTCATTATCAGGATGGGTTGTGGACTGTAGTTGCACCCCCAATCGTGAGCGCAGATTGGGGTATTCAAGGAACTTATTTTGTCTCACCCAATGATGGATGGGTTGTAGGATATGACTGGAATGGAGAAAAGGGAGTCTTACTCCATTATCATAGTCTTGGATTATGGCCTAACGAGGGTACCATAGGCACTCAGGTTACCCTATCTGGTACAGGTTTCGGTGAGAAGAAAGGGAAAGTTCTCATCGGTGGGGTTACTGTAAAAATAGCAAAGGATGGTTGGAAAGCTGATTCCATTGCCTGTACAGTGACGAAGGTTCCTTCTGTAGGAACCCATGATGTAATAATCAAACCGTACAAAGCAGATGAGATTGTCCTCTCCAATGCTTTTACCATCAAGCCTCCAGAGATAGAATACCTTGATTTCTACCATGGCGTTGCCGGAGTTTCTTCAATTACCATATCTGGAAATTTCTTCAGTACCAAAAAAGGGAAGGTTTATTTGGAGTACGAAGATAGGTACGGTAGGCTCAAGAAAAAGAACTGCAAAGTCACATCATGGGGCATGGATAGCATTACTTTTATAGTACCAAAAACATCAAAGAGTTTCCCTGCGGGAACATACCCCTTGAAGGTTACTAACAAGGTAGGAACCGCTGGGGCTCCGTCAGATTTTACTATTGACTGATAGAAGGAAATACGTAATGCAGAGTGTTAAATTGAGGCAGGGTCTGAAATGGCTCTGCCTTATTTTTTGCCTTCTCTATGAACTCGTCAAGATCCCTTTTATCAAACAATGTTCTATTGCCTATCTTCACCGGAGCTATCTCTTTTCTCTCCATCATGCGAGAGCTTGAGATGGTGCCGACAGGGGGAAGATGGGGAACGATCGAGGATGCCCCAGGAATGCAATTTAGCCAGGGGGGTGCTACTGTTACCCTCTGGTTTTTTGTTAACTTTCTTTAGGGTAAGACTATGCCACTTTGAAGTAACTAAAACGCTGGTAAAACTGAAAAGGTATCGTGTCGCCTGTCGCCCCGTTTCTGTTCTTCAAGATCTTTACTTCTATGTCCCTGGGGTCCTTTCTCTTCGCCTCGTCTATGTCGAAGTCGTTGTTTTCCGCTACCCCTTTAAACTGCATCCCCATTAAAACATCGCTTGAGTACTCAATAGCCCCTGACTCCTTAAAGGCTTCCATCTTAACGCCCCTGTCATAGCTCGCCCTGTTAAATGATGATATGGCTATAACGGGTAACTTATAGTCCCGGCTTATTCTCTTTAACTCCATGACCGCCTTGTCCATGTTCTGCTTGTCGGTGGCCCTCGGTTCGGCTGGGGCTAATATCTGCAAGTAGTCAATTATGACAACGGGCTTACTGCCTATAAGGTTCGTGTGCTTCGCTATCATGTCCCTTATCTCCTTTACCCCTATGTCGCCCATGCCCTCGTTAATATAAATATGCTCTGCATACTTTCCGTAGGTAAGCATTGCCTCTGAAATTAACCTCCCTTCCGCTTTGCTATAGGATAAATAGCGTTTCCCGTCCGTTATGCCCCTGGCGGTCTTAGCGTCTCTGGGATCCGTGGCGTTCAAGATGGTCAAGCGGCTTATGCTTTTTGCCATGAGTTCGGTCCGTGCCATTTCAAGGGAGAATATTAAAATGTCCTGTTTGCTCTGGGCTATCTGATCCGCTATCTGCAATACAAAAGAGGTCTTTCCTAATGAGCTGATAGCCCCTATAATGTAAAGTCCCTCGTATAACCCTCCGTCTAATATCCTGTCCAGGGCATAAAAGCCTGTAGGTATGCACGGCGTGTTTACGCTTGCGTCTATCCCTTTCATAAACTCCGGCAAGTGGCTTGCCGCACTCGTCTTTAAATAGTCCGCTTTTTGTGCCTCTCTCTCGGCTTCTTCTTGTGCATCTATCGTGTCCTGTGCCTCTTGTGCTTCCTGTACCGTCATCTGTACTGCCTCTATGAAGCTCTCCTTGTCTGTCGTTAACGCTTCGTTAGCGTCTTTCGCTTTCGTTGCCGGGTTGGCTATCGTGAACGCCATACCCAGCTCGCTTAACCCCTTTTTTACTTTCTCGGTAGCCTCTGATCCTGGGCCGTCATTATCCAAGGTTATGATAAAATGCGTGCCGGGTCTGTAATGTTTGCAAATGGTCAAAAACCTTACATGGCCTGTCCCTATAAACGCTACGGCTGGGATCCCGGCTGTTTCATAGCTTAGTGCGTCATATATCCCCTCGCATACAAATACAAACTTCGGGCTGTTCCCTTTTAGGTATCGCTCATTAAAGATATGGGCCGGGTGGCTGTACTCCGTGCCATCAATGTCCAGGGCGGCCTTCATCTTCCTGTATTTCCCGTTCCACTCGTCTACCTGGCTTCGGTCGCTTATCTCTGCCAGGAAATAACTGCAAGTCCCGTCATTGTTCAAATATGGGAGTATGTAGTTATAAAGCCCTTCCTTTTTGCTCTTGCTTTGTAACTCCGGGTAGTCTTTCAAAAGGGCGTTGTAGCTGTCCGCATAACCCAGCTTGTACTTGTCTATTATTTCGTCCGTTAACCCCCTGCTTCTAAAATATGGCCTTGCCCTTCCGTCCTGGTGGGCCTTCTCTATGAGATCGGTAAAGTCGTAATGCCTTATCTGTGGCGTTGGCTTTTCTTCCCTTCGTGGCTTTTCAACGGGGGCCTTGTTTGTGTCATAAGCCTCCGCCCCGTCTACATCCAGGTTATAAAGGCTGTAGGCATAATTGAACAGATCCAGGCCAGTTCTGCCTGTCTCCGCCCCTATAAGGTCGAAGGTATCGTAGTCGCTGTTACACTTGAAGCAATGGGCCTTGTTGGTTCCCGCATTGTAACTCATGCCCGGCCTGGCCCGGTCGTGTTCGTGTTCCTTCACTAAACACTTGAAGTTTTTCCGGGTGTTTATCTTTCTGGCGTTCAAGTAATTCTCCAGATCGCCCCGTATATAGTCCTTTGCCTCGTCTCTGGTCATTGCTATAGCCCCCTCTTGTACTTGTTGTGTATCGTGTGTATATTGTACGTTTCCATCTTGCTTTTGTCCTTTCCCTCCGAAAAATCTATTTATCCCTATCATTCATTTTCTTCTTGTCCCAAAAAGGATCCCATTACCTATAAACACGCCTCTTTTTTTCACTCCTTATCGGTGCATTTTAGCATACGCCCCCTTCTTTATAAGGGGCGTTATGCGTTACTTAAATATCTTAAATATCTTAGGAAAAATGAGGGGTCTTTAACATAATGAAATTAATGGGTTACAAACTGCCTACCTACCTGTTACCCCCCCAATACCTACCTGTTACCCCCCCAATACCTACCTGTTACCCCCCCAATTTACCTCTGGGGGTGTCTGTTGTCCCCCCCCTTCTAAGTCCTGTTTTTTTGGTTTTTTCCCTGGGATCTTCCGCCTAACCCTTATAGGGTAGTTGATCCATGTGATCTTTACATTTGCCCTTTCAAACTCGGCGTATGTTGCGGGGGGTTCTATCGGCGTTTCATTCTTTCCGCAATAGTTCCATTTAAGACAATGTATAGCGTCCATGTCCCGCTCAAAAGGATCTATTATCCGTTTGTGTACTTGCCCGGCTTCCCCCAGCTCGTCATATTTCGGTAACTCCGGGCTTGCCTCTATGAGCGTCTTGACGCTTATAATGTCCTCGTTTTGTTTCTGGTAGTTCATGTTTTTGTGTTCGCTGATCCGCCGTAGGAAGTAATAGCTGTGGGGGTTGTGCTTCGGGTTTATGGCTAATGCCTCTTTAGGGTAAAGCATTATTGGGTAACTCATTAAGATATTAAAGAAGTCGGGGTTAAACCTGAATAGTATAATGCTGTTCACAATGCCGTTGGTCCCCCCGGAAAGGCTTATGTTAAGGAAGTCCCCCTGTTTTCCCTTTCTTCTTTCCCGGTATTCTATGCGTAGCTTATCAAGGGCGGCTATGTCATCTTTCACTTGCTTGCGTGCTTCTTTAACATCCTGTAGCCCTCTCCAGGCCATGTACTGACCTAAAGGCAACCTAACCAAAGTATCACGCTGGTTGGTTTCGGTGGCTGTTATCGCCAGGGCATCAAGCAACATTTTGGCGGTAGGCTTAACACCGTGAGCAAGATCCTTATACTTCTCTATAAACAGCTTGAAGTCCTTTTCTTCTATAACTCCGTCCCCGTATAAGTTGAGCTGTGCAGGGCTTCCTATCCGTGTCCTTATTTTCGCAAGGGTGTTAGTGGCCCTTCCCTGGTGCATCGTGTGGAAGTCTATGGTCGCCGGGGGCGGTGCGTAATGTTCTATTATAGGGGCGGGTAATGGCGGTGAAATATTTAATTCGCCCCCCTCGCTGGCAGAAAGTATGTTGTTTATCAGTCCCGGTAGCGGGGTTTTAGTGTCCATCAGCTTTGCCCCCGTAAGATCTTGTAAAGGCGTTCCGTATCCCCCTTAACTATGTCGAAGCTCATTATGGCCTTTGCTTTTTGTATCGCCTGTTGAGAGGGCTTGAGAGCGTCTATGTCGATAGGTTTGAATATGTCCGCCAGCTCTGCCTTCAGTTCATCTACGGGGCGTTCATTGTCGATAAAGCCGTACCTTCCTATCCCGAATGGCATATCTACCATGAGAGCGTTAAAGCCTTCAACAAGGTATATCATGCGGTCTATGGCGGCATCGTCAACGACAACGGTAATTTCTGGTATGTTGGTGTACTCGGCAAACAAGCGAATTGCCTCCTGCAAAACAAAACACTCCTTTAGGGCCTCTTTGAGCCTGTCAAGTAATGTGGTAAAGTCCTTCGCCCTGTGTTCTAAAAAGTCCTCCGCCATGTGTTGTTTACGCCAATAAGGGTAGAGGCCAACATAGTGACCCTGTTCGTTTATGCCCTTTGTGGGTACTATAAGGGTGGGCTGTAATACCGCAACGCCGCCCAGAAAAACCTTCCCATCTGCCCCCCCGTCAAGGCGTTCTATTATCTCGAGGTAGTCCAGTATCTTGTTGCGATAGAGGTCCTTATAGGCTATTACCCCCTCTTTGAAGTAGTCCTTTTCCGGGGTGTTCTTTATAAAGGATAGCCCTTTCATGGAGGCTAATTTGGTCAGAAGGGCGTTATACAGCTCTGGGTAGTCCGCCTTAAACTCCCATAGCGTGGCTGTATTGTCTGTTTCCGTGCTTTCATAAAAGCCGCTTGCATATTCCAATACATCCCACTTCGTTGCGTCCTCTGGGGCGGTCTGATCTTCTACCCATTTCAAGACCCCCTTATCGGCCTGGGCCTTCTTCACCTCTGCCGCCCACTCGTCAACGCTCATGTCTTTGCTGGTCCTTCCATCGGGTGTCACATAATAGCCATTCTCGCCTTCTTCCCAATAGTTGGCTTTAATGCGGGGATTGGCGAGAGGTTCTTTCTTTGTCTTGTTGAAGTATTTGTTAAGGGGTGTTTGTTCCCCTTTTTCATAGAGGCCCCTGTAGTATTCCAGGGCGTGAAATATCAGCTCTTCTATGCTCGCCGTAAAGGTCATTTTCCTTTCAAAGTTGGCTTTTCTCAGCTCGTCATATTGCTTCTGCGTCATTATCCTGGGCTGGAAAAATATGCGTCTATTTTCGTTCTCCGCATCGTCCAGCTTGTGGAACAGATAGGTCAACTGCCAATAGGCTATCTCCGCTATTTGGTATTGAGCAAAAAGCAAAATAGGGGCGGTAGTCAAAAAGTCGTGCAGGGCCTTGTAGTCGTTATAGGCCCTTATGTTATCTCCCCCCGTAAGCCTGTCAACTAAAGCGTTCTTTTGATCATGGCTTAACAGTCCCTTTAGTTCTTTGTGTTTGAGCTTCACGGACCCCTTAAAGGCTATTATCATGTCTTTGATCATCAGCCGCCCTACTTCCTCGCCCGTGAGTTTCCCGCTTTTTAATATCTGGTTTATGTCCTTGCTCACTTGTCCCGTCCCCCTACGATGCTGGTTAGTACGTCTATCTGGGTTTTCACCTCAACCATGCTATAGGCTTTCAGAATATTCCCGATAAGGATGGCCTCTCTTGCGGCCTGTTCCTGGGTTACTCTTCCCCCCGTAAGCCTGTTTAGCAGATCCCCCAAAGCGTTCAATATGTCCCTGGCCTGGAAGTCATCATTAAGGGGGCTGGCATTGTCCAGGTCTACATATTCTCCCTTCAAGGCTTCCATGTACTTTAGCTTGAAGTCCAATAGACGCTCTGGTGACAGTTCGCTTAAGTCCTTCTTGTTTAGTGCAGTCTCAATGCTATTGAGGGTATCCCCCAGCTTTCTGATCCGTGCCTCTCTAACCATGTAATAGCTGTCGTACAGTTCTTGTAGCTGTTCCCTCTTGTGTTCGTTAATTTCGCCCTTAAGCTCCCTTTCCCATTTACTGCAAGTGTCCTTTGCTATGTTCAGCTCTTTGCCTATGACGGTATAACTCTTGCCCTCTGCCCGTAGTCGTATAAAGTCCGCTTTCTGGTCCTGTGGCTTCATGTAATACCCTCTCGGTTTCTATGTCCGCTATTATAGAATTGTTGCCATACAAACATATCTAAGCGTTTGTCCCCCGGTCTATGAAGTCCTGTAGGTCCGTGTGTTTGACCCTCCAGTATTTCCCTATCTTCACGGCCTTTAGCTTGCCTTCCTTGATGTAGTTGTAAATGGTTCTCTGTGTCACCTTTAAGAGGGTTTGCACTTCTTCCAGCGTATAGATCTTTAGCGTATCTTCCATGTTATTTACCTCGCTTTAATATCTTCTTGGCTTTTTCTACAATGTCCTTCCTGGCTTCCTTGTCGGCTTCTATGAGGCGGTTTACATACTCGGTGACGCTTACTCCCTCTATCCTACTTATGATCTGCAAATACTCGAGGTTGGTTGTGGCAAACGCCATATTTATCCTCGGTAGCTTCCGCCCCTTCTTCCCCTGTGTAGTGTGTGCTATAGGGGTCCTGGGTGTTTGCTGTGCTTCTTGTGTATCACGCCCCTGTTGTGTCTCCTGTGCTTCTGGTACGTTTATAAACGCCAATGCCGGGTTGTTGTCCTTAAAGCTCTTCTTAGTCATGGTCCCCCCTTTCTATCAGCTCACCTATAAACGTGAGGTAGTCCTTGCTTGCGTTGCTTCTCGGTGCGTAAGTATAAATGTCTTTCTTGCTTGCCTGGGCTTCTTTAAGGGCTACGCACTCCCTTATAACCGCCTTGTAGACAAACGTGTTGATCTTGTCCGCCGTTGCCTCTATCATCTCTGCAATGTCCCGGCTTAGTACCGTCCTTGTGTTGTGCCTCGTTAATAAGATCCCCCGGAGGCGTAAAGCGGGGTTGCAGTATTTCTTTACCGTCTCTATTGTCTCGTAGAGCTGGCCTATGCCCTGTAGGTTATATATGTCCGCCTGGGCGGGTATTATAACGGTGTCGCTTGCCGTGAGGGCGTTAATGGTTAAAAGCCCCAATGCGGGGGGCGTGTCTATTACGATATAGTCGTACTCCTTCCTTAAAGGGTCCAGGGCTTCCTTGAGCCTGTATTCCTTTCCCGTGGAAGTTAACTCTATGTCTAACCTTGTTAACCCTCTGCCGGCTGGTATGATGTCCCCCAGATCCGTTTGCTGTATCGCCTCGGCTGTCGTGGCCTTGCCCGTTAACAGCTCATAGGCTGTCCCTTCCGTGGTGTTTACCCCCGTTGTATAGGTTATGTTCCCTTGCGGATCCAGGTCCACTAACAATACTCTATGGCCTTTAAGGTGAAGCCCAGCCCCCAATGCGTGGGCTGTGGTGCTTTTCCCTACTCCGCCTTTCTGGTTTGCTATGCTTATTATGTGGCCCATGCCTTCCCCCTATAACGCTAATAGAGCGTCTATCTTACGCTCCGGGGCCTTGCTTATCCTGTCTATGTTGTGGGCGTAAATAAGCGTAGTGTTGATGTTCTTGTGTCGTGCCATGCTCTGGGCTTCCTGTATGCTTGCCCCGCCCAGCAAAGAGAGGGTTACGGCTGTATGCCTTAAGCTGTGGGCTGTTAGGCGGTCGCTGTCTATCCCGGCTTCTCTCAACGCCCCCTTTGCTATTCTGCTTATGCTTCTTGTGGTAAGCCTCTCTCCGTTGTTCCTGTCGCTATGGCTGGTAAAGAGCGGATCCGTTGGGGCTGTCTTTCCCCTGGCCCTGACATACTCCCTTATGGGCTTTAATGTCGCCTCTGTGAGCAACACAAAAGCGTCCTTGCTGTCCCTGCCCTTGCCCTGGATATACAAGAGGGCCTCCCCGCCTTCCTGTCTTACATCCTCGATGTTTGCCCTTTCAGCCTCTATCGTTCTCAACCCTGTCCTTACAAGCAAATTGACAAGGGCGTAGTTTCGCTTCCCTTCTATAGTGCGTGTGTCCATGTCCGACAATACGCTCTTTGCCTGTTCTATCGTTAAAGCGTCCTTCCTAAAGCCTTGCTGGTGCTTTGCCCCCTTTATGCCGTTTGCTATGTTAGGAAATATCTTCTCCCCCTCCAGGAAGGCAAAAAGCCCCTTTACGGCTGTCAGATAGCTTGATACGGTGCAAGCGGTGTAATGCTCCATCAAGTGACCCTTATAGGCTAATATGTCCGCCCTGGTAGGCTGGGCGGTCCCCGTGCTGTTTATAAACTCCATGAATTGCTTTAGGGCTTTTCTATATGTCTCCTTGCTCCGGGGTCTTACATCCAAAGAGGCTATGTAGCGGTCCATAATTTCACCTTCTGTCGCCTTTAACGGGGTGCTTTGTGTCCGTGCTAATGCGTCCATGCTAAAGCCCTCCTTGTGTCTTATGTGCTTCTTGTGTACTATGTGCTTCTTGTTTCATTGCTCTAAGTCTATACATTAATTTTCATATTGTCAACATTATTTTCATATACCGATACATAAAGATAGGTTTCCCTACTTTAGGATCCGACAAGGCCCCTCCTTCATGGCTGGTAAGGAATAATTAAAAAGAAAGGTAAGGGGTGGCAGGGGAGCGGTATCCCCATAGGCGGGTATGCACCGTGTGTGGGAGCGTTGACAGGCAACTTTTGAATTAGAGGGGGGGATACCCCAAAAAAGTGGTCTACAGCAAGTATTATCAACGGTTGACGAGCATTTTAATGCGTAATTTATCAAATAAAGGAGGCATAAGAAAAACTTATGGCAAATGCTTGCTGGATAAGGGAAAACGGCACTACTGCACAAGGTAAAGGAATACCTAAAATACCTTAAAAACTGTATTTTTAGGCTGTTTTTAGGGCTTTTTTTCAAGTTTTTCAAGTGCTATTACCTATAGCGTTGCTGAAATTGCCCCAGATCGTTTTTTAGGATATGGGGTACTACGATCAATGACCTTTTAAAAGACACTTTACCCATATTACCCCACTAACTGAAATTACGCTTCCTCGCTCCCTTGCGTGGTGCATAGGGTGGTGGGGTTGATCCCCTGCCCCCAGGCTGGCGAACAAACGATGAATATTTTTGTAAAATGGGTCAATGACCATCCTGAGAAACAACACACAACAACAAGGACAGCAATTCTGATGTCACTTCAAGATGCATTTCCGTGTAGTAGCGAGAAGTAAGGAGTTTTTCACCGCATATTAAAAGCATTCCATTCTTTTTCCGAAAGGTGGGTATACCCCGAAATGTAAAATTATCCCTGGGCCTTCCTGTGGTAAGGGTACCTCTTATCTAATACTCGTAAATATTTTTAAATATTGACAAATATCACATAAGGGGTATAATGGGTATATTGGGGTAAGCGAGATGAGGAGGGGTTGTGTTTCCTTACAGTGCTGTTCCCCATCCCGCTGAGTGTTTCATTCCAAAATAAAACATTAGCACTAAGTTCGGACAGGAAAGTTATCACCCGAGAGAAGAGTGTCACTTTATATGGCAACGATAAAGGAAAAGGGGGTTTGGCATGGGACTGAAGAGAAGTCGCTATATAACATGGATTTATTTGCTCTTTGTTCTTTCAATCCTTTTATTTTCAGAATCATTACTGTACGGGCAATGGAAATCAGTGAATCCCCCAACCATGAGCGGAAGTCAAGCATTCAATGGGGTTCACTTTACTTCAGCTAATGAGGGATGGGCTGTAGGGTCTGATTATAATGACCCGATTTACATTGGAGCTTTGCTTCATTATCAGGATGGG
>Ga0255340_1005862_pt1 | contig 10977 bp, 11 predicted proteins | sample wastewater_treat_7_FD_192417 | JGI IMG/M metagenome (GOLD analysis project Ga0255340, IMG submission 192417) | Wastewater microbial communities from Lulu Island WWTP, Vancouver, Canada - plant10 | ecosystem: Engineered > WWTP > Wastewater > Unclassified | place: Canada: Vancouver, British... | reverse complement strand
ACACCTGGAACATTTAATCCGTTTGTCTTTTAACTCGTAAAATTTAGTACTAGTTTTGCATTTCGGACAAAGGTATTTCATGCTACAATAATACCATAATTTAGTCCGAAATTCAGGACTTTACCCTAATCATTAACATGCTTACCTTAATGGAAGAAATCAACAAAAAAGTAACGACGTTAAAAGCCAAGAGCGTTGAATTTGGGCATGCTGTGAGAGAAAAGACGTTCGGCTATATCGTCGCCAGTTTCGGACTTGTGGCTGGTCTTGCGTGGAACGAAGCCGTGAAAGCTTTTATTGAATCCTTCTTTCCAATGCAGAAAGACACGATCAAGGCGAAATTTATCTATGCGCTGTTCATCACGGTTGTTCTTGTGTTTATCTCGGTATATATGGCGAGGATTTTCAAGAAAAGGGATGACGAGATGGGAGAAAGGAAATAGTTTTCAGTAAACATTTATGTCCCGGGCAAATTTGCGTCATAAATTCACAAAGTCTTTGTAATACTAGTTAATCCGCATTAACCAGTAATTTTTGTTGCCGAAGGAGGTGGGATGCTTATGAAGCGGCTAAATGTGTTTGATTGGATTGCTTTTGCTCTCGTTATCATAGGAGGGTTGTATTGGGGATTGATCGGCTTTTTAAATTTTGATATTTTTGTTGCAATATTCGGGGAACCGATGTGCTGTCGCGCTTCGTATACGGACTTGTCGGTGTTGCGGCCCTGTATCTTTTATTTTCCGTTCGCATGTTCGGCAGAAGAAAATGAGTTTGGCAAATAAAAAAATTCCTGTGCCGCAAGGCAAGGAATTTCTTCGTATGACGCTTTGATTTATTTGTTTTGGGCTTTCAGGCATTTCGCGCAAATTTTGACTTTCTTTCTTCCGATTTTTTTTGCCTGAATGTTTATCGAGAATTTTCTTTTGCTTGCAATATTTGAATGGCTTCTTGAATTTCCGGTCTTTGCGCCACGCCCGCAAATGCTGCATTTTCGACTCATATATTGTGACATGCGACATGTGACATGAGACATGGGACAGAATAGATTACTGCCACAAGTCATATATCACATACTCACAAAAATGTTGATTAATTACGAACTCTAGTGTACTATGGATATCGGACTTTGGCAAGGGTTTTGAACCGTTCTATATATACTAATCTCCCCAATGTTCTGAATGTGTAAATGTAGCTAGGACAAACATAACAGCTGCAACAAGCAGAACAAATATAAAAACATGGACCTGAATTCCGTCATCCTCATAGGATTCTACGTCTTGATCCTGATATATTCGATCATAGTCCACGAAGTCTCACATGGCTTCGTGGCGCTTTGGCTCGGCGATGCGACGGCAAAATATTCCGGTCGACTGAATTTCAATCCGATCAGCCACATTGACATTTGGGGGTCTATCATAGTGCCGCTCGCGATGCTTGTCACGACGGGATTCGCTTTCGGCTGGGCAAAGCCTGTTCCGTATAATCCGTATAACCTGCGGAACCAGAAATGGGGTCCGGCAATGGTTGCTTTTGGTGGTCCCGCTTCAAACATTGTGATTGCGCTTGTTTCTGCCGTTTTGGCAAAATTTATCATGGTTCCGGTTGCGGTGAAAGCAGCCATAATAACCGGCATCAGCAATGCTTCATGGTCGCAGATTTCTGCCACTGTCTCTGGTTCGTTTGGATCGATTTTTTTCGCACTTCTCATGATAGTGATTTTTTGGAACGTGCTTTTGGCGTTCTTCAATCTCATCCCGTTCCCGCCGCTTGACGGATCGAAGCTTCTGTTTTCCGTGTTTCCCATAAGGACCGGAACAATGGCGATGCTTGAACAATACGGCTTCATCCTGCTCCTTCTTTTCATTATTGTTTTCTCGGGTCCCCTGGGATTTTTTCTGACCAAGATGCTGAGTATTTTTTATGGAATCGCGATCTGAAGATTATCGAATATGGTTTGTAGATATAACGTTGTCGCAAGGCAATAAGTTGGAAATATAAAAATTTCGTACATTGTAAAAAGGAGGAGATATGAGAAACAAGGAGTTAGTTTTGGCCTATCTTTGGTACTCTTTGGGTGCCAAAAATTCTGAAAGTGAAAAGCTATCTGGCACAATTGTCCATGACAAAAATCTCAAGTTTTTCAGTGCGAATATCCGTTCTTCCGCGGTCTTTTTTTCAGTTATCCTTAGCTTTTTTGCAGAGGGAAATTGTTTTTCAAGAGTGCCATAGGCGCCCCCTTTTCATTGGGTTGACATAATTGGAAATATCCTTTATTATTGTCTTACTGGCCTTGCCAGTGATTTTTTGATAATTTCAAGAAATCTATGAATGCGACAGCTCGAAATATGAATAAAAAGAGTTGCATATATTCGTAAATTCGCAAGATTCGTAATTCGTAGACCAATAACACATGCCTACAATAAATCAGCTGACGAAAAGAAGCAGAAAATCAACGAGAAAGAAAACGAAGTCACCGGCACTGATGATGACTTTCGACACGCTCAAAAACAGACCGAGGAAGGTCGTGAATCCGTTCAAGAGAGGTGTTTGCATCAAGGTGGGCACGACGACTCCTAAAAAGCCTAACTCGGCGCTTCGAAAAATTGCTCGCGTGAGACTCACAAACGGCATGGAGGTTACTGCGTATATTCCTGGAATCGGGCATAACTTGCAGGAACATTCCATCGTTATGATTCGCGGAGGGCGGGTAAAAGATCTTTCGGGAGTTCGCTATCATGTCGTGAGGGGCGTGCTTGACAGCGCCGGAACCGAAAACAGAAACCGCAGCAGAAGCAAATATGGAACGAAGAAACCTAAAGCCAAGGCAGAATAAGTATTTGAAGTTGCAGATAATTTTCTGATTGAATTTGGTTTATTTTTAAGATTAAGTTTAATAATTTCCAATTTTTAACTTAAAATTTTCAATCAATTTTTAAAAATTAGGATTTGATTAAAAATTAAAAATTTGAAGTTAAAAATTTTTAGATTATGCCTAGACGAACCAGAAAATACGAAAAACAATGGAAACCGGATCCCAGATACGGAAACATGCTGGTCGGAAGATTTATCGGAAGCGTCATGAAAGACGGCAAAAGAAGTGTTGCAGAAAAAATAATCTATGATTGTTTCGACATCGTTCATGAAAGAACAAAAAAAGGCGGTCTTAATGTTTTTGAACAAGCTATCAAAAACGTCTCGCCTCTTTTAGAATTGAAATCAAAAAGAATTGGAGGAGCCAACTATCAGGTTCCCATTCAAGTAAGCGGAGAAAGAAGGCAAACGCTGGCGATCCGCTGGATTCTGGCGGCTGTCAGAGCAAGGAAGGGAAAAGGAATGGCTGAAAAGCTCGCGGACGAACTCATTGATGCATCCAACAAGACCGGAAGCGCGATGAAGAAACGCGAAGACACACACAGAATGGCTGAAGCAAACAAGGCGTTCGCCCACTTTGCATAAATCCGATACAAAACTGCGAAACGTATCTGAATCTGCAAAAAAATAAATTAAAATTTAATTAAAAAAGAGTTCGTAGATCTGAATTTAATTTTATAGGTTCGGATCGGCAAATATTATGGCAACAGAAATTTCTAAATTGCGTAACATAGGAATAATTGCGCATATCGACGGCGGTAAGACAACCACTACCGAGCGTATTTTGTTTTACACCGGAATATCCCATAAGATAGGAGAAACACATGAAGGTACCGCAATCATGGACTGGATGGAACAGGAAAAAGAAAGAGGCATTACTATTACCAGTGCCGCTACAACATGCTTTTGGAAAGACTATCAGATAAACATTATCGACACTCCCGGACATGTCGATTTTACGGTTGAAGTTGAAAGATCCCTTCGCGTGCTTGATGGGGCTGTCGTTATTTTTGACGGAAAGGAAGGGGTTGAACCGCAGTCAGAAACTGTTTGGAGGCAGGCAGATAAATACAAGGTTCCCAGGATATGTTTTGTGAACAAGATCGACAAAGAAGGAGCAGATTTTAATTTTGTATTAAATTCCATATGGAACAGGTTGACTCCGCATGCGGTTGCCGTGCAGCTCCCGATAGGAGAGCGCAGCGAATTCAAAGGTGTTGTGGATCTCCTCAAGATGAAGGCGCACACTTTTGAAGGAAGCATGGGAGAGAAAGTTGTTGAGGGAGAAATTCCAGCCGAACTGCTTGAGAAAGCGAAAGAAATGCGCGAAAGATTGGTTGAAAAAATTTCAGAAACCGACGATGCTCTTACCGAGAAATATCTTAATGGTGAAGAAATTTCAGTTGAGGAGCTCAAGGCAGCGCTTCGAAATGCCGTTATAGCTGCGAAATTGGTACCCGTGCTCACCGGTACGGCGCTTAGAAATAAGGGTGTTCAGCTGATTTTGGATGCTATTGTCGAATATTTGCCTTCACCGATTGATATTCCTCCGGTAAAAGGAACTGATCCTAAATCCGGAAACGAAATGGAGAGAAAGTCCGAAGACAGCGAGCCGTTTGCGGCGCTTGCTTTCAAAGTTGCAACCGATCCGTTTGTCGGGCAGTTGACTTTTTTCCGCGTGTACTCCGGAGTATTGAAAGCTGGATCGTATGTCATGAATTCGACCAAGGGAGAAAAGGAAAGAATCGGAAGAATTTTGCAGATGCACGCGAACCATCGCGAAGAAATTCAGGAAATCAGAGCCGGCGGAATCGGAGCATTGGTGGGACTTAAAAATACAACCACGGGAGATACTTTGTGTGATGAAGAAAATCAGATAGTTCTTGAAAGCATAACCTTTCCGGAACCCGTTATTGATATCGCAGTCGAACCAAAAACGAAAGCGGATCAGGAGAAAATGGGTACTGCGCTCAGAAAACTTGCCAGCGAAGATCCGACATTGAGACTTAGGACCGATGAGGAGAGCGGGCAGACGATCATTTCCGGAATGGGAGAGCTGCATCTTGACATTATTATCGACAGAATGAAAAGAGAATTTAAGGTTGAAGCGAACATAGGACAGCCGCAGGTTGCGTACAGGGAAACGATCAAGACTAATGCCCAGGCTGAAGGTAAATATATCAGGCAGTCTGGAGGACGTGGTCAATATGGACACTGCTGGCTCAAAGTTGAACCGCAAGAACCTGGTAAGGGATATGAATTTGTTGATGAGATTAAGGGAGGCGTCATTCCGCAGGAATTCATTCAGCCGATTAACAAAGGAGTTAAGGAAGCGCTGGAAAACGGAGTTATTGCAGGTTATCCAATGGTTGATGTGAAGGTTACGCTTTACGACGGATCTTTCCATGAAGTAGACTCGTCCGAAGCTGCATTCAAGATTGCCGGTTCTATGGCTGTTCAGGAAGCGGTCAAACGCGCGAATCCAGTGATTCTCGAGCCTATTATGAAAGTGGTCGTAACGACTCCTGAACAGTTTATGGGCGATATTGTTGGTGACATCAACTCAAGAAGGGGAATAATCAAGGAGATCAATGATCGCGGAGAAGGAAACGCGCGCGTGAAAGAGATTGAATCGGAAGTTCCGCTTGCAAACATGTTCGGCTATGCAACTCAGATGCGGTCGATGACGCAGGGACGCGCAAGCTACTATATGGAATTTTCACACTACAGCGAAGTTCCGAAGAACGTCGCGGAAGCGATCATCGCGAAAAAGTAGAACTAATGTGAAGCTGCAAATTGCATACGAATCTTCAAAATAAAATACCGCCCTTGAAGGGCGGTATTTTTGCAAAAAGATTTTAACTTCTGATAATTTCTAGGACTTCATCGCGTTTTTCTTCCATGAGTTCTTTTGTTTTCGCTTCTAGATTGAGACGGAGTTTTGGTTCTGTGTTTGAAGGACGTACGTTGAACCACCAATCAGGGAAATCGATTCGCACGCCGTCGAGCTCATTAAGTTTTCCGTCTTTATAAATTTCTTTAAGTTTGTTCATTACTCCAATCTTGTCCTCAACGTCGGAATTTATCTCGCCGCTATGAAAATATCTTCTGAGGTCCTTGACCAACTCCGACATTTTTAACCCCGTTTCGTTCAACAGGTTGATCAATGTGATTACAGCGAGCGTGGTCATTTCAGCTTTGGAATTTTCTTCGAAGAAATAGTGTCCGGAAAGTTCACCTCCGAAAATCGCGCCTTCTTTGCGCATCTGCCTTTTGATGAGTGAATGGCCTATGCGGCAATAGTTTACCCTTCCTCCGGCTTCTTCAATCGATTCCTTTATGGCGTTCGAGGAACGGATATCCACAAGGATTAGTTCTTCAGGCTGCTTTTTGAGAAGTTCTTTGGCGAGAAGTGCGATCGGATAGTCCATTGGGATGATTTCTCCTTCTTCGTCCACAAATCCAACGCGATCCGCATCGCCGTCATATGCGATTCCGAGGTCGGCTTTTTCGGACACGACTTTTTCCTGCAAGGCTTTAAGAGTCTCAGGTTTGATGGGGTTTGCTTCATGATTTGGAAAGGTTCCGTCGAGATCTTCAAAAAGATAAGCCGCTTCGATATCATCGGAAAAACGGTTATATATGTTTCTATCGAGGGTACCGACGGAATTTGCAAAATCCACGACAATCTTTTTCTTTCCGATTCCTTTTTTAAAAAATCCCGAAACGTATTCAAAATACATATTCTTCAATTCGGAATTTTCTTCAATTTTTCCTTTTTTGGGAACGTCTTCAAATTCTCCTTTGAGCGCCAGGTCCCGGAGTTCTTCCATGCCGTCGCCTTCACCGATCGGAATCGCGTTCTTTTTGCAAAGCTTAAGACCGTTCCATTCGGCGGTATTATGCGAAGCCGTGATCATTACCGCTCCGTCGACATCGAGTTTCCAGGAAGAAAAATATGTCATAGGCGTGCTGACAAGCCCAATGTCCACGATGTCGGCGCCCTGGTCAGTGATGCCGGCCAAAAGCCCTTCTTTAATTTCAGGAGAAGAAGTGCGCATGTCCATTCCAACTGCGATTTTTTTTGCTCCGGTTGAAACAACAATTGCGCGACCGATCACGTAGGCTACGTCCTTATTTAAGTCTTGGGGATAAATTCCTCTAATGTCATAAGCCTTAAAGATTTCTGGATTCATATTGTTTTTGTTAAGAGTTAGCACTTAGTAATTCTAACAAACGCTTTATTTTTACTCAAGATGAACGTTTTTTTGAAATTTTGAGATTTCTTTTTCAAGAAGAGGGAATTTTTTCAGATCAGGGCTTTCTTTGAGCGTTTTTTCGGCATATTCATGTGCGATTTCAATGAGTTTGACGTTGGAAATATGCTGCATGGCGACGTCGGGAATTCCTGACTGGCGCGTGCCGAGAAATTCTCCCGGGCCGCGAAGCTTGAGGTCTTGGTCTGCAATATCAAAGCCGCTTGAAAATTTTTCCATGGCCCTGAGGCGGCTCTTTGAAAGGGTAGAACTTTTTGCAAAAAGAAAGCAATATGATTGCAGATCGTTTCGTCCCACGCGCCCGCGAAACTGATGAAGCTGTGAAAGGCCGAATCGGTCGGCGTCTTCAATAATCATGATTGTCGCATTGGGAACGTCTATTCCAACTTCAACTACGGAAGTGGAAACCAAGATATCATACTTCTTGTTCTTGAAATCCTGCATCACTTTTTCTTTTTCATTTGACTTGAGTCGTCCATGCAAAAGCGCCAGTTTGAGATCCGGAAAAACATTTTTTGAAAGTCTTTCATGTTCTTCGGTAGCGGCTTTGAGCTCGGAAAGTTTTTGCGATTCTTCCACGAGAGGAAAAATGATGAAAGCTTGCCGGCCGTTTTTGATTTCATTTCTAACAAATTCATAAGTTGAGTTTCTTTCGCTTGCTCCCACTATTTTTGTGGTTATTCTTTTCCGGTTTTTGGGCATTTCATCAAGGACTGAAAGATTGAGATTTCCGAAAAATGCCAGGGCCAATGTGCGAGGAATCGGCGTGGCCGTCATCGTGAGAAAATGTGGAATTTTTCCTTTGATGCCATCATCAATATTTATTGCTTCTTGTTGAAGATATGCTCTTTGCTGGACGCCGAACCTATGTTGCTCATCAACAATTACTAGTGCAAGATTTTTGAATTTAATATCTTTTTGGATAAGGGCATGCGTGCCTATTATTAAATTGATTTCGCCATTTTTAATTTTTAATAACAAATCTTCTCGAGAGAGTTGTGATGATTTATTTTGTTTTATTTTTGAGTCAATTTTTAGATTCGAATTTTTTAAATTAAGACTTGATTCAAAGTTCAAAGTTTGAAATTTAAAATTGTTTATTTCTCTATATGAATTTGTCAGCAGTGCAATGTTAATTTTGTTATCCTTAAACAACTTGCATATACTTTCAAAGTGCTGCCGCGCCAGAACTTCAGTCGGCGCCATCAGTGCAACCTGAAAACCGGAATTGATCGCGCTCAAACTTGCCATCGCGGCAACAACCGTCTTTCCGCTCCCGACATCGCCGTTGAGCAGCCTGTTCATCGGGCGCGGTTTTTCCATGTCTTTTAAAATTTGAAATGCCGCTTTTTTCTGTGCGTTTGTAAGCGAAAAAGGAAGGGAATTTACAAAATCTTTTGTTAGCTTTTCATCGAAGGGAATTTGTACGGCGCTTTGTTTGTCCCACGAGACTTTTATGCTTTGCGAAACAAGCTGAAGCATAAACATCTGCTCGAACGCGAAACGCTTTTGCGCAAGTTCGGCTTGCTTCAAAGTCTTGGGAAAATGGGCATATTGCAAAGCTGTCTTAATATTTGGCAAATGCAGCTGACTGAGAATATTTTCAGGAATAGGGTCTTCAATTTGCGAGGCAAATTTGAAAAGTAACTGAATCTGCCAACGGATCCATTTCGAAGTCAATCCTTCCGTTTCGGGATAAATCGGAACAAGCCTTCCGGTGTTTGTGGGAGTTCGCGAAGAAAATTCCCAAGAAGGGTTGGCAAAATATATTCCTTTTTTGTCTTCGGAAATCTTTCCGCTGATCCGCACTCCTTTGCCTTCGACCAGCGAATCACTGACATACGGCTGGTTGAACCAAACGGCACGGACAATTCCGGTGTCGTCTTTGATGTGGCATTCGGTGATCAGAATTTTCTTTTTCCATGTGCGAATAAGCTTGCTTTTTACAACTTCGCCCATGACGGTCGCAGTCATGTCGGTGGAAAGATTTTCAATCGAAATTCTTTCGGAATAGTCTTCATAGCGAAAGGGAAGGTGCATCAAAAAATCCTTGATCGTTTCAATCCCAAGTTTTCCAAGGATCGCCGCGTATTTTGCGCCTATTCTCGGCACATTTTCAAGTTTTGAATCCGCATTAAGCATATATTCAGTATAGCGAATATTGTAAATAAAAAAAGCCTGCGAGCAAGTGCAGGGCTTCTATCTTTTAATTATATCATTTTTTGCCTAAAAAGTCAAGCAGATAATGAAAACAAAAAAAAGAAAACCTCAAACGAGACTTCTTTTTTGGCGGAGGGGGTGAGATTCGAACTCACGGTACCCTTTCAGGCACGACAGTTTTCAAGACTGTTTCCTTAAACCGCTCGGACACCCCTCCGTATTTTTTGTTCTACAAATTTAAAAACTGTTGGTCCTCGGATTCCGAGGTGATTTTGCAACCGCAAACACTCGCGTCAAGTTTGTTTATTCTGTCGCATGACCTGGCATTGCCGCCACATCTTTCTAATACAACTCAATATTTCGCAAATTTGAGCTTTGTATATAATAACAGTAATAAGTGGATTTGTAAACAGTCAATAATATGCTAAAGTTGTTATATGCCATTTGATTTAAAACCAAAACAGAACATCGGACATGTTTCTCAAAAGGGGCTTCAACAACGCTCTGCTCGTTTCGATTATCAAGAAACAATAAGCCATGAAGAAGAATGGATATCGGAAGAACAGGCAATTCCCGATAGTGCCGGAAATGTGATCCACAAATGGAAGGGACCGGAGTTTGAAAAATATGAAAGAACCATGCGCTGGTATCTTGTCGGAACAGTATTCATTGCTCTGCTGGTTATTTATGCTCTCTATACTGGCAGCCCCATAATGGCAATAACTTTCATTCTCATAGGCGTTATCGGATTCATTTATTCGCAAAAAGAACCTCGCACAATCAATTTTGCAATCACGTCCAAAGGTATATTTGCCGATAAAGAACTTTATTTGTACGAAAATATATATTCATTTTGGATATTCTACGATCCCTCTCACACGAAAGTTATAAGCTTGCACACGAAGGCCACGATGCTTCCATATGTGCATGTTCCGCTTGGAAATGAAGATCCCGTCATTATGAGGAGAATGCTATTGAAACATATACCGGAGATAAAACAGGATCCCAGCCTTATTGACGCTTTGGAAAGGTTTCTTCATATATGATAGCTGGCGAAAAACATGCGCTTTTCATGATTGCTTTTTTGGGGATTTTGATATATAATGCAACCTACGCGCGAATATCCAGCATTCGGTTTCAGTACATGAAATCCTGGCTGAACCGAGAAATTTGCGGACGCGTTTTGTTGTTAGGCATGCGGGAAAACAAGTCCTTGTAGCTCAGTGGATAGAGCGTCTGGTTGCGGTCCAGAAGGCCGCAGGTTCGATTCCTGCCAAGGACACATAAATTGAGTGCAAGTGAACGGTTTCACCAAACGCATGAATTGAGAAAACATGGAGAGGTGGCTGAGCGGGCCTGATGCGAGCAAGCAAGCATTAGGCGGGTTTCAAAAGAAACCCCGGCAGACGCGAAGCACAATTTTTTGATTGAGGCTACTGCCGAGAAAACATGGAGAGGTGGCTGAGCGGGCCTGATGCGAGCAAGCAAGCATTAGGCGGGTTTCAAAAGAAACCCCGGCAGACGCGAAGCACAATTTTTTGATTGAGGCTACTGCCGAGAAAACATGGAGAGGTGGCTGAGCGGCTGAAAGCAGCACACTGCTAATGTGTTGAACTCGAAAGGGTTCCCAGGGTTCGAATCCCTGCCTCTCCGCCAAGTTTTACATTCA
>Ga0255340_1005861_pt1 | contig 10978 bp, 3 predicted proteins | sample wastewater_treat_7_FD_192417 | JGI IMG/M metagenome (GOLD analysis project Ga0255340, IMG submission 192417) | Wastewater microbial communities from Lulu Island WWTP, Vancouver, Canada - plant10 | ecosystem: Engineered > WWTP > Wastewater > Unclassified | place: Canada: Vancouver, British... | reverse complement strand
TTGGTATGTACCGGGCTTCATGTCCTTGCTTGCGGTGATTTTAAGTTTGGCTTGACCCACCATATCCGTCATTTTTACCATATTGGGGGAGATCAACATCTCTAATCCGACAGGTACTTTTTCCATTCTCAGGTAGACATTTTGTGATAAAGCGGATGTTGCTTTAACAGTGATATTTACCGTTCTCTCCTCGGATTGGTAGAGTGAGACGGAGGGGGTATCTGTCTCTACCGAGAAGTCGATATTATCTGCCAGCGCCACGCACACATTTGAAAAGGTGATAATCAGCTTATGGTCACTGATAATCGGAGAGGTGATAATTTCATTCCCAAGAGACTGACTATATCTGACCTCCCCGGTATCCTGTTGAAAAGCATACACATATCCGTCATTTCCGCCGATGATCACATATTCACCGGTGATAGCGGGAGATCCGATGATTTTATTTTTGGTGCTGTATTTCCATTTTACCTTACCATCACTGCGTTGAATGCAGTAAAAAGTACCTTCTTCGGATCCGATAAAAATGTATTGGTCACTGATAGCCGGCGTAGAGGTAAAATTACCGACATTGCCCGAACGCCAGATAATCTCACCGGTATAGGCATTGATTGCGTACATTTCACCTTTTTCATTGGCGCTTCTGGTGGAGACATAGAGCAAACCATCATGGAAAACAGGCGATGATTTCACTTCGCCATAGGTAGATAATGGAAGATCCACTTCAAACAAATTTTTATAGTCATTATAATCGAATGCATACACTCGCCCTTTGGCAGTGACAGCAAAAACCCTTCCCGCACCAAGACAGGGAGACGAAAGAATGGGTGCATTCAGCCCATATTGCCAGATTTGACTGCCTGATTCGTTCACGCAATAAAACAAATCGGTCGAACTGCCAAAAAAGATCTTGGAACCGTAAACCAACGCCGAATTTGATGTGATCTGTCCAAAAGCGACAAATTTCCACAGCGGCGTGCCGTTTGTGCTGTAACAGTAGAGAAAGGAAGGTTGTTCGGAGGATCCTCCGGTTACAAAATAGATACGGTTTCCCTGTACTGTCGGAGAGCCCAAGGAGAGAGGATAATTCAGGTATTGATCCGTTTCCCACATTTTTTCGCCTGAATCGCCGTTTAAAGCCACCAGTTTCCTGTTGTCTGCGTTTACATAGACGACATTGTCTACGATAACGGGGGAGCTTGAGATGGAAGAATTAGCCTGGTAGCGCCATTTTTCCAATAAAGTCTCCGCTTGAAGCATTTCAGGCGTATTACCGCTTCGGGATTCATCAAAGTGAAAAGTGGGCCAGTTTTGGTAGTCAGCGGCAATGGTTCTACTCTGGAACGGACCGGTTGCGCATAACAACCATGTTATGGTAAAGGCTGCAACCAGTTTTTTCATCAAAGACAGGGTTAGAGTCTTCATCTCGTACCTCCCAAAATTGATCTCTCCTTGTTAGCATCTGTCAGGTTCTCCGGAAAGGTGATCTTAATAGTCTGTGTGATGGAAAACCACTCTACTTTCGATTCCATCGATTCTGCGATAAAGCGGATCGGTACCATAGTTCTTCCCGGGGGGATAATGAACGGAGCAGCATCGATGGTATAGGCGATTTGATTGACATACGCAGTGGATTGATCCACCCATAGCTCTATTTGCTTTTTTACAAGAGGGTGATCCAGACGTATCTCAATTTTTTTGTGTTCAGGGATCCACTGGACATTCGCACCAAAAGCTTCCGCGATGAAACGTAATGGGACGAAAGTCCTGTTCTGTTTGATCAGAGGAGCAGAGTCCAAGGTAACAATGGTATCGTTCACGATAGCTTTTTTACTCCCGATATTCATCGTGATGATAATGGATTGGAATGCCTGTCTTTTGATCTCGACATTCACCACAGTGGAGTTGGATGCTTTGTCCAACGCGATAAATTGAAAAGTGTTGTTTCCTAAGATCAAGTTTACTTCTACAGAGAAAGAACCATCATTCGCAATGTCAAGGTTTTGACCGTTCATCATCACGGAGCCGCTTTCTTCTGTTTTGCCTGAGAGAGTGATCTTGTCAAGGTTTGTTGTGCCAGGGTAAGGGGAGAGACTGAATAATGGCGGGGTAGTATCGAGTACAAATTGATAGGTTGGAGCGTTCTGATCTGTGTTACCTTCTCTGTCTTTGGCTTGTACGGAAAAAACATACGTCCCATCACTGATCAGTGTCATGCTTACATTGGTAGCGTAGGAAAAGGTGGACCATGGCTCTTGGTTAATCCGGTAGGAATAAAGGAGCTCTGAAACGGGAGTTTGGTCATCTTCTCCGATCCATTCGAAATAGACCTTTTTTTGGTTGATGAGAGAGACCGGCGTTTTGGTGATTCTGGTATTGGGTGGGGTGGTGTCTTTATCTGTGATAGCGATCTCCATGGTTTGGACTTGAAAAGCGATCGGTTCGAGTCGAGCATCCAATGCTTGGAAGTTGACAAATTGTAACACACCGCTACCGCTCTCTAACGCTTGACATCTGAAGAAGAACAGGTCTCCTTCGCCGGTAACGCCTCCCACTTTGCCTTCCCGAGATAAGCCGACTTGATATCCGTTCTCGGATTCGGTTATCAGAAACACGGTGGGCTGTTGGTCGCTTTTCAGGAAAGTCCCTTCGCGAAAATCTTCTTTTTTTAGCTCTATCAGATGTTTCGGGTATTTTATATTAAAAGAAAATCCATATACGCTGGATTGTGCTTTTATTTTGACGGTCACATCCCAGAAGGATTGCTTTTTGATCTCTTGGCAGCAGGGTTCAAATAGAATCTGGTTTTGAAAAGATTGCAGTTTATCGGAGGGCGATTGGATCGAAGGAATGGATCCAATGACGGTGGATGAATAGAAATGTCGTATGATCTCTTCGTAGGTTTTTCCTTTTTTTGCCATAGCCAATGCGCCGTATTGAGACATGCCAATCCCATGTCCCCACCCTCTGCCGATGATATACAGTTGCTCCTCCGGATCGGTAGGTTGTTGGTTCAGGAAAGTCATCATTGGCGGTAGAAACCCAGTTGCTTCCGGAGTGTACCAATACAGTTCAAACCAAGTGCTTTTTAAGTTAAAGAGCGTGACAAAATCGCTGCCATTCAAGATTATCTCTCTTTTATCCTGGCATAGGGTGAGTTTCCGTACCCGAGGTGAGATCCCTTTTTCGGTGATAGCCAGAGAAAACGGAGTCTGAGTTAAGGGTGCCATCTTGTGCTGAGTAAGGTAGGTATTAAGTGTGTTGAAAAAGACTTTTCGTGAAAAAGACTTATACCAGCTGAAATGAGGGGATATCTCCTCCCCCGGGGAGGGAACACCGCGCAAATAAGGAGTGGGAGAGCCGGACCAGATGGTTTCGTTGTTCTCGGTATACCCGCCGCTCGAGGAATGAAACACACTTTCGATCGGTTTTGACTGATAGGTGATGATTTGATTCTCTGTTGCGCTGATCGCCTGAAAAGAACGCGGTAAATCCCTCAGGCCTAGATAGACCTGACTATTGGTGTCGTCGGTCACGTCAAAGTACGCATTTCTTTGACGAGCCGATAGCGATCTTGAGTAAGCGTATGTCCTGGAAGCCAACGCTTGGGCTTTCAATGCCTCAATCGGCCAATCGTCAGGCATTTCCGAACCGACTACGCCACGCAGATAGGTCTCGATATCGGTATGGTTGACAAGAGAGAGAGTGTCATTGTAGAGAAAAATCTCCAGTGTATCCGGATAAGCCACCTTTTCAAATAGGCATGGGGATTGGGTGTAAGAGACAACAAAGCTTTTATAGGGGGTAGAGGAGCGGCTGAAAGGGGATATCAAGGCGATATGGCTCTCAAGGTATAATCCGACAGCATTCTCTGAAGACTCATGCTTTTCGCTCTTGATGGAGGGAAATAGAGACCGCATAGGGGAAGCGACAAAATCAGCCTCTTTTGCCTCTGCAAAGAAGCCTATGTATAGATTGAACGTATTAGGATAGGATTCTTGTATCAAAAACTGAATTTCTGAAGATTGAAAATACTGGTTTCGTGTTTTGATGGCTAATTGTCGGGCTTCCGTTAATGAGAGATCCTTATCAAGCAGCAGAGTATAGAATCCATTTTGGTAGCTGTCTTTTTTTTTGACGGGATAGAAACGATTTTCTTGTTGTGGAAGCGTATACGAACCGGTAATGGTCAAAAAAGGCTCTTGATCGCTAGAAATGGTGAGTTCTGATTTCTGAGAAGCCAGTAATATCCGAATCGGCCATTTTTTCTGCATAGCCGTTGAGGGTGAGATTGGCAGGAAGCTCTGGAAAGGCGAGAAAGCTAACAAGCAAACAAACCATCCGAGGACAACGATTTTTCTAATCACTCCGCCCTCCTCTCCAAAAATACTTGTACTTGTATAAAATAAGACGCTGAGCGTTTACCGTTCAGTTAAAAACCAGCAAGTATTCACCGAATGAAAGCAATCTACTCACTTTTTTACATCATTATAGGATTATTGAGGGAAATCTCAATCTTCCGATGTTTTTGTTTTCACGATACCCCATTTTTTTCATCGGGAAAAAAGGAAAATTTCTTGACTTTGTCCATTGAAAAACTTATAAAATACTCAATTGATATTCGATGGATGATGTATATTGGATTTAAATCTCTTGTGATAAGGAGAGGTTAGAAATGGTTAAAAAGCAATTATTGAGGATTATGCTTGTATTTCTATTTCTGTTTGGCTCATTTTTTGCGCCATTGAAAGGAACCACTTTGGCTGCCGGTGGCAAGCACGTTGTGGTCTATGAGACCGATACTGCGCTGATCGAGACTTTTAAGCGTTCCGGTTTCAATATTCTGGAAGTATACGATGCTTTCTTCCTAGCAGAAGTGACTGAAGAACAGGAGACCATCCTGCAGCGAAAAAATATATCCTATGTAGAAATCAAGGATATCATGGATATTCGCTATGCAAATTATATATTTCATCCGGATTCGGGAAAGAATCTGATCTACCCTGAAGAGATTAAACAGAAGATCTCTATGCCTCAGGACGGACAACTCGGATTTTTCCTGCTTCAGTTCATCGGTCCCGTCAAAGCAGAATGGATCACCGAAATTGAAGCGATGGATGTTGTTTTCTACTATCCATTACCCTACTCAGCCTATTTAGTACGCACTACACCGGCTACCTCCCAACAAATAAAAAGTATTCGTTTTGTCAGAGGCATCGGGTATGTCCCTCCTATATTGAAAGCTAGTCCGGATATACTGTCCAAATCGTTACCGAATGTTATCTCTGTATCTATGAGCACGACTCCCGATATCAATCTGGAGAGCTTTTTCGAGTTGCTTCATTTTATCCCGACGCAATACTATTTTTCCAAAACAGAAAGACTCGGATTTCTCAATATCACTAATCTTCCCTCCATGTTGATCCAGACCGTATACCAATCGATCGATGTTATTTCTATCAGCAGGACTGCGGAGATAGTACCTTACAATGCGGAAGCCGCGCAAATTGTCCAGATACGGGATGCATACGACGCTACCTACCCGACATTGAATGAAGGTGATCATCAGATCATAGCAGTTGCCGATACGGGGCTATCCACAGGTGACCCGTTAACTATGCACCCGGCGTTTCAAGGCAGGATTCACGATCACTATGGCTACCGGTCCACTCCGTATGAGACTGCGGATTGGTCGGATTATCCTACTTATCCCAATGCGGAACATGCTTGGCCGCATGGCACCCATGTTTCTGGTACCGTGTTAGGAGACGGGAGTCTTTCTACCAACAATCGGTATAAAGGGATGGCGCCAAAAGCTTGGTTGGTCATACAATCGATTCGAACTGATGATTATGGCGAGACGGGTTTAGATTTTCCTAGTATTAATAAATTGTTAAGCGATGCGTACAGTTCAGACGCTCGGATCATGAACAACAGCTGGGGATACGATAATCGACTACATAATCTGAATATATATGATGAAACCTCTGTGGCCATCGATACATTTCTCTGGGATCACAAAGACTTTTCTGCCGTATGGGCGGCTGGGAATAATGGTCATGCTGTCGCTACTATGGAACCGCATGGCAATGCAAAAAATGTCGTTGCTGTCGGCGCTTCTTTAAATAATAACAATGGTTTTAATCCAGCCAATATGGCAAGCTTTTCTCAGGGTGGATGGGCTCATGACGGCAGGGTTAAGCCGGATGTGGTGGCGCCTGGGAACAGGGTCTTATCCACCGCTACCAATTATTCTGTAAGCCCACCGGTTCACTCTTATATATATGGACAGGGAACCAGCATGGCTGCTCCGGTAGTCACCGGATCCTTAGCGGTCATCAGGGAGTTTTTCACCCATGGCGCTGGTGCCGCGGAAATATCCAACCAAACGCCTTCCTCTGCTTTGCTGAAAGCCGCCTTGATTAACGGTGCATTCAATGAAAAATTGTATGATACCGATGGCACTACCCAGCTATATTCTCCTAGTAGAGTATCCGGATGGGGCAGAGTGGATGTCAGGAATGCTGTTGTGCCGGAAGGTAAGGATATAAAGTTTTACGATATGCAGGGGAATAATGGTTTGCGCACCGGACAGAATTCAACGCCCCTTTCTTTTTATGTTTCTCCGACCTCTCCGCTTAAAGTGACGCTGGTATGGACGGACTATCCTGGTAGCCCAAATACCACTAAAGCCCTGATCAATGACCTTGATCTTCAGGTGACCAATGATAAAGGAGAGTCCTTTTTCGGTAACGCGATCAATGCCAATACCGGCTACTCGATTGTCAATCCGAGCACATCGATGATCGACACGCTCAATAATGTCGAGGTAGTGAATATCCAGCTTCCCCAGGAAGGTATCTATACCTTTGTAGTGAATGGATCCAATGTATCTGCCGGTCCCCAGCCTTATGCATTGATCATATCCGGTGGATTACAAGATAGCGAATACCCCCCGCCGGTACTCAATCCGCAAATCAGATTATCTGTATCCCCTTCTCTGCGGCAAGTATTCAAAGGCGCTTCCACTACCTATACCGCTAGGGTGATCTCTTATGACGGCGCCAGCGGATCGATTAGCTTTTCCATGCAACTATTATATAATTTATTACCAGTTAGTCCGTTGGATTATGGTATCTCTTACTCCATTACCCCACTCAACCCTATTCTCTCACCCGGCGGACAAACCGAATCAATGATAGACGTGATCACTACCAGTAATACACCAATTGGAGATTATGAGCTCAGGGTGACCGCTTTTACGCAAACACTTGTCTCCAATACGGTGAACGTCGGATTAAGCGTGATCATGGAGCCCTATTTTGACTTTACATTCACACCCTCCAGCATCTATATCCAACAAGACAAATCGAGCTCTGTTACGATCGATGTGTCCACTTTCTTTGGATTCTCCGAGGATGTGATATTTGAGGTGGATCCGATCGGTTTGCCGGAAGGGTTGACTTTTTCCTTTAAACCCAACCCGACCACCAACTTGATGAAATACCAAACCAAACTGACCATCGACGTTGCCTTGGAAGTCCCGGTGAATACCTATCGGATTTTAGTGATTGCAAAAAATAATACCTCTTCCCGAAACTTATCGGTTATGCATGAATTGATTCTGCATGTACAGAAACGAGTCAGTATCTACAAGACGGAAGTCTGTATGCAATCCTCTCCCGAGACAGTTGACGAAGAAGGTATTGTCAAGTACAGAATCCAGATCAAGAATGTCGGCAACGAGCCATTAACGAACAACACCTTGATATTTGAGCTTGATCCGAATCTTGAGTTTGTTTTCTCCGATCCGGCCGGAAGTTATGCCAACGGAGAGCTCTATATTGGTATCCGTGATTTAGCAATCGGCGAGTGTTTTCCTGCCAGTAACTGCGAGGCAATCAAATTCCCTTGTATCAGCGATATTGATGGCCACTATGTGATTATCACTGCGAAGGTGAAGCCTTTTCGCATTAAGCCTGAAAACGGGACCATTTTAATCAGCAAGTTGACCTTCTACTCCAATCCGTATTATAAAGAGACTTTTGCTGTTCAAACTAGCCTGAAAACGAAACAAGCCGCCGAATACCCCCTTTATTTCAAAGTGTATTTTGAAAATCTCAATGAGGAAGGTGTTATTGCTGCTGGCAAAGAATTGAAAGTTAGGTTTAAGATTGAAGGCGGAACCGGTCATTACACCTATAACTGGGATTGGAATGACGGGGAGAAAATACTGGACCAAGAAGCGGTTTCCGAAGAGTACCTATTGACACATACTTACTCCAAGCCTGGTGTCTATCGGATCAAAGTGGAAGCCAGAGATGCGAAGGGTCGATACAAAAAAGGAGAGGTAGTTCTCCGCGTACAGTAAAGTGAACAATATCCTGTGAAAAAGTACGATTTGGTAGATGCCGAATATAAGGATCATTCGTGCCGTTTACTAACGGCACGAATGATTTTCATATTATGTATGAAATCATGTAAGGAGTTTGGCTATGTGTAAAAAGATGTATGTTCCGACTTTGGCTGTTGTGTTCATGCTGCTTGCTTCGATGATGGTCTTATTGATACCGGTGCGATTCGTGGGTTCAGCTGAAAAAGCTGTACCGGAGGATACGTATTTCACTCCTTTAGAAGCAGGTAAAGCCGCTCAAGTTTACTTTTACTTTAAAAATGTTTCTAAAAAGGAATCTACTTTAAGTGCGAAAATCACAGTCAAAGAGTTTCCGAAAGACAATGAGAAAAATTGGTTTACTCAATTCTGCTACTCCAATATCTGCTACCTCGATGAAGGAATTTCTCCAAATAAAATCAAAAACAACGCGACCGAAGAGATGCACGTGACGTTATATCCCTATGCTGGTGCGAGAGTCGGTGAAAAAATCAAGATTGTGCTTGAAGTATGGCCCACCAGGGAAGCCAATCTGAAGACCACGCTGACTTTCTATGGCATTGTCGTGAAACCGGCTAATGTCAAATTGATAATTGACAAGAAAAATGCTATCGTAGACGGCAAAGAACAAGCATTAGACGTTCCTCCGATGATCATCGGAGGCAGAACAATGGTACCGTTGCGTTTTATCGGCGAAGCACTATCAGCTAAAATTGATTGGGATAACGCCGCCAGAAAAGTCACCTACCAATTAGGCGATCTGTCTGCTTATTTTTGGATCGACAAAAAAGAAGCTATGGTGAAAATCGGATCGACATATCAAAGGACAATTCCGATGGACGCCGCACCAGTCATCAAAAACGGCAGGACATTGGTACCTGTCCGTTATGTAGGAGAGATACTTGGAGCAGAAGTAGGATGGGAAGCTTCCACCCGTACGGTTTCGATCGTATTCCCAAAGCCATCTAAAGAATAGTGCAAGGAGGAGTCACATGCGAATAATGAGACTTGCCTTATCGTTTTTGTTAGTATTGAGTATAGGTCTCTCTCCGGTTTTATTGACCATGCCCGATACCGAGTTGATTGTCAAAGCCGAGGAAACTACCGAGAGAAAAGAGGTCATCATCGGAGGCGGATTACCCAAAGGACTGTTTTGCGTACCCACTTACTTGAACGTGGAGCAGCAAAGGCTTTATGTGGCGGATTCTTATAACAATAGAGTTCAAGCTTTCATCCGCGGCAACGTATTTCAACTTGGTTTTGGTGGTTTCGGTCAGAATGAACGAGAATTTGACCGTGTAGGTGGGATCGCTTCCAATGAAGAAAAGATTTTTATTGTCGACTCAGCTAACGCGCGCATCCAGGTATTTGATGCCAAGGGAAACTACCAAAGCCAATTTGGTACTTTCGGTACCGACCCCGGTTTTTTCCGGAATCCTACCGATATCGCCTTGGACGGCGATAGTTTATATGTTTGCGATACCGGTAACGCCCGTATCCAGATTTTTACGCTTGCCGGCGAGTTTAAAAACACGTTTGGAAAAGAGGGTATTGGGAATGTGGAGTTCAGCAATCCTCTCGGTATTGAGGTATCTGAAGGAAGTATCTACGTCGCCGATACCGGTAATCATAGAGTGCAAGTGCTGGATCTGAGCGGTACCTATCAAACTTCTTTTGGTTGGCAGGGATCTGAAGAAAAAGCATTTCTATTTCCGAAGGGAATCACATTATTTAATGGAAACTTATACGTAGTAGACTCCGGTAACAACCGAATCCAAATTTACAGCAACAATGGCGTATACAAACAAACGTTTTCCTATGACGGTTTTTCCTCTCCGTTTGGAATCGCCGTTCTGGACAACAAAATTTTGGTATCTGATATTATGCAGAACAAGATTTTTTCGTTTGAGCTAGACGGAAAACTATACGGATACTTCGGTTCTCAGCAGAATCCTGATGGTTTTTTTGTCAAGCCTTCCAAAGTGACTGTCTCGGATACGCATGTGTTTGTACTGGATACGGTCATGAAAACCATCCAGAAATTCGATAACCAAGGGAAATTTGTCAGCTCTGTCAATCCGGCTGTGCTTGAAAAGATTGGTATCACCAATCCAACTTCAGTCGATTATTATGACAAAAAGCTCTATGTCGTCGATTCGGTCGCTTCCAAAGTAGCAGTCCTAACTGAAGCAGGCGATGTGGTGCTGACTTTTGGCGAATACGGTTCTTCCGACGGGGAGTTTATCTTCCCGAACGATGTTTCAGCCTTTAAGGATATCATCGCAGTATGTGACTCCGGCAATTCTCGCATCCAAATATTTACTCCGGACGGCAAATGGAAAAAGACGTTCGGTACGTTTGGAAAAGCCGATGGGCAGATACTAGCCGCAAAAAGTATCACAGTGGAAGAAAACGCCATTTTTGTCTCTGACTCGGGCAATTCTTGTATCCAGCAGTTTGACTTTGAAGGCAATTTTGTCAGAAAAATGGGAAAAGACGGTTATGAGCTAGGCAGTTACAGCGAGTTAACTGGCATAGATTCCGATTCATCCAATAAATTATTTATCGCCGACACCAACAACAACC
>Ga0255340_1005849_pt1 | contig 10998 bp, 1 predicted proteins | sample wastewater_treat_7_FD_192417 | JGI IMG/M metagenome (GOLD analysis project Ga0255340, IMG submission 192417) | Wastewater microbial communities from Lulu Island WWTP, Vancouver, Canada - plant10 | ecosystem: Engineered > WWTP > Wastewater > Unclassified | place: Canada: Vancouver, British... | reverse complement strand
CATGCCGCCGATCGTCTCCTGCCGCCCGAAGTCTGTGCGCGTGAGCCCGCCCGACACCACCCCGCCGATCCGCTTGCCCGGCGCGACGAGGGCGGTGCGCTGCCCCTGGCAGGCGGCGGCGCAGGCGGTGACGACCGCGGCGGGAGTGCCGCCGTACACCACGACTCCATACCGGTGCGGCTGCTGCCCGCCGGCAGACGGAAGGGTCATAAGCAAAGTTCCAAGCGCAATGATTGTTGGTGCGGTTCTCACGTACAGACCTTGAGTTGCCGGATTAGTAAGTATACCACGCCAGCCGCCAGCTTCGCAGGCTCGCGGGATTTGTGAAAATTTCTTGTTCGCCCGGGGCCGCTGGTATGTTATACTGGACGCGGGCCGTCTGCTGGCAGGCGCAGCGAGACAGGCGAGGGTTGTGAAACCATGGCCGCCTTCGCCGCTTGCGGAAAGGGTGTCCCGCGCCGCGCAATCCGCGGACGGGCAAGGGTTTGGGTTGTGCTTCCCCGGGTTGCCGGGCAGTCCGGAGGGGCACGGTGCCTGGACAGGCACAGGACTCACGATCTCGGAAAGTGAGGTGTTCCGTGGTTCAATCAAGCGTACGCTTGCGCCGCGAATTCGCGGTTTCTTTTCTGGTTGCTTTCTTCTTGCTGGCTCTTGCCAGTTTCTCCGCCGCGGCGGATGCGGATTCGGATGCCAGGGCGGCCGTTGACAGCATCAACGCCGCAATCAAGGCGAAGGGCGCAAAGTGGATTGCCGCGCCCACGGAGCCGATGATGCTGCCCGCCGGGAACCTCTGCGGGCTGGACGCGAAGGGCGAGCAGTTCTCGCCGGATTCGGGCGGGATCACTACGTCCGCCGTGGAGTTGGCGGATGATCCCCTTCCTGCTTTCTTCGACTGGCGCAACAAGGACGGCCACGACTGGACCACCCGCATCCAGGACCAGGGCGGCTGCGGGTCCTGCTACATCTTTGCCGCGTGCGCCGCATCGGAAGGCGCGATGAAGGTTCAGGCCGGCCCTGGCGGCTGGCAGGCCAGCCCCGATTTCTCCGAGCAGTTCATCATGTCGTGTCTCATCGGCGGCGGTACTGCGTGCGGGGGCGGCTCTGTATGGCCCATCTACAACATGCTTATCAACGAGGGGGCTCCTCCCGATACCTGCTTCCCCTATACGGCCAACGACGATCAGCCCTGCTCCGACAGATGTACGGACTGGCAGTCTCAGCTTATGCATATCGCCGGGTATGCGAAAGTGGCCGGCACGGACTTCGCCACCATCGAGCAGACAAAGCGGGCGATTATGACCTACGGCCCGGTGAGCACGGGCTTTGATGTCTACACCGACTTCATGTCCTACTCCGGCGGGGTTTACACGTACACATCGGGCGTGCTGGAGGGCGGACACGCGGTCGCCATCGTGGGCTGGGATGATTCCCAGCAGTGCTGGATCGCCAAGAACAGCTGGGGCACCAACTGGGGCGAGACGAAGGACTTCCAGCCGTTCACGTGGGGCGCCGGTGACGGCGGCTGGTTCCGCATCAAGTGGAACGAGAACTGGTTCGGGACCTGCACGAAGTATGCCCTTGCCTCGCTTCCGAACCTGACCGATATCACCCCGTCCGGCTGGACGTCGTCCCTTGTTGCGCGCAACACGACAGGCGCAACGCCCACAAGCTGTACGGTTACCTCCACCCTGCCGGGCGAGAGTATGAGCACGTACGCCAACTACTCTGTGAAGAACACCGGGTCGGTAGCGGCGCCGGCGTTCAGCATCGCCACTCTGGCTGACGGAGAGGAGGTCACCAGATCCTATGGGAGCGGCCTCGCTGGGGGCAGTGTCCTCAGCATCAACAACTACGGCCCCTTCGCGGTGCGTGGGGGGCGGCACACTCTCAGCGTCCTGATTGACGCCGACAACACCGTTCCCGAAACAGACGAGACCACAACTGTGACTCCCTTTGACAACGTCGTGCACCGGCAGTACGTCTGGAGTCCGAGGTTCGTGGCGGCGAACACGTCCCTCCCGCGAGAGGCCCCGCCGGTTAGGGATGCCTGGGGAGACGCCCCGTCGCCGCGGTACGACAACTGCGACGGCTTTTCGTTCGGTTCGGACAACGCCTACTGGAGCGTGGTGGGGCTGATCAGTTCGTCCACGGCAGGGCTGTACGACCTGAAACTCTGGGGCGTGGGGGACTATCAGAACTCCACCACGGGGTTCGGGCCCAACTGGATTCAGCATTCTCAGGCGGCCGGCACGCTCTGCGACTTTGTGGTGATCAACGGGCGCAAAGCGCCGTACGGCACATACTACGCCGGAGTCATCAACACGAACGCTGGCGCGGCGGACTATCGCATCGAGCACAAGCGTGCTGTGCCAATGTACACCCGGCCGGGAACCACCTGGAACGGGCCGTACTCGAAGCTTGCCCACAACGTGCTGGACGTCTATGACGTCTATCTTCAGGCCGGCGAATACGGGTTCAATCTGGACCAGATGGAGGGCGACTGTCCGCTCGGTTTTGCCCTGTACAACAAGGCCGGGAACACGTTCAGCAAGGACGGTCACATGCCGGGCGCCAGTCACGACAGCATCAACGCCGGCGACCGCTACTTCACCGTGAACATCCCCGAGCAGGGGGTGTACGGGCTGGTTGTGTACAAACGCAGCTCAACGGGCTGGGAGAAGCCCACCACGTACCGGATTGCCGCCGCGCGCAAGAGCATCTATGTTGTGACGCCGAACGGCGGCGAGGTTCTGGGGCTCGGCGAAGTGTACCCCATCACCTGGGAGAACTTCGGGACGCAGGGAAGCACGGTCAACATCCAGATCAGCCGTGACGGCGGGTTCTCCTGGTCCACCATCGTGGATAACGCGGCAAACATGGGGGTGTACAACTGGACCGTGTCCGGCAAGGCCACGCAGTACGGCAAGATCCGCATCGAGAGCAACGGCGGCAACTACGCGGACAACAGCGACGCCAACTTCTCGATTATCAGCCGCGACATCACGGTCACATCGCCTGCTGGCGGCGAAAGTTGGCCGTTCAACAGCGCCCAGAGCATTACGTGGAGTTCTTACGGCGTCACCGGCAATGTTAAGATCGAACTGAGCCGCAACTCTGGCTCAACATGGGAGACGATCGCTGAGTCCACGCCAGATGACGGTTCGTACACATGGACCGCCGCCCTGCCCTCGTCGGAGCACTGCCGGGTTCGCATCAGTTCGGTGGATGTGCCTACGTGTTTCGACACGTCAGACGCGGACTTCACAATCGCCGGTCCCACCGTGCAGGTGACCAGCCCGAATGGCGGCGAGGTGTGGGCAGTCGGGGACCAGGAGACCATTACCTGGTCATCGCAGAACTTCACCACGCCGGTTGCCATTGATATCTCACGGAACAACGGTTCCTCGTGGGCGAACCTTGTCTCCAGCACGCCCAACGACGGCAGCCACGACTGGGCCGTGGCCGGGACCGCGGCCACACAGTGCCGCGTGCGTGTGCGGTCGGTGGACTATGCGGAAGCCAGCGACACCAGCGACGCCGCCTTCACCATCGCGGAGCGCTCCATCACGCTGACCTCGCCGTATCCCTACCAGCAACTCGTGATCGGAAGCACCGTGACGGTCGCGTGGTCGGGCCAGCTACTGGAAGGCCCGGTCAAGATTGAGATCAGCCGGGACAACCGAGCCACGTGGACCACTCTCACAGAGACTGCGGCGACCGGCCCGACAGGGGGGCAGGAGAGCTTCCCGGTCACCGGGCCGCCGGCGAGCTCCGTTTATTTCAGGGTGACGTGCGTCGACTACCCCTCACTCAGCGACACCAACGACAACCTCGTCCGGATCACTGGCATGTGGGTGGATATCCTCAACCCCAATGGCGGCGAGACCGTCTTCTACGGAGACAGGTACGGCATCTACTGGAGCATGAGTGAGGTTACGGGACTGTGCGAGGTGCAGCTCAGCACGGATTCCGGAGCCACATGGCAGACCCTGGTCAGCAACTACAACATCCAGAACTGCTACTATGCCTGGAATGTCGGCGACGTGAACTCCTCCACCTGCCGCATCCGTGTGATCTCTCTGGAGTATCCGGAACTCTCCGGCATGTCTGACGCCGACTTCACTGTGGGCAGGCGCACAATCACCGTCACCTCTCCTGTGGGGGGTGAAACATGGTGTGTCGGTTCCACACGGGAGATTCTCTGGACATCCAGCAATGTGGAGGGCAACGTCAACATCACTTTGCGCGCGCCGGGCGGCTCGAGCACGACCATCGCTTCGAACATCGAGAACACGGGTAGCTACGAGTGGACTGTTCAGCTTATGACCGACCCCGAGTACACGGTGGTGGTCAGGTCGTTTTCAAGTACGCTCATCAGCGGTGAAAGCTCCGGACCGGTAACAATAGCGGACAGCGCCATCACAGTCCTTTCGCCGGACGGCGGCGAGGAGTTCACTATCGGGGCCTCCGTGCCAATTACGTGGGATTCCTGCAATGTCCCGGCTGGCAACGTTATGATCGAACTGAGCAGGGACGGTGGCGCGACGTGGACGACGCTCTTCGCCGATACGCCCAACGACGGCGCCGAAAACTGGACGTCCACGGCGCCGGCATCAGCCGCCTGCCGCGTCCGGGTCACGTCGCTTGCCGATCCGGGGATCTCAGACACGAGCAACGCGGACTTCAGCCTGGTGAGCCGCGGCATACGGGTGGACAGCCCCAACGGCGGAGAGGCCTGGGAGGTGGGCACCACGCAGACAATCTCATGGACGCGCACGGCCTGCCCCGGCAACGTCAGAATCAGCCTCAGCCGTAACGCGGGCATCACATGGGATACGATTGTCCCCAGCACGTCCGCTGCGAGCAGCTACCCGTGGGTGGTGACCGCGCCGAACTCCGGTACCTGCCGGATTCGGGTGACCTCTGTTGACTACCCCACCGTCTCAGATACCAGCAACGCCAACTTCACCATCACCGACCGCGGCATCACAGTGCTGACGCCGGAGCCGGGGGCCGGCCTGACGCTGGGAGTGCCCACGGCCATAACCTGGACGTCCCGAAACCTGCATGGTGACGTGAAGATCGAACTGAGCCGCGACGCAGGATCCACCTGGGAGACCCTGTTCGCCAGCGTCCTGAATACGGGGAGCCAGTCGTGGACGCCGTCCGGCAAGGCGTCGAGCCGGTGCCTGATTCGCATCGCCTCCGTTACCTACCCCGCCACCAGCGATGTCACGGATGGGCTGTTCAGCCTGGCGGCACGCTCCATACAGGTGGACTCGCCCGCGGGAGGTGAGATGTGGGGAATCGGCTGGACGAACACCATCACATGGCACTCCTCCAACATCACCGGCACGGTCAAAATCGAACTGACCCGCGACGGCTGGGCGACGAGCGAAGTGTTAGCGGCTGCCACCGACGATGACGGAGAGTTCGAGTGGATCGTGACTATGCCTCCGTCGTCCAACTGCCGCGTGAGGGTCAGCGCCAACAGCCATCCGGGCGTCAGCGGCGAGAGCGCCGCGGCGTTCAGCATCGTCGAGCCGGTTGCCGTTCCGTTGAAGGTAACACTGGAGGACTGGGTTCCGGGTCCGGAAGGGATGTCCGCCGATGTTCAGGTGCTCGACACCGCCACCGGATCGGTGCTGGAGGAGCACACGGTGACGCTGGGAGCGACTGGCGCCACCTCATTCGATACGGCCCTGATCGGGACGCGTGACATCCGGGTGAAGGCGTCGCACTGGCTGTCGTCTCTGAAAGAGGATGTCCAGATCGCTCAGGGCATGGTGGGCGTGCTTATCTCGCTCAAGAACGGGGACTGCAACGGCGACAACGCCGTCAACGCGAGCGACTTCGACGCACTGAAACCGTTCTGGGGCACGAAGAACCCGTCCGATGCGAACGCCGATCTAAACGGCGACACATTCTGCGACGTCTTCGACCTGGAAATACTTCGCAAGAACTGGAGCGCCTCGGGCGACGGCGGCGTCGCTCTGGCGGGGCCATCGGGCGCCACGATGTGGCTGGGTGATGCCAGAGGACGCTTGCTCACCGAGATCGTGCGGGTGGCCGGAGACCCGTTCGATATCTACGTCTGGGCCGCGACCACCGTGCCGACCTGGTTCCTCAACGCGTCGGTGGGGTTCGACCGCACTCTGGGCACGGGGACAGGAGCTTCCCCGATGCTCCGCAGAATCGTGCTGGCTAACGGCGACCCGGCGAGCGACCTTGCCTGGTGTGATGCCACGGCCGCTTACAGGGACGATCTGGGAATCCGGCTGGGCGGGCTGTACTCGGATATGATCGGCTTCCGGCCGTACGGCGCGGACTTCGCCTGCGCCTCCATGGGGCGGGACGTGGCGCCGTTCACCGCAATGAAGGTGGCCAGACTGACGCTGGCGCATCGTCTGAATCCGGGCTCGAGCGCGGGGGTCACGCTGTGGAACGACGGCAGCAGGACGGGCGGGTTCTGGCAGAGCATGCTGATGGGCACGTCCCTGATGCACATGGACAGCCAGACGGTGCAGATCGTGTCGTACGTTGCGACCAGCATCCCTCAGGCGAAAGCGGGACCGGACGGCGATCCCGCCTCAATCGCAGGGGCGGCTGTGACGGAGGCCTATCCGGGCTTCTTCTACATCGAGACGGATGACCGGAGCATGGGGCTGCGCGTCGAGATGGCGGGTCACACCGCCGTTGCCGGCAGCCGGGCTGATGTGTCGGGGACGATGGACACGAACGCCCACTGCGAGCGCGTGCTCATGGCGAGTTCGGTCACGGTCTCGGGGACGAACACCCTTGTGCCCCTTGGCGTGAGGGGGTTCTATCTGGGAGGAGCGGACTGGCAGTACAATCCGGCGACCGGTGCGGGTCAGCAGGGCGTCACGGGCAGTCACGGTGTGAACAGCATCGGACTGCTGGTTCGGGCGTGGGGCCGCGTGACCGAGGTGGACCCGTCGCCGACGCCCGTCTGGTTCCGCATTGACGACGGCAGCGGCCGGACGGTCAGATGCGTTGTGGTGGGCGTCAGCCCGACGGTGAACCCTCTGTGGGCGGGGCGGTTCGTGGAGGCGGCGGGCATTTCGTCCTGCGAGCTTCAGGGCGGCAGCGTCGTCCCCACGATTCTGCTCAGGGCAAATGCGGCTCCGATTGTGCACTGATCGAGGCGCTGCGGGTCTATTATAGTGGAAGGATTCGAGGGGGCGACCCCGGGACAAGCGGGGCCCCCCTCGGGAGGGATGGAAAGAATGACTGCACGCAATTGTCTGCATACGCGTATTGCTGGTGGACTCTGCCTGCTGGGTCTTGTGCTGGCTCTTGCTGGCGCGGCCTGCGCTGAGACGTTCACTTTTACCACGAACACGGCGATATCGAGCAGCGACACGACGTACGACAACATGGATATCGTCGTCCAGGGCTGCACCGTGACGATTGACGGCGCGCACGCGTTCAACTCGCTTACGCTAGAGCGTAATGCGTCGAATCAGCCCGGCATCGTGACGCACTCGCCCGGCGCGAGCGGCCTCAACCTCACCGTAACAGGCGACGTCACCGTGCAGGGCCCCGCTGGCGAACTTGTCGCAAGCCGGATTGATGTGTCGGGAAAGGGGTCACCTTCTGAGACCGGCCTTGGGGCGGGCGGCAACGGGACCAGCTACGGCGGCGGCGCGGGCTACGGCGGACTGGGCGCGGGCGGCAGCGGTTCTGTGGGCGGCGCGGCGTACGGCTCGATTCTGCAGCCCGTGGACCTGGGCAGCGGCGGAGGCAAGGGCGGCGCCAACCTCGGAGGCCCCGGCGGCGGATCCCTCAAGCTTCAGGTGGCGGGGGGTCTGACCGTTGACGGGAGCATCCGGGCCGACGGCACGACAGTCTCTTACGTGGGCGGCGGCGGCGCGGGCGGGAGCATCTGGCTGACGGCGGGCGCTCTGGCGGGCTCCGGGCTGGTGACGGCTGACGGGGCAACGCCGGGCAGCGCCAATGCTGGCAGCGGAGCGGGCGGCCGTATCGCCATATACTTCGGGACGAATGCGTTTGCGGGCGCGGTCTCGGCAAAGGGCGGCATCAACAGAATCGGCGGCGCGGGAACCATCTACACCCGCTCAGAATCGTCGAGCTATGGCAGCCTGCTTGTGGACAACGGCGCTCTTTCCGGAGCGCTGACCCCGCTCACTTCGCCGGAAGCTTTCAACCTGACGATTTCGGGAAGCGCTCAGGCCTATGCGGAGGCGCCGCTGGTGGTGCGCAACCTCACCGTGGGCACGGGCGGCGTTCTGACGCACATTACCGGCCAGACGGGGCTGGACGTCATCGTTCAGGGCACAGCCACCGTTGACGCGTCCGGCGCGATCTCGGTTGCTGGCAAGGGCCAGGTGTCGGAACAGGGCGCCGGGGCGGGCGGCAACGGGACCAGCTACGGCGGCGGCGCGGGCTATGGGGGGTTCGGCGCGGTCGCCATCGGCGGGGGCATGGGCGGCACGGCGTACGGCTCGATCCTGCAGCCCGCGGACCTCGGCAGCGGAGGAGGCAGGGGCGGCACCAACCTCGGAGGCCCCGGCGGCGGGTGTCTCAGGCTGCAGGTAGCGGGCGCTCTGACCGTTGACGGGAGCCTGAGCGCGGACGGGACGACAGTCAGCAACACGGGCGGCGGCGGCTCGGGCGGAAGCATCTGGCTGACGGCGGGGTCTCTGGCGGGCTCGGGAGCCATCTCGGCCGACGGGGCGACGCCTCCGAGCGCCAATGCTGGCAGCGGCGCGGGCGGAAGAGTCGCCATCTACTTCGGGACGAATGCGTTTGCGGGCGCGGTCTCGGCAAAGGGCGGCATCAACCGCATCGGCGGCGCCGGAACCATCTACACCCGCTCAGAAGCGGCGAGCTATGGCAGCCTGCTTGTGGACAACGGCGCTCTTTCCGGAGCGCTGACCCCGCTCACTTCGCCGGAAGCTTTCAACCTGACGATCTCGGGCAGCGCTCAGGCCTATGCGGAAGCGCCGCTGGTGCTCCACGATCTCAGAATCAGCACGGATGGGGTCCTGACGCACATAGCAGGCCAGCCCGGTCTGGACGTCACGGTTGCGGGCACAGCCTCGGTTGACGCGTCCGGCGCGATCTCGGTGAGTGGCAAGGGCCACGTATCGGAGCAGGGCACGGGGGCGGGCGGCAACGGGACCAGCTATGGCGGAGGCGCGGGCTACGGCGGCTTCGGCGCGGTTGCCATTGGCGGTTCTGTTGGCGGCGTGGCGTACGGCTCCATTCTGCAGCCTGTGGACCTCGGCAGCGGAGGAGGCAAGGGCGGGATCAGCCTCGGGGGCCCCGGCGGCGGATGCCTCAGGCTTCAGGTGGCGGGCGCTCTGACCGTTGACGGGAGCATTCGAGCGGACGGGACGACAGTCAGCAGCACGGGCGGCGGCGGCGCGGGCGGGAGCATCTGGCTGACGGCGGGCTCTCTGGCGGGGTCCGGGGCGATCTCGGCCGACGGAGCCACGCCCTCGAGTGCCAACGCGGGAAGCGGCGCGGGTGGAAGGATCGCCATCTACTATGCTGCTAATTCTTTCGCGGGCCAGGTCACGGCATACGGCGGCACGGTGCGCGTCGGCGCTCCCGGCACGGTCTATACGAAGTCCTCGCTGCAGCAGGTGGGCGACCTTCTGATAGACAACGGAGGAAGGACCGGCTCGCTGACGGCGCTGCAGTTCGCCACGCGCTACAACCTGACGCTGGCCGGCGGAGCGACGGCCTACGCGACCGAGCCGCTGACGCTGGCGTCACTGCGTGTTGAGACCGGCGCGACGCTGACTCACCTTGCGGATCAGGAACGCGTGGACGTGACCGTGCAGGGCGATGCCCGTATCGGCGCGGCGGGAGCGATATCGGTTTCGGGGAGCGGATATGGCTCCGGTCTTGGACCCGGGGCAGGCCTTGACGGGAGCAGCTACGGCGGCGGCGCGGGCTACGGTGGCGTCGGCGGCGCCGGAATCGGCTCCTCGGGCGGCGTGGAGTACGGCTCGCGCGAGCAGCCCGTGGATTGCGGCAGCGGAGGCGGCAAGGGAGGCATTTCCGTGGGCGGACTGGGCGGCGGCGCGATCCGGCTCCGTGTCAACGGCACACTGACGCTGGATGGAGTCATGGCCGCGGACGGTATTCAGGTCAGCAACACCGGCGGCGGAGGATCCGGCGGTTCCATCTACCTCACGGTGGGTACGCTGACGGGGTCAGGAACCATGTCAGCCATCGGCGGCACGCCTCCGAGCGCCAATTCGGGAGGCGGCGCGGGCGGCCGGATCGCCGTTTACTACGCCGACATGTCCGGCTTCGCGGTTTCGCAGATCAGCGTCCTCGGGGGTTCCACCGGAGCGCGCAAGGGAGGCGACGGCACGGTGTACCTCGCGCAGGTCGAGCCGCCGGAGATCGCTCCGATCGGCGACCACTACGCCGTCACTGGCCTGCCGTACCGCGGGCCTCTGCCGGTGATCGTCGGCGACTCCGCCGGGGTGGAGTGGGATGTCGTGGCCGGACCTTCGGGAATGACGATAGACGAGACTACGGGAGAGGTGTACTGGGCAGTTCCGTCAGCGGCGGGCTCACCCTACACCGTCACGATCCAGGCGACGAACGCCGCCGGATCGGGCAGCGAGAGCTGGCTCCTGACGGTCATCGAACACCCGAAGGCTGCTCCGGACGGCATCGAGCTGCACTTCGGTGGGCAGGTTGTAACCGCAGCCTACCCGGGCGTCTTCTACGTTGAGAAGGACGATCAGTCGAGCGGCATCAGGGTGGAGTTTGCCGGCCACGAGCTGGCCGAGGGTCATCGCGCCGACATCGCCGGGATTACCGCCACCAACGACGCCGGAGAGCGCTTCATCCAGGCCTTCAGCGCGGTGCGCTCCAGCGCGCCGGGTGACAGCGGCGCCGTCGAACCTCTGGGCATGACGGTGCGCGGCGTGGGCGGTTCGGACTGGTTCTACAACTCCGGCACTGGTTTCGGGCAGAAGGGCGCCGTGG
>Ga0255340_1005843_pt1 | contig 11004 bp, 8 predicted proteins | sample wastewater_treat_7_FD_192417 | JGI IMG/M metagenome (GOLD analysis project Ga0255340, IMG submission 192417) | Wastewater microbial communities from Lulu Island WWTP, Vancouver, Canada - plant10 | ecosystem: Engineered > WWTP > Wastewater > Unclassified | place: Canada: Vancouver, British... | reverse complement strand
GGATTAGGCCTTTACATTGTTAAATCCTTATTGAATTTGATCAAGGGAGATATTTCTGTGAGTAGCGAATTAGGCAAAAGTAGCGTTTTTACTGTTTTATTGCCTTGGGAGGGAAACGAGAATGAGAAGGATTAATGTCGATAGATTGGTATCTGAAATTAGAAAACGCAACCTTCAAGCGACAATTGAGCTCATGTCGATAAACGATATTGCCTATATACCAGCACTCATGAAATACATCGGAGATGAAAACGAGTATGTTCATGCGTATCTCACACTTACATTGAGCAGTTTTCCTCCGGATGTGATCTTGGAAGCACTATCAAAAGAGCTTTCTAGCGAGGATGAACGTAGAAAAAATCATGCGATAGAAATCATTAATCGCTGTAATGCAAAAAAACCGTAAGTTTTAGGTTAGTCTTCTGGTGAAGGGTCTTGTTGTTCCATCTCTTGAATGATTTTTTCAGTATTCTGTCTGTACAAAGTTTCCCACCACTCAAAAAAATCATCATTGGCTTGCCATAATGGGAATGATCCCATCTGGTGGATTAATAAAGCATCACATTCAATCGGCTTTGTAAAATACACCGGTATTTGGCAGGCTGGATTTGGTTCCCAAAAATATTTAGTTGAAAGGGGAGAAATTTTGTTTTCTTTCTTTTCAGGCAATGAAACATGTTCTTCTGAAATCGATGGTAACAGGTTTTCAATGATATCGGATTGGTCTTTTCCTCTCAATTCAAGCAATAAAAACGGATTTTTATCCAAATACTCAGTGATGAGAAAAAAAACGGCAGCTACATGCTTACAGGGATTTGACCAATCAGGACAGGTGCACGATGTTTGGAAGTCTTGGAATTTTGTGGGGAAAAGGAGAATACCATGGGATTGTGTTCTTTTTTCCAGCTCCGGAGTTAGCTTTCCAGAGATCATCTGACTGAGTAATATCGGATCAGATCGAATCAATCGAAAAAAATAATTCCACTCTTTCTCTGTCCAGACATTAATCGAAATCTCAATCTGGTAAGGTTGATACATGGTTCCTTGAACGGAGGCTGTAATCTTCCCCGGATGAAAATTAATATCTACCACCTGTCCGGATCTTGCATATCTTTTCCCTCGAGCTAGGCGTTCTCCGAGATAAAAAGAATCTATGATTGAAATCCAGCGTTTCCCCCACCACTCTTGATAGAAATTTCCTTTCTGGTGAATTGCTTTGATCCCATGTTGTACGCGTTTCGGTTTAAGATCCGTCCATCGTAGCACGTCATTATAATCATACCTCATCGAATGACTCCTTTCGTAACGAAAGTAAAGATCTCAAATCGTTGGTTGACATCTCAGTCATCATTTGATCGATGTTTTCAAGGATTTGTCCGGCAATCGAGGATTTTTTCTCTATCAATGTATCAATGGTCTCTTCGATAGTGCCTGTGCAGATGAGCTTGTGTACCTGGACATTTTTTTTCTGTCCAATGCGGAAAGCCCTATCGGTAGCTTGATTTTCTACAGCTGGATTCCACCATCGATCGATATGAAATACGTGGTTGGCATTCATCAGGTTTAATCCAGTCCCGCCTGCTTTAAGCGAGAGGATGAGGATGGAGTATCGAGGGTCTTCTTGAAATTGTTGGATGATAGCATCTCGTTTTTTACGAAGCAATCCGCCATGGTAAAAAAGAGTGTAGGAAGAAAGCGTCTGCTGCAGCATCGGTTGGATTAAGTCACCCATTTCGGCGTATTGAGTAAATAGCAAAGTTTTTTCTTTTTTCTGTATGATTTCGGTGAGGAGCTCCCAGAGGCGTTTTAGCTTTCCGGAACGGTGATAGTCGTACGTTTTCGCCTCTTTCAGATAGTGGGCGGGATGATTGCATATCTGCTTCAAATGAAGGAGCAGGCTCAATACTTTTCCTTTACGGGCTATGCCGTTTACTGATTCGATATCTTCCAGTGATTTGGCAAGGCAGGATTCGTATAGGGTGACTTGTTCTTTGGTCAGCAGGCAATACTCTTTACTCTCGATTTTTTCTGGCAGATCTGGGACAATATCGGGATCGGTTTTGAGTCTGCGCAGAATAAAAGGATCGGTCAACTGCTTCAATACTTTGATTTGTTGCTGATCTCCGTATGTTTGAATCGGTTTGTAAAAGGAATGATGGAACTGGTTGGCAGATCCGAGCCATCCAGGTTGAAGAAAATCAAACAGAGACCATAAATCACCAACATGGTTTTCAATGGGGGTTCCGGTTAAAGCGACTCGAAAACCGGAGGACAGCGATTTGATCGCTTTCGTTTGCTTGGACTGGGGGTTTTTGATATTTTGTGCTTCATCTAGGATTAAATTATTCCAGGATATTGCTTGAAGCTCTTTCCAATCACGATAAGCCAAAGCATAGCTGGTGATGATTAAATTGTGTTTTTTTGCTTCTTTCTGAAACTTCGCACCATGAAGACGTTGGATGCCATGATGAATGTACAGTGAGAGTGTAGGGGTAAACTTGGTAGCCTCTTGCTTCCAATTCTCTAACACCGCCGTGGGACAAATCAAGAGAGAAGGCTCTTGGGAGACAGTTTCATTTTTTTCCTTGATGAGAAGAGTGAGGATTTGTAACGTTTTTCCCAAGCCCATGTCATCTGCAAGACACGGATTACATGCAGCTTGTTTTAATGACCAAAGCCACGCCACACCTTTGATTTGATAGTGACGCAACACTTGATCCAATGGGAGGGGTAAGGAAATAGGTCGGTTTTGACAGGAACGATCAAGAATAGAAGTGATTGAATCCATTTTTTTTCCAAACTGAATCTCGATCGGAAGCATATCTTCTAGTTGTTGTTGACCACCAAGGCTTTGATGAATTAAGTCTTTGAGTTTTATCTGATTGCCAGATTTTGAAAGCTTTTCAAGCGTGTTCTGAAGCATAGTCGGATCCAAAATTGTCCATTGCCCTTTGATTCGGAGAAGGGGAACTTTGTGTTTCATCAGCTCATCCAACTCTTTTTGCGTTAGCATATGATCACCGATAGATAGTTTCCAGTCAAAGTCAACCAATCGGTCTAGCGAGAAAAGTCCCGATGCATCGGAAAAAGAATTGACTTTTGCAATCGCTTTGAGCTTTTTCTCCGGACTGTTCCAATTAACGGGAAATAGTACAGATATCCCCACAGAGGCTAGGAGTGCGATCCGGTGCATAAACAATTCATAAATGGCAGCCGATGAACAGCTTGTGCCAGATGGTTTCTCTTCCTGAAAAAGTGAAAGTAGGTCTTCTACAAAAGGATTTGCGCTACCCAGGAGGTAGTATAACATTTCGATCATTTTTTCTTTTGATAAGGAGAACAGGGAGGCGGTTTTATGAGGAGAGTCCCACATCTCTGAGAACGGGATGATAAGGCTCGGATCCTGTTTGGACTGAAGCAGGTACGTTATATTCCATTGATTTGACTTTCCTTCCGGTTCGTTGATTTGTAAGAGAAGTTTGACGGAACACGCTCTTTGGATGAGGAATATATACTGCCAGGTTTGGATTTGTTTGACCAGTTTCGGGATATCATAATAGGAACGCAATTCTGCATTCCAAGAAGTAAGGGCTCTCAGCCACTCTGCCTGTGCATTTGGTGGTGCTTCATTGTGGTAGGCAGAATTTGAGTTGTAACGTACCCAGTGGTCAGTCAAATAAACGATACTGTTGCGTATAGAAGCAGATACAGAAACAGTGGGGTTGGGTTTCAGGCTTTGACTAAGGCAAATTGAAGCGGACGGCAATATCTGACAATACTGATCAAGCGTTTCTTCGGCAGTTTTGTCAAAAAAAAGATTCCACCTGGCATAAAAACGATCATCTTGTTTGATAATGGTTGGATAATAACATTGGTTTGCAATGAGTTTTTGGCTCCATTGGTAAAGATTTCCCCAGAAAATCAAATCTTCACCGGCAAAAATATCGTTTCCAAGTAGCGGGGATAGGGCGGACATTTTGAAAAGACTGACCACTTCATTGAAAGAGAGGGGGTAGCCATGGATGATGAACTTTTTGAGCGAAGTTTTTCCTCTTGGTGAATCGACCAGGGAAGCTAATCTCGGAGAGGGAACAGGAGCGGTTTTGACGGAGGGAAGCGTGCCAGTAAAAACCGTGATTTTTTCTGATGATATGGGAAGGCCAAATAGCTCTCCCAACCAGACTGAAAGGCTCTCTTCGGATAATGCGAACGAGTAAAAAGGACGACCGATAGCATTAGGTTCTGCAAATTCTGCCCATGTTACAAATTCATTCTCTACCCAAGCAAGATGTAAAACAACCATCCCTTCATTATTCACCAAATTCTCCTCTTTTCAACTTTTTTACTTTGGGGACAGTCCCCAAAGTAAAAAAATTTGTTGGAGGGACAGATTTGGGAAAACAATGATCAATTGAGTTTTAGATCAGTTTTCTGTTCCCGAGGATATCGATTCATTCGTGTTCGTATTGGTGTCAGTACATATACGGATACGAGTGGTGAGTAGCCGGCAGGAGTGTCTCTTTGATGGTTCTCGGGCTTACCCAACGCAATAGATTCAGATAACTACCGGATTTATCATTGGTCCCTGAACCTCTAGCACCTCCGAACGGTTGCTGACCAACCATCGCACCGGTCGGTTTGTCATTGATATAGAAGTTACCTGCAGCGTATCGAAGTATTTTGCATGCCGTTATCATGGCATATTTATCATTGGAAAATATGGAGCCTGTTAAGGCGTACGGGGAAGTTTGATCGCAAATCTTTAATGTCTCTTCATATTGGTTATCGGGATAGATATAAAGGCTCATCACCGGACCGAAAATCTCCTCTTCCATTGTTAAGTAGTGTGGATTTTCTGTTGTGATGACGGTTGGTTCCACGAAATAGCCTTTTTCCTTGTTTCCATGGCCACCAACCAATATGCTGGCTTCGGAGCTTTGTTTTGTTTTTTCGATATACAGCATAATGTTATCATAGGATTTTTCATCAATGACAGCATTCATGAAGTTTGAAAAATCAATGACATCTCCCACTTTGATCTCTGAAATCATCTCAATCATATATTGCTTCGTTTCTTGCCAAAGGGAGGATGGAATATAACCTCTGGAAGCGGCAGAACACTTTTGCCCCTGGTATTCAAAAGCGCCTCTCACGATAGCGGTGGCGAGTTCTCTTGGGTTGGCAGAAGCATGAGCAAAGATAAAATCTTTTCCTCCGGTTTCACCTACCAGCTTTGGATAGGATTTATACTGTGAAAGATTTGCACTGGTTTCTTGCCAGATTTGATTAAATGTACTGCTGGATCCGGTAAAATGTATACCAGCCAATTCATGGTGCCGCATAACAGTGTTCTGTAAAACGCTGCTGCTACAAGGGATGAAATTAATGACTCCTTCTGGTAATCCTGCTTCCATCAATATTTTCATCAAGTAATAATTAGAAAGCAAGGAGGTGGAAGAAGGCTTCCAAACTGTGGTATTGCCCATTAATGCAACGGAGATGTTTAAATTCATCGCAATGGCAGTGAAGTTAAAGGGTGAGATAGTCAGGATAAAACCTTCCAGCGGTCTATACTCCAAACGGTTCACCATACCTTTGTCGGATATGGGTTGTTCACTGTAAATCTGGGAGGAGAAAAAGGTGTTGAATCGTAAGAAATCGATCACTTCACAAGCAGAGTCAATTTCTGCTTGAAAACAGTTCTTGCTTTGCCCAAGCATCGTTGCAGTATTGAGAAGATATCGGTATTTTGTGGATATCAATTCTGCGGCTTTTAATAGGATAGAGCCTCTCTCCACCCAGGATACTGTCATCCAGTCAGCTTTTGCTTTCTGTGCAGCTTCTATTGCCAATAACACTTCCTTTTCTGTTGCCATATGACAACGTCCCAAAATGTGGTGATGGTCATGTGGGCAAACCATCGGGATTGTTTTACCGGTTCTCACTTCTTTTCCTCCTATAATAAGAGGAACGTCTGCTGATTCCTTTAATTGCTTTTTTAACTCTTTCTCGAGTAAGTTTCTTTCCTCAGATCCTTTTAAATAGGATTTAATCGGTTCATTCAACGGTCTTTGAAATTCATATAAAGCATTATTCATACATAACTCCTAAGTGATTGTAATAGAGTGACGCTACAGAACTGAATTGAAAGAACGATCATTCATAGAAAATAAAACACCAAATATCAGAACTGATCATTATCCCTCCTTTCCAAACAGGGGAGGCATAAAGGTTTCCCCTTATACCCTAACGGTCCGGCAGCGTGGCGTTTCCGCTTTAGCTGATTCGGACTCAGAGGTTTTCATCCATATTTAAGCAATAATACTATTGTATCAACAGGTGTTATGAAAGCAAAGCGATTACCAACACCACTCCTTTTTTACTTTGGGGACTGTCCCCAAAGTAAAAAAAATTTGGATTGTTAGCTCAATCTGATAAAAAAGTCATTTATATTTGATTAAAAAAGGAATCTTTATTGAACTGAGCTGATCCTTTTTCTGGTTTGGGTTTGTTGTCGCATATAGGCTTTATATTTTTCTACCCCAGGCTGATTGAATGGATTAACGCCCGATAAGTAGCCACTCATTGCGCAAGCTTTCATCATAAAGTAATAAAGATATCCCAGAGCAAATAAGGAAGTATCTTTCATAGAAAGTGACAAACAGGGTAATCCTCCTTCAGAGTGTGCTGCCATGGTAGCTTTCATTGCTTGTTCATTCAGCATTGAGAGAGAGGTGGACTTTCCGGATTGTCGAATTGCGGACAGGTGCTTTGGTAGTGAATCGATTGTTAAAAAAGTTTCAAGAAGGATACGTCTGCCTTCCTGTAAATACTGACCATGTGCATGCAAATCGGTTGAATAGTGAATGTCTACTGGAAACAAACCTTTATGATCTTTTCCAAGGCTTTCCCCGAATAGCTGTTTCCACCATTCCGTAAAATAACGCAACGAAGGTTCGAAAGTAGCGAAAGCTTCGATCATAAACTGTTTTACTGGAAGTGACTGACGTAGTAGTGCGTAGGTGTTTGCTGAGTTGGTGACGTTTGATAAATCATGCTGTGCTTGAGTAGCACCTTTGATTAAAGAATGAATTGGTAATCCCATTACTGCCATCGGGAATAATCCTACTGCGGTGAGAACAGAGTATCTACCCCCGATATCAGTATTAATGGGTAAAGTGCGGAAACCGGATTCTTGAGCAAATTGAAGCAAGGCTCCTTGACAAGGATCGGTCGTAATAATGATACGTTTTTTTAGATCTTGGGAGATGTATCGCTTTTTCATGTATTGTAAACATAGATCGAAAGCAACGGAGGTTTCCAAGGTAGAACCTGATTTGGAAATTACATTTAAGCAAATATCTTTATCATCAAGAGATTTAAATAAATTATATATACTAGCAGGACTAAGATCAATTCCTGCAAAATGAATAATAAGCGGATTGGAAATTGCAGGTTGGTAAGTTTGATAAAACTCAATAGCAGACCGTGCTCCTAAATAAGATCCGCCAATACCAAGATGAACAAAGCTGGAGGAGGAAGAACGAAAATCTTGTGCCAGATCTTCTAATTTGCTGATAGCATTTGGAGTGATAGAAGCGGGTAAATCCAACCAACCAAGAAAATCATTCCCAAGACCTGTTTTGCTATGTAGCTGTTGGTGGAGCTCCGGAATCCTTTTTTGGTTTTCAGTAAACTGCCTTGAATCAACATAAGATAAAACTTTTGCTGTGTCTATCTCAATCCATTCCCTCATTTATCCCCCCTATTTTTTTACTTTGGGGACAGTCCCCAAAGTAAAAAAATTCATGTCATCATTATACGGATTTAGGTGCTTTTTGAATGCTTTTCCAGATAAAACAAGAAATATGGTATAGTAATCTGCATGGAAAAATCAAACAAACAAACGAAAATGTTTCGAAGTTCTGATCTTGTAATCGCTTTGAGCGCTTATCTTGTTTGGGGATTTCTACCCATCTACTGGAAACAAGTCAAAATGGTTTCATCCCTGGAGGTGTTGACACATCGCATTTTGTGGTCACTGGTATTCTTAGTTGGATTGTTGGTTTGTCGCCGTGAATTTGATAGATTAATCCAAGATATCGTCCTGACTTTCCGAGATAAAAAACGGTTACTCTTATTGTTACTTGCTGCTTCATTACTCAATGTCAATTGGTTAGTCTATATTTGGGCTGTGAATCACAATCTCATCCTGCATGCAAGCCTTGGGTACTATATCAATCCGATTTTAAGCGTTATTTTAGGACAATTGGTCTTGGGCGAAAGATTGAATATAATGCAGTGGAGCGCATTTGGATTGGTGATTATTAGTGTACTTTGGTTGGTTGTACGAACCGGAACGGTGCCATGGGTTAGCCTAGCCCTGGCTTTCAGCTTTGCTTTGTACGGATTAATCAAAAAAATGACATTACTTTCTCCAGTCAATTCCTTAACTTTGGAAACATTCGTTTCCTCATTTCCTGCTCTTGGGTATTGGATTTGGCTGTTGTTACAACAAGAAAGCGCATTTATCGGTTGTTGGAATGTAACACAGCTGTATCTTTTGGGTGCCGGTATTGTCACGGCAGTTCCATTGATTTTATTTAACATTGGTGCGAAAAAATTGCCTTTGTATGTAATCGGGCTTTTTCAGTATATCACTCCGACCATGGCATTACTTCTCGGAGTGTTTTTATACAAAGAAGTCTTGTCATCTGCTCATCTTTACGCCTTTATTATGATTTGGATAGGGCTGGTGCTGTTTTTCGGATTCACGTATCGAAAAACCTAAAAATTAATTTGTATAAAGGATTTGGTTGAGAAATTTTTGACTGATGCTATAGTATAATTGTAGGGAGCTGAAATGTTATCATATGAGTAAGCTAAGGTAGACGGATATAGTCTATGCCTAACTATAGAAAAGGGGATGGTTTGCCAGGAAGATGCTTGCAGAGTGCGAGATGTATCTGAATGAAATAATATGGTGATCATTCTTTTTTTCTTTTGTATCTTTAACTTTTGGGAAATAGACTGTTGGCGACAAAGATCGCAAGGTGTGTACTTCATTCAACCCTCGCGAATCATATTTGTGACCCACAATAGAATTACACAAAAAGGAAATGCATTGTATCCACTTTTTTATTCTATTATTTGCATTCAATTATTATATAACAAGCTGTTGCAGACTGAATACCTAAAGAAATTAGATATGGGCAAGCTTGGTTCATGCAGTCGGATTTTGTTTGAAATAAAATCAATTGCACATTCAATTCGGAAGTATTTTATTATTCCAAATCCGATGAATGGTGTCTGTAAGGTTTTACATGTTAGTCAAGAATGAATGGTTAAATCGGATAGTAAATGAATAGGGAACTAAACCCGGAAAGGATATCCGGGTAAATTTAATGAGTAGAGAAGTGTGTTATGAAAGATGTTTTAAATGATTTTTCAAAAGGGGTACTGACAGAGAAAAAAGTATACAATAGTCCTACCATCTTCAAAGCTTTATCAGAAGATGCAGAGATGGGGATTATCGTTTTTAGTCGAGAGGGCATTTTGTTTGCCAATCCTTTTGCATTAGATTTTTTGGAGTTTTCAAAAGAAATCTTGTATGAAAAAAGTTGGTTAAGCCTGTTTTGTCGGGATTTTCAACAGCATTTTCAAAAGAAGCTTGATGAAATGTTTCAAGGAAATCAGGAATCTCAGCATTTTGAAAGTAAAATTATCACCGCTAAAGGCAAGGAGATGTGCGTGGTGGTAAATGTCAAATGTACCCAGTACAACGGCATTTCATATGGTGTGTCAAGTTTTTATGACATTACAGCCAAACAAAAATCTCTGAATGAATGGGAGCGGGTATTTGATTCTGTTCATGATTACATTTTTGTCATCGACAATAATTTCACAATTCTGAAAGCGAATAAAGCCTTTAAAAACATTCACTATCTTGAAAACAAAGAGGTGATCGGAAAAAAGTGTTACGAACTGATCGATGGAACGTATGAATTATGCAAGGATTGCGTTGCATTGAAAACGATCAAGAGCAAAAAAAACCATGTGGACGAGTGGCGAGATCCTAAAACCAATCAGTACTTTTTAGTCTCAGTCTCTCCCTTGGTTGATGAAACAGGAACGGTCAAGAGCTTTGTACATGTCGCGAAGGATATTTCTGGATTAAAATATATTGAAAAAAATCTGAAATCTTCACTGAATACTCAATCCAACCTGATTTCTATCGTATCGCATGAGCTCAGAACGCCTCTTACGGCTATCAAGGGTGGAATTGATCTTATTGAAAGGGACTATCACGCTAATTTAAATGAAAACCTTACTAACGTGATTAGAATTATTCAGCGTAACATCAACCGATTGGTGAACTATATCAACAGCGTACTGGATTACCAAAAACTGGAATCCGGTAAAATTCAGTTCAAGGCAGAAAATAACAACATCAACGACTTGTTAACCGAGGTGTACGGTTTGATGTACTCATTGGTCACGCATAAAGGGTTGGAATTCAAACTGGATCTTGATATGACCCTACCGTTGATTAAGCTGGATCGAGACAAGATCATCCAAGTCGTGATCAATCTAATCAACAATTCAATTAAGTTTACCCAAACCGGATCGATTTCGATTATTTCCAAAAATATTAAAAAGTATGTTCAAGTAACCGTGATGGATACAGGTGCGGGAATTAAAAACACTGACCTTCCCTATATATTTGATTCTTTTGTCCAGTTTGGTGAACCAGAAAATAAAATTGGTGGTTCTGGGATAGGTTTGACAATCAGCAAAGGAATCATTGAAAAACATGATGGAAAGATATGGGCTGAATCAGAGTTCAAAAAAGGTACTTGCCTTCATTTCATCCTCCCCCTCTAGTTTTTACTTTTTTTACTTTGGGGACTGTCCCCAAAGTAAAAAAAGTGTTTTCAATCTTAAACACTTAATAAATCCTTATTAGATTCATATATCATGCCAATATTGCTTTACTATAGTAAG
>Ga0255340_1005837_pt1 | contig 11012 bp, 6 predicted proteins | sample wastewater_treat_7_FD_192417 | JGI IMG/M metagenome (GOLD analysis project Ga0255340, IMG submission 192417) | Wastewater microbial communities from Lulu Island WWTP, Vancouver, Canada - plant10 | ecosystem: Engineered > WWTP > Wastewater > Unclassified | place: Canada: Vancouver, British... | reverse complement strand
ATCATGGGGCAAAATTCTATTAAAAGTCTTTGGAAAGGGGTTCGGGGAAGAACCTTTCCTCAGAAAGGTTTTCCCCGATAAATGCGTATAAAGTTTCTATATGAGTATCGCAGTTAAAGTGACCGCTTGGTTTTTATTCCTTTTTACCCTCATTTTCAGCTGGCTTACGCTTGATGGCTACTTTCAGAGTTATCGGATCGGCAGTTCCGTAGAATTCCTTAGCGTTCTCGATGACCTCGTTCATCTTTGCGTTGACACGTTTGAGGTATGGGAAAACGTTGTTCTCGAACTGCTCAAGTTCCTCAGGCGACATATGCTCCTCGCACACCTTGAACTGTGTGTTCAGGTAGTTGTTGATACCTGTGAAAATAATAGGTGAAGCCGCATTAGCCTCCATGAGCTTGCAGATACTTGCAATAAGAGCGGAGTAGAGGTAGTAGATCATGGAAAGCTCATAGTAATCGCCGAAAGAAGGAAGAATCTTCAGTATATTCGTTACATTTGAAGTGAAAGCATCGAACTTCCCGATATGCTCCTTAGTGATGTCGTAGTTGTCGATAAGGTCCTTGATACCCATATACTCAGCGGCTCTGATGAAGCCGAGAGTGTTGTTTGACATTGGGTCGCTCTCGAACATCTTATCAGCCACATAAACTGGAAATTCATCGGGACTTCCGCTCATAACAGCGAGGAAGCTGATGAGGTAGATGAGGTCAAGCTTAAAGTCGATGATAAGAGAGTGGCGGCCTGCAATGGTGAGCCATTCTTCGTCCACTTCGATAAGGGTGTGTCTGATTATGGTATACATTTCGGCACACTGGCTGAGCATTGGCTTGAGCGCCTCGGGAAACTCATAGAACTGAATATCGGGTTCGGAGTTTTCGTTTATTTTCATGTTTTCTTTTTCTGCCATAATATTTATCTCCGTTAAAATAATTTATTACAAGCTTAGTGCAGAAGCTTGTCTTTTATTCAGATTATATCATGTAAAGGCAAAAATGTCAATAGCAATTGTCGAATCAGCTTATGATACAGAAAAATAAAGGTGAAAAAAGGGGAAAGATCAGCTTTTTTAAATGTGAAAAGTTTATGAAATCCCTTGAAATTTTCGGCCTGAACTGCTATTATTAATATGATTGCGATTGAAAAGTCTGCGCATTTCCGCAGGGCTATTCACAAACAAAGAAAGGAATGACAAGATGGACAAGATAATAAAAGCCTGTGTATCCATATTGCCCAAGCCATTGCAGAATATCTACTACAAGTATGAGGAAAAATGGCTTTACCTGTTCTTCGGCGTACTGACAACAGTTGTAAGTTTTGCTTCCGCAGGACTTGCAAAATTCGTCCTTGAACACGCAGGAGGCTACGGCGCTGAGTCTGTAAGCAATATCAGTACAGTATTTTCATGGGTATGTGCGGTCACATTCGCCTACATCACAAACAAGCTGTGGGTATTTGAGTCCAACGCAAAGGGACTGAAGAATATCATCGTTGAAGGCGGAAGATTCTACGGCGGCAGAGTATTCACACTTGCAGTTGAGTGGGTCATCATGAACATCGGCTTTGCAAAGCTGGGCATCAACTACTGGGTAGTAAAGATAGCAGCAAACGTTATAGTGCTGATACTTAATTACGTTATAAGCAAGATATTCGTTTTCCGCAAGAAAGACGGAGAAGTAGGACAGAATGGCTGACACAATTAAAATAGGAAGAGTCAGCATAAAAAAGACTGCGGCAGTCGCTCCTATGGCGGGAGTCGCTGACAGAGCGTACAGGCTCATGTGCAAGAAGTACGGGGCGGCTTACGTTGTCAGCGAGATGGTCTCGGCCAAGGGAATATGCTACAGCGACAAGAAGACGGCTTCGCTCTGCACTGTTACCCCTGAGGAAAGACCGATGGCGGTACAGCTTTTCGGAAGTGAACCCGAATTCATGGCCGAGGCTGTGAAGATAGTTCTGGAGTATGAGCCTGATATAATCGATATAAACATGGGATGTCCTGTGCCGAAGGTCGTGAATACAGGTGCAGGTTCGGCACTTATGAAGGATGTTCCTCTTGCGGCTAAGATAACCGAAGCGGCCGTGAAAGCGGCAGGCGATGTGCCTGTTACCGTCAAGCACCGTGCAGGCTGGCATTACGGCGAGCCAAATGCAGTGGAAATGGCGAAGGCTCTTGAAGCTTCGGGAGCGGCGGCTGTGGCTGTGCACGGAAGGAGCCGTGACCAGTATTACTCGGGGCAGTCCCACAGCGACATTATCCGTGATGTGAAGAAGGCTGTGAAGATACCTGTCATCGGAAACGGCGATATCACCGATGCGGATTCGTGCGTGAAGATGTATAAGGAGACAGGCTGTGACCTTGTGATGATAGGCAGAGGAAGCTACGGCAATCCCTTTGTTTTCCGTGAGATAGAGGCAAGACTCAGCGGAGAGGATTATACTCCGCCGACACTTGAGGAGAAGATGAAGGTAATGCTTGAACATATCCGCCTTATCCTTCAGCTCAGCGAGAAGAATGAAGAGCTTGCCATGCACGAAGCAAGAAAACACGCAGCGTGGTATATGAACGGCTATTACGGTTCGGCAAAGTTCCGTGGGCGCTGTTATATGCTTTCGTCCTATGCGGAAGCTGAGGCACTGGCTGAGGAGTTCATACAGCTTCAGAAGTCAAGAGAATAAACAGAAAGTATTCAGTGCTATACAAAGCGGACAAAAACACCTTTGGTGTACATAATGCACAATTGGGAAGCTGAAACTTTGTATAGTTGACCAAATGTTAACGAAAAATATTGGAAGCGCCCGAAAAATGGCGAAAATACGTTGTTTTTTCGTGAAAGATTTAAGGCGCTGACTTAAAACAGGGTGTAAATATACATAAGATTGATACAATTGGTAATTGCAAAACGGAAAATTTTGTGATATAATTAAAGCAGAAGAAAAGGGATTTTTGTGAGAAATTACGTACCCTTTCTTCAAAAAGGAGAATATAATGGATCTTAGAAAAATGCGTTCATTTTCAGCCGCTCTTCTCACCGTTATCATGGGAGCCTGCTTCACAGGATGCAGCAATACCCATAACGTGGGCAGTGCCAATGAAGAAACGCTCAGCACTACAACATCGACTGAAGCAACTACTACAGCCGAACCCACAACAGAACCTGTTCCCGAGGATAAGGTGGCTCATGTGGTGGCAGTCGGCGATAACCTGATCCACTATTCCGTTTACAAAAATGCCGAGGAATATGCCGGCGGAAACGGATTTGACTTCAGGCCGATCTACAAGGAAGTAAAGTACCTTGTGGAATCAGCTGATGTGGCTGTTATCAATCAGGAAACTGTAATTTCTGAAAGCAATGAGATATGCGGTGCAAACAACGGCGTACTCATATTCAATTCTCCGCCTGAGGTCGCTGATGCAGTGATAGACTGCGGATTCGACGTTATAACTATGGCAAATAACCACCTTCTTGATATGGGCGCTGACGGCCTGGAGGAATCCATCAGATTCTGGAACAAAAAGGCCGAGGAAAACGACCTTACCGTGCTTGGTGCTTATTTAAATGAGGAAGATTCCGAGAACATCCGTATACGTGAAGTAAACGGCATAAAGATCGCCTTCCTCGCATATGCAGAACATCTCAACGGCTTCTCGATCCCCGAAGGTTCGCCTCTGAGAGTTATCCTGAACTCGGAAGAGGACGTTATCGAAAGACAGATCAAGAAAGCCAAGGAAATGGCTGATGCTGTCATCGTTTCGGCACACTGGGGCGCTGAGGATACAAACATAGTATCCGATGACAGAAAAGAGCTGGCTAAGAAAATGGTGGACTGGGGCGCAGACATGATCCTCGGAGGCCATACCCACACAGCTCAGACTATGGAATGGATCACCCGTGACGACGGCACAAAGGGATTCGTCTACTACTCTATGGGCAACTTTGTATGCGCTCAGACCGACAACTTCAACGTTATCGGTGAGATGCCTGATTTTGACATAGTTGTTGACGGCGAGACCGATGAGGTTAGACTTGAAAATGTCAAGTGCATCCCGACCATAGTTCACTACGACGACGGGGCATTCTCAAATATGAGGGTCTACCCCTACAGCAAGTATACTGAGGAACTCGCAAACTCCCACGGACTGCCTTATGCGTTCCCGATGGGCACCTATCCCGAGTTCAACTGGGACATTGTAAACAGCATAATTGAAGAGAATATCCCTGCTGAATTCAGAGAGCTGGAAAAATAATTCAACTTATTAAAAAAGAGTTAAATAACAGCTTTCTACAGCACTTTTCAAGGAATTCGCCCATTGTGCAAACCGTGCAAAAAATCAATTTGCCGTTTATATAAAATACCAAAAACAGTATAAACCTATTTACTTTTTTTTATCGCTGATATATAATGAAATCATGAATAAATATGGATATGGGATCAAGTATCTCATCACGGCAGTGTGAACAAGGTCTTTAAGCTGTTGACCGCTGTCGTCAGAGTATGCACGACCACAGATCCGCAGCTTTCCGCAGAGCCCTGTACATAGCGGTTTTGCAGAAAAAAGCGCACAGGTCACAGCCTCTGCTCTGTCTGACGTTCATGTATTCATGCGGTCAGCTACACAGCGGCTTTCGTGTGCCGCAATTTAAGACAAGATATAATAAAAGGGGCAGCCGTTCCTTTGTTATATAACATTAATGAAGAAGGAGGAAAAATCAATGAAGACAAACAAGGTAATCGTCGGAGCTATCGCTGCTACGATGCTTTCACTTTCACTCAGCTCACTTGCCCCGGCATTCGCTGCAGGCGAAACAGTGCAGATATCCGCCAGCAATGCGGAGGCAAAGGCAGGTGCTCAGTTCGAGGTGAACGTATCTTTGGCTGACGTTCCAAGTACCGGTATCCAGGGAATCGACTTTGCTGTTACATATGACAGCTCTGTAGTGACTATCGACAAGATCACAGTAGGGGAGATCGCCAACACGAAGGCAGCTTCCGGTGATCAGACAGCATCACTTCTGCCCACATTCGATGTTTCAATACAGAACAGTGAGGGCTACAGCAGTGTTATCTGGTCTACAGCAGTAGAGGATTCATCATACTGGATCAGCAAGGACGGCGTATTATGTACTATCACAGGTACTGTTTCAAGCAGTGCTAAGGCTGGTACAGAAACACCTATCAAGCTTGAAGCAGTCAAGCGTGAGACCTATGTTGGTTCCGGTAAAGACAACAGCAGTATCAGCGCAGGTTATTCTGCAAACGATAAGGCTGTAAAGTACACAGTCAAGGCAACAAACGGTAAGGTAACTATCCCAGGTGAGACAGTTACAACAACAACTACCAATGCTCCTGATCAGGCTACTCTGAGAGGCGATACAAACTGCGATGGCAACGTAGATATGTCAGATGCAGTTCTCATCATGCAGTTCCAGGCTAACCCAAGTGCTTACGGACTCACCGGCAGCAATGCAGGGCACATCACAAAACAGGGTCTGGCTAACGGTGATGTTATCGGCGGTACATCCGGCAAGGGCGGAGACGGCGTAACAGTTAACGACGCTCTGCAGATCCAGAAGTATATGCTTACTCTCGTAACAGAACTTTGATCCGAGATTATCTGATTTGTCCCCCTTACAAAGGAATACAAACCCAATTAATGTATTAAATTAATAGGCTTAAAAACCTAAAGAAAGGAATTATTACAAATGAAAAAGTTTATTTCTGCAGTCACATCATTGGCTATGACTGTAACAATGGCTAGCTCAATTGCTCCTTCAGTAAGCGCAGCTGATGCATCCAAGGGCTTTGCTATCAAGGCTTATGCAGAAGCTGGTTCTAAGTACGACGCAATGGGCGCCAAGGTAACTGTTTCTAAGGACGATATCGCTGCTGGCGATGTAGTAGTACCTGTAGCTGTATATCTTGACGAGGCAACACCTGATACAGAGGCTGTTTCAGTTGCTGTAAAGCTCGTTTCAGACAGCAAGGACGTTAAGAACGTAACATTCACAGATGTTAAGCCTAACTCAAACTACTTCTCTGAGAACAAGGAGTTCCAGGCAGGCGGCAAGACAATCTCTTCAAAGAGAGCTGTTACATTCGCTGGTAAGGTAAGCGCAACAGGTTCATTCACTCCTGCTGGTAGCTATGAGATCGCTGCTGCTACTTCACAGCCTGAGGCTACAGCTGACAACGCATATATCGGCTGCTCATGGACAAACAACGGTGCTGAGTACAAGTTCTCAGGCGAAAAGTCCACTGATCACCCATTCTTCGTATTCGATGTAACTCTTCCTAAGGGAACAGCTGCAGGCGATTACAAGCTCGAATTCTGTAGGTATAACACAGACTTTTCAGGTGAGCACGAAAACCCAACACCTATGATCGAAACAAGCCAGAGATACACAGAAAAGCTTGGTAACCTCAAGCTTGATGAAATGACAATCACAGTTGAGGGCGAAGGCGCTACACCTACACCTGAGACAACAACAGCTCCTATTGAGACAACAAAGGCTCCTGAAACAACAAAGGCTCCTGAAACAACAAAGGCTCAGGAGACAACAACAACTGCTCCTACACCTTCAACAAATGCTGACGTTACATTCGACTTCGGTAACTGGACAGCTAAGGCTGGTCAGGATGACCTCCTCGTTGGCGTAACAGTTGACTCAAAGGGCAAGGCAATCTCCGCTATGGACGTTGTATTCAAGATCGATTCACCTCTCCAGATCACAGAGATCGTTGAGGAATCACCTGCATTCGAGGCTTCAGTAATGACAAACATGGCTATCCTCGGTGCAAACTTCAAGTCACTGGCTTCAAACGGCGATCCACTCGTTCCTATTGAGGGTGAGCACGTATTCGACCTCGTTGTAAACGTACCTGCAAACACACCTGACGGTGTATACAACATCGGCTTCGGCAACAAGTGCGAAGTACACAAGAGCAACGATGGTTCTAAGTACACATCAACAGCTATCAACGGTAAGATCACAGTTGGCGAGCCCAGCGTTGAAACAACAAAGGCTCCTGAGACAACAAAGGCTCCTGAGACAACAACAAAGGCTCAGGAGACAACTAAGGCTCCAGAGACAACTAAGGCTCCAGAGACAACAACAACTGCTCCTACACCTTCAACAAATGCTGACGTTACATTCGACTTCGGTAACTGGACAGCTAAGGCTGGTCAGGATGACCTCCTCGTTGGCGTAACAGTTGACTCAAAGGGCAAGGCAATCTCCGCTATGGACGTTGTATTCAAGATCCAGTCTCCTCTCGAGATCACAGAGATCGTTGAGGAATCACCTTGCTTCGAGACTTCAGTAATGACAAACATGGCTATCCTCGGTGCAAACTTCAAGTCACTGGCTTCAAACGGCGATCCACTCGTTCCTATTGAGGGTGAGCACGTATTTGACCTCGTTGTAAAGGTACCTGCAAACACACCTGACGGTGTATACAAGATCGGCTTCGGCGACAAGTGCGAAGTACACAAGAGCAACGATGGTTCTAAGTACACATCAGCAGCAATCAACGGTAATATCACAGTTGGCGAGCCTAGCGTTGAGACAACAACAAAGGCTCAGGAGACAACAACAAAGGCTTCTGAAACAACAAAGGCTCAGGAGACAACAACTACAACAACTCCTACACCTGGCGGAAATACACTCAAGCCTGTATGGGGCGATGTAAACTGCGACGGTGAAGTTAACGTAGCTGACGTAGTTCTCCTTAACAAGTGGCTCAACAACAACGCTGATTATGCTATGACAGATCAGGGTAAGGTTAACGCTGACTGCTTCAATCCTCAGGATGAAAAGGGCGGCGCTGTAGATGCTTCTAAGGTTGACCTTTCTAAGGCTGACTCTGATGCAATCATCAAGAGCGTAGTACACCTCATCACACTCCCTGCTAAGGGCTAATTCAAAAGCAACATAAACTTCAGTAAACTAAATAGAGCATAATGCTCGGAAAGGAAATGCACTGATGAAGAAACTGCTTTCTGCAGTCACATCCGCTGTCATGAGCGCTTCGCTCGTGTCAGGTGCATTTACTTCGTCAGTTAGCGCTGCGGGCAGCTTTGCTGCTGCGCAGCCTAACGTTAGTATGGGCGGAGAGCTGGATGTTGCTGCGAATAAGACGGCTGGTGAAGATGTAGTGTTCGACTTCGGAAACTATAATGCCAATGCTGGATCAAGCGTTATCGTCAATGTAAAGGTTGACACTCAGGGTAAGGCTGTTTCTGCAATGGATGTTAAGTTCAAAGTTGATTCTCCTCTTACGGTTTCAGAGATCGTTGAAGAGTCACCTGCATTTGAAACATCCGTAATGACAAACCTCAGTAATCTGGGTGCTAACTTCAAGTCACTTGATTCAAAGGGTGAGCCAATGGTACCTAACGGCGAAGCTGTATTCCAGTTCGTTGTTGATATCCCTGCTAACACTCCTTCAGGTGATTATCATGTTGGCTTCGGTGACAAGTGTGAAGTACATAAGAGCAACGATGGTTCAAAGTATACAACATCATATACTAATGGTGTTATCACTGTAAAGGGAACTAACGATACTCCTTCTACTACAGCTGCCACCACAAAGAGCAATACACAAAATACAACAGCTGCTAACACAACTGCAGCTCCAACAACATCCTCCAATCCTTCACAGACCTCAGCTCCATCCAAGGATGGCGAGATCATGTTCGATTTCCAGAACTACAGCGTGAAGGCCGGAGAATCATTTATCGCAAATGTTCTTGTAGATTCACAGGGCAAGCCGATCTCAGCTATGGACGTTAAGTTCAAGATCGACTCACCTCTCAAGATCACAGAGATCGTTGAGGAATCACCTTGCTTCGAGACATCAGTTATGGTAAACATGGCTATCCTCGGCGCAAACTTCAAGTCACTTGCTTCAAACGGCGATCCTATGGTTCCTACAAGTGAACCTGTATTCCAGCTCGCAGTTGAGGTACCTGCAAATACTCCTGACGGTGTATATTACTTAGGCTTCAACGGCAAGAACGAAGTTCACAAGAGCAACGACGGTTCAAAGTACACAGTTGGCTATAAGAACGGTGCTATTACAGTAGGTAATTCTCCTTCAGTAACAAGCGCTAACAATACATCAGCTAACAATACATCTTCTACACCTACTCAGACAACAGCTCCTGTAGCTGATGCTGACGTTGTATTCGATTTCGGCAACTGGAAAGCTAAGGCTGGTCAGAATGACCTCATCGTTGGCGTAACAGTTGACTCAAAGGGTAAGCCGATCTCAGCTATGGACGTTAAGTTCAAGATCGATTCTCCTCTCGAGATCACAGAGATCGTTGAGGAATCACCTGCATTCGAGACATCAGTTATGGTAAACATGGCTATCCTCGGTGCAAACTTCAAGTCACTTGCTTCAAACGGCGATCCACTCGTTCCAATTGATGGCGAGCACGTATTCGACCTCGTTGTAAACGTACCTGCAAACACACCTGACGGCGTATACAACATCGGCTTCAACGGCAAGAACGAAGTTCACAAGAGCAACGACGGTACCAAGTACACAGTTGCTTCCAAGAATGGTACTATTACAGTAGGAGACACTCCTGCAGTAACAAGTGCTACAACAACAACACCTACACCTGTAAAGGACGGCGAAGTTGTATTCGACTTCGGCAACTGGATAGCTAAGGCTGGTCAGGATGACCTTATCGTAGGTGTAACAGTCGATACTGCTGGCCAGAAGGTAGCAGCTATGGACGTTGTATTCAAGATCGATTCACCTCTCCAGATCACGGAGATCGTTGAAGATTCACCTGCATTCGAGACAGCTGTTATGACAAATATCGGCATTCTTGGTGCAAACTTCAAGTCACTCGCTTCAAACGGCGATCCACTCGTTCCTAAGGATGGCGAGCACGTATTTGACCTCGTTGTAAACGTACCTGCTTCAACACCGGCCGGCACATACAACATCGGCTTCGGTAACAAGTGCGAAGTTGTTAAGGACAGTTCTAATGCTCAGTACAAGACATCATCCAAGAATGGTGTTATCACTGTAGTAGCATATGGACAGGAGACTACTCCACCTACAACTTCAAAGGTTACATCAGCTACAACTGAGAAGGCTACATCAGCTACAACTGAGAAGGCTACATCAGCTACAACTGCAAAGGCTACTTCAGCTACAACAGCAGCTGCAACAACAACTAAGAATGTAACACCTGCTACAGGTTCAGCTTCATGGGTTATCCCAACAGTTAATGCTAAGCCAGGCGAAAAGGTTACAATGAACGTTGTTGTTAAGGATTCTGCTATCGAGGTTGCCGGTGCACAGTTCAACATCAAGCAGACAGCACCTATCGCATTCGATTCTGCTGCATCAGGTAATGCATATGCAACTATCGTTCCTAACGATAAGGAGCAGTACTATGCATTCGGCGAAGGAGTCGGCAAGGGCGTAAAGGCTGCTGACGGTTCAACAATCATCACTCTTACATTCAATGTTCCTGCTGATTGTGCAAACGGAACATACCCTGTAAAGTGGTCCAACGCATTCATCACTGATACAAACGGTAACAAGATCACTGATAAGATCACTCTTACAGATGGTGCTATCGTTGTTGGTGATACACCTGTAGCTGAGGGTACAGCTGAGTGGGTAATTCCTACAGTTAATGCTAAGCCCGGCGAAAAGGTAACAATGAACGTAGTAGTTAAGGATTCAGCTGTTGAGGTTGCTGGTGCACAGTTCAACATCAAGCAGACAGCTCCTATTACTTACGGTTCATCCGCAACAGGTAATGCATATGCTGCAATCGTTCCTAACGATACAGAGCAGTACTACGCATTCGGCGAAGGCATCGGCAAGGGCATCAAGGCTGCTGACGGTGCAACAATCATCACTCTTACATTCAATGTTCCTGCTGATTGTGCAAACGGAACATACCCTGTAAAGTGGTCCAACGCATTCATCACTGATACAAACGGTAACAAGATCACTGATAAGATCACTCTTAC
>Ga0255340_1005833_pt1 | contig 11017 bp, 13 predicted proteins | sample wastewater_treat_7_FD_192417 | JGI IMG/M metagenome (GOLD analysis project Ga0255340, IMG submission 192417) | Wastewater microbial communities from Lulu Island WWTP, Vancouver, Canada - plant10 | ecosystem: Engineered > WWTP > Wastewater > Unclassified | place: Canada: Vancouver, British... | reverse complement strand
AAACCTTATTTAACAATGTTTTAACCATTGCTGAATCTGCTTCCTCCTGAATCCAAACCTCTACTCCTGGTGCGGTTAGTTCTGGATATTTTGTTGTTATCATAGCCATTGCTATCTAAAAATCTAAATTAATTATTAAGCTTGTACAGCTCCGTTAATTTGGTTTTCAACCAACTTAACATCTACAAATTTGCCCTTTCCAGGTTGTCCTACAATTATAAACTGTAGTTGACTTGTAGAGGTGTTACTCTCATCAAGCTTCCTCTCGTCTGTGGTTAATACGTCAGCGTAGTAACCAACTTTGTTAGAACCAGTTGTGGTTCCTAATGTTGCATCCATTTCTGCCCTTATAGTGTCATTAGGCAATATAGGCTCTACCAGAGCCTGTACCTTCTTGTCGGTCTCATTATCAGCAGATGCGGTATATGATACCCCATCAACTAATGTACCGTCAAACTGACCAGGGAGGGCATTCTCTAAAGGTGTGCTACCTCCGTCTGCAACAAACCCCTTACATATTCCGTAAATAGGGTCTGATGTTGCGTCGGCACCATCAACACCTCCAGGGACTATTTTAACAACACCACCATTAAAAACGGTTGCGCTGTTTACAATAGGCCACTTCTCTAATGGTCTGCTAGATGCACCATCTGCATATTTTATAATTTCCATTATATACAAATGTGTTAAATTATCTATTTCTTTGTGCCAATCTCTCGGCGTATTTTCTTCTTAACTCATTGACTGCTTCTCCTTTGAGTCCCTTTCTCTGGGCTTCTGCTTGGATGAATGCCTCGTCTCTGGGCGGAAGCTTTATTGTCTCTTCAGACCTGGCACTTCCACCAGCAATTCCTCGGCTTATTCCACCAACCATAGTGTCCCGGACCCCCTCGTTATAGCCCTCGTCTATGAGTGATTCAGGTTCTAAAAGTCTCTTTCTTGCAACTGCCAAAGCCTCAGCAGGTTTGTAGCCAAACTCTTGGTCTAACATTGCCGCCGTTGCTCTTATAGATTCCTGTACTAGTGGAGGAAGTTTTTTATTCTCCTCTCTACTAAAGAATTCTCTAGTTGCATTAGCCTGTTCTTCCCATCTCTCTCTTTCTTGAGAGTCCAGTCTGTTCATCCATGCCTGCCTGACAGGGTCTTCCTGTCTAGGTATCTGGTCCAAGGATGGAGCTGGCGTACTGCCGGTTTGCTCTGTTACCGCATTATTGTTCTTATTAAGAAGCTTAGAAGGTGCTATCTGAGTATCATAGATATTCATATAGTACTCCTTTTCCTGCGGAGAGAGCCCTTGCTCATTGATAAACTCCTCGTAAGTTTCTCTTGTTTTAGTGATTTGAGCTAAAAGCCTTTGCTGATGTTCCTCAGCTAACTGTTTATACCTTTCAGCCTCCTCTTTTAAACGAGCTGCTTCCTTGGAGCTATCACTGTACCTTTTCTTCCAGTCTATGTTTTCGACTTCTTGAGATAAATTAGCATTTTCCTCGTTACCACTCTCAAGTGTGGAGGAGGACTCTGTAGTGGCCTCTGGAGTTACTGTTTGTTCAACAGAGTCCATGGCCTGCTTTTCTACTTCTGCCATTTTAATTTGTTAAAGAATTTAATTGTCCATAAGGGCTATTGTCACCGTCCGTACTCGCGAGTTTACGGCCAGTACAATAGCCTTTATGGTTACTATAGTATTATACTACAGGTCCATGTTAATTGTCAAGCCCCTCTCTTATTTTTTCTACTTCTTGTATAAACCAAAGTAGAGCACCAGTACCAAATTTAAGCTTGTTTGCAAGAGCTAACATCTTATCTTTATCTTCTGCTGGCGCTATCATTATTTCTCTTTCTGTCTCTAATACGAACGTGTTCACCATGTCTTTTACTAATGGCCATCCTTCGGTCCTTGCCATCTCTGCAACCTTCCTTCTATTCTCTTTTATTTCCTCTTTAGTATATTTTTCCATTACTGGTTTATTAAAAATTTAAATTACATTACCATTCCACTTGAAATCTGTCCAGTCATATCGGCCTGGGAAAGGTTATTTGGAACTGGCATACCACTTCCTGTTGGGTTAGGAAGTCCTCCCTCTCCATTTACTGTTGGAATTCCGGGCTGTCCAGTGACTGGCATTTGTGTTTGTGGCTGTACTGGCATTCCAATATTTGGTTGTTCCTGCGCCACCATCTGTTGATTAACCTGTGTTATTGCATCTGATTCTGAAATAGCAGCATCAGCAGCCTGGTCTGCATAAAGGTTATCTATTCTCAAATGCTCTGTTAAGACTTTTCTATATTTCTCTACCGAATCTGCCAACATTAATATCTGTGGGTCTTGTGTCTCTTTCATCATAGCAAACTCAGGCTGAGATACAGCGTCATTAACCCTCTTCAACTCCATTGCGTGTGTATATCTATGTGCTACTGGCTCTCCTGGCCTTCCAGGGACTATAATACCCTTCTGCATTTCTTCCTGTTGCTTCATAGCCTGCCTTACCTCCTCTATCTTATCCTCATCATCGTCTATTAAGAGGTCCTGGTCAGACATACCCATTTCTTTTAAGTACCACTTTGTAAGTTTTCTAATATCTATAACTGGGGTTATACCATCTTTTCTCATAACTCCTCTTTCTCCTGCTAATTGTACAAGCTGTGGCAAAATCTCTTCCGCCTTTCTCATCTTAAATGCCTGAGATATAGGTGATACAAAGTCTGGATTTATATAAACCCTAGGCTCCCCTTCCCATTTAAACATCTCCTTTTCAAGGGGAATTATCTTTGCACCCTTTATTTCTCGTGTGTTATAGTTTCCGCTCTTGTCTTTATAGAGCTCCATATCCTCAAGCCTCAGTTCTCTCATTTGTTTCTTATCAAACTCCAAAGAGGCCTTCTTACTTGGCTTACTATAAAATTGAGAAACCCTACTTATAAGCAATCTTCCCCAATCAGTCATTCCAAACATAAGGTTGTCAGCATACATATTCACCATGTCGGAAATATTCTCCTTCATAGTCAGTGTGTTTGTTGCTGGGGTTGAAGACATTGGTAGTACCATTCCCTGAGGGTTAACACCAGTATTCATAATAGCTGCGTCCTTTAGCTCTTCACTTATTCTAAACGAATCAAATGGAATACTTGGCAAATCTAGTGGTCTAACCTGACTTACATCACCAACCTTAATAAGCATATTAGGTTCCATCCTATCCCACTGGTCATCAACATCTCCAAAGATAGTTGCACCAACAAATGTAGGCGGATTAGTAGCAAACTTAATTCTGTTCAATCTTGCATTTCTAATTGCAGAATCCTCAGCAGCCAACTGAATTGTTACATCTCCAGCACTCATTCCATAGAAACTCCCAGGATGTCTTATAAAGTGAAATGCTACAAAAGGAATTTGTTTATCTATATAAGGAATGGGTCCTTCTTTTAGAAGTATATCTTCATAAATAATAACCTCCGAATCTGTCTCTACATTGTAATAGTATATAAGCTCTCCATAACCCTTTTCTGCATCTCTAGGAGGCCTGAAGAATGGGCTACTGAAACTCTCTGTATTTCCAACATTATCAATTTTATCTAGGTTCTTTATACTAGCATCTCCCTGGAACATTAGTTTTACCTGCGCAGGGGTTACGTATAAAATTCCAGCGGCATCAGTTGCGGCATGACTAGTGCCATGTAAATACTGGGCGTTAGGGTCTATATAAAAATCTCTTATATCCCAAGGAACAAAGTCTATGTCTTCAAAGTCTACTATAACTTTCTTCTCAAACTGGGGTTCTGGTATTAATCCGTTCTTTAAATCCTTCCTTTTAATATCTATATCCTTTGGAAACATTACCTCCCTTGTCCTAATCGTATACGGAATGTACGCTATGGAAGTTCCAAATATTTTAGCCCTCTTAGAAGTGTCTAGAAACTTATATCTTACATCTGTATTCCTTCTAAGGTAATCGTCTATCATGTATTTATAAACAAGTGCCCTACCCTTCTTTTCATCCTCTTCATTTCTAGCTTCGACCAGGAAGCTTATTTCCTGCCTTCTCTCTTTTGCATCTAAGAACGCTATTGTCCTATAGGAAATACTGGATTTAAGATTACTCTCCCAGTTATCCGTATCGTCATATTCAGCCCACATGAGGTAATCCTTTTCCATTAAATCCCAGTGCTTATCCCAACTTCTAGAACCATCAAAATTTACAAGATTACAAGAGTTCTGCCTAGCATTGTACATCTGTTGTATTCTGTTCTTTACCTTTCCAACAATCTTCCACTCGTACTTATTAGACCAAATCTTGTAATTACTTACATAATCTTCAGCTGGTCCATCTAGGTAGCTCTCTAAAGTAATAGCTTTTGACTTACTCATGTTTTTATATGTTTAACTCAATCTTATATTCTACACTTTTTTCTCCTCAGTGTCAAGTGTTTCGTCTAAAATCACTGGTTTATAGTGGTGAGTGACTTGAATTGACTCAATCTCTCCATTAATTACCTTGATAACCACCTCTCCGAACTTTAATTTTTCAAATATTCTGTCGAGGTCCTGAAGTTTTACAGAACTAGGGAATGATGATTCCCCTAGTTCTATTACTTCATATACGACTTCGTTAAGCTTTGGCTTCTTCATCTTTAACCTCCTTTTTATCTTTTCTTGATTCTCTCTCTTTAAGAATCTTTTCATCTTCTTCGTTTTCTGGAATATACTCCTCAGCAACTAACCTATGAACATAACTCTCTTTCTTTCCAATAGTTCTCCCTTCACTATCCTTTATCCTCGTATACTTCTTATTAAAGACACCTTTTAGATATTCCCACTGGGGCTCTGTAACATCTGCAAACATTGTTGCCCTTTTAAGGGAATCTTTAGTCTCTTCGTAAGGAGGAAGTACTACCATAATCCCAGCAGCCTTCTTAACCTCCTGTTCTCTAGCAATATCCTTTTCATTTAACAGGTCATTAGTTGCAAAAGCGTCTGCTTGTTCTTGTGTCCAATATTCCCTAGGAATATAAAACTTAATTGTTAATTTATTTCTAAGCTCGTCTAAGATTTGTTTCTTAGGTTTTGGCTCCAGGGTCTCTTGTGTCTTCATTACAGACCTTCCCCTGTTAATTACTTCTACCTCTTTAGAGGTAAACTTGTTCCATCCTATCTGGAACTTTGCTGTAGCTTCCCTTAGCTTGTCTTCTGGAGCCTCATCCAGATTCGTTATATGACACTCTAGGGCTAGCCGATTGTTCTTTATACGAACTTTCATATAAATATAAATAATAATTTAAATACGTTAATAACCCGTAATCGGGTTTCTTACACGTCTAGTATGTTTAACGACATACTGGTCTCCCACAGGGCTGTGATATTGAATCACATATCTGAGGGCGTCCATTGCATCGTCAAATATTTTTCTAGGAGCGTCTTTTCTTTTGTTAGCAAGCCTCATCATTTCATCTACCTCAATAGCACTATCGTCGTAACCATACCAAGAATAGTTTTCAAATTCCCTTATAGTATTTACACAGTTTCTGCATACAAACAACTTTGGCCTATTTGTAATGGGGTCTATTTGTAACCTCTTTCTAACCGCACTTATTCCTTCGTCTACACTATCAGAACCTTTTAGTGTTGGGGTGATATAATAACCTTTAGATGCATAGTCTAATATTGTTTGCTTAGCCTGACTATCACCTATCCTCTTTACTCTCTTTCTTATTAGTGGCATTGTCCACTTATCCTCCTTTGCAACAAGTGCACTTATATGCCTGTCTGTTGTCCACTCACTTTCATAATGTTCATCTACCACGTAGGCCGCATCTGAAACATGGTCAAACATAACAAAAACAGCAGCTGTCGGGTGAGACGCACCAAAGTCTATGCCAATCTCAAGCGTCCACCTGCTGGGGATATTCTTTGGCTCTATTGGGTCTATTACATGGGTATCCCTACCAAACTCTTTGTATACCAAACCACTTCTCTTTTTAAATTCTGCCTCATACTCTTGAGAATATAAGTCCTCCCCAATCTCTCTTTTTGCCGCCTCAAGTTCTTTCTCTGTAATGTAAGGGTTTACTTTTGTTGGCATCTTCCAACACTCCCAGCCTTCATCTCTATGAGATTGCGCGTAGTCGTATAATTCAAAGAAGTGATTATATCCACGAGGAGTGCTTATAAAAATTGCCCACCCCTGTTTATCAGACAATGCAGGTCTAATAGCCTCTTTCCAAACAGGGGCCACTCCATAAGCATCCATCGCATACTCATCCAACACAACCCCGTCTAATCCACTTCCTAAAAGACTATCGGGCTCTTGTGCTCCTTTAAGTTCTATAACCGCGTGATTAGGTAGTTCTATAATTAGATTATTCTGTTCTATCCTACATTTATCCTGCCACCATTTAGGAAAAAGCCTAATCCTGGACATTAACAATCTCCATGCAATATTCTTTGCCTGCCTATAAGTAGGGGCAACATACCAATATAAACCATTAGGATTCTTTAATGCTTCTGCCAGAAGAGATATTATGGCGAGCATCGTCTTGCCAAATCTCCTCCCGCAGACTATTACTTTAAACCTAGCATTAGATTTTAATATCTCCTCCTGCCCTGGGTGGGGAGCTTCTGTTACCTTTCCGTTTTTATGTACTGTGTGCCATAGGTTTACATTAATTGCCATTTCTACCCTCCTCTACAGAAAGCCCACCATTAACAATAATCTGCATGTCTGGTGTGGCGGCTTCAACCATTTTATCTACTAACGCCAACTTGGAAATATATTGCATCCACTGCAACTGTAACTGTTTTATTTTAATCTTGTCCCCTACCGTTTTCGCCTTTTCAAACAGATACTCACAATTTCTTACCTCTTCCCATGCTTTTTTAATTTGAATAACTCTCTGAGAGGAGGCAAACTCGTAAACGTCTTTAGTCTCCTCTAACCATTTCTTGGTTATTTTATCAACTAAATAACTGATAGATTTATTACCAACACTCTTTAATCCCAACCAATCTCTTATCTGGTTTGTTTCCATCAAACCCATCATCATGGCTGATTCAACTAAACCCTCTAGTATTCTGTCTCTTTCTCCTTTTGGTAATTCTGCCAATACAATGGCACGTACTGGTGCTTCGGCTTCGGCCAAGTGGCCAACTTCAATTGTGGCATCTGGTTTTAATGTCTTTCCCATTGTTGTATATATTATACCATACTAGACTTATAGTTGTCAAGGGGCAACTTATAGTGATTTATACTTGACAAATTTTAAGGCGTGTGGTATACTATACTACAATTAAATTTAGCGAAATTTCATTATAAACAAAACAGTTAAAAATTTAGCGCATTTATAATATTTAGATAGTCTTGCGGGCGGGTAGGTTTCGCTAAATTCCTACCCCCCTACAAGACTAAAGGAGAAAAATATGATTACAATAAAAAATAGAACTCAGGAGAACTTTACCACCGTTCCAAACTCTCTCATAAACGACGAAAGGCTCAGCTGGAAGGCTAAGGGAATATTAATTTATCTTATGAGTAAGCCTAATGACTGGGTTGTTAGGGAAAGCGACCTAATAAAAAAAGCTAAGGAAAGTAAAACAGCTTATAGAAGTGGATGTAAGGAACTTGAAGATTTGGGTTATTTAAAAGTATCTCAAAAAAGAAGTGAGGATGGTACATTCTCAAATAGTGTTGTCACAATAGACTTATTGCCGATGTCTGAAAACCTGACGTCGGAGAATCTGACGTCGGAAAATCAGACACATAGTAATACTAATAATAGTAATATTAATACTAATAATACTAATATATCTAAAGATATAGGGAATATTTCCCTTAAAGAGAAAAATAATAACCACGGTAACAAGGAATTACTTATATTAAAGGATGTACTTATTAGAAAGTATCCTGTAGAGATAGTAGGTATAACAAATACGCGCGAGCTGCAGAACTTAAAGCAGGTATGTTCCCCAAGAAAAGGTAAAGACGAATGGATGAACCCTTATTGGAGGGATAACTTTGAGAAGTTTCTTAAAGAGTATCTTTCAATAACGGACCAGAAGTACTTAGTTCGTTCAGTTAAAAAGTTAAAGGATAGGGTCAAAGATTGGAGAGAGAGGGGAGGAGTTTCTAAAGAGTTAGAAGAGGTCAAGAGACCTAAACTGTAATTAAATTAATCTTATACTTATATGAAAAAAGATAGATTGTTCCTAGTTAGCCTTATAAAGAGTGGTTACAAAGAAAAGTTCTACCCGCTCTTAAAGGAAGAAATGTTTAGTGACGAGGTTGATAGAAAGATAATAAGAGCCATTAAAGACGGTTATAAGTTTGATGTTAATAACCTAGACGGATTTAGAAAGGTTGCAGGCATAGGCTTTTCCGATATTGTTCAACTGGCAACGGATGTTGGCAATGTAGGAGATTGGGTTTGGGAAGAAGACGTGTTAAACTTTGTAAAAGAATATAACACTAAGAAGGCGAAAGAATACTATAGGTCTGGAGAAATAGAAAAGGCTGTAGAATACCTCAATGGGGGTGCGCCTGTTCAAACAGATGTTATAGGGGATTACCATAAACACTTAGTTGAAACGCGAAAGCTAGCAGACCTTGGTTTATTGGGTATTCCAACGGGAATTAGTAAGATAGACGAGGCTACGTCTGGGTTTAGACCCGGTAAAATATGGGTCATAGGTGGTTATAATGCTTATGGAAAAACGTATTTCATGACAAACATGATTAACAGGGTTTTATCACTTGGAAAGAAAGCCTGTGTAATTACCCTGGAAATGTCTAAAGAAGATATCATTGACAGATTGTTAAGCGAGAGGCTCGGAATTGGAGTTTATGAACTAGCAAAGACCGTTAACAAAGAGGCCGTAGACGAAGAACTAAAGAGGATAGAATCATATATAGACTCTGGAAAATTTGTAATCATAGATTCTATATATGACATAGACGAAATTAAAACTAAGCTTAGAGTAGTAAATGCAAATGGAAAAATAGATGTTCTATTCATAGATTTTGTTCAGCTTATAACAGACAAAGAAAGCAAGAGTAGTTACGAAGCCCTTAAGAACATTACAACAGCTCTACAGGCCCTTACAAAGGAGCTAGGGTGCTGTATGATGCTACTCTCCCAGATTAGTAATGAGGCACAGAAAGAGGGGACTAATTCTATTTATGGGTTCAAAGGGGCTGGAGAAATAGGACAAATAGCTGACGTGGCTATTAGGATAGTACGTAAGAAGAACGACGATGGAGAAATGACTGATGACTATATCTTAGACGTAGTAAAAAACCGTACTGGAAGAAGTGGAATAGTAGAATGTAAGATATCCTTCCCCAGTGGAAAGATTACAGAGGTCCTTTCTAAAGAGGATAAAGATGAGAGTTCTAAGAAATATGAAGCTCTTGAGAGTCTTTTTGGCCTATAGTTAAAAGGGTCTTGACATTTTATTATATATATGCTAAAATATAATAATTAAATTAATCGGAGAATCTTATGAAGAATCTCGAAAAGTTAAAAAAGAGTGAATTAATAAGGAAAATTGCCGAGTTGGAATTTAGAAATGCCACCCTTCGGGCCGAAGTAACCGTTTTAAGGGAGACACTTAGAAAACTCAAGGCAATTAATAATATATAATTTAAGATATGCATAGCCATGAAAATATCAAATAAATTTAATTTAGGAGACATAGTATACTACCCAGCAGCAGACCTTAGAATGAGTAGGCTTATAAAAGCACCTGTCACTGGAATAGTAGTTACTATATTAGATGGAAAAGAAACTGTCATATATCAGACAGGACAGTCTTATGGGGTTTCCGAAGAGGACATGTTTAAGACTGCAAAGCCAGCAAAGAGGAGATTGATTAAGATACTCCAGGAAAAGAAGAAGGAAATAGCTAAAGACATAGAGAAAACAATTAAGAAGGTAGATGCCACTAAGACAGAAGAGTTGGTTTATGATTTAACTGAGAAAGAAGAAGTACAAAATAAAGATGAAGAACAAAAGACAGAGGAAACCACAACTGAATAATGATTGGCTGGACTCTGCCTATCTGCTCGGGTTTGAAAAGTTTTTATTAAGCAAAACGCTCCTTAAAAACTTGCCCATATTTAGAAACTGGAGACTAAAGAGGGCATACGATAAATGGAATAGGGAACAGTAGTTCCCCGTTCCAGCGAGAGGTTTAGGGGTCTAGACGTGCTCCGTCGTAGGCAAGCTACCTTTACGGGTAATTTCATAGCGACGTTAAATGGCAAAAGCCCTAGCCAAAGAGATTAGCCCTTATATTGCTGACTCACGGAAAGCACTTAAACCTCTCACTTGAGCGCAACCGGGGATGATGGGTAAGACGTTGTAGGAGAATATCTTACACGTTAACGTAGGTTCGATTCCTACCATCTCCAGAATAAATTTAGATTATTTAAAATGACTAAAACACTAGAAGAAGGGTTTAAATCAGTTAAATCTTATAGTGACGCTAGACCTATAGAATCCTTTAGACATCCGGTATTTATTAATGGAATTGAGATTACTGGATTATGGTTAGATTTATATGATGCCATTTTAGAACCCTTCAGAGACCGCATGGAGAATGGCTCTTGGACATTCATATCACCAGAGCACGAGAAACAATACAATAAAATAATGAGTTTCTTTGAGAAAGTTTTTGTTAAATTTAATCGTTCTAAAAATGAATAAGACTAAGATACTATTTTTTGATATTGAGATAAGTCCAATTATTTCTTACAACTGGAGACTGTGGCAGTCTGACGCAATAGACATTGTTGAGGATTGGCAGATACTATGTTTTGCATACAAGTGGGCAGGAGAAAAAAGAGTACACGTTATAGGGCAGGATGATTTTAAGTCTTGGAAACCAGGCGTTAACAACGACGAGGACGTAGTAAAAGCCTTACATAAGCTGTTTGACGAAGCGGACATAGTTGTAGGACACAACGGAGACGGGTACGACATTAAGAAGGTTAATGCAAGAATGATTTTTCATAAGCTTAAACCCCCTTCT
>Ga0255340_1005820_pt1 | contig 11036 bp, 9 predicted proteins | sample wastewater_treat_7_FD_192417 | JGI IMG/M metagenome (GOLD analysis project Ga0255340, IMG submission 192417) | Wastewater microbial communities from Lulu Island WWTP, Vancouver, Canada - plant10 | ecosystem: Engineered > WWTP > Wastewater > Unclassified | place: Canada: Vancouver, British... | reverse complement strand
AGAAATAAGTTCGGATTTTAACATATGTTATAATCTAACCTTAAATAGCTTTAGGACTTTATTTGAAGGTGTGATTATGCAAACTAAATCGATTGTATCATCAGTAGATATTCAAAATGCTTATCAGAAGCTATATGTATATTTGATGGATTACCTGTGGGATTATAAAGTAGTTGAAGCATTAGCTAATCTTGAGATTACTTGCTATAAGACATTCCCAGATAAAGATGAGATGCTTAAATATCTAAATGAATTACGTAAAGGTATTCAGGCTACATATAATGAATTATCTAAAGATGATGAGCCGGATTTTGAAAAGGCCTATACTAGATTATCTAATGCTATAGATAACTATGATCCGGAATCTGCATTAGTTGAAATATATTCTGTAACAGAACCTATTGAGATCGATACAGAAATCACTGATGATACTAAGGATGTATTTAAGGTCGGTGATATTGTCAAACGAGAAGTTGATGAATCTGAGGATGTCAGTACTGAGGATGAAGAAACACCAGAAGAAAGTAATGAGAATAAAATAACTAACCCATTCGAGGAGGAGTAATATAGATGAGAATTTCTAAAACTACAAAGACAGATGTAAAGGCTTCAAATAAATCTGATGTTGGTAGTAGAACCGTTGATTTTATTCGTAATAAGTTAATCAAAAAAGGTTATACTAAATCAGAGGTTGATTCTATGGGACTTGTAGAGTTGAAAGAATTAGCAGATAAAGAAGGTATTGATATTGTATATAGTACCGAGTCATGTAATTCGTCTAATTCCACAGATAAAGCACTTAAGCATATCAAAGCCGCTATTGATATCCTTGGTAAGTCCGGTAATAAGGATGATGTAACCAAAGATAGTATTGCTAATCTTGCAACAGTTATGTTTGATATTAAGGCAAGTACTATGATAGATGCTAATAGTAGGTGCAAGTAAACCAAAATTCATATAATAGAAGCTTTTTTGTAAAGGATTTAAAGGCTGATCTGTATAAGATTAGCCTATTTTTAGCTTTAGGTACCGATGGTACGAAATTGGTACATCGGCTGATTTATAATGTACTTACAATATTAAACATTGGAGGTACAATACCATGAAGAACAGAGAATACATGATGACATTGGATGATGAGCATTTGGAATCAGCTATCCACTATCTCAATGAGCAGGAGTTTGATCTCGCAGATAACATTATTGACCCTGTACAGTCCGTTACTAAATGGCTATCGACTGAATATGATCCTAATGATCGAATTTGGAGATTGATAGATGCTGATAATGATCCCGAGATGTGGGAAGATTAAATCAGATATCTAAATCAATGTGTGACACCCTGCTGGAATATCCAGTAGGGTGTTTTTGTGTAACCTTTTATATAGATGTAAGTAAATTTCATATAAGAGGTACATCATGTCAGATGACGAACTCAAAACCTTTGGGGCGGAATCGGAAGATGATAATAACACATCTTTATTTATAGACCCCCTAACAAAGCAGCAACGCTCACATACGGATGAAATGAGATCCGCTTTATTAAGTTGTAATTTTGGAGATATTACTTCTACCACTTCTGCACTAAAGTACATTACATTAAGAAGAATTCTTCATCAAGTAGAGAGAATAATCAAGTATACAGAGCTTATGGATAGATTAGAAGATAAGCTCTATGAAAGCATTGACCAAAATCTTGCTCAAATGGATGAATTTGATCCTAATACTATGATGTTACTTTTAAAGGTTCAGGCACAGTTACAGACCAGTATGATTGAATCTCAAAAACTTCTGCAGCCATATCTTGATATGGATATTTCTGTATATGCTCCGCCTCAAGATGTTACTCCGGAAGATTCATTTATGGCTAGTATATTACCTAAAGAATCTAGAAATACTATTAGATCTGGAGCACAGGCTTTACTTACTGAACTTAAGAAGAAATCTCCGAATAATGTAGATGAGGGTAGTGATGGATCAGTTGCAGATACACAGTGATGCATTAAATTATGAGGATATTATTTCTCGTATTAATGATATATATGATAATTGTTCTGCAATAGAGCAGATGCAGTTTCTTAAAATCCTAGAAGAATTGTCTGATAAAGGCTATTCCCAGACTCTTGAACAGATATATTTAGTGGATTTTAAGGAAGTGCCGGTATCTATAGATAGGTTTCTATCCGATCCCTACTATTTAGGCGAGTCCAACGATTGCGGTAATCAGATATATCCAGGCTGGTGGGATGTCTACCATAATGTATTTGACCCCCAGCGAGATATTTATGAAGTAATATTATCAGGTGCGACCAGAATTGGTAAAACATCTACGGCGGTTTCTATGATGTGCTACATGACATATCTGCTAATGTGTTATAGAAATCCTCAAAGATATTTCGGATTAAAGGAAGTATCCAGAGCAACTATTGCATTCGCCAACTTAACTAAAGAATTAGCATTTTCAGTTGCTTTTAGAGAATACAATGATACTTTACTATTATCTCCATGGTTTAATCAGCATGGTAAATTTACTCAAAGTGATACTAAGCCCGTGTTTATTCCGGAAGGGAATCAGATTGAAATTACTGCGGCATCTTCTGGATCTATGCTGCTCGGAAAACAATTGTGGTGCTGTCTCATGGACGAGGTGAACTTTGCAAAAGCGAACATAAAAAATATTGATAAAGCTAAATCAGATATTAAGCAAATGTATGATACAGCTAATGCCCGTATTACTGGTACATTTAAGCTCAATGGTAGGATATACGGTAAGATGTTTACTTGTTCATCTAAAAATACAGATAATGACTATCTATCTGATCATATTGAGCAGCAATTAAATGCCGGTAATAGACATATGTATCTATTTGATAAACCTCAATGGGAAGTATTGCCTAGTTACAGATTCGGTGAAGAAAAATTCCATATTACTGTCGGAGATAGATACAAGCGAGGTTTTGTCGTAGCTGAAGAAAATGATGATGAAGATCATTTGGAAACTTACAGGCAAGAAGGTTACAAGGTATTAGAAGTCCCGAAAGACTATTTACCTAACTTTCGTGCAGATTATGATATTGCATTAAGAGATATTGCAGGAATATCAGTTGCAGGTGCTATGGGCTTTATTACCCAAGAAATCATAACTCCTAATATATCTGATGAACGTAAGAATCCATTTTATGAAGATTACATTGAAATTGGCGGACATGATCATGATACTATTGAGCGACATTTTCATATGGATGCAGTTCCGCAACGCCTTAAAGGTTTGCAGATGTATATTCATTTGGACCTTGCGGAAGTATCTGACCATACCGGCATATGCGGAGTAGTTCAAGATGGTATGAAGAATATTGTAGATATTCATACTGAGAAGAAGATATCTATGCCGTATCTTAAGGAAGTTTTTCAGATATCTATTGGTGCTCCCAGAGGGGATAGAATGTCATTCCAGAAGGTCATTAATTTCATTCTCTGGTTGAAGCAACAAGGTTTCTGGATACAGATGGTAACTACTGACCAATACCAAGGCTCTTATGTTAGAGAGTCCCTAATAAATCAGGGTATAAATTCCGAATTGTTGTCAGTTGATAGAAATATGGATGCTTACAATGCATTAAGAAATTTACTGTATGACCAACGATTAGAACTCATTAAATGTGATCTACAGGAAATTGAAATGATTAATTTGCAGCGTTCTGGAGATAAGATTGATCACCGACCTCAATCTGCCTGCTTTACGGGGGATACTAAAATTCAGCTAGTAGATGGTAGATCTTTGACAATCAAGGATTTATTACTTGAGCAGTCATATAAGACTAATTGGGTGTATACGATAAATGAATCTACCGGTTTAATAGAACCTAAACCTATATTAGATGTATTTCAAACTAAAATTACTAAGGATTTAGTTAAAGTAACACTGGATAACGATGAAGTTATTTATTGTACACCAGACCATAGATTTATGCTTAGGGATGGCTCCTATGAGATTGCAGAAAATCTTTCTTCTGGGGATTCATTAATGCCTTTATATACTAAATTATCTGAAAAAGGGATAAGTGGGTATCGTATGTACTATGAACCTATGGAAGATAAGTGGCATTTTGAGCATAGACAATTTTGTTTTGGTACTAGTTCTAAAGAGATGAGTATAGTGCATCACTGTAATTATAATAAATTAGATAATACTCCTACTAATTTACAAAGAGTTAGTAAGTCGGAGCATAGACGTATTCATAACAATTCAACCGTGGATTATACCCAGACGGCTAAGTCTTTGCATGATTGGTACATCAACAATAAAGATACCAAAGAGTATAAATTACGTAGGCACAAAGGGTCCATTACAAGCATAATTAATAATCACTATAAAAAGACTGGAGAGCATCTATCTATTGCGGAAGCTGAAGCAATTAGTAATAAAAATGCTATTGCGGAGAAGATTTTGAATCAAAGGATTCATGATATTGAACTATTATTTAATATTAAATGGGTAGAAATTTCTGGCAGATCTCATATTAATCTGAGTATTAGATTGTCTTATATGATATCTAACATTGAAACTATGTATTCTATATCATGGTCTAATTTATCAGATATTGAAAAATTAGATTATTATAAAAAATATAGAAACTATAAACTATATTCGGCTCTTAAGCATGAAATTTCTAAACATATTGATCAAGTAATTTCTAGATCTTCTGTAAATAAGAAATTATCTCGATCCCAAAAAGTGAAGCGCATTAAAACTGTGTCGACATTTAAGCCTGAAGATCTTAAATATGCTTGGATAGATTTCTTATTTGGTGTATCTTGGGATGAATTAACTACGGCTGAAAGACTTCGTGCTTCTAGAAGGTTAAATTTATTACTTAATAGTGGTAGATATATTCCTTTGGAAGATGAAGCTAATACCTATGTACCCAAAAAGAAGTATATTATTAAATCATTATCGTTGTTTGGTTCTGATAAGGATATTAAATTTAAAAATATTGAAGAGTTCTATGGTGTACATATGGAAGATATTCCATTAAGACAGCATGGTGCATATTGTAAAAAATATAACAATTTCTGTAAGGGTAAGATCAATAAGAAACTTGCAGCAGCTAAAGCTTTGCAACACAGAATTACAGAAATAGAATGTATATATGGAGTATCTTGGAAAGATTTAGATACTGCTGATAAATCTAGATATTCATTAAGATATCATAACTTGATGAATCCAGATGATAAGAAATCTCATTATATGGCAACATCGACAGCTATTTCTCAATGTTCTTGGTATACTAATGGTATGGATAATAAATACATTAAACAAGGCGATGATATACCTGAAGGTTATTATAAAGGTAGAACTATTTCTTCTGAAACCCGTCAACATATTAAAGAAGCTGCACATAACCGTACTGATGAAGAAAAAGCCAGAACATCCAAACTTCATAGTGATGATACTTCTAGAAGAATGTGGGTTACTAATGGTATCATAGATAAATATATCTATAAAGATACTCAAATTCCTGAGGGATTCACTCCTGGTCGATGTCGATTAGGTAAAAATCATAAAGTAGTATCCGTAGAAAGAATTGTTAAGCCATGTCGTGTATATGATCTGACTATAGCGGATAATCATAATTTTGCCTTATCGGCAGGTGTATTTGTACACAATTCTGTGAGTGCTGTACCTTCCCCTGATAATGGGTACAACAGTAAGGGAATCGGAAAAGATGCATCGGATTCTTTAGCCGGAGCTTGTTTCGCTTTAATCAAGAATTTAGATGAAATTAAGCCACCTGCTCAAAATTTATTAGGTGCAATAGCCGCAGTTAATGGTAGAGGTCCTATGCGACCACCTATCTCAGGCAATAGACCTAATGTAGGTAATAGACCCAATATAGGCAACCGACCGAATACCTTACCCGGATTTGGTTCGCAATATAGAAGATTTTAATTTATTTAAGGAGGCATATTATGCTAGTTTCAAAAACCTTTTGTTCAGCAGGCTCATTGATGTATTTAGTCCCCACAGGACTGTTAGTAACATTGCATTATGATGCTAAAGGAAATCTCATGAAAATCTATCAAGGTTTCGAAGACAAGGTAGATTTAGGAGAAGATTTTATGAAATCTGTATCCAAAATGGGAATTGTTCCTCGTACTATTAGAATTACAGGCGGTATAACTGATGTCTGGGGAGTATTCTATTCTAATAAGATTACTTCCAATGATGGGATTTTACCAGAATGTGAGTATGAGGATATTATTGCTGATATTATGTCAGGTTCTCCAGATTATCATTTTTATGCTGGAGCTATTACTTCTGGTGCTGTTATGATCCCTAATGCATCTTCAGCGCAAGCTCTTATGAAATCTGCAGGATTTAGCTTACTTCCTACATGGTTAGTGCCTTCAGATGCCACAGATCAGACATTGTATAATTATATTAATACTGCAAGAAATTACCCCTTTGAATTCCCTCTGCTCTCTGGCTATATTATATATGTAGGTACTCAAGCACCACAGTATTATGCACTTAATCTTAATACAATTGAAGTTAATTCTTCAGAACGTATTGTAGATAAAGATGGTTTCATTAAATATCATATCAATGGCGGAGTAGATCGAGATACCTTTAGTATCAATTACCCTGATGCAGTATCTTTTAATATTCAGGCAGGATCTCAATTAGTATTAGATGGTAATCAAGTAATATGGTCAAATACTAAATCGTCTAAATTTACAAAGAGACTGGCTAATAAGATTACATGTGAATACTGTGGAAAGATTTTAGATGTTCCCGCATTTGGTATGATGTCTTGTACTAATAAATTCTGCACATCTCTCTTATATTGTAGAATTGCTAAATTCTGTAGAACATTAGATATTGAGCTACTCTCGGATACTAAAATTCATCAGTATATTGCAGATGGGCAGTTGCAGATACTTCCTGATTTACTGCTGTTGCCTGAATATACTGACATAACCATAGCACAGCCGTTATGGAAGTTCATATATGCTACAATTCCAGCAGATGTAGGACTTAATGTTGATTGGCTTACCAGATTATGCAATAAATGTAATAATCAGTATAAGACAGTTAAGTATTATCTTGATGGCCCCAGAAGAGTTCGCACAGAATTGGATATGGAGTTGCCTATCAAGTTTACTCACTGGTTAGATGACCCTAAAAATCTGCTTGAATTAGATACTATATTAAACTCCCCTCAAGTTAAAGTACTTAATGAGGGACATTTAGTTAAGTTTGATGGCCCAGCATTTTTACGAAATAAGACAATATACATAACCGGCAAGTTTAAGCACGGAGATACTGCTGACATTACAGCTATTCTCCAGAGTTATGGTGCAATTGTTGTAACAGATTTCGATGAATTTATTCAGTGTGTACTTGTTGGAGACATTAAGGAGAATGTTAATGGAGATGCTATTACAGGAGCCCGAGCACTTAAGATTCCAGTAATAGATGAGTCCGACTTCTTTGAACATTATCACATCGATGATGATATTCAAAAGTACCTTATGTAACCTTGTATAATCGTATGGAGATTTGATTTTATGGCAAGTTGGTTTGATAGACTTTTCGGTGATCCAAAACAATATAGTAAAACCCCAATACTTTCTAGGTTAAGAGCTATTGTAGGGGGTTCCATATATCGCTCTGGAGATCTCCGAGGAGCAAGTGATATTGATAACATTAGAACTGAGATAAATGTAATGAGAGCATTATATAAAGATGCTCAAGTTAATACTGCTATTTCTTATTACGCTACTGATGCTACTACTCCGAATACTATGGGAGATATCATTTGGGCTACTCCAACTGATCCCAAAGATAAGAAAATTGCTGACATTGTAAATGATCTATTTAAGCGTTGGAAAGTTAATGATTATGCCAGAAGCCACATTATAGAGCTTCTTGTATATGGTAACTTATATATCCCTACTACCGAAGTATATAGAGGTTCTGGTAAGAATCAGTCTCACCAGCTGGTAGCTTTGGATAATAATACAATCCCACAGCCTACTTATGATATTATACCTTCTACAATAATTCCCCCGGAAGATATTGTACATATTTGGTATCAGGGTGAGCCTCAAGGATATGTATATCAGAATTATTCTGATACTGCTTCTGTATCTAGTTCTAAAACTGATACAGTATTATATCCGGAATCTTCAGTTATTCATTTCTCTTTAGGTGGATTGTTAGGTAAATATACAGTATCTGGTAAAGATGAGAACGGCAATGTCATTGATTATGATATTCAGTTTGCAGAACCTATGTTTTCCGGAGCAGTTCAACCTACTCAAACTTTAAGTTTACTGGAGGATGCTGATTTATTATCATCACTTACTCGTATAGTAAGAATTGTTGCTGTAGAATGTGGTAATACTCTGGAACCAGATGAGATTAGACAGAATCTTCAAATGGTCAAGGATACTATTGAACAGCAACTTGCTCTAAATACTTCAGATGGTACAGCACAGAGTTTCGTTAATCCTCAGAGCCCCAATAATCTAATATATGTTCCAAAGGTAAACGGGTCTGACCCTATATCAGTAACAGACTTGAATATTGCAGCTACTACTGAAGGTGATAATAAGTTGTTAGACTATTATCAGAATAAGAAGCTGTCAGTGCTTGGAGTACCAAAAGAAGCTATGAACTTCTCTTCTGCAGAGGGTTTAGGCGGAGCTGGTGCTGTAATGTCTCAAAGATCTGCTCTTTATGCTAATAGGCTTGCAATGGTAGAAACTGCATACATGAATGGTTGGCGAGATGCTATAAATAAGTATTTCTGTCAAAGAAATATGTCCGGGTTCATGGATAAATATACATTACATATGAATCCTATTATCACTCAAATGGATCAGGTTATGTCTGAAAAGCGTGATAGTGCTATTAATCAGGCATCTACTCTTATCGACTTAATTAAGGGATTAGGTATAGATGATGCTAATACATTCAAGCAAGCACTTACAGAAACCCTAACACAAGCACTTCCTCAAACCGGTGCTGCTGTTAGTGGTTGGGATATTGATGTAACCTCAGAAGGTGGAGAAGATATGGGAGGTGGGTTCTGATGACCACAAATGAACTAATCGGATTATTCTTCCGAGATCTTAAGAAATATAATGCTACTAATTTTAATCATCTTTTAAACGCTGATCTGTCTTCTGATGATGATCCAGTAGTAAGAAAATCATTTAGTTCCGTAATTACTAGATATTTTATATTTAGAGAGAAGCATCCAGAAATTACTGATGAAGAGAATAAAATCCTATATTTCAAGCTAAAGTTAGATATGGTGGCCAGATACTTTAGTGAATATCCAGATGCTACTCCAGAAGATTTAGTATCTTTCCAACGAGAAATACGAAACTATGTAAAAGAGCATAGACACGAAATTACAAGCATTACTCCCGTCAATAGAGAAGAAAAGGCACAAGCTTAATATGAAAGATAGTTTACGATACAGAATATCAAATTGGGATCAATTAATAGAATGTAAATCCAATAATAGTACTGATCTATACATAACTGTAGATCATGTATTTAATGATAAGCGGTTATCCGGTACTATTATTAGGGTTAATCATTCTGACTTTGGTGCATTATTTGCTTGTACTATTAATGCCAACGGTACTATACTGACTCCAGACAATTCTGGAATAATTCAAGAATTTACTACTGATGAAATACTCAAAGAATTGTATAAATTTGGGTTTGAGGTTGTATTTGAATTGGAGCATAACTTGCCCGGAAATCAGTTGGATTATCTGATTACAGTAAACAATCTTGGATTTGATAAACTTCGTAAAATATCTGTATATGAGTATGATAACAATGCTAATAGACATTATACTGATTATATTGTAGTATTCGATGTAAATAAGTGTCCTAAGTGGATAGATGCAGATTATACTACATCTAAATTAGAATTCTTATCTGCTCTAAATGATGGCGGGGCTATGAACTTGACATATATAAGTGTGTCTAATCAATTTGACTGGACTTGGCTTACATATGTAGCAAGTATTGAAGATATTATTAGGAATAACAGTTATAGTGAGGAGTAAATTATGAAAAGATATGTTAAGTCAAGTTCAGACACATATTTAGGTCATAATTCACAATTACCTACTAAAGCAGAGATATGTTCAGGTAATGCTACTTATGGTGGTTTACCTATTGAATATCATCCGAATATGTCAGCAGAAGCTCGCAATATGGATTTTCGTATTTGGGTGTCAGATAAGTTTTTTGATTTAGATGATACAACACAACGGCATGTTCTTAATCACGAAGTTGCTCACGACTTTGCTGATATGCTTATGGCTGAACATACTGGAGATTGGCAACAGTTTGCTTCTTTCTTTATTCAAGAGAAAGAATATCCTAAAACATCTAGTGGGTATGCTCAAGGGTATCGAACATATTGGGAAGGATTATATGGCGATATAGGTGCAATTGCATTGAGTGAAACACTTACACGGGCAATTACTGAATATTTAGATGATCCACATAGGCTAAAGCAAAGAAGCCATAATGCCTATACTATTATTGATGAATTTTTGAAAAGGAAACTATAATGAGTAATCACTTAATAGGTAATGACATATTATTAATGAGAAAAAGGTACTCAGAAGCCCTCGAAATGCAAGGCCAACCGTGTACCTACCAGTTTCCAAACTTTGCTAAATCTAATGAGCAAGGTGAGCCAGAAATTGACTCCTATTCAGAACCTATGGATACGCATGTATTTTTAGACGGTAATCCTAAAGTTAAGACCTATAAGCGGTATGGATTTGTAGCTGATAATGATTCTGATCTTGTACCTCTACTGCATTGCAGTTGGGATTTACCTAAAGTTCAGAAAGACAGTATATTTACCTATGCTGGACTATATTCCGGACTAGAACCGAGAAAGTACCGTGTAACTGAAATCACTTATGATGCTATGTGTCCAGATCATCTTATATGTAAGGTAGTACTTATTGCTAATAATCAGCCTATTG
>Ga0255340_1005817_pt1 | contig 11043 bp, 7 predicted proteins | sample wastewater_treat_7_FD_192417 | JGI IMG/M metagenome (GOLD analysis project Ga0255340, IMG submission 192417) | Wastewater microbial communities from Lulu Island WWTP, Vancouver, Canada - plant10 | ecosystem: Engineered > WWTP > Wastewater > Unclassified | place: Canada: Vancouver, British... | reverse complement strand
TATCAGCGATGCTCATTCCAAAGGAATAAAAGTGGTAATGGATATGATTTTCAACCATTGTGGCAGCGACCACCCGTGGATGAGCGATTTACCTTCGAAAGATTGGATTAACAATCTCGATGAATATGTGCAAACATCGCACATGAAGGAAATGTATTTCGATAATTATGCTTCGGAATACGACAAAAGCAAAATGGTGGACGGCTGGTTCGTACCCACTATGCCCGATCTGAACCAACGCAATCGTCATGTGGCGAAATACCTTATCCAAAACAGCATTTGGTGGATTGAGTTTTCTGGCGTTGACGGCATCCGTCAGGATACTTATCCCTATGCCGATTACGATATGATGATTGATTGGGTAAAAGCGGTTGAAAAGGAGTATCCAAATTATAACATCGTGGGCGAAGCGTGGCTAAACAATCCTATCGGAACAGCATTTTGGCAACGCAACAGCAAACTGAACAATCACGAAGACACCCAATTGAAATCGGTAATGGATTTCCGATTTATGGGTTTGTCGCACTCGGCATTTTTTGAAGAAACCGGTGTGTGGGGAGGCGGATTACAGGGCATTTATGACCACATGACTTACGATTTCATCTATCCCGACATCTACAACGTGTTGCGCTTTTTAGACAACCACGATACCGATCGTTTTCTAAAAGAGTTTCCCACCGATTTATCGGGATGGAAGCAAGGAGTCGCTTTTCTGCTCACTATGCCCGGTACTCCCCAAATCTATTACGGAACGGAACTGCTTATGCACGGCAACAAAAGCAAAAGCGACGGCTATATTCGTTTAGATGTTCCCGGTGGATGGGAAGGAGACAGTGAAAATCATTTTTCGCGTGAAGGACGCAACGACATTCAAAACGAAGCGTTTGACTTTTTAAGTCACCTGCTGCATTGGCGAAAAGGAAACGATGTAATTGCACAGGGTAAAATGAAACACTACGTGTTACAAAAAGGCGTGTATGTATATGAGCGCTATTTAGACAACAAAAACATACTCGTTTTCATGAACGGAACTTCCAACGATGTGGAAATAAACCTTGACCGATATGCAGAGTCTATTAAAAATAGGCAATCCGGAAAAGATGTTATTTCGGGAAGAACAGTTTCGTTAGACAATACGTTGAAATTAAGCCCGAAAGAAATATTGATTCTGGAATAATTACGAAAATATAACCCTTCGCTCCCGCGCGAATTCTTTCGCGAGGTAATCAATCACACGATAGAGACATGCGGGAGCGGAGATTGTGTGCATTTTGAAATCATTACGTATGAATATACAATGTACGCAACCGTCCCCTTAAGTTAAGGGGACGAGCGAACCCGATGAAATCGGGAGAGCGGAGGGGTTATGTGTTGTTTAACAACAAGTTTTCAGGAATAGCATCTGAGTACAAGTATTTCCTAATTTCATCCAACGTTCGTTGCGGATATTCAAAAACCTCAAAGTTTTCGAATCGCAACACACGTATGCCTTTGCTAAGAAGATGATTTGTTCGGAGTTTATCGCGCTCAATACTATATTCATCAAAATGATATTCGCCATCCAACTCAACGGCAAATTTAAATTGTGGACAGTAAAAATCAACAATAAAATGATCTATGCTGTATTGACGAAAAAAACGAACACCATCCAACTGACGGTTACGAAGCATTTGCCAAAGAGCTATTTCAGCCGGTGTCATTTTCCGACGGAGTTCTTTTCGTAATTCTTTTAATGATTGTTTGTTTTTATCACGCATAATGTAAATTCATATTGTAATTTTGAAACAAATAACTACTCTGTAAGTTCATTCATAACTCCTCCCTCCGCTAATCGCGGAGTACTCCTCTTAGTTTAAGAGGAGAGCAGCGAGTCGAGAAATTATAAAAATAAACACCCAATAAAATGAAAAAAAACATCCTTTTTCTACTTCTTACTCTTTTCGTTATCTCCTGCGGAAAAGACCCCGAAATTGAGTTTCCGAAACCGGAACCCAAACCGGAGAACCCCGTTGTTGTAAAAGACGGTTTTTCATGGAGTCCCGAAACAGCAGATGCCGATAAAGAATTAACAATAACCTTTAAAGCAACTTCTTCTTCGCCTTTACACAAATTTACGGGCGATGTTTATGCGCATATCGGAGTTGTATCGGAAGGCATTTGGCAATATGTTCCCGCGGAGTGGATTCAAAACACAGCAAAATGCAAAATGACTAAAACAGAAGAGAATGTGTGGAGCTTAAAGCTCTCTCCTTCTGTTCGTGCATGGTTCAATTCGGGAGAAACTCCCGTCAATAAAATAGGGATTGTTATTCGGAGTGCCGATGGAAGCAAAAAGGGAGTTGAACAAGACTTTTTCATTGCGGTTACCGATAACAAATTCAAATCGTTCCAACCCGGAGCGGCAAAGATGAAAACCATGCCCTCAGGCTTGCAGCACGGTATAAACATCGTGGATAACTCTACCGTTACACTCGTGTTGTGCGATAAAGACAAGAGTGGCGTGCGTAAAGATTTTGCTCACGTTATTGGCGACTTCAATAATTGGACACTCAATAACGACGAAAAATCGCAAATGTATTACGATGAAGCTGCCGGATGTTGGTGGATTACACTTTCGGGATTGGATGCATCCAAAGAGTATGCTTTTCAATATTATGTAGGAAAAACGAACGAAGAGCAGCGCATTCGCTTAGCCGATGCGTACAGTCGGAAAATTCTTGACCCCGATAACGATAAGTACATCTCTTCCACTACTTATCCCGAAAACAAAACCTATCCGGAAGGTGGAATCGGCATTGTTTCTACTTTCAAAATCAAACCCGACACCTACAATTGGCAAGTAACCAACTTTACAGTTCCCACGACCGATAATTTGGTTATTTACGAAATGTTGTTCCGCGACTTCACTTCATCGGGCGATATAAACGGTGCGTTAAGCAAGTTAGATTATTTAAAATCGCTTGGCGTAAACGCGATTGAGCTAATGCCCATTCAGGAATTCGACGGAAACGACAGTTGGGGTTACAATCCCGCCTTCTTCTTCGCGATGGATAAAGCCTACGGAACCGATAAAATGTACAAGCAATTTATCGATGAGTGCCACAAACGAGGAATAGCGGTAATTTTAGACGTGGTGTATAACCACGCCACAGGTGCGAATCCGTTTGCAAAAATGTGGTGGAATAGTAACGCCAACAAAACAGCAGCAAACAACCCCTATTTTAATGTGGATGCGCCCCACCCCTACTCCGTTTTCCACGATTTCAACCACGAATCGGAACTTGTAAGGAATTTTGTAAAACGAAACTTGCAATTTTTATTGAACGAATATAAAATTGACGGTTTCCGATTTGATTTAACCAAAGGGTTTACGCAAAAAAACAGTTCGGAATCCACCGCAGGCAATTACGATGCATCGCGAGTTGCTATTTTAAAAGATTATAACTCGGCGATTAAAGCCGTAAAACCCGAAGCATTAGTAATTTTAGAGCATTTCGCAGATAATAAAGAGGAAACCGAACTTGCCAATGCAGGAATGATGGTTTGGCGAAACATGAATCACGCATATTGTCAATCGGCAATGGGATATTCAAGTGAGTCAGGATTCGACGGAACCTATTATAAAACCTCATCGCGTCCGGCAAATAGTTTGGTTTCTTATATGGAAAGTCACGACGAAGAGCGTGCCGCTTATAAACAGTCGCAATGGGGCAACGGTATTCTGAAAACCGACTTAAACGCCCGAATGTCGCAATTAGGCGCCAATGCAGCTTTCTTCTTTACCGTTCCCGGTCCGAAAATGGTATGGCAATTTGGTGAAATGGGATACGATATCTCTATTGATGAGAACGGAAGAACCGGTAAAAAACCAATTAAATGGGAATATTTAAATGATACGAAACGCAAGCAGTTGCACGACACTTACGCTAAATTGATTGATTTCCGATTTAAACACAGCGAGCTATTTACTAGCACCGCTTCGCTCACTTGGAAAGTAACTCCCGCTTTTTGGGATAACGGACGTTTTCTCACGCTTTCATCGTTTGGGAACAGCAAACAGGTGGTGGTTGTGGGCAATTTTACAAATGCAAGCATTAACGCTACAACCACTTTCCCCGAAACGGGAACATGGTACAATTATATAAATAGTACCGAAACGCTCGATGTAACAAAGACGACAATGAATATCTCCGTTCCTGCTAACAGCTTTAAGATGTTTACATCGTTCAAACCGTAAAAATAGTTGTAGCAGAGTTTTACAAAAGCATATACAAAATGAGTTCGGTATTGATTCCGAACTCATTTTGTTATTTATAAGACTTCTTAAATCTTATCCGAGATTATGTTTTTTCACAAAATCATCCAATACATCGTGTAACGTGGGGGTTCCGATTTCTTGTAAATCGTAGAAAACGCGCACGGTTGGCTTGTTAATTTTAATTAGCCGGTTCAAATCGATGGGCGTGCCGATGACTACCGTATCGCAATCGGTGTTATTGATGGTCGTTTCAAGGTCTTTCAATTGCTGAGCGCTGTACCCCATAGCCGGAAGTATGGTTCCGATATTCGGATATGTCTTGAACGTTTCGGTTAATTCACCCACTATATACGGACGTGGATCAACTTCTTCGGCACATCCGTATTTTTTAGCGGCAACGGTTCCTGCCCCGATTTTCATTTCGCCGTGCGTCAATGTCGGTCCATCTTCTACAATCAAACAACGCTTTCCGCGTATCAACTCGGGATTATTGATTTTAACAGGGCTGGCAGCATCTACCACCACTGCTTTCGGATTAGCCTCGGCAATATTATCTCGTACCGTTTGAATACCTTCCGGCGAAGCCGTATCCATTTTATTGATAACCACCACATCGGCAATTCTTAAATTCACTTCTCCGGGATAATAGTTCATTTCGGCTCCGGCGCGGTGCGGATCGGCAATAGTGATGGTGAGATCAGGTTTGTAAAACGGGAAATCATTGTTTCCGCCATCCCACAAAATCACGTCACATCCGTTGGGGTCTTCCTCGGCATGACGCAAAATACTTTCGTAATCAACACCTGCGTAAATTACGTTTCCTCTCACTACGTGCGGTTCGTATTCCTCCATCTCTTCGATGGTACATTTGTGTTTTGCCAGGTCTTCCACCGTTGCAAAGCGTTGAACTGCCTGTGCTGCTAAATCGCCGTAAGGCATCGGATGGCGCACAACAATCACTTTCAGTCCGCGATTCATCAAGTCTTCCACCACCGTTCTCGAAGTTTGCGATTTACCGCATCCCGTACGTGTAGCAACCACGGCAATTACCGGTTTTGTACTCTTAAGCATGGTTTCGTTGGGCCCTAACAAAATAAAATTCGCTCCGGCAGCATTTACAATTGCACTCAAATGCATCAACTGCGGGTAAGCCACATCGCTGTATGAGAAAACACAATCTTGTACATTTTTTTCTTTGATCAAATTTGGCAATTCTGATTCAAGAACAATAGGAATACCTTCGGGATAAAGCTCTTCTCCCGCTAAAACAGCAGGATATGCTCTTCCGTCGATATACGGAATTTGCGCTGCCGTAAAAGCAACAACATTGTAATTTTTATTTTCCTTGAAAAACGTGTTGAAGTTGTGGAAGTCCCTTCCGGCGGCTCCAATGATAATGACATTTTTTTTCATAACAATTAAGATTAGATTAGTTGATTTTTAAAAGCAAAGATATACTATTTTTATCAAAAAGACACTCATAAATCTTTCCATTTAAAATCCAAATAAAATTGGACAATTCATTTTAATTAACTTTTAAATTTTATCTTTGTGTCAGGGTGTTAAGAGGAAACAGGCTCTGCTGGGGAGCAACCTGTCAGCAATAAGCACCCTGACGGTACGCAGTAATGCTACTGGGGGAGGAGGAGTTTCTACCTCCCTTTTTTTGTATTACTGATACTGTCCATATGGCTAAGAAAACCCAATCCTACATCCTACGGTAAACAATCTTTCCACAGCAGACTGTCCGGCCTTGTGGGCGGGAGCTGCAAATTCCTGTATCAGTTTACGATAGGCGGGGGTCACATACTAATTTAAGCAGACTTCAAAGCTGCAACATTATGATAGTGTTTCCCCCGTGGAAAAATTGCTTACACTGTAGGATTGTTTGTTAATTGACAACACAAGGCACATATTCCTGTCCATGTTTGAGTACGAAAAATATCCTGTTCACCAGTTTACGGGCAATCTTGACGATGGCCTTCTGAGCGTTCATCCGTTTACGGTACCCTTGGTAAGCCATCGTCATTGCCGGGTCTTTCCTTATGGCTATCCAGGCAGCCTCGATTATATAACAGCGCAACATGGCGTGCTTGCGAACCGTGATGTTACCGTTTGCCTGACTTTCCCCGCTGGAATGACACATCGGTATCAGACCGATGTAGGAGGCCAGCGCATCGGCATTGCAAAACCGCCCGATATCGTCTATCTCGACCGCCAACGACATGGCGGTGGTTATCCCTATTCCCGGGACCGAAGTCAGCAGACGTATTGGCTCCTTGAGTGCATCACTGCGGGATAACGCACGCAGCAGGCGTGTTTGCCCCAAGAGTATGCCCCGCAGGCGTACAAACTGCTCAATATGTATCCCCAGTGCTTCCTTTCCATATTCGGTAGAAAGGAGTACTTCGCGTAGCCATGCCAGAAACCGCTTTGACCAGTTACCCACCGAATAACGTGTGAATTCCTCCGGGATATCTATCCCGTGGAAGCGTAAAAATGACTTTATCCGGTTCTTCTCCCTCGTGGTGTCTTTTACGATCCTGTTTCTCAACCTTATCAAAGAACGCATTTCCAGGGTGGCTATATCCGGCACATAAATACCTTTTAATGTCCCCGACCGTAACTCCCTGGCCAGTTTCCCGCAATCAACCGCGTCGGTCTTGCGCAATTTCTCCTTACTCATGGTCGGCACATCCGCCGGATTGACTACGATATTGTTGATCCCCAATGTTACTAACTTCTCATGTATCCAGAACCCGCTGAAGCCCGCTTCATAAACCGAATGATAATCCGCTCCCGGATAATGGGTTGTCAAAAACTTGTGCAGCGATTCCGGACTTGGAGATTGACTGAACCTCTTCAGAACCGAATGTTCCGACAATACCGATACCGACCAACTCTTCAAATGGACATCAATTCCTATGTAAATATTTTGTCCTTTGAAATCTAATTTGTTACTTTGCCTTGTATTCATAAGCTATATTGTTTAAGTTAAGATTGTTATCTCTCAAAAACAAAGTTAACTAAAATGATATAGCTTTTTTACTGGACTACCTATCCGTCTTTTCCAAGTTTAAACATAGGAACTAATTTTTTTGAAATAAACAATTATCGCTGACATTTTGAAAGCCATTGATTGTAAAAATACATGGATAACGAGAAAGTCCGATTGCTTAAAATTTAGTATTTTTGTGCTTTATATAAAATTATACGTATTATGACCAATAATAAACTCACCTTAAATGTCCAATCGGAAATTGGAAAGCTGGAAGCTGTAATGTTGCATTATCCGGGTCCGGAAGTAGAAAACATGACGCCGAAAAACGCGCAACGGGCGCTATACAGCGATATTCTAAATCTTTCCATTGCACAAAAAGAATACGCCCAATTGCAAGGTGTATTAAAAAAAACATCGCTGGTATATAATGTTTCGGACCTGTTGGAAAAAGTGCTTGAAATTCCTGAACAACGATTTTCATTGCTTCAAAAAATATGTGTTGCGGAACAAGCGGAAGATTACTTCGATTATCTCTTAAACCTTACATCTAAGCATTTAACAAGAATATTGATTGAAGGACTTCCGATGCAGGTGAAAACCTTGACCGATTTTCTGAAAGAAGAATATTATGCGTTGCAACCTCTGTATAATTTTTATTTTACCCGCGACACATCGGTAACCATTGGTAAAACATCGTTGGTGTGTAAAATGGCAAATGTGGTACGCATGAGAGAATCATTTATCATGGAAGCAATTCTCAAAAGTAGATTTTTCGATGGGAATATTACGAATATGTACGATATTTCACAAAACAACCCTCTGGTGAAAATAGAAGGTGGCGATGTGTTGGTTGCACGCGAAGATATTTTGTTAATCGGGAGTGGTGTGCGCACCAGCCCGCAAGCTATCGATTTGTTAATTCATGAACTATGCAAAGAAAAACCGTGTAAAAAGTATATCATTGTGCAACAGTTGCCGGAAACACCGGAATCGTTTATCCATTTGGATATGGTATTTACCTTTTTGGACAAAAATATGGCTATGGTTTATAAGCCGCTGATTTTGAGTAACAATCCGTATAGAACCGTACTTATCCAGATTGAAAACGGAAAAGTGAGTAAAATTTCACAAATAAACAATATTCCATCTGCATTGAGAAAATTGGGGATGGATATTGAACCGATTATTTGCGGCGGAAAAGCCGACGACTGGGATCAGGAGCGTGAACAATGGCACAGCGGAGCCAATTTTCTGGCAATCGCTCCCGGCAAGGTACTTTCGTATGCCCGAAATGTTAATACATTGGAAGAATTAAACAAAAACGGTTTCGAAATTGTTCGTGCCAGAGATGTAATCAGTGGAAAATTCGATATAGAAACTTCCGGGAAATGCGTCATTACACTTGACGGTTCAGAACTTCCGCGCGGTGGTGGCGGACCAAGATGTATGACAATGCCGTTGAGACGACAGTAAATGAGTTGGCAGTGAAGTTCTCTGTGTAACAATCCAAACTCATAACTCGCACCCCGTAATCCGCAACTACAAAATTTCTTTTATTTCCTGTAAGGTTTTCACAGTATAAGTCGGTTCAAAACTCTCTGCCGGAACATTGGCAGGATTGAACCAAATTTGCGCGATTCGGCTCTTTTGCGCCCCCACGATATCGGCATCCCAACTATCGCCGATCATTAATGTTTCAACACGACGGGAATTGGTGTTTTTAAGCGCGTAAGTGAAAATATCGGGATGCGGTTTGTTCACCCCGGCATCTTCCGAAAGAATAATCTTATCAAAATAATGCCGCAGGCCCGAGTTTTCTATTTTCTTGAACTGAACTTCACGAAATCCGTTGCTGAGGATATGCATCCGGTATTTGGGTTTAAGATAATCCAGCAGATCGATGGTTCCGTCAATCAATCTTGTTTTTCGGGTAGTGCGTTCCAGAAAGTCATCGTTTAACGATTTTGCATATTCCGCATCATCAATTCCAAACTCCCTAACTGGAACCAGAAAACGTTCCACAATTAACTCGTCTTTCCTCATTTCTCCCTGACGGTACAGGTTCCATAAATGATGATTTGAAGGCATATACACGTTGTAATAATCGTCGAACGTGGGATAAAACTCGTTATAACCGTAATCGAAATAAATTTCTTCGAGACATTCTTTACCGTTCCGGTGAATGTCCCAAAGCGTATCGTCAAGGTCGATAAAAAGATTTTTGTATGAAATAGACATTAGATGTTGGACCTTAGATTTTAAAATAAGTAGAGACGTGGCATGCCGCGTCTCTACATTAACTTGTATCTTGAAACCAAAATCCCTTAATTCACCTCAATAACCAAATACTTTGTAAGGCTCCAAAACCGTTGGGTATCGGTAATCTGGAAAGTAAGATTGTTGTTGGCGCCTTTCACCAATTCGTAAGTTCCTTCGGGATGTGTTGACCAAAGCTTGGCTTTTGGAGCATACAACGGAATTTCCGTTACTTCGCGAATGTCAATCTGCAAGAAATAATCCTTGTTGAAGGTATCCTGCATTACTTTAGTAGATTTAAGGAATCCACCCGATAGGATTTTCTGTTCCTTCAGTTCGTTGGTTGTGCCGAATACATAATAAGCCGTGTGTAGCGATTTGTCCTGTTCTTTAATAGTAACGAATTGTTCTTCTGCATGTTGTGCTATCTCGCTGATATCGCTCGATAATTGGGCAATTGTTTCATCGCGTTTAGCTAATTCGCCCTGCAACGCAACTAATCTTGCCGAACTTTCCTGCATTTCCTTGTTCAATCTATCGATGGTACTTTGCAGCGATGCCACTTGTTTATTGCTTGCAGCATACTTCTTGTTCAAATCAGCCAATTGTGCTTTGTTCCGTTTCAAGATTTCCTGAATCATCTGGAAATTGTCGCTCACCCTTTTTTTGGTGTCCTGACTCATTTCGCCGCTTTGTGCAGATTGAGTGGAGATGTACTTTTCCGCTTCGCGGATTTTATCGAAGTTTGCTTCCACTTCGCTGATTACAGCCATCATTTCCTGAGTTTCGGCTTCCGATGTTGTTAAAACCGCTTGTAGGGAATCCCGTTCTGCTTGCAGTTTTAGATATTCATCGGTTTCGGTCACTTTTTTCCCGAAATTGGTACAGGAAAACAAAGCTCCTGCAGCGAGTAATAAAATGAATACTTTTTTCATAATTCAATACTTTTATTGTTAATAAACGATTCTAATTCAAAAATGTTTGACGTTTGATGTTCGATGTTTATAGTCGTTACCACCTATTCCGGCAGATTAAATGTTCGGGGTTTAGAGTTTAATCTGAATTTCCGTACTCATAACCGACAACTCTAAACTCCTTATTTCGATTTTCCTTCTACAATTATCACAAATTCCCCTTTGGGTTCATGTACCGTAAAATGGGTAATGAGTTCTAATAAAGTGCCGCGGACAGTTTCTTCGAATATTTTGGATATTTCACGCGACACGGAAGCATTTCTGCTTTCTCCCAAAAATTCGGCTAATTGCGTGAGCGTTTTTACTACCCGATAAGGCGATTCGTAAAACACCATTGTTCGCGATTCTTCCGACAGCTCTTTCAACCGGGTTTGACGGCCTTTTTTCTGCGGCAAGAAGCCTTCGAAACAAAACCGATCGTTAGGCAGTCCCGACATTACTAACGCCGGAACAAATGCCGTTGCACCCGGCAAACACTCCACATCAACACCTTCTTGAACGCAAGCTCTAACGAGCAGAAAACCCGGATCGGAAATGGCTGGAGTGCCGGCATC
>Ga0255340_1005811_pt1 | contig 11047 bp, 10 predicted proteins | sample wastewater_treat_7_FD_192417 | JGI IMG/M metagenome (GOLD analysis project Ga0255340, IMG submission 192417) | Wastewater microbial communities from Lulu Island WWTP, Vancouver, Canada - plant10 | ecosystem: Engineered > WWTP > Wastewater > Unclassified | place: Canada: Vancouver, British... | reverse complement strand
GGCCGGTAAAGTTTATTCCTGGTTCACGGTTTTCCAATAATACCCTTGCTTTTTTTCTCAGCTCGAAGTTTGTGGATGCCCAGCCTTTCTATCGTATGGAGCACATCTTAAGTCGTTTTGGGATTGAGACACCAAGGGCAACCTTATGTGCCTTAGCGATACGAGCAGGTAGGGGCTTAGGCGATCTCATTGAGGCAATGAAAGAGGATATCAAGGCTTCTCATGTGCTTCTTATGGATGAGACGGTGGTGCAGGTGCTGCATGAGACAAATTCAACTCCGCAATCGAAGCACTTCATGTGGGTGACGGAAGGCTTTTCTGAAGAAAAGCCAATAATCTTTTTTCACTATCATCCGAGTCGCTCAAAAGAGATTCCCTTAAGGCTCTTGAAGGACTACGAAGGGTATCTTCAGACCGATGGTTACTCTGGCTATGATGAGGCTGGAAGCTTTCCTGGGATTAGGCATGTAGGGTGCTTAGCCCATGTAAGGCGGAAGTTCATAGAAGCCCAGAAGCTAGGGAGTAAGGAAGCAAGCATCTTTATCTCGATGATTGCTGAGCTCTATGAGAAAGAAGCCGAGCTAAGGAAGTCCTATAAGGAAGGGGTTCTTGATCCTGCAAGCTTTCTTAGCCTCAGAAGAAAAGAGCAGACGCCTAGGCTTACTTCAATGCATTCTTGGCTTATGGCTCATGCAGGAGTAAGTCCTCCCACACTTGCGTTTGGCAAAGCCGTGAGCTATGCGCTCAGCCAGTGGGAGAAGATAACCCACTACCTCGATCATGAGCTCCTTACACCTGATACGAATAGGGTAGAGAATGCCATTCGTCCCTTTGTGATAGGTAGGAAGAACTGGCTCTTCTCGAATACCCCCTTAGGAGCGCATGCGAGTGCGAGTGTCTATAGCATTATCGAGACCGCGAAGGCGAATGGCCATGAGCTCTACCATTACCTATGCTATCTCTTCAATGAGCTACCAAAAGCAAAGAGCCTTGAAGAGAAGCTTAGGCTCTTACCCTATAAGATCGCACCTACGCAATACTGAGCTCCTGACCCCTGTTCCAGAGTCATAAAAGAAATCTCAATTCTTTTACCTTGTTCTGCCTAAACATTGCTAGAATTTGCCAAACTGAGAAGATTTGCTCTCCATTATGATGTTTGATTACCGATAACGGTGTAAAATTGACGCTTACGGTTGACCTATAGTTTCACCTTTAATTATAATCGCTAATAGGATTAATTCAGTATTCATTAGGAGGCTGATAATGAATGAAAAGTTCAAAGAGCTGCTTGAATCGTTGCCAAAAATTGCAGAGGCAGTAAATTCTTTTTCTTCTGAAGAGCTTCAAATTGAAGCTTTTCATACACTCATGGACCTTTCTGGAAATTCTTTCGATGAAGAAACTCGTAAGTCAGTCCATCCAAAAGATAATATAAAGCCAGAATCTAAAGAAGGTATAACTTCTAAAAAGAAGTTTCTTAAGGAAAAAGACAGTCCGACTCTTATTAAGGACCTAGACCTAAACCCAAAAGACAAAAAATCATTCCAAGATTTTATCGCAGAGAAAAATCCTTCTTCTAATGAGGATAAATATCCTGTTATCGTCTATTATCTCGAAAGCATACTAGAATTACACCCAATAACTATTAATCATATCTTTTCAGTATTTCGATTCTATAAGGCCTGGAAAGAACCCATAAATCTGAAAGGAGGACTAAAAACAGCAAGTTCCCGTAAGGGTACAATAGATACTACAGATATGTATGACATCAAAATGACGCCAACGGGACGAAATTTTGTTGAACACGATCTGCCAAGAAAAATAAAATGAATGTCAATTTAGATAAGAAAGCATCTCAATTGTTCCCTAACCTCCCAGATACATATCGCATACCTTTAATCGACGAGTTTAATAAACTGATACAGAATTATCAACAAGGCAGATGGGAACCAGCTGAAATGAACGCAGGTAAATTCTGCGAAGTTGTTTACTCGATTCTTTATTGTCATACTAACAACAATTTTTCAGATGGGCCCTCAAAACCATCCAATATGATAGATGCATGTAGGCAATTAGAATCAACTCCCGTTTCGTCTCCACGATCAATCAGAATCCAAATACCAAGAATGCTCATTGCCTTGTATGAAATTCGCAATAATCGTAATGTTGGACATATAGGGGGTGATGTTGATCCAAATAGAATGGATGCAACAGTAACTGTTCAAATGTCCAAGTGGATATTGTGTGAATTAATTCGAGTCTTTCATAATCTATCCATAGATGAAGCTAGTTCAGTCGTTGAAGCTATTACAGATAGAAATATCCCGATTATATGGAAATATAAGAACGCTACAAGAGTCTTAAACAATAGTCTAACAGCGATGCAAAAAATGCTAGTACTTCTATACTACGAAAATAGCCCTATGAAGATTGATGATTTGATTAACAACATCGAATACAAAAATGCTTCACAATTTAGGACGCGAGTACTTAAACCTGCACACATAAAATCGTTGATTTACCTTGATAGCTCTAAAGGTGAGGCAGTCATAACTCCACTTGGAGTTCGGTATGTAGAGGCAAATATACCTCTTGAAATTGTCGATAATTAAATAGAGATCAACCTAACAATAACGTTGACTTGACATTGCTGTTGTCACACTTTTTGCTAGTCGCATTGCTCCTTAGCAAAAAGTGCGCCAATGGCGCAATGCAAGTCACGCATTCGTTAGCTCGACTCGCTTCGCTCGCGTGTATTGGAGGAAAAATGATTTATATTCCTGAAAAAGAAATTGAAGATTGGAAAGAATTACTTGCTGATCCTGATAAACAATGGAAGGATGGTTATTCCGCAAAAGAGTTGGCAAAGTATTGGCATGGTAAAAATGAAATACCTAAAGAAATACATCAATTAATACATAAAGGTGTTAATATACCGAGAGATGATATTGAAATCATTTTTGCTATACCTGAATACAAAGTAGATATTCCTGGAGGTAACAGACCATCTCAAAACGATTTGTTTCTATTATTGAAGACTGGAGCATCCACTGGTGTAATGATGATAGAAGCAAAATGTATGGAGAGTTTCGGGCCTATAGTCGGGGATTGGAAGAATGATGAGGAATTAAATAATGGGAAAAAGACTCGTTTAGATTATTTGTCTAAATTATTAGAAATAAATGGAAAGAATATCGATAAAATAAGATATCAATTGCTTCATAGGACTGCGTCAGCAATAATAATGGCTAAAAAGATAAAATGTGATTTCGCAATAATGGCTGTTCAGTCATTCCGATTTTCAGAGGAATCGTTTAATGATTATACCTCTTTTTTAGAATTACTGGCATTGGATGCTAGAAAAAACGGTATTTGTGGACCAATTATAATTAGTGGAATACCAACATATTTTTGTTGGATCCAAATATTCTATAATGGAGGGATGTAATGAGTACTAAATGCAAATTTTGTGGATCATCAAGTTATGGTAGTTGTTCAAATAGCCCTCATGGTAATCACCAGCACGGAAGTGATGGAAAACATTGTATTTATTGTGGGTCCACTTCAACTGGGAGTTGTTCAAAAAGTCCTCACGGAAAACACGAAAGATAAAAAATAGCTAACAATCGCTTCGACCTGTCAATCCGGCCTGTCACGCTTTGTGCTCAATAATTGCTGCACAAAGCGCGCCAGTCTCGGATTGCAGGTCAAGCGTATGTTGGGCAGGTGTACTTTTATCATGCTTAGATAACAAAAGTTTACTAAACATATGGTCGACCTTACCCCGGAGTTGATTGAATAAAGTCAAAGGTTGTAAAATACAATCTATGGTTGTGGCACAAGTGGTCGAAATAAACAGAGAACAACGAATAAACAAAAGCTCAACTCACCATAAGGCAATATTTGGACAATATTTAACACCATATTCTATCGCCTCATTTATGGCAGACCTATGCATAAGGTATGGCAATATAAAACAAAAGATAAACATCCTTGATCCTGGAGCAGGACAAGGAATCTTAGCCGTTTCATTAATCGAAAAACTTAGAACAATAGAAGAGGATATCTCTATCTATCTTGATGCCTATGAAATAGATGATACGATACTACCAGATTTATCTCATCATTTAGAAGCCCTTTCCTACAAATATAATATTACATATAAAGTAATTAAAGATGATTTTATTGAATCCACCACCCAAGAACTGGGTTGGAAAATCAATAAAAGTTATACTCATATTATAATGAATCCTCCCTATAGAAAAATGAATGTCAACTCCTCCTCTCATAAGCATTTAAAAGATCTTGGCATTGATACTGTGAATTTTTACTCAGCTTTTGTGGCTCTTGGAATTGAGCTTCTTGAAGAAGATGGTGTTCTGGTTGCTATTATCCCTAGAAGCTTCTGTAATGGCAAATATTTCTTACCTTTTAGAAAGCAAATATTAGGCTCAACAGAGATTGTACATATTCATTCTTTTCTCTCCAGAACAGAATCTTTTAGAGAAGAGAATGTATTACAAGAAAATTTAATCATCGTGCTGAAAAAGGTAACAAGAAAAAATAAACTGATAACTATCAGTACATCTGAAGATAGAGAATTGACAGGCTATATAGAGACAAATTATAAAATTTCAGAAATAATCAATCCTGAAGATAAAGAACAATATATTAATATCCCTCAAAATAGGCAAAACAAAAACTTCCAATTAACATCCACCTTACAAGATTTAAACATCAACATTTCTACTGGCCCCATTGTTGACTTCAGAATGCGAGAGAAACTTATAGAGACTCCAAATTCTGAATCAATTCCTTTAGTGTACTCAGTTCATCTAAAATCTAATCATGTCATTTGGCCTATAATTTCAAAGAAACCTAATGCAATTAAATTAGACGAAAATGAAAAAAAGAAAAATATTTTTAGGTCCGGATATTATGTCATAGTAAAACGCTTCTCTTCAAAAGAAGAACGGCGAAGGATTTGGCCAACGTTAATTACGAGCTCAGATTTTAATGGTCTTGATTTTACTGTTGAGAATCACTTGAATATTATACACTGTAATAAGACGGGACTAGAAAAATCAATTGCCATTGGTCTATTTGTATTCCTGAATACAAATTATATTGATCAAGTTTTTCGACAATTTAGCGGCCATACACAAGTAAATGCTACAGATTTGAAAAATATTAAATATCCATCTTTAGCTCAATTAACGATGATGTCCAATATTTATTTGAGCAATAAATATCATGATTTCGATTTGATTCTAGAAATGGCGGTTAGAAATGTCTGATAAAATACATGAAGCTTTAAATATACTGATTTCTCTTGGTGTTCCTCGTGAACAACAAAATGATCGGACAGCTCTTTGCCTTCTTGCACTAACGGATATAAGACCTGATACAGAATGGAGAAATGCGTCTAATCCATTAATAGGAATTACTCCAATGATGGAGTTTGCAAAAAAATTCTATGACAAAAATTACGCACCTAATACTCGAGAAACATTTCGTAGATTTAGTATGCATCAGTTAGTGCAGGCTGGTATTGCTTTATATAATCCAGATTATCCCACAAGACCAGTAAATAGTCCTAAAGCTGTTTATCAAATTTCTCCAGAAGCACTCAATGTAATTCGTTCCTATAAATCAATATTTTATGATGAAAATGTTCAAAATTTTAATACAATTGTAGGTTCTTTAGCAGCAAAATACGCAAAAGAAAGAAAGCAAACGATGATTCCTGTTAAGGCACACAACGGTAAAGAGATACATCTTTCATCAGGTAATCATAGTATTCTAATCAAAGAAATTATTGAGAATATGGCACCAAGATTCCTACATAACGCAGAATTAATATATGTTGGTGATACAGGAGAAAAGTGGGGGTATTTTGATATTGAGCTTGCGAAAAAATTACGTATTGATGTTGATCAGCACGGGAAAATGCCTGATGTAATCTTTTATATTCAAGAAAAAAATTGGCTTGTTTTGGTTGAATCAGTAACAAGCCATGGCCCTGTCGATAGCAAACGCTTCATTGAACTTGAAAACTTATTTTTTAATGTTTCAGCATATAGAATATATATCTCTGCTTTTCCTAATAAACAAATAATGAGTAAATATTCTTCCCAGATTGCATGGGAAACCGAAGTATGGATTGCTGATAATCCAACCCATATGATTCATTTTAATGGTGATAAATTTTTAGGCCCATATTAGATATTATCTTTTCCCTAAAAAATATAAGAACAAATCTAAACTGCCCAACAACCGCTTGAACCAGACTTGCGCTTTGTCACGATGCTTGCAGTGCTTTAGTGTCCAAAAGAGGAAATGCACCGAAAAAAGAAAAAAGGCAATTAGAAAACTAAAAATGCCGCTTAGGCCAGCACGCATCGCGCCAACCTGCTTCGCAGGGCGCGCTTCGCTGGTTAAGCGCACGTTAGCCAGGAGTTGACCAAGGTCTGAAAGCTTTATTACTTAATTTGTCAGTACCTCTCTCTTTTGAAAGCTTATAGTCCATAGGAATATGAGAAATGTTTCTTCGCGCGCCTTGTTGCAGTTGGATTACTGAAACTGAAGTAGAAAAAGCAATTTGAAATATAGTCCCTTCAGAAATAAATAATGAAATTGAAAAGGCAAACACATAAAAGCCATAAAAGAGACAGAAAAGAAAAAAGGAAAGAAAGAAGAGAAAAAGAAATCTATGGGTAAAAACAAAAGAGCATGGCTCTTATTAAAGCGTGCCTTCCTTGATCATAAGGCTTCACCCTACTCTTCTTAGCAAGGATGGCGTTAGAAAAATGAGTGATTTGATATTCCTTGCGGTACATGATCACCAACTCTTCTTTCTGAGGAAGGCGCGCTTGAGTTTATTACTAAAAGAGAGAAGAAAAATAGCAAATATCTAAGAGAAACAATGCAAGACAAGAATCATGATATTGGAATATTGGAAGTTTCAAGTCAATTTGGAAGAAAAATAGAAAGCAATGGTATAATACTCTGTCTAACAACCGCGTTGACTTGACATTGCTGTTGTCACGGTTTGTGCTTTGTCTCTTCGTTCCGCACAAACCGCGCCAATAGCGCAATGCAAGTCACGCGCATGTTAGGCGGACGCTTCGCGCTCATAATTTCCTTGACAAAGTTAATAATACAACAGACAATTAAAATTGTTGTAAGAATAGAAAAGGAGTTTTAAAGTGTTAGATTTTAATAAAATTGAAGAAGTAATTATAAATCGTAAAGATTTAAGCGAAAGCTTTATATCAGATTATACAAATGAGAATAAAAAAGTTGAAAGATATCAGGCTATTAAAGCTGGGAATATTCTTATAAATGTTAATTCCTATAAAGAAGAAATGCAAAATAGTTTTAAACATATTTGCGAAGTATATAATCCGAATAGCATATATGAAATAGCATTATGTTTAGCTTTATATAACAGTCAAGTATTCGACAATAAGGCAATAAGCAAAATATTGTATCGAATAGAAAACAAAACTTTACCATTTGAATATAAAGAAATGGTAAAAGAGACATATGGCTGGGTGTTTTGGGATTATCAGTTTTTAAATATATTGAGATTATTCACTTTAGATAGAGATATGCCTAATTCAATTTTAAAAGAATATAAAAAGTATGGTATTAAAAAAGCGATTACACTTGTATCAAATTGGAATATTTCTGGTAAAAATATATTAGAATCAATTGAAGACAATATGGCTCAAAAAAATGAGATTTATAGACTGTTAATGAAACCAGCCTGGGAGATATATAAAGAAATTAGTATATAAATGCAAAGAATCATAATAAGATAGGAGAAGATATGAAAGTAAAAACTTATGAAGATGGTATGAGTAAGTTACTTTCTGAATGGAAAGTACTCGAACATCATAAGAACCATTGTTTTGTAAATGATGGAATAATAGATATTAGAAAATGGAATAAGTCGAATAAAATATTAATTGTATTAAAAGAAGCGTATGGATCAGGAAAAAAAGAGAAGGAATGGGATTATTCTAATTTGATAACAACGAATGCTGAATGGGTTAAGAACAAACAAATGTATAAAATGCTGTGTTATTGGTTATATGCTATATCTAATACAACCGTAGATTACTTTCCTACTGAACTAACCAGTGATATGATAAATTCAGGATATGATATATTATGTTCAAGTGCAATTATTAATTTAAAAAAAAGTAATGGAAATTCAGTATCAAAAAATAGCAATTTAATTGATTACGCAAAGAAAGATAAAAAGCTTATAATTAAACAAATAGAAATGATTAATCCAAATATTGTTCTTTGTGGATATACGGCTGACATATTGTTCCAATATATATTTGAAGATAATTCGTATGTTGAAAAATATAAATCAGAATATGTCATAGAATACAATGGAAAACCATATATTAATTTTTACCATCCCGCAAGAAAGGCTAAGAAGGAAGAAGAATACACAAGATTATTAGCAAAAGATTATCAAAAATATCTTGTAACAAGAAACGCCTAACAACTGCTTCAACCTTATAAATCCTTTGTCATGGTTTGTGCAGAACAACAATGCACAAACCACGCCAAGCCTTCGCTTCGCTCAGGCACGGATTTAAAGGTTAAGCCAATGTTAGACCTACTAGTTTTTTAGGACATCTTGTTAGCTTTGATACTTTGCAGGAGGGATTATGACTATCATCTCAGGAGATACAAAATACCAAGAAGTAGCATATGAAAAGGAAGAATACTTTGAAGACGACATCTTAAAGAATAACAAAATGGTATTTGGCTCAAAAAGCATTTTGATAGAATCTAAAAAGAAAATTGGCACTCAATCTCTTGGAGGTACTATTCCAGATGCTTTTCTCTTTGACTTTAGTGATATAAAGAATCCAACTTTTTATATTGTCGAAATAGAACTAAAAACGCACGATTTTTTCAATCATATTTTCCCCCAAATAACAAAATTCTTCGCGTTCTTCAAGAATATCAATATGAAGCTAGAATTAATAGAAAAGATCTATACTATATTTTCTTCTGATGAAAATTTAAAAAAGGAATTGAGAAAATATATCGGAGAAAAGGATATCCATAAGTATTTAACCGATATTATTGAAAATTCTCAAAATATATTATTGATCATTGATGGAGAGAGGGAAGAATTACCAGAAATAATGGAAACATACACCGACACTTGGGGCAAAATGGTTAAGTTGCTGTACATTACAAAATTCAAGAATTCAATAAACGAGACTCTATTTTCTATTTATCCAGAATTTGAAAATATAGAATATATACCGGCCGTTGACCTTAGAAAAAGTGAAGGAACTATCTATACAGAGGATTATCACCTAGAAGATATTAATGCCAATATTAAAGAAATATATTATTCATTGAAAAAAAGATTCTTAGAGCAGAACGAAAAGCTAGTATTTAATCCTCAGAAATACTACATATCAATAATAAATAAAAAGAACGTAATATATATAGAATTCAGAAAGAAAAAAATAAGATTAATTATAATGCTTCCATACGAAGAAATAATGCAGAAGGCAAATACATGTAATGTAACCAAATTATCTCAAGGAGTACAAGATTTTTATAATGGCCCATGTGCTGCTGTCGAACTTGACAGCATGAAGAAAATTGATGAAATAATAGAAATTGCGAAACCTTTAATATTTAATATAGAAGATAATTCATAAGCAATTCTAAACATAATTGCTTCGAGGTCTAACAACCGCTTGAACCAGACTCGCCTGTTGTCACGGAGTTTGCGACTCGCTACGCTCGTTTTAGCAAACTCCGCGCCAATTTCAGGCTCGCTGGTTAAGCGCACGTTATACGGGAATCTTAATAATGGTTAAGAGGTAGTATATGCTGGGTAAGCTGAAAAAAGTTGATTTGCGAGAAGTTTGGAAACATGAGGCTCATGAATTTACTCATTGGCTCGCTGAAGAAGAGAATATACGACTACTAGGCGAAGAAGTAGGAATTGAAATGGAGGTATTGAAAACCGAAGCAGATGTCGGTTCCTTTTCAGTAGATATACTTGCACAAGAGACCAATACAAATAAGAAAATCATAATTGAAAACCAGCTTGAAGTCACTAATCATGATCACCTAGGGAAATTGATCACCTATGCATCTGGGTTAGAAGCAAACTATATCATTTGGATATTTAAGGATATACGAGATGAGCATAAGAATGCAATAAATTGGTTAAACGAAATCTCAAATGGAGAAGTAGGCTTCTTTGCAATACAAATGGAATTATGGCAAATAAATGATTCTGAGAAAGCTCCAAAATTCAATGTCATTGTGTCACCAAATGACTGGGCTAAGGCAATTCGCGATTCCCAGACCAATAATGCGCTTACAGAAAATAACCTATTTCAACTTGATTATTGGAAAGGCTTTTCTGATTTCCTCAAAGAAAAGGGAGCACCATTTAGAGTCAGGAAGCCTAGGGCACAACATTGGTATGACCTATCAATAGGTAGCTCGCAAGCTCATCTTTCCCTCATTGTTTCAGTAAGGGAGAATTTCATAAGAATAGATCTATACATTGATGACAATAAAAGCCTTTTTAGAAAGTTGCATGAGCATAAACAAGAAATAGAAGATAAACTAGGGTTTGGGCTAGATTGGCAAGAATTGCCAAATGCAAAGGCAAGCAGAATAGCAATTAGAAAAGATGTGAAAGACATTAAAAAGAAAGATGAGATTCATGGAGCATATGAATGGTACTTAGAAAATTGCAATATGATAGCAAGAGTTTTTCAAGATTATCTAAAAATATATTCTGTATAACAATAACGTTGACTTGACATTGCTGTTGTCACGATTCTTGCGGGTCGCTGACGCTCCCTAAGAGCAAGAATCGCGCCAATGGCGCAATGCAAGTCACGCATTCGTTAGATTGACGCCTTCGGCGCAAAGGAATATATATGATTCCGATTTATAAAAGCATGTTCAATACTGCAAATGGTTTAAATAAAGGATTTCACCTACTTGTTAGTAATTTTTCACAAGATGGTGA
>Ga0255340_1005810_pt1 | contig 11048 bp, 7 predicted proteins | sample wastewater_treat_7_FD_192417 | JGI IMG/M metagenome (GOLD analysis project Ga0255340, IMG submission 192417) | Wastewater microbial communities from Lulu Island WWTP, Vancouver, Canada - plant10 | ecosystem: Engineered > WWTP > Wastewater > Unclassified | place: Canada: Vancouver, British... | reverse complement strand
TTGTCACTATAATTAAAAAGGCTGGGATTCCATATAATAGCAAATATGCCATTTTTGCTAATGGAGAAAGATTCTCTAAATGGAAAAAACTTCACCAATCCTGTGAGATTTCTATTCTGAAGATCTCAGGTGGTGGATAAAAATAAAAAAACAAATTCATTAAAAGGAGAATATATGCAGGAGATTACCGGTACCAGTAATAGGATTCTTGAGGTTGATCTCTCAACAAAAAGCTTCTCTGTATATAATGTTACAGAAGAAGAACTCCGACTTTATCTTGGGGGAAAGGGGCTTGGGCTTAAACTTCTATATGATAGGATGAAGCCAGGGATTGATCCGCTTTCAGAGGAAAACATGATTGCCATTGCTACAGGGGCTTTCATGGGCACAGGAGCTCCATGCTCTGGAAGATTTGCTGCTGTGACTAAATCACCTCTCACAGGGATTATGACATCATGTTCTTGTGGAGGTCCCTTTGGTATGGCTCTTAAAACATCTGGCTGGGATGGAATGATCATAAAGGGTAAGGCAAAAAATCCAACTTACCTTTATGTTGATTCAAAAGGTGTAGAATTCCGCGATGCAAAAAAACTCTGGGGAAAAGACACTCAAACAACTCAAGAAGAAATCTTAAAAGATGCAGGCGGAGCAATGGCAATTGGCCCGGCGGGAGAAAATCTTGTGCTCTTTGCAAATGTTGCCTCAGGTCATAGATTTCTGGGCAGAGGCGGCATGGGAGCTGTAATGGGTTCCAAAAACCTCAAAGCTGTTGTGGCAAAGGGAAGCGAATTTAAAATCATCCCTGTTAATAAAAAGAAATTTGAAAAGGCAAAGCTAAAGGCAATTAAATATATAAACAGAAATGATATATCAGGTGGCACATACAGAAATTTTGGCACAAACGCCAATGTTAACCTGAATAATGCAGCTGGAATACTACCTGTGCGCAACTTCACAGGGGGAAGCCATGGCGAGGCTCACAAGATATCCGGTGAGACTATGGCTGATAGATTCAAAACAACATTCAGCACCTGTAAACCCTGCACAATACTTTGCGGACACAAGGGCAACATTGCAGGAGAGACAAGACAGATCCCTGAATATGAAACTGTTGGTCTTCTGGGTTCTAACCTCAACATTTTTGATCCAGTTGCAATATCAGACTTCAATGAGATCTGCACAAAAATGGGTATGGATACCATAACTGCAGGAGGAACTATTGCCTGGGCAATGGAGGCAACAGAAAAGGGTCTCTTTAAAAGCAATCTCAAATTTGGCAAAGTTGAAGGGATTGCCGAAGTCCTCCATGACATTGCATATAGGAAGGGCATTGGTGCAGATCTTGCTATGGGTTCAAGGTTTTGCGCAAAAAAATATGGCGGTGAGGATTTCGCAATTCAGGTAAAAGGCATGGAGATGGCAGCTTATGATCCGCGAGGTGCCTTTGGCCAGGCTCTTTCTTATGCAGTAGCAAATCGCGGGGCATGTCACCTCTCTTCAACAGCCTTTGTCCTTGAGGCTTATATGGATTTAATAGAGGCTTACTCTTTCAGGAGCAAGGCATCTCTTGTTAAATATCAGGAAAATCTCATTAGCGCTATTAACTCTTTGCAAACATGCCTCTTTACTGCTTTTCCTTACGAGCTTGAGACTCCTTTAATGAGATTTTCTCCTAAATTTGTTCTTAAGCTTTGCATGAATCTTATGGCTGGCATTGCAATGAGATTTGTTGATATTAGCCTCTGGCCAGAGATGTGGTCTTCCATTACAGGAATAAGAATGGGCATGACTTCTATGCTGAAAGCGGGGGAACGAATCCATGTCCTTGAAAGGCTTATGAACTGCAACGAAGGTGTCTCAAGGAAGGATGATACTCTGCCTGATAGACTTCTGAGAGAATTTCGCAAATGTGATTCAAAGGAAAGGCCTATTCCATTGGAAAAAATGTTAAATAGATACTACTTTATCCGTGGATACGATAAAAATGGCGTTCCAAAGGCAAAAACTCTAAAAAAACTTAAAATAAAAATTGCGGGAGAATAATTATGCAGATACCCGAATTCTTCAGCTTTTATAACAAAACAAGAATAACTTCTGGCAAAAAAGCCATTGAAAATATTCCCTTTGAGCTTGGGAATATGGACGCATGTAAACCAATCATAATTACAGATAAACAATCCGCTCAAGCTGGCTTTGTAAAAACATTGATTAAGGCCTTTGGAGATTCAGGTCTTACTATTGGTGCAATATATGATAATGTCAGCTATTCCACTATTGGAACTATAAAGGAGATCGCTGAACTTTTTATTGCACGGGGATGCGATAGCATTATATCCCTTGGAGGAGAAAGAGTTACATCTGTGGCAAAGGGTGTAAACATAATTGTGTCAAATGAACTAAAAGACCTTTCAAACTTTGAGGCAATAAAAAATAATTTAAACCTTAAACCTCTGTTTTTTATTGCCACATCCCTTTCCACTGGAACAGAAACCTCCTCCTCTGCTATAATTGATGGTAAGGTTTTATCAAGCAGTGAACTCATGCCAGATATAGCGTTTATTGATCAAAGAATGCTAAGGAGATTTTGTGACAGAGAGTCCACTTTATTGTCTGCCATAAGATCTATTGGCCATTCCATAGAGGCATGTTCTCAAAGCAACTGTAATCCAATGATAGATTCCTTTGCCTTTTCTTCAATTCAATTAATTGCAGAAAATATTTTCAGGGCAACAAAAACCATCACCTGCAGCAAAAGCAAAGTAGGTCTTGCAAATGGCCTTGCAATCGCTGGCATTGTGTCATCCAATGCCATGGAGGGATTTTGTAGCTACACAGCAAGGCTTCTGTCAAAGACAACCAATTTCAGCTTTGACTTGCTCTACTGCACAATACTTCCACACTTTTTGGATTTTAAACTAAAAAGCACAAAGGAGAGTATAAGAGAAGAGCTATTGTTACCTATTGCTGGAATTGATATATACTGCAGCAGTGACATAAAAGAGAGAGCTGATAAAGCTGTTGCCATGCTATTTGATATAATAAGAGAGTCAAAAGTTGTTCCTCCAAACTTAAGTTCCCTTAAGATCCCTGAATATAAGGTAGAGGAAGCCTTACTTGAGGCAGAAAAAATTTATGACAGTCAATTTGGGAAAAAAGGCTGCCAGAAAATACTTAAATCTGCCTTTAGCTCTGATATCATAAATGGAGGTGAGCAGTAATGAATATTGCAAAATATCCTGAAATAAAAAGTGGAAAGAAGACTTTAAAAAAAATCTATGTAGCAATTATGCTCTGGATTGTTGGAAGAGCAATTGCTGCTGCTGCAAAAGTTGACAGAGAGGTAAAAGAAGAATTTAAAGGCCTTGATGACAAATTTATGATGCATCTCCATGTTCTGCCATCAGGTCCAGGTATGATTGTTGGCAAAGACAAGAATGGCAAGGTTAAATACATGGGCTGGAATCCTGCAGGGAAAAAAATAACTCTTGATATGAAAATAAAAAATATTGAGGCAGCAATGCTCATGTTTACATTTCAGGAATCAACATGCGTCGCCTCTGCTCATAACAGGCTTGCTGTTTCTGGAAATGTTCCTGATACAATGGCCTTTATAAGAATACTCAACATTGTGGAAACCTATTTATTGCCAAAGGTAATCACAAGCCTTGCAGTTAAAAGGTACCCAAAGTGGTCTGAGATGAATCCTCTGCGTAAACATCTTGGCAGAATTTTAATCTATATCAGAACATTCACTTTCTGAGATGATTTATGTGCAAAAATAAAGCTCATACTAAAAGGAGACAATGATGAATATTCCATCATATTATGAATTCTGCAACAAAGTAAAATGTCTTTCTGGTCATAATGCACTGGAAAAGCTTCCAGATATACTTGCCTCTGTCAACTCAAAGAAGCCAATGATAATTACAGACAAGGGAGTAATGGGTGCAAAGCTAATCACTCCTGTAGAAAAGGCTCTTGGAAAAATAAAGCATGGAGGCATTTTTGACGATGTCCCTGCTGATTCCGATGTAAAGACAGTTCAAGAGATTGCAGCAAAATACAGATCTGCAAAATGCGACTCAATAATTGCTGTGGGAGGAGGCTCTGTCCTTGATACAGCAAAGGGTGTAAATATTTTAGTTTCAGAAAATTCCAACAATCTCATGGACTTTGTTGGCTTTGGCGCTCTTAAGAGAAAACTGAAGCCTCTTATTGCTGTGCCAACAACATCAGGAACAGGTTCAGAGCTAACACTGGTTGCTGTTATTGCAGATCACCAGAGGGATGTTAAAATGCTTTTCCCCTCTCTTTTTCTGTTGCCAGATTTTGCCATACTTGATTCAAGAATGACGAAAACTCTTCCACCTGCAATCACTGCAGCAACAGCAATGGATGCACTTACTCATGCCTGCGAGGCCTATACTTGCCTTGCAAAAAATCCTCTAAGCGATACAACAGCCCTAATGGCAATAAAGCTCATTTCGGAAAATATTCTCAGAGCAATTAAAAAGCCAGATGACATGGATGCAAGGCTTGCACTTGCCACAGGTTCAGCTCTTGCGGGGATGAGTTTTTCAAATTCAATGGTAGGAATGGTCCATGCCATAGGTCACTCTATTGGGGCAATATGCCATGTTCCTCATGGTGTATGTATGAGCATATTGCTGCCCTATGGGCTTGAATATAATCTCCACAAAAGCGGTCACCTCACGGCAGAGCTGCTCTTTGCACTTAGAGGCGAAGAGGTTTACTCTAAAACTAAAAAAAGCGACAGGCCAGGGCTTACCATATCAACTATTCGTGAGCTTAATTCACAATTACGTCAAGCTACAGGTGGCAAACATCCCACATGTCTGAGAGAGGTTGTAGATAGAGATGGGAACCTTATGATCCCACGGGAGGTCCTACCTGAAATAGCAAGGCTCTCTTTAAACGATGGAGCTCTTGTCTACAATCCAGAGGAGCTGAATTACTCTGACATGCTCATGGTTCTGGAAAAGGCCTGGGAGGGAGAGCCTCTGGAACTCAAAAAGATAAAGAAGGGTAAAAAGACATCTGAGATATAAAATTTTTACTGATGAGGGTTTATCTCTCATCAGTAAATTCTCCTATGAAACCATTTATGCAGACCTTTGAATTACCCTGGCAGTATGTATCAAAGCGAAGGTTTTTGTCCCTTGCCTCAGAGATGACTGTTGCTTTTGAACCAACAAAAATGGGCGATCTAAAAGCAAGATCAATTTGAATTGGATTGATCTTGTTTAGGTGAAACAATTTGCTTCCAATAAAACCGCAAAACCACATTGCATGGATAATATTTCTCTTAAGACCAAAGAGCCTTGCCATAAGAGGAGAGATATGTATTGGATTGTAATCACCTGTTACTTTTGCAAATCTTTTACCTATGTCTTCAGGTATCTCTAACTCACACATCAATTGCCCTCTTCCAATAGGGGTGAGTGTATCAAAGGTATTAAGCTTTTCATTGCTCTGTCCAAAATTACCACGCTTAAACCATGTGCTTACCCCCTTCCATAAAATTTCATCTCTTTGTGAAAGTATAACAGAAAAATCAAACTCAATGCCATTTGATAAAATTCTAACCTTCCCCATTCTAACATCTATTGAAAAAGTTTCCTTTTCAGATATTTTCCTGTAAGATATAATCCTGTTTTTGAGATGAAGGGCTCCTAAAAGATTTAAAGGGAATTCCTTCTGACTGAGCATAAACATATAAAAAGGGGCTGCAACTGCATGGGGATATAAGATTGGCAAAACCCCATCATCTTCATATCCTGTAAGATGTCTATAAAGCATAAGATTTCCCCTATCCACAGTTACATCTTCCATAAAAACATTTAAATATGGAAATTCAAAATTTGCTTTTTTAGCACTTCTCTTTTGCAAAATTCTTGCCATGCTTGCAATCAAGGAAGGCTTTTGCTTTAGTATAATTCGCTTCATAAATCCCCCATGAAAAATCTAAAACCATATAACATAAACGCTTTGACTTTCTGTAAAATCTCCAGAAGCGCTATTATTGACAGCCTGAACCCTATAATAATGATGTTGGCCCCATGATAGACCTGTATCAATAAAATTACATTGATCCGTTGTGCCTATATCCTTATAAGAGGTCTCTAAGAATTTTTTTCTCTGTATTCTGTAAGATGTGGCTCCAATAACCGGAGACCAGCAAAGAGAAACCTGTTTATTGCTATAGGAGAGATTAAAATTACCTGGTATTGCCAGCCTGGTATTACCAAAAATATAACTACTCATAGAGCTTTCCCCACTGACATTCACAGCAGAAATTTTATAATAATAATTCTTTCCTACAATTATAGAGGGGAATTCATCACTATAAGTTAAATCAGAAACTCCTGAAGCAACAAGATTATAAGTTCCATTTTGAGAATCACTTCTGTATAGATTATAAGAATCAGCTCTACTTGAGGCAGACCAGGATAAAACAATTTTTCCATCAGTTCTATTTATGGAGGAAGTAATGCCCTCTGGAATATCTGGGATCCTTGGCATTGCATACCCATCATCATAGAGGCTATAATAGCTTTCAACAGGAGCACTTCCATCACTCCATGATGTTACCTTATAATAATACTTTGTCACAAGAGATGGTGGAGTATCAACAAAGGAGCTTTCAGTAATTCTATTGGCTATTAAAGTATATTGCCCATTCAGACTATCGCTCCTATAGAGACTGTATGCTGTAGCAGATGTCACAGCATCCCATGTGATAGTTATTATATCATAATCCCCATCTGTGGCTCTAAGATTTTGAGGTGCAGGAGTTTGTATAGGAGCACCACTTTTACTCTTACCTGGCGCACTGCTGCTCTTTTCACCTTCCCCTCCAGAGCTTATGGCAGCAACTTTATATCTATACAACTGATCAACAGTTACATTTGTGTCCTCATACAAAAGAGCTGTTACATTAGACGCAATGCGAACATATTGGGAAGCATCATCACTTTGCAAATCTCCATCTTCGTCAATAGCTCTATAAATAGCATACATGGAAGCTTTATCTGAAGCACTCCAGGTAATATCAACCTTATTGCCATAAACTCCGTTAGTAGCAGAAATACTTTGTGGAGGCAAGGGAATATCCTCAAGGGCAATCCCCATTGCCACATCAGAGAGTTCTCCTTCACCATCACTATTGCTTACAGCCTGAATGTAATAAAAATAATTTTTATCCCTTAATGGCACAGAGCTATCTATATAATTTGTAGAGGTAACATTTGTTGCAATTTCACTATAGATACCATTTTTTTTATCAGATCTAAATATTTTGTAATAATCACATTGAGGCACCTCTTTCCACTGAATTACAATTTCACCTATCCTTGAATTAGATGCAACAACATCCGATGGAGCAAGAGGTTTACCCTCATGAGCAAATCCCCTTACATCATCTGTCGGATCGCTCCATAAATCACCATGGGCTGCAGCAACTTTATAATAATAGATTCTATTTGGAGTCACCTTTTCATCAACAAAAGAATTTCCAGTAATATCTGTTGCAATGACCCTAAAGTTGTTTTTGTCATCAATGGATTTATAAAGCACAAAGTTATGTGAACCAACAGAATCATCCCAATACACCTCAACCTTATCCTTAAAAACTCCTTCAGTAGCCTTTATCCATTGAGGCATGGCCGGGACAGCTCCATTATCTCCTCCAGCTGAGCCAGAATCTCCCCCACATGAGGTTATTAAACTAACAATAAAAATCAAAGTTACATATAAAGCATATCTCTTCATAACACACCTCACATTGGCATCACAGAATTTGTTTTGTTTTTGGATCCAGATGATGTAGAATTTTTATTTGATTTTACCTTATTTACCTTCTCTGATTTTATCTCCTCTTTATTCTCTTTTTTCTTTTCCTTTGACTCAAAAACCCACCGGTAGGTTATACCTGCAGAAAAGCTGTAGCGCTCTTCCTCATAATCTTTGCGCAAATAACTCATTGTTGGTTCACTTACATTAACATACTCTGTGGTATAGGCAGTGGCAGGTATAAAATATTGATAAAAAGCTCCAATATTTATCACAAGATTTTCATCCACATGAAACGCAGCACCACATCCGACCTGATGGGAATTTAAAAGGGGATCTGCCTCTGTGCGCTTATCTGGTTTTATTCCAAAATTGTTATACAAATATCCCAGGCTTAATGTAATCTTTGGGTTCAAGATAAACTCAAGGCCTCCTCCAGCCTGGTATCCCATTGCATAATCCTTTTCTCTCCCGTCTAAATCTCTCATTGAACGAAGGGAAATTTGCAGTGATGTTAAAATCTTTACCCAATCAAATAGCAAATAAGACAGACCAAAATTCAAAGTAGTAGGATATGTTACCTTAAGATACTTACTTCCATTCCCTTAAGAGTATTCCATCTCTTTCCCATCAGAGCCATCTTTGAAAATGTTTGCCTTTCCACTTTTTTCAATGAGTGTAGGAATCAAAAACCTCTTTGTATTCTTTTCAAGCTTCATCGTGGGATAGTATTCTACCCTAAAAGAAAAATCTAATCCCTTAAGCAAAGAGAGTAAAGGCTCAGGTCTGATATGGGTCCCAGCAATTACCCCAAAGCCAAAGCCTTTCGTTTCTGTATCCACATCCCAGCTGTCCTCTTCATCTGGCATAGGTTTGAAAGTTGCACCACTTCCGTCATCCTCAACAAAGGTTATATTGCTCATTTTTATTTTCATATCGCCTTCAGCATTGATAAACCTAATTCCGCCGCCAAATGAAATCCACTTTGTCATTTCACAGGCTCCCCCAATAGTAATGCCAACATACATTTCATTTCTTATCGCCATTGCATTTCTGTTGTATTGAATAAGGTGAGTGCCCTCTGTCATAGCAGTCTCTTCACTGAGAAGAGTTCCCCAGTCAAGAACAGCCAGGCCATTACGATAAGTCATATCAATGGCTGCTTGCATAACAGCAATATCCAAGAAAGCAGCCCAAGTATCATCTTTCCATACAATGTCCACACCAGGTAAAGATGGAGCTGTAAGTTCTGCCATATACTCATCTGGTAAGCATTCTCTAAACCATTCCTGTTTGTGTGGAGGACGTGAAGGTATTTCCTGTGAATCAAGCTTTTGAAGAGCATAAAAATCCATGGAATGGCTTTTCTTTACATAATAAGTCTGACTCGAAAAAGAAATATAAAGACCACTTCCTTCCATGAAGGCAAGACCCGCTGGATTATAAAAGGCTGCATCAGGATCGGTTGAAGTGTTACGATTAAGGGAACGAACATATTCTGCAGAATGATTGGATAAAATTCCGTCTTCCTGATGCAGCTCAGAAGAAAGGCCAGAGGCAGCAGAGACAAAAAGAATTATCAAAGTTAACAATAATCTCTTCATGGCAGCCTCCTAAAACCCATCGTCCCATGGACTATTCCAATCATAGCTGTCAGTAAATGGGAAAGGCTTTGTAAGCTTGTATGGCTTTCTCACAGTCTCGCCAAGATATGTAAAATCAACCCAGGAGTCTGTGCCCTCAACAGTATTACCTCCAGAAACCTTTATGTGATAGCCAATTTGAGCAACCTCTTCACCCTCTGCTGTTTTTAAATAAAAAATTGTCCCTGGCTTTGTTAAGTTATAGCCATTTTTTGTTGTCACACCATCAAGACGGGCTTCCTGTGTTCCATGAGCAATAAAGCCTCCATCATTGTATTTAAATCCGAACTTTCCATCATTGTAATTTGTCAAAACTATCGTGCTTGTAGGTTCAAATGTTATGGACCACTTCATTGTTCCACTTACATTTCCATTTACAGTTTTGCTGCCACCAGCTCCTGGTTTTGGCTCCCATCTCTCTGCCTTTGATCTGTCAAGGGAAGGGGCATAAATTCCCCAGTAAAACTCATCAAGGTTAAGCAGCTTAATATAGACACTATAAGTCTTCCTGGTAGTCTCATCTCCTGCAATAACAACAATCTCCAGTTTTTTCACAAGCCCAGGTTGCAGAGGAATAACAGAAGTGGCAATTCCTCCTTCAAGGTCGGACTGAATGGTCTCACCATCAACAGCAAACTGAATAGCCTTAACAGTGTTATCCTCAGCAGTAGCAGTAGCTGTTACACTATCAAATCCATATATAACACTACAATATTCTGTTATATTTTTATCAAAAATAGTGTTATCAGGATTATGATAATTGACGCTCCGATTAAAGGTCCCCTGATACAGTGGCCTAAAGCTCTTTGTACCAACCATAAGCTTCAATGAAGATAGATTTGCATTATCGCTGCCTTGCAAACTCTGGGCATTAATTTTATAAGTGGTAGAGGAACTTCCCTTTGTAACAACAATAGTAATGACACTTAAAGCACCTGGTCTAAGCCTGATAGAGGAGGTATCAGATACGAGCTCGTCATTTAGCTTTACAGAAACATTAGCTCCTCTCGCCTGTGCTATTGCACAGAGATTAACAGGATTCATTGTGGAAGTGACATTTATGGAGTAGGTCGTTTCATCTGGATTAAATTCCTTATCAAAAGCTCCACCTGCAATTTTTAGGTAAGCGAGTTTGGATGATGATGAGTCGACCTGACGAATTACAGTTAAGGTATAAATAAGCTTTGTCTTTTTATCAGGGGCAATGGAAGTGATAGCTATTGTATTTATCCCTGGATTTAGAGATATTTCCGAAAGGCTGCTGACAGTATCATCATTGACCTTAACATCAATAGAGGCTCCTTCGCTCTGTGCAGTAGGGGTTGCATGGAGCGTAATCCTTTCATTATCTGTTACAGCAAAAAAATCTCTATTTTTGCCAGAGATCTCAAAAGCTGGATTCAAGGCTATCCCATCAATGGCCAGTTCAGACAGACTTGCAATAGAATAATTTTGCGAGCAGCGAATGACATATATTACGTAGGTTAATTCCTCACCACTTTCAGAAATTGCTACTATCTTAATTATATTTTCACCAGGTTTCAGACTTATTGGCTCAGAATCCACGCCTGGTATAAGTTCTTTATCACCAAT
>Ga0255340_1005809_pt1 | contig 11051 bp, 7 predicted proteins | sample wastewater_treat_7_FD_192417 | JGI IMG/M metagenome (GOLD analysis project Ga0255340, IMG submission 192417) | Wastewater microbial communities from Lulu Island WWTP, Vancouver, Canada - plant10 | ecosystem: Engineered > WWTP > Wastewater > Unclassified | place: Canada: Vancouver, British... | reverse complement strand
CGCCTCGCGCCGCAACACTTGGACCTGCGCCTTGTCGCTTCCCAGTTCGAGCCGGGGTTGCGCCAGCCCCCCGGCACGGGAGAAGAGCGTGCGTCTCTCGCCGTCCGCATGCGTCAGCACGCCGTGTGTCAGCAATCGTTTGAGCGCCTCGTAGGCGGCGCGTCCCGCCACCTCCACCACCGGCACGTGGCGTGCATCCACATTGCCGAACCAGTCTGCGCGTACCCGCTCGGCGTAGGCCGTGACCGCGCGCAAATCGCCTTCCGCAACGACCCACAGCACGGGACGCGGCTGCGACACCGGACTGACACGCTCGCAGAGCCAGAGCGCGTCACCCAGCCGTTCGACGAGCATCGCCGCGAAGCCCAGTTCGGGATCAACCGCGCGTAACGCCTCGGTCGAGGGCATCGCCGCCACACGCACCGGCCGCGCCGGTACCGGCACCAGCAACTCGAGACGGCGTAAAAAGCCCTGACGCCCCGTGCCGATAAGCTGCTCATCAAGCGCGGCATCGCCATCCAGCACGCCACCCGTCAGCAAGCGCTTGCGCGCCAGCGTCTCGACCATCCGCGCTTCGATGCTGTCTTCCGTGACCAGATTGACGACCGTCACGCTACGCATCTGATGTTTGCGCCACGCCCGCGCTATACGCTGTTCCAAGCGCGCAGGATTCCACGGCAAGTCACAGTTGATCACAACACTCGCCTGTTGCAGATTCAACCCCTGCCCGCCGATGTCGGTGGAGAGAAAGACGCGGCAGTCCGCCTCGTTCTTGAAACGCTGGATCTCCTGGCGTCTGTTTTTCTGCGGCACCGATCCCGTATGCCACGCCGTCTCCACCCCCATCTGCGTGCAACGCGTCCGCACAAGCTGCAGCATGCGCTCCCACTCTGAAAAGACCAGCACTTTCACACCGGGCGTGGAAAGCGCACTCTCCAGCAGGTTTTGAATTTCGTTGAGTTTCGGGCAAATACGGCAGGTCTCGTCCAAGATATACGGCGTGTCACACAGCATGCGCATCATCGACAGCTCGCGCTGCAAGCGATCGGATTCAGCTTTCGAAAGCGTCCGTGTACGCGACTGCGCCAACAGCCGCGCCACGCGCTCCTCATGCACCGTGTATCGCGCGCGCTGTTCCGGATCCATCGCCACGAACACCGTGCGGTCGGTCCGGTCCGGCAGTTCCTTCTCGACATCGACCTTGCGCCGGCGCAACAAAAACGGCTGGATGCGCTCGCGCAGGAGTTGCAGATTCTTGTACCCCACCGGCCGGCCGTTCTCGTCGAGCACGTAAAAATCGCGGTTAAAGCGGAAGAGCGGTCCGAGCACCTGCGGGTCCAGCATCGACATCAACGAGTAGATATCGTCAATCCGGTTCTCCAGCGGCGTGCCGGTCAACACAAAGGCGTAACGGCTCCGGATTTTTTTCACCGACTGCGCAATCTTGGTGTTCCAGTTTTTGACGCGTTGCGCCTCGTCAAGAATCACGCAATCGGGCTTCAACACCGTATTGATCAGCGCGACATCACGCACGACCTGCTCGTAGTTGGTCAGCATGAAAAAAGCCGGCTGCTCATACGCAGCCTTACGTGCGGAACGGTCGCCGAAGACGGGCAGATAAGAGAGATCGGAAAAGAGCCGGATCTGTTCCTCCCACTCGGTTTTCACAGAGGCGGGTGCCACCACCAGCACGCGCTGGACATGCCCCAGCCGATGGAGCAACGCGGCCGCAGCCACAGCTTGCGCGGTTTTGCCAAGCCCCATCTCGTCAGCCAGCAGTGCGCGCTCGGTGAAGGCCAGATGCAACATGCCTTCGCGCTGATACGGCAACAGCGGCAGCTTGGTCTCCTGCGTCGGATAGCGGCCACTGCGAACCTGCTGTTCGTAGTCACGTCGCCGTCTGATCCGCTCCTCGTTACGCTGGCGCTGGACGCGCCAAGCGGCAACCTCCTGCGAGACGCGCAGGGCGGAACGGCCATTCCGCTCAAAGGCATCCAAAATCTCCTGCTCGCCGCACTCCGGCAGGGCCAATCCGGTGATGTCGAAAAATCCACGGAGCGTCGGCGGCAACAGGTTCAGGTTGCGCTCCACCATCAGGCGTCCGGTGGCGGTGTCCGGCACAAGGTCGATACGCGTCGAGCCCCACTCCTCGGCCTGATCCAACGTGAGCGACTCTTCTCGCAACCACCGCAATAGCCCCTCGACGTGTTTGCAGGTACCGAGCCCATTCACGCGGAAATCCACGCAGGTGCAGGCGCTAACCAAGGACGTCAGGCTACGCAGTTCCACCTGATAGGTCTGGCCGCTCGCCGACACCACGCTGAAATTCGAAAAGACCGGATGCGCGGGCGTCAGGTTGCTGAAACGCATCGGCTCCTGCGCGGCGCGTACCCTGCGTCGGTTGATCTCATCCTGATCAGTCGTGCGCCAATTGCTACCTGACGGCACGTCAGGCAGATCGTCGTCCGTTGCGCTTTCCACCCGGTTAGGGTTCGCCTGTTTATGGTCGGGGATGTCGCTCACGGTCCCTCTCTTTCATGGATTCGATGTAAAATTGGGCGCGCCCTCGCGGGCCGTATCTGAAAGCGTTTCTGGCGATATTGCTTGCGGAAGGCGCTCATGGTCATGCCGGTGGCCTGTTTGAAGACGCGTTTGGCGTGCATCTCGGTTTTGTAGCCGCATTGCAAGCTGATCAGCCCGACGGGCAACGAGGAGTCCAGCAGGAAGTTTTTAACCTTTTCAAGTCGGGCGATTTGGATCTCTTGCATGATCGAGCGTGAGAGCGCACGCTGGAAGAGCAACCCGGCCATGCGCTTGGAGACGCCCATGTGACGCACCACATCGTCCACGCTGATTGATTCTCCAACGTTCAAGCGTATGAACTCCATTCCGCGCTGGGTCCGTCGATCCACGACTTGGGAAGGCCGCCCCGAAGCGCGGTCGACCACTCCCCGCACCCCGTACATTACCACCAAAGGTTTACGCTGCGTGCCGCGCATCAAGCGTTCCAGCATTTCGGCGCCCTGATAGCCGCCCGCGACGAAATCCGGCTGTACGCTGGAGATGGTGGGATCGCTATTTTCACACAGGATTTCATCGTTGTCCACACCCAGTACCGCGATGTCGCCAGGTGTTGAAAGCCCGGCGGAACGGGCCGTATCGATAATTTGGCGCGCGCGCCCGTCATGCGCAGCAAAGACCGCGCAAGGTTTGGGCAGGTCCAGCAGCCAGCGCGCCAACCGACTCTGCTCGTGAACCCAGTCATTCCCGAAATTGCCGTCGTAGTGGCAACAGGAGAAACCTTTTTCGCCCAAACGCTCCTCAAAGGACTGGCCGCGTAGCCGTGACCAGTCCCATTCTTCTGTTTCCGGAACGTACGCAAAACGCTGGAATCCTTTTGAAAGGAAGAAATCCGCCGCCGCAAAGCCCACGGCCCGCGAATCACTGATAACGTAAGAAGCATCGGGCAGTGCCGCGCGGTAAAGCTCCGAGGAATCGAGCACGACCGTCGGCAGGCCAGCGCGGCGCACCGTGTCCACCATAGCTGGCAGGCGCGCCAAGATCACCCCCGTAGCGCCCCAGGCCCGCAGATCGCCGACTTGCCGCGTACCGACCGGCTTTTCAACCAGATGAATGCTCCACGGCGTGTGCAGGCGGATGTAGTGCAGGATACCCTGCAACTTGTCGCGCCCCGCCTTTTCGTTGGTCGCCAAAAAAAGAAGCACACGCGGCGTGTTTTTGAAAAATTTTTTCATTGTCATTTTCAACTTAGCACACAGATGGGGTGAAAACAAGGTATTGCGTAAAATGCAGTATTTTTATTGCGATATTTGCAACTACCTGACCGCAAACTGTGCTACAATGCGGGCATGAAAAGTCAAACACCTGTTCTCGGACGGACTGGCGATAACGGGCGCCGCAACTTCTTGAAGGTGTCTTTGGGGATGCTCGCCAGCGTGGTCAGCGGGGTTCCGCAGGTACGCGCGGAAGTGATCAAACCGCAGCGCAAAGTACGCGCCGGTGTTCAGCTCTATTCGGTGCGCAAGCTTTGCGAGCAGGATTTTCCCGGTACGCTGCGTGCGCTCAAAGCGATGGGCTACGAGGGGGTGCAGTGCGGCGGCTTTTTTGGTCGCACCGCCAAGGAACTGAACACGCTTTTCAAAGACCACGGTCTCGCGGCAGCCGGCATGCAGATGCAGGCCGACCGGATCATCAAGCCCGAGAACCTCTCAGCCTCGGTGACATTTGCCAGCGAGTTGGGCGCCCCCTATCTGTTTGTTCCTTGGTTCGACGCCAAGACGGCGGATGGCTGGAAGCGCTTCGCGGAGCAGATGTCCGTTGCCGCACAAGCTTTCAAGGCGGTGGGGATCGGCTTGGGCTATCACAATCACCAGCATGAGTTCCGCGACCGCTTTGACGGCGTGTGCAAGTGGGACATCCTCTATCAGAACGCCTCGCCGGACGTCTTGCAACAACTTGATCTCGGCCACTGCTTGTTGGCCGGAGAATCGCCTGCCTTCTGGTTGAAGAAGTACCCGAACCGCAACCCCGCCGTGCATGTCAAAGCTGCCTCCAAGGCCACCGGCGTGATCGGAGCCGACGGCGCGGATTGGGAGAAGGTTTTCGCTGCGTGCGAGGCCGATGTCACTGAGTGGTATGTGGTTGAGGCCGAAGTCCGCCCCGACACGTTGGACGACGTGCGCGACTGCCTCGCGTACATGAAAAAACTAGGGAGAGTTTAACATGAATCGTCGCTCATTCATCAAAACGACCGCGGCCGCCCTCAGCTTTCCCGCGCTGATACCAGCTTCGGCTCTTGGCCGTGCGGGGCGTCCCGCGCCGTCTGACCGTATCACGCTCGGCATTATTGGCTACGGCACGCAGGGACGTTACAACACGAGTAACTTCCTGCAGGATGACCGCGTGCAGGCCGTAGCGGTCTGCGACTGCAACCGCGAGTCCTCGCTCTACGGATACAACTCCGGCGAGCCGGGCGGGCGCGATCACGGCACACGCGCGGTCAATGCGCATTACGCAAAGAAGACAGGCCAGTCGTCGTATAACGGATGCGCGTCTTTTGTCGACTTCCGTGAGTTGCTGGAAATCCCCGGACTCGACGCCGTGATGATCTGCACGCCCGACCACTGGCATGCGGTCATGGCGATCACCGCCATGCGCAAAGGCCTGCACGTGTACTGCCAAAAGCCGCTTTCGCTCTCGGTCGCCGAAGGCCGTGCCATGGCCGACGTCGTCAAGGAGAGCGGCGTGACGTTTCAGACCGGCTCGCAACAACGCTCCGACACCTACTTCAAGATGGCTGTCGAGTTCATCCGCAACAACCGGCTGGGAAAAATCCACAAGGTTGAAATCGGATTGCCCAAGGCGTGGCATAAGTTTTACGGACGCACCGGCGCGCTGGCCAGCTTCGAGCCGTGTGCGGTTCCGGATGGGCTGGATTACGAGCTTTGGACGGGGCCTTCCCCGATGCGCCCCTACTGCTCCGCGCTGCAGCCGCTCTCGTGGCGCAGCAACTACGATTTCGCGGGCGGCGTGTTGACCGACTGGGGCGCGCATCACTCCGACATCGTGCAGTGGGCCTTTGACAAAGATCATTCCGGACCGACCTCGATCGAGAACATCAAGGCGGTGGAGATGCCGCCAGCCGGTGACGTCTTCAACGTGGCCAAGGGGTTCTCCTACGATTTCGTGTACCCCGAGGGCGCGCGCGTTACGGTGAACAACGAATTTAAAGTTGGCATCCGTTTCTACGGTGAAAATGATCGATCGCTTTTCGTCACGCGCGGCAGCATCTCGACGAATCCTGCCGAGTTGATCCGTGAAAAGATCAAGGAGGACGAGATCCGCGTCTATGCCAGCCGCTCTCACGAACGGAATTTCATTGACTGCGTCTACAGCGGCAAGCCTACCGTCGCCCCTTGCGAAGTAGGGCACCGCTCGAATACCATCGGTGCGCTGGCGGTCATCGGTCTGCGTCTGGGACACGCGAACCTCAAGTGGGATCCCGTCGCGGAAAAGATCATCGGAAACGACGCGGCCAGTGCCATGCTGAGCCGCACGTTGCGGAAACCTTGGACACTCTAACTTCAGACATAGGAAAAAGACAGACACACATGGATATCAACAGAAGACAGTTTTTCACATTCAGCGCAACGGGGCTGAGCGGCGCGGCGTTGTTCGGCGCACGGCAGGCGCACGCCGCCACCACGAGCGGCATGCCGGTTCTCAAGGCACCCGAACCGCCCGCCGAGTTGCACATCGGCTGCCAGCAGATGCTGGTGCCAGGCAAAAGCTTCGCGGAGCGTTACGACTTTCTTGAGGCTAACGGCTATGACCGCATCGAGATCAACGGCGGTAACTGGGAGTGGCTGGCCAAAAACGTCGACGAGATGGCCGCTGCGATCAAAAATCGCAACCTGCGTTTCAGCGTGACTTGCATCAGCGCACGCGGCAACGCAGGTATGGCCGATCCCACCGAGCGTCGCGCGGTGATCGACACCACCAAGAGCATCTTAGAGAGCGCGGCCAAGCTCGGTGCCACCGGCGTCATCACCGTGCCGGCGCGCAAGAAGATCGACCTGCCCTTCCCCGAACTGCGTGAACGTTACCTCAAGGAGATCCTGCCGGAAATCCTCGCTCATGCAGAGAAACTGGGCGTCTGCCTGATCATGGAGCCGCTTAATCGTAACGAAACCATGTTCCTGCGTCTCGTGGCGGACGCCGCCGCCATCGCACGCGATGCGAACAGCTCCGCCATCGGCGTGCTCGGCGACTTCTGGCACATGACCGCTGAAGAGACCAACGACATGGGGGCGTTCATCTCGGCGAGCGCTTATCTCAAGCACGTCCACATCGCCTCGCGCAAGACCCGCAAGATCCCGGGTGTCGATGGCGAGGCTGACAATTACGTGCTCGGCTTCAAGGGCTTGAAGCTGATCGGATACCGCGGCGCGATCAGCATCGAGGCCGGTTATCCGAAAGACACATCCGACGAGCAGAAGAAAAAGCTGCTCATCCAAGCCGCAACGCTCATCCGCAACCAATGGAACGAAGCGTAATTCTTAATGTCCCGTCCGACAGGTCTGACTCGTCAGACCTGTCGGACCCAACCGAAGGAGTACCAACCATGCAGAACCGCAGAGACTTCATCAAAAACGCATCCGTATTCTCGGCCATGATGGCCGCCGCCCCCACGATCGTGTCCGCGCAAGGCGCGGCACGCACCTTCAAGGTCGCCATGATCGGCTCTGGCCGACGCGCTTCCGAGGCCTTCACTAACATGGAAGAAGCCGCCAAAAAGATCGGACACTCCATTCAACTGGTAGCCGCCCACGACTTTTTCCTCGAAGAGGCGCAACGCCGCTGCAAACAGTTCGGCTGCGATGAAAAATTCGCCTTCGGCGGCGGCGACGGCTACTTCAAGATGCTCGATGTTCCCGGCATTGAAATCGTGATCCTTGGTGCGCCGCCCGCCTTCCGGCCGCGCCACCTTGATGCCTGTATCAAGGCCGGCAAGCATGTGTTCGCGGAAAAACCGATCGCGGTCGACCCGCAGGGCGTGCGTCATGTTCTGGAATGCACGGCTGCCGCCAAAGCCAAGCAACTGACGCTGGTGACCGGCACGCAACGCCGTCATCAAGGCGCTTACATGCGTCAAGCGCTGGCCTTCCAGAAGGGGCAACTCGGCGTGATCCGCGGCGGTAACATCTACTGGTGCCAGGCGCGCGGCAGCATCCGGCCGCGCAAGGAGGGTGTCACCAACGCACAGTACATGTGCAACAACTGGATGAACTGGGCCGAGATGTCGGGGGACCACATCGTCGAGCAGCACGTCCATAACATCGACGTGGCCAACTGGTTCATCGGCCGCTACCCGCGCACCGCGATGGGCGTGGGGGCGCGCGTGCGCCGCCCCACCGGCAATCAGTATGACTTTTTCAGCGTGGACTTCGACTACGGCGAGGGGCTGCACATCCACAGTCTCGCGCGCCAGATTCCTGGCTGCGCCGGCCGTGTGGGCGAGTTGTTCGCGACTGATCTGGCAGAAGTTTCTGGTGGCGGCAAGGTCCGCCGCTACGACGGCAAGGAGATCAAGTTGGAAGATGTCGGTAACGAAGGCAACCCCTACGTCAACGAGCATTCGGCCCTGCTGGACAGCGTGATACACGGCAAGCAGCTCAACGAGGGCGAGACCATCGCCTACGCCACGGCGGCAGCGATCATGGGACGCCTCTCGGCTTACACCGGACAGGTCGTGCGCATGTCCGACATCCTCACGAACACGGACTCGCCGTTCTACAACATGAACTGCAAGCCTGCCGCGATTGACTTCGAAGGCGCAGCGGATATCGAATTGCCGGAAGAGGACGTCGCCCCGCGTCCGGGCAAAGACAAATAAAACATTCAATGCTCAACGTTCAACGCTCAATTCTAAAGTTGAGAGTTGAACGTTGAGCGTTACCAACCTGTGCTATCCCAGTAGAAGGAAGTTTCCGATGACTGACACAAAAAAAACCTGGCTGCCCTACAAATGGGAATTGATCATTCTCTTGTGGTTCGCGTTCCTTTTCAATATGGCGGACCGCCAAGTCTACAATGTGGTCCTCCCGCTCCTGCTCAAAGACCCCACCTTGAATCTCGATCCTGTTAGGGCAGGGTTGGTGGCGTCGATCTTCCTCTGGGTCTACTCCGTGCTGGTGCCGATCGGCGGTTATCTAGGCGACATTGCCCGTCGTAAATGGGTGGTTGTCGGCAGCCTCATGCTTTGGAGTGTCGGCACCGTACTCTCCGGTGCAACCACCGGGCTCATTGGTCTCGTCCTGTTCCGCAGTATCGCGACGGGCGGCGGCGAGGCTTTCTACTTCCCCTCCGCGAACTCACTCATCGCGCAGTATCACAAGAAAACGCGGGCGCTGGCCATGTCGATCCACCAGACCGCGCTCTATGTCGGCATTATCGCCAGCGGGTTTGTCGCGGGCTGGCTGGGTGAAAAATTCGGTTGGCGCGCGGCGTTCTTCCTTTTCGGCGGAATCGGTATTGTGCTCGCACTGATCATGTGCTGGCGTCTGAAAGACGACCGGCACGAGGAGGACACGGTCAAAGCTCGCGCGATACAGCGGGTGCCCCTGCGCGAACTGCTGAAAGCGATCGCGACAAAGCCCACCGTCTGGGCCTTGTCCTTGGCCTTCTGCTGTTTCTACTTCGCTCAGATCGGCTACATCACTTGGATGCCGACATACCTCTCGGAAAAGTTCAATCTCTCGTTGAAGAATGCCGGATTCTCCTCCATGTTTTACCATCACGTCGCCGCTGCGGTTGGCGTGTTGCTGGGTGGCAGAGTTGCGGACATGCTGGCTCAGCGTCGACGTACCGTCCGCATCGAAGTCGAGATGTTCGGTCTCTTCTTTGGCGCACCTTTTATCTACTTCATGGGTAGCACCGGCAGCTTCTGGACCTGCTGCCTCTGCCTCGCGGGCTTCGGCCTCTTCCGAGGTGTCTACGACTCCAATCTTTACGCAGCGCTGTTCGACGTGATCGAGCCGCGTTATCGCTCATCGGCTGTCGGCCTGATGCTCGCTGTGGTCTTTTTCTTCAGTGCGTTTGCGCCGGTTGTGCTTGGCTGGGCCAAAGTAAAAATCGGACTGTCAGCCGCTCTCTCAATGCTCTCGTTGGCCTATGTGATCGGCGGACTGATTCTGCTTTTCGCGCGCAACCGCACCTTCATGCGTGATTACTATGACGAAAGCGTCGCCCCCGCACCGACGGCAGAGGCATGATAAAGAAGATGACGACAACCCCTACCATCACCGGTATCGGCTACTGCGGCATGGACTACCTCTGTGTCCTGCCGCATATCCCGCATGACGACAAAGTCGAGATCGTCGAAAGCCTCATACAGGGTGGCGGTCCGGCCGCCACCGCCATCGTCGCCGCTGCCCGCTTGGGCGCGGACACTGCGTTTTGCGGGGTGGTCGGCGATGACGAGCGCGGCGAGCAGATCGTGCGCGGCATCACGGCTGAGGGCATCGACACCGCAGGCATCAAAGTCCGCAAAAACGCCGAATCACCGGCTGGCTTTTGCTGGGTCGATCAGCCAAGCGGCAAACGCAGCATCGCCTGGACGCGCGGTACGGCTCGTCCGCTCTCGGCACGCGAGTTCTGCCGCGAGCGGATCCGCGCCAGCGACCTGCTGCATCTCGACGGACACCAGATGCAAGCCGCGCTCGCTGCGGCCAAAACCGCCCGCAAACACGGCGTTTGCGTTTCGATTGACGCCGGAACGCTCGTCCCGGGTATCGAGGAGCTACTGGCGTTGAGCGATATCATCATCGCCTCTCAGCCCTTCGCCGCCCGGTTTACGGGATTGCGCTCGCCGACCGCAGCGGTGCGCAAATTGTTTTTGCCTGGTTGCCGCTTCGCGGGGATCACTCTCGGTAAGCGCGGTTCGATCGGCTTTGACGGGAAGCAGGTATTCAGTTGTCCACAGTATGAGGTGCCCGCAGAGGTCGACACCACCGGCGCAGGCGACACCTATCACGGGGCCTTTGCATTCGCCGCCGCGCAGGGGCGTCCTTGGGAGGCCTGCATGCGTTTCGCGACTGTGGTCGCCGCGCTGAAATGCACCCAGCTCGGCGGCAGAACCGGCATACCAAACCTCAAAACAGCAGAACGGCATTTGAAGAAGTTTGAAACCACAATCCGCAACGCGTGATCTGCTTGCGGCAAACCGGAGGCATACCGGCGTAAAGAAAGGAGCATCATGAAAACGTATCTGAAACATTACAAGAACCAAGGCACATTCACCAAGATCGCCTCAATCGGCGACGGCGATTTGAAGCTGACCGAGTTCGGAATCATCACGCTCAAAGCGGGCGAATCGTACAAAGCCGAGTCCGGCGCGTTTGAGGTCGCCTTGGTCGTGCTGGGCGGAACCTGCGCCGTCACCGGCGAAGGCTTCAATTTCCCGAAGGTCGGCACACGCAAGGATGTCTTCTCCGGCAAGCCGCACACCGTCTACATTCCGTACGGCACCG
>Ga0255340_1005805_pt1 | contig 11055 bp, 13 predicted proteins | sample wastewater_treat_7_FD_192417 | JGI IMG/M metagenome (GOLD analysis project Ga0255340, IMG submission 192417) | Wastewater microbial communities from Lulu Island WWTP, Vancouver, Canada - plant10 | ecosystem: Engineered > WWTP > Wastewater > Unclassified | place: Canada: Vancouver, British... | reverse complement strand
TGTGTGTATCTCCATAATTGTCTCCCTTTTATCTGATACAACCTTATCTTCTAAATCCAACTTCTTTAGTATAGAAGTATCATCAGGAGTACTTGGATAATCTGTAAACAATACAACATCTGCTGCAGTCTTAGGAAAACTTGCTCCAGATTCTTTAAGAATACCTGGATCTGTAAGTACAGAAATATTATCTGTAGTAAGAAGAAATGTTGTCCAACCAACCTTTTTTATTTTCATACAATTACTGATTAAACTAAAACTAGACACTTAAGTATATCAAATTATCATTGGGCAATTTTACACTTTTTAATCTTTCAATCCTAGTGTATCTTTAATATCTTCAAGCATAGACTCTTTCATCTGCTGTTTGATAAGTTCTGTTTTCAAACTCTCCAAAGAAGATATACTAGCTTGAAGTTGAGTCATCACTTTACTGTCAGAATCTCCTCTAACAATCATGTTTTTAACTGCCCCAACCTGTCCCTCTACCCTCTTAATCCTATTTTGAATTTTCACCGGATATTTCATGCTTCAGTATATCACAAAACCCAAGGACAGGGTTACCCTGTTACAAAACCTTTGTCCCATATAGACTATATATCTCTTTGTTACGATTAGTTAACTTACTACAAGCCCTTCTGTAACTTCTTAATCTTTGCGAGATTATCAGAGAAATATGCATATACAAAAAAGAGAATAAAGGATATTGCAAGAATCTCAAAAGCTTCTTCCCAAAACACAAGGGTCTCATACCCTTCTTGAAACATAATATGTGGCTTGGTGCTAATATATTCAACAACTAAACCGAGAATAAGAAATATTAAACCATTCATTAAAAGCATTGCTCTTTTCCAATTCTTTTTAATAAATTTCACTAAGAAGATCCCGACAACGATAAAGAAAATTAAGAAAGGAACAATGTAATACGGTAACCATGTTGTGGATTCATATCCGAATTCACTCACAACATCCTGTAAATTCCTCTGTCCCTCTTGAATAAAAAGCTCATTAAAGAAAGTCGGCAAGTTTTCATGTATCTGTCCTACTTCATCTAAAGCGAGGAAGAGAAATACAAATGCAAAAAAACACCAGAAATATTTAATTTTGCCTTCAGTAGAAAGAAAAAGGTAAAAAGCAAAGAATGAGAGCAGAAGAATCTTCATACCTTGATATATTGTTGGTAAGTTACTCTCTACATCCAAATTAAAAAATGTTTTTTCTGGAAACAGACAATGTAAAAGTAGAACAAGAAAATCAACCAAAAGAAAAAAGAGGATAAATAATATTAACTCGTTTTTGACCTTCCAACTTCTTAATTTCATGGATTAGAATAGCACAATGTTAAAAAGAAAGCGACTATAGTAAGTTAACTAATCGTAACAAAGTAACATATAGTCATTACCTAGAAAGACAAAGTTAACAGGGTAACCCTGTCCTGGAAAAATTGACATTGAAAGAATCGGATAGTATAATCCAACTTGCTTATGAAGAAAAACATACATCCAAAATATAATAATCAATTTAAGATTACATGTTCATGTGGTAATTCCTTTGTTACAGGTTCTACCCTACTTGATGATGGGATAACAGTAGATATCTGTTCTAAATGCCATCCCTTCTATACAGGAGAACAGAAAATTGTTGATACTGACAATGTTGTAAGAAAATATGAGGAAAGATTAGAGAAATCTAAGAAGATGTCCTTCACAAGTAAGAAAGAAAAGATGGCAAAAAGAAGAGAGAAGATGGCAAAGATGGCTTCTACTCCAGCAACTTCACTCTCTCTAAGAGATATGCTGGAAAATGCAAAAATCTCTAAGTAACAGTTTCCAATATAATATATTTTTTGTGATATCATCTAGAGATGGATATTGAATCATTAAAGAAAAAATATAAAGAGAATACAGCACAAGAAAAAGTTGTTGAGTTAGAGGAGCAGATGAAGAAAGGTATTGAGAGTGGTGATGGGAACATTGGAGATATTAGCAGTGACCTAGCCTACTATTCAGAACTTTCACTCAAGACATCTGATATACAGAAAGCTTTGTCTGATTTAGAGAACACAAGAGAAATGGTTGAGAATGAACAGGATTTAGAGCTTAAAGAGATGGCATCAGAAGAGATTATTAACCTAGAAGAGAAAATAGGAATATTAGACAACGAAATTAAGAAACTACTGATATCTAGAAAGTTTGTAGATGAAGATGATAATAGATCTGCCATTTTAGAAATTAGAGCCGGTGCTGGTGGTGATGAAGCTGCTCTTTTTGCTGCAGATCTTTTTAGAATGTATACAAACTATGCAAATTCAAATGGGTGGAAGATAGAAATCATAGATAGTAATGTTACAGAAGGTGGTGGTTACAAGGAAGTTATCGCACATATTGAAGGTAAGAATGTATTTAAGAACCTTAAGTATGAAAGTGGTGTTCATAGAGTACAGAGAGTTCCATCTACAGAGTCCTCTGGTAGGATTCACACCTCTACAGCCTCTGTAGCTATCCTCCCTGAAGCAAAAGATGTAGACATTGTCATTGATCCTGCTGATTTAAGAGTTGATGTTATGAGAGCATCAGGGGCGGGTGGTCAATGTGTTAATAGAACAGACTCTGCAGTAAGAATTACACATATTCCAACAGGCATAGTTGCTAGTTGTCAAGAAACAAAACATCAACAACAGAACAGAGAAAAAGCAATGGCTATTCTAAGATCAAGACTTTATGATCTTAAGAAAGAAGAACAAGCAAGTAAGAGAGCAGATATGAGACTCTCACAAATTGGTTCTTCTATGAGAGCTGAGAAGATTAGAACATATAACTTCCCACAAAACAGAATTACAGACCATAGAGTAAAGTTATCATGGCATAATCTAGAATCAGTACTTAATGGAAACATCCAAGAGATGATAGATGACATTAGAGATGGTATTCAGAGTCAACTTTTAGCTCAGGAAGATGAATCTTAAGAAACTTTTTCAGATACAGAAAACTTTAGAAAAGGCAGGATATTCTGATATATCTAGAGTTGCTAATGAGATATATAGCTATTCAGAAGAGAATAATATTGAAATAGAAGATATTTTAAAAAGGATAAAGAAAGATGAACCTTGGGAATATATTCGTGGATATGCAGAATTTAGAGGTGTTAATTTCTTAGTAACAAAAGACACCTTAATACCAAGAATAGAGACAGAACAGATTGTTGATATTGCACTAGACTTGATTGAAAAAAAGAATATCCCCTACTCTAAAATAATTGATGTTGGTACAGGAACAGGTTGTATTATTATATCTCTGTATAAAGAGTTAAAGGAAGATAAAGAAGAGATAGAAGAGAAAGAAAAAAGAAACCAAGATGAAGAATATACTTTCCTAGCAACAGATAGTAGTAAAAAGGCCTTAGATATCGCAAAAGAGAATGCTCAAAGGAATTCCATAAAGGATATATTCTTTGTTAAAAAGAATCTAATTGATATTGAAGATTTAGAGGATAATTCCTTAATCTTAGCCAATCTTCCATATATTCCCACTAATATGTATATGAAATTAGACAGATCTGTTAAAGATTTTGAACCTAAGAAAGCTCTAGATGGTGGAAAAGATGGTCTTAAATACTACAAAGAACTCCTTTCTACCATTAAAGATTCTAAGAAAAAGAATATCGATTTAGTTGTGGAAATAGAGCCTAGTACACTTGAAGACTTCAAAAAGCTGGTACCTCAAAATACCAGCTTAAAGGTTATCAAAGATTTTAGAGAAAAGAATCGATTCTTACTCCTCCATTTCTCCTAAAGTGACTGTAAATTTCTGCTCAGCCCCTTCTCTCCAAACCTTTACTTCAACACTCTCCCCTACCTTATGCTTTTGAATCATCTCTGTAAGAGATCTATTAACTTTCTCGCCTCCAAATTCTATTATAAAGTCACCTCTTCTAATTCCCGCAGTGTATGCTGGAGATACAGGGTCTATTCTTACAACAAGTGCACCTGGAACAACATCTTTGTAATACAGTGCTTCATACTCTGAAATCATCTGGTAGGAAACTCCTAAGAACGGTCTGATAAATTTACCGTAAGTTCTATACTCCTCTAACCTACTCTTCACTTTGTTTATCGGCAGGGCAAAAGAAATATTATCTACTCCAGATGTTGTTGCAAAATTAACTCCAATTACTTCACCTTGTGAATTAATCAATGGACCACCAGAGTTACCAGGATTGATTGCAGCATCTGTTTGAATAACTCCCTCATAACTCTTTGTTGTACTTCCAAACCAACCTGTACCAGCTGTAACACTTCTATCTAAACCACTAATGATACCTGTTGTCACACTACCTGAGAACTCTCCTAGTGGAGTGCCAATTGCAATAACTTCCTGTCCTACAAGTAATTTGTCAGAATCTCCCAACTTTAAAGCCTTAATCTCCTTATCCTGTTTGTCTATTCTTAAAACAGCTATATCAGAGATATCATCTCTAAGAACCTGAGTTACTTCAAACATATCCCCATTATGTGATACAACCTTGTATGTTGCATTTAAATCAGAAACAACATGTTGATTAGTAACAACAATACCACTCTCATCTACAATAAATCCTGTTCCAATTTTACTTGTAGTATCCCCTACTCCCTCTCCTGGTTTAAGTGTAATCTGAGAAACAGCAATACTCACTACTGACTCTTGGCTCTCCTTCACAATATTTATAGTATTAGCTTCTCTTTCTGTTACTACTAATTCATAGCTATCTTGTTTCTTACTATCCTCACTAATATCTATATACTTTCTTAAAGGTCCATTCTCTCTAAAAAACAACAACAATATTAAAAGTGTTGTCATTATTGTTGAAAAACAAACAAGAATTAAACCACCAAAAACAAAATCAAGAATACAGTTCTTCTCTTTTGTTTTACTAACTACAGAAACATCCTTGGTTGTTTCTATTTTTTCTTCTTTCTTCTTTTCTGCTTTTTTAGCAACAGGAGTTTCCTTTTCCTCCTCTTTCTTCTCTACTTTTTTCTCTTCCATACTTTTTAACTACTAAAATTATTTACTTATTTCCTCAATAGCTTTGTTAAGTTGAGGATCTATACCTTTTTCAAAATCTGCATTACTGTAAGAAACACTAATATCTGGAACAATTGGATTATCCTTGTCAATGTTCTTTCCATCAGGCAGTAACCATTTGATAACAGTAAGATGAAGACTAGAACCATCGCTGAAATCAAAGATATTCTGTGCAGTACCCTTTCCATATGTCATCTTACCCATTAAAGTAGCTCTTTTAGCTTGTTGTAAGGCTCCTGCAACAATCTCAGAAGCTGATGCACTACCTTCATCAATTAAGACTAAAATCTTTGCACCTACTAATGCACCCCCCTTTGTAGATTCAAACTTCTTAGTATTTCCTTTAGCATCTCTCTGCTGGGAGATAACAAAACCTTCATCAAGCATATCATCTACAGCATATACTGCAGCATCAAAGAAACCTCCAGGATTACTCCTTAAATCTAAAATTACCTTCTCTACTTTAGCTTCTTTGATTTGTCTTACATTCTTATCCCACTCTCTTTCCCAATCCAACAAAGAACTCTCTGTAAATCTTGATACTTTGAAATGTGCAATATCTTTCTTTTCTCCTACAAATTCTAAACTCATACTTGGAACAGTAATCTCACCTCTTGTAATTTTGATTTCAACTGTCTCTCTATCTCCCCTATGTAAAACAGTTAGAGTTACATCTGTACCAGCTTTTCCCCTAATTTTAGCAACTGCATCATATACTGTATCCTCTGGTGTTAAAGGATTTCCATCTATTTTAACAATGTAATCTCCTGGTCTAATACCTGCAGCTTTCGCAGGAGAACCTTCAATAGGTGCAACAACTATAATTTGTCCTTCATGATACCCTAACTCTGCCCCTATTCCCTCAAAATATTTTCCTTGACTTACAGCCTCATACTCCTTTGTCTCCTCAGGATCTAAATATGATGTTCCCACATCTGCAATAGAGCTTACCATCCCTCTAATTGCACCATAGACCATAGCTTTCTCATCTAATTTATCAGCATCAACATAGTTTCTCCTTGTAGTTTCCCACACATTCCAAAACATTATCATATCAGCTTTCTTCCCAATTGAGGGCATAGAAAGAATCTTACTTGCATCTTTCTCACTATAGTTTCTACCTACAAGTAAACCTATGATGAAAGCTACTACTAATAGTAATGCATATCCTAATATTCTTCCGTTTTTTTTCTGTTGATCTTCCATTATCTGTTCAAGAAAATTTAATTAACAATCTAATTTATCATTATACTCTAAAGAGAGATAAATTCTACTGAACCAATATCTATCATCCCCTTAGAACCACCCTCCCATTCAACAGTAAGAAAAGAACCTTCCTCCTCTACACCCATTACCTTACCTATCATTGAATAATTAGACAAAGCCAAAGATCTAACAGTAGAACCAATTAAGCTTTTTACAAAATTACCTTCTGTTTCTTTTCCTTTGTAGTCTGAAAGAAAAAATATCTGACTTTCATCTAAATCAACCACACAGAGACTAGAGTTTTTACTCCCTATGGATTTCAAAATTTCATTTCCACAAGATATCTCTCCAAAACCACCTAATATACCAAGTGGTAATGTTTGTTTTCTAAAATCTGAGTAGTCCATCGAATATGTAAGAACAAATGCTGCTCCTTTCTCAAAAAGATCCTGCAAAAGAGATGTGTGAAGATGTTTACCAGCAAATACAATCTTGTCTGTATAGTCTTCTCCATCTGCTTTTACTTGAAGATTAACTCCATCTCCAATTACAACAAACTCTCCAAATATCTTACCTTTTTCTTCCTCTTGATACATTTTAGACAGAACCTTAATATCCATTGCTGATACCTTAGCTTTAACAACAATACCATCTATTAGATTCACCTCTACTACCTCTCCAGTAAAAGAACTTTTAAAAACAAAATTTATTTCCTCTCCAAGAATATCAATATATCCACTATCTATCCTACTTAAATCTACTACTCCCACTGTTGGAGAGATAAGTTTTTTAACAGTTAACCCTCCAGACATCTCTTTTTCAACTAAAACATCCCCTTCTTTTACTAATTCACCATTAATACATGTTACATGCTTTTTAACATTCTGAGCCGAGATAGGAATCTCATTTGGGACATAGAAAGTATATGCCTTAGCATTCTGGTTTCTTTCAAGAATAGGGTCTCCAACATTTACTTTCTGTCCCTCTTTCACTAAGACTCTGTCAGAAGCAGTATAAGGAATTTTAAATTCATAATTATCGTATCTACTTAGTATTTCATGTTTAATTATCATTTATCCAAGACTGTAACTTAACTCTGTTTGTATATGCATCAGGACCGTAAACAATTGGTCTTTGTCTAAAATCAAATACTAACCCCCCTATCTCACTAACTCCAGGAATTGAGATATATTCTAAAGAAGTTTCTCCAAGAGGATATGTCTTTGCTCCATTTCTCAGATTCATACTTAATATCATCTTCTCTTCATGTTTTGGTAACTCCATTACAGTATACTGTGAAGAGAGAGCATAGAAATCACTTTTCTCCATATCTAAAGATTCAATGTTTCCACTTAACAAAACTCTGTTTCTCTTACTACTTTTAGTTAATGGTATTATCACCTTAGTTAGTTTAGGTAGTATAGAGCCTCTTGTTAGAATAATATCTGTACTTTCTGTAGCACTCACATATGATTGACCAAAAGCCACTGTCTTTAGATCTAAATCAAAGTAGCAATCAAAGTTACCAGCTATTTCAAGTCCATCTATAATACTTAACAATGTTTTAGACATACCTAGTACTCGAGGGATATTCCCAGTAACTATCATTGCTGTCTTGGTATACTCTCTTCCAAAACCTTGAATTTTTGTTTTGTTATCCCTGTATATTGAAAAATTCTGAATTGTAGAATATGCACGTATAATATCTAGTAGTGAATTATCTTGAACAACAAGAGGTTTATCTATCACAAAATTTCCCCATATATTAAGAAGATTCTCAGAAGATATCTCTGTTGCAAGAAATGCATTAAATCTGCTGTCCTTAACAGAATCAATTAAAGATATTTCATCCTTCCATATCAATTTAGATTTTGTGAATGATAGTTTACCTGTAGGTTTACCTTTCTCATACTCTGCTTTTACTCTAAAGATTGAGAAGTGGAAGAGATCCATATCTACTAACATTAAGTCATCTAGATTCATTCTTCTTAGAATTCCCTCCAGAATACTATTCATATATTGATCATCCACTACCCTAAGAGACACATCGTTAGAGAAGTCTCTTACAGAATCAAATATCTCTCTAAAGTACTCCTGATTATCATCTATCTGTACTCTTACTCCGGATATACCATCACCTTCTTCTTTGAATTGTCTAAATGTAAATATGGATGATTTATCTTTATCTACAATATTCCAATTGAATACATTTTCTAAGTTATTAAAATATTCAAACCAGAAGTCTTTAGTAAAGACATTGTCATCTAGAAGAAATCTTAAGGAATTGATGTCTGTATAGTCAGAGAGTATATATTCTCTGTTTGCATTGTAGTCCATATATGCAAGATATCCCCAGATACCATTATCTTTAATCAATACATTGATATATGCATTTTTTTCTAATATGGACAGTTTTGGCATTACTACATATTACATAAAAAGAAAGGAATTGGGAAGAGTTAGTATCAGCATCTTAGTTAATCTAGGATTAATCTTTATCTCCTAAAATATGTATAGTGCAAAAAAAGATTTCTAAAAACAAAGAACAATTTATCAAATATCGGAAATTAAAGGTTATAAATACCTCTTTGACTTTAACCGAGTTTCAAAAAATCAAAAATAAAAACCCTAAATATTGGAATGAAATGAAAAGAACATACCATATCAGAAGATACAATAAGCTCGATGACTCTCTTATTAAATCAATACAGCCATTAAAACTTCAAGGTAATGAGAAAAAGAACTTAAAAACCACCCCTATCTACAAAAGAATTGGCTTAACAAAGCAAGAATACTACAACAACAATATTATAAAACCTCATGAGAGAACTTTCACTGAGGAATTTACAAAAAGAGGATATAAAATAACATGGATTTCAAGAATCAGAAAGAAATCTGAAAGTAGTACAGGATATCTCCCCACAAGCGACTTCATTTGGAATGATTTAGAATGGGAATTGAAGCAACCAGAAAAAGCCCAATACAGTAATATTAAGAATCTCTTAAAAAGAGGTAGTAAGTCTGGCAAAAAGAACTTTCTAATTGACTTGAAATACACTACACTTAAATGGAATTTGACTGAAAGACTAGCTCGATATAACTTAGAAAGAGAACAGTATAAAATTGAAAGACTTTATGTTTTAGACAAGAAAGGTCTTTATGAGATTCTTTTAAAATAGAAGCTGGGCGATTATCCCCCCCAGCTAATGCGGTCTTCTTGATAAGCTTCCCTATCTCAACCGAGGACGGAGTCTACCCAGCCTACTATCTATATTATACCATTTTTTAGAGTAACATATCAAAAAAGGGAGGCTTTTAAACCTCCTTTCCTAAACCAAACCTAATTTACCTATTCATTGGAAGCATATGGAAGTAAAGCCATATATCTTGCTCTTCTAATAGCTAACTTTAACTGTTTTTGATGCTTATGACATGCTCCAGACTTCTCTGTAGATATCATCTTACCTCTAACAGATGTAAACTTCTTTAATTGGTATACATCCTTGTATCCAACACTCTTAACACCTGCCTCACAAAGAGGACATTTTAGATTCTGAACAATCTTTCTTCTCCTTCTAGGCTTTTTCTTTTGCATAGAGAAACTATCATCCTCTGTGAGTGATCTATCATCATAGACATCATTTAGAGATGGTGTCTGTGTATCTGTATTTTTTACTTCCTCTGACATTCCTTAATATATCTTAAATTAAAAAGGTAAATCTTCCTCCAATGGATCCTGATCTTCTTCCTCAGTTTCTTCTACTGGAGCTTCTTCTTTCTTAGATTTCTTAGCTGGTTTCTCTTCTCCTTCTTTCTCCTCTACTTCATCCATACCTGCTCCCTGTTTCCCCTTACTATCAAGGAGGATCATATCTTCTACTCTAATCTCTGTTTTGTATCTTGTACTTCCGTCTTCTGCTTCCCAGCTTCTTGTATTTAGAGAACCCTCAACATATACCTTCATACCTTTTGCAAGTAACTGCTGACAGATCTCTGCCATTTTGTTCCATGCAACTAAGTTATGAAACTCTGCAATTTCCTTTGTCTCTCCTTCCTCATCCTTCCACGACTTATTTGTAGCCATTCCGAATGTGACTACTGGAGTTCCAGAGTTGGTATACCTCATCTCTGGGTCCCTTGTTAGGTTTCCTATTAGGAGAACCTTATTTAAAGATCTTGCTGCCATTTATTTATATATAATAATTTAACTTACCTATTACTTTAACCTAAAATTATTAAATCTAGATTAAATCTCAATTTCTTTTTTCTTGATACTCTTTCCTATCTTAGAAGTATCATCAACACTTACTATCATGAATCTTAGAACCTCTTGTTTTAACTGCATCTGTCTTTTTATCTCTGCAATCTCCTCTGGATATACTGTAAAGTCATATACTATGTAGTATCCCTCATTATGTCCATTTATTGGATATGCTAAATACCTCTTACCCCATACATCTACATCCAAGACTTCACCACCTGATTCTTTTACACCATCTACAAAATCTTTATGCATCTGTTTCCTTAAATCATCAGGTAACAAAGGCTTAAGAGCAATCATCATCTCATAATTATTCAATTTCTTCACTGCCATTTCTATATATCTTAAATTTACAACTAAAGGATTCTAGCAGAAAACATCGAGGATGACAACAACTTCTTAATCAGTAATGACATATTCCCCACCCTTAGTTAAACTAATGGTATGGGACAAATGAAAATAAACACCATAAGAAAAAGATTCTTAGAAAATAATAGAAATATCTCTAAAACAGCAAGAGAACTA
>Ga0255340_1005793_pt1 | contig 11074 bp, 9 predicted proteins | sample wastewater_treat_7_FD_192417 | JGI IMG/M metagenome (GOLD analysis project Ga0255340, IMG submission 192417) | Wastewater microbial communities from Lulu Island WWTP, Vancouver, Canada - plant10 | ecosystem: Engineered > WWTP > Wastewater > Unclassified | place: Canada: Vancouver, British... | reverse complement strand
ACTTCCGCTTCTGCAAACTCCCGCACCGCTTTTCTCAGTAATTCCTGATCTTCGGTAAATTCAAAAAATTGCATATACATACCTCCAGTCTTAAAGGTCAAGGCAATTCAAATTTCTTTGACTTATTTATAGTTATAACCAGTTTGTAAAGCTTCTTTATTCTTTTCGACTGCACTGCCTTTAAAGATTTTTCCCAAGTATTCTTTTATGTCTTCCAACGATACCGAATCAATGTACTTTAATGCTACCCCGAGAGCTACAATATTAGCGGACTTTGGATTTCCTATTTCGCTGGCAATATCATTTATAGGGACTTTAATAATATTGATATCATCTCTTGTTAATTCTGTATCTATCATTGAGCTATTTATTATCAGATAAGCGCCCTTTTTAACTCTGTCTTTAAAATCGTCCAGGGATTTCTCATCCATTATCAATACGGTATCCGCCTCTGAAATAACAGGTGAATCTACACTATCGGATATTACAATCTGACAGCTGGTACGCCCTCCCCTTTTTTCCTGACCGTAAGTAGGAGCGAAAGTAACTTGATATCCTTTACCTACTGCAGCTTCACAAAGCATTTTTCCTATCAGCATTATTCCCTGGCCGCCTACGCCTGAAAAGATTAACTCATTCTTCAATTACCATTCACCCCCATATCCTTGAATACACCAAGGGGATATACCTTGGACATTTCTGTATCCACCATTTTCAGACTATCTAACGGCTTCACTCCCCAGCCGGTGGGACATTGTGACACAACTTCAACAAAGCTTAATCCTTTTCCCTCCATCTGGTATTGAATACACTTTTTTATGGCTTTTTTTGCATTCATAATATTCTTAGGATTATTAACGTATACCCTCTCACTGAAATAGCATCCCGGAACATTGGAAATCAGTTCGGCCATATTCACAGGATATCCGCTGGTTTCAGCCTTTCTGCCATATGGTGAGGTTGATGTCTTCTGCTCCAGTAATGTTGTCGGAGCCATCTGGCCCCCTGTCATTCCAAATATCGCATTGTTTACAAAAATAACACTGAACTTTTCTCCTCTGATTGCAGCATGCATTATTTCTGCCATGCCCTCCGAAACCATGTCTCCATCACCTTGATATACAATTACTGTGTTCTCCGGAAGAGCTCTTTTCAAACCGGTACCTACCGATGGGGCACGTCCATGCAATGCACATATTGAATCAACCTTGAAATTTTGGTCTGCATATACGGAGCAGCCTATTGGCCATACCAGGATAGCCTTTTCAGCCAGTTTTTCTTCTTCAATGATCTCAGCGATCATCTTGTTTATTATTCCGTGTCCGCAACCGCCGCAGTATGAAAAATGTGCATCAGTCAAGAGCTCCGGTCTCTTATATACTACTTTCATTACATCCACCCCTTAAACGTTAGCATTGAGCTTATGCTCTTTATATAATTCAATGAGTTTTTCGTATAATTCTTTTGGAGTTGGGGTCATCCCGCCAAGTCGCCCATAGAAACTGACTTTATCTTTATCTTTGACTGATAATTTCACATCTTCCACCATTTGACCCGCATTTAATTCCGTAACAAAGAAATATTTGTCATCAAGGCCTTTAAATGCTTTTTCCGGGAATGGCCAAAGTGTTATCGGCCTAATCATTCCAACCTTCATATTGTTATCCCTTGCCATCTTAACGGCTGAAGAAGCAATTCTTGCTGAAATACCGAAAGCAACCACTATTACATCTGCATCCTCGGTTTTGTAACTATCCCACTTTTGCTCCGCGTCTTTCATTTTTTTGAACTTTTCCTGCAGCACAAGATTATACTCTTCCCACTGTTTCGGTGACTTGGCACAAGTTGTGATTACATTGGCATCCCTATTTTTGGCACCTGTCAATGCCCATGGGAATTTATTATCCGGTGTTATCCTATCCGGAAGTTCAACTGATTCCATCATTTTGGCAAGCCCGCCGTCGCTAAGGATCATTACCGGGTTTCTGTACTTTTCCGCCAGTTCAAATGCTTCGAAAGCAAAGTCAACCATTTCCTGCGCAGAGTAAGGAGCCAATACTATAGTATTGTAATCACCATGCCCCGCACCTTTAACCGCCTGGAAATAGTCTCCCTGGCAGGCTACTATGTCACCGTCCCCGGGTCCCGGCCTCATAACGTTCACTAACACTGCCGGCAATTGTGCAGCACACATATATGATATCGCTTCCGCACCTAAGCTTATTCCAGGTCCTGAAGTCGCCATCATAGCTCTTTTCCCTGTTGCAGCAACACCTGCTATCATATTTGACGCTGATACTTCTGTCTCAGCTTGTACAAAAACACCATTTTCTTCAGGCATTTTTGCTGCATAATACTCCAGTATCTCGCTGGCCGGAGTAATCGGATACCCGAAATAGTATTTGCAGCCCGCTCTAATTGCGGCTTCCGCCAATGCCATATTCCCTTGCATAAATACTTTTTCTCCCATATCTAAACCTCCTGCCCTTCAAAATCTTTGATTACTTCAATAGCAGCTTCCGGGCATACTTTTGCACAAGTTCCACATGCAATACATTCATCTTGGTTAACGACAGTTGCAGGATAATAACCCTTTTTATTAATATTAGCGCCTTGTTCCAACACTACTTTCTTAGGACAGAAGTTTATGCAATATCCACATTCTTTGCATTTTTCCATGTCGATTTTTACTAAGTTCAATCAGAATTCCTCCTCAACGAAGTGTTATGAATACTTCTTCAACTACTTGGCAACAAACCTCCAACTTTAACAGCTGGAGGTCAGACACCTTATTACTTTATTCGTGTTTAAAATCCGGGTCCTGTGCTCCTCTTTGCATTTCCTTCTTAACGATCAGAGTTCCTTCGGCCTTTCCAACCAGTAACGGTTCTTTCAAAACATTTGCAGCCGATAAAGCCAGCTCAGGATCCCTTGCCAGTTCGATCACTTTATATGCTTCGAACTTGCAGAACCTGGATGTATTTCCTGCCTTTTCTATCCAACCATGATATTCCATGAAGTCTCCCGCATAAACAGGCGCTAAGAAATCAACAGAGCTGTATGATCTGAATAAGCTTTCATCTCCGTCATACCTGATGCATAATTCCGTTCCGACATCACCGAAAAAATCCAATATCTTTGAGCCATTAACCAACTCTCCTGCGTAATGAGCATCTCCTGAACCCATTCTCGCTCTTAAAATAACCTTTTTCCCTATCATTTATAAAGCCTCCTTAATTTTGTTTTATATCTTTGCACCCAATTTACTTGATATTTTTTTAGATGCAATTAGAATCTGTTCCTGGTATTCTTCCAGCCGTTCCATATTTTCCGGGTTATTACGCATAGAAATACTCATAGCTGCTATAGGATGCATAAAACTATCGAATATAGGTGCAGCAACACATTCTATTCCCAATGCAAGCTCTTCTCTATCCCTTGCATAACCCTTTTGTCTAATCAAATCCAATTCTATGTAAAAGTCTGCAGGATTTGTTATAGTATTGGCAGTTCTCATACCTAAGCCATATTCGCTCACATAGTTCTCCTGTACGCCTCGAGATAAAAATGCAAGTATTGATTTGCCCATGGCGGTGCAGTGAGCAGGATCCCTTCCGCCTATAGGGCTGTCCAATCTGAGATTATTGGCGCTGATTGCCTTGTCAATATAGACAATATCACTCTTATTCAGTATTCCTAAGTTGACAGTTTGTAAAGAAAGCAGCGACAGTTCCTGAAGTATTGGCCTTGCAACCATTCTCAAGTCCAGGGTGTCAACGATTTTGTTGCCGATTTCAAATAGTTTCAAGGACAATTTATATTTTTTGCTTTCACTGTCCTGCTCTAAAAAACCCTGATCCTTAATGCTGGCAAGAAATCTATGAGCTGTAGTCTTACTCTCTCCGATAAATTCAGCTACTTCTTTTACGCTTGACCCGCCGGTTTCTGCAAGATATTCAATTATCTGCAATGTTCTAACCGCTGATTGGATTAAGTAATACGGCTTCTTTTCCATAATCCCTCACTACCCTTTGATTTTATTTACAAAATTAATCTTATTGAATTCCCCCTGGAAGAAATTTGTCACATTCATTGCAGACCTGCTTCTGACCTCTTTTAATGCAGTCTTCGAAAAGAATCCTGCATGGGGCGTGATTATCACATTATCAAAGGTAAATAGCTTATTATTCATACTTGGCGGTTCTTCTATCATAACATCTAATGCTGCAGCCCTTATCTTTTTGTTTTCCAGAGCATAGACCAGGTCTTCCTCATTAACCAGCTTTCCTCTTGAGGTGTTGACAAATATAGGGCATTTTGCCATTTTGTCAAACTTTTCCTTGTTAAAGTAACCTATAGTATCTTTTATGGCGGGTATATGGCAGGAAATTATATCAGATTCAGCAAGCAGTGTATCAATTTCAACCAATTTGACGTTCAATGAATCAGCATATTCCTGTTTTATAAACGGGTCATTAGCAATAACTTTAAATCCGAATCCTTGTGCCCTCTTTGCTACGTACTGTGCTATCTTGCCAAAACCCGCCAAACCTAGCACCTGTCCTTCAAGCCTATCCATCTCAAGCCCTATTTCATAGTTCCATTCACCTTTTCTCACAGCTTTGTCATATACTACTATGTTTCTGCTGACTGCAAGAATTAGAGACATTGCATGATCTGCCACTTCATGTGCACAATAGCCCGGCACATTGGCTACAGCAATCCCAAGCTCTTCAGCAGCTTTTACATCAATGTTGTCAAATCCAATTGCAGTGTTTGAAATGATTTTGCATTTTTTAAATGATTTTAATGCTTCAGCAGTAATAGGAGCATATTCAGATAAAATCGCATCTGCATCAGAGCATGCCTCAATTACCTCCTTTTCTGTTGTTAATTGATAACCCTCTACTACCGCACCTTCGGGCAAATACTCTTTTTCCACTTCAATATTTCCCCAGCTGCAGTCAGTAATTACTACCTTTAAACTCATTCAATCACTCCCTCCGTCACACTATGTGTGACGCCGTAACTTATATGTTTACGTTAATTATTCTACAAGGATTTTTATATTCCTTCTTTAAGCAAAAAATAATTTTTAGTTTTTTTATTTTTTTAATAAATAATAAAGCCCCTCCGGTTTTTCCGGAGAGGCCTTTATTATTTATTTAATTCCCTATATTTTTTCTACCTTCATTCCCGTCTGATGTCCGTTAAGGTCCTGGACTTCAAAGTTCGCATCCGTCACCCTTTCTATCTTTTCAGCCAGGGTTTCAGTCATGATATATTCCTCATATGCCTTGACTGCTTCTGCTATCTCATCGTCCCCGTCATAGTATATGTTTATCCTGTCCATCATTTCAAAAGCATTGTTCTTTCTCATTTGCTGAACCTTGGAGATGAACTCTCTTGCGTAGCCCTCTTCAATAAGCTCTTTCGTCAGGGTAGTATCCAGTATTACAAAGAGATTATTCTCTGTTGTCATTGTAAAGCCTTCCTTGGCTGCTATCCTGGTTATCACATAATCCTTATTTATCTCCAGAGGCTCTCCTTCAAGCTCAATCTTAACAGTCTCCCCTGCTTCAAACTTAGGTGCATATACTGCTGCATCCATTTCCTCAAGCATCTTTGCGAAGGCTTTTATCTTTGCTCCCAGTACGGGACCCGCAAATTTGTAATCCGGCTTCAGGGTAAAGTCTATAAATTTATTCAGATTCTTTTCGAATATGACTTCCTTTACGTTCAATTCTTCCTGGATAAGCGGAATCAGGTAAGATATAAGTTCTTCATACTTTGCATCTATGAATACCTTCTGCAGAGGCTGGCGGACTTTTATCCTCACCTGCTCCCTGGAAGCTCTCCCAAGTCCTACAAGGCTCCTTACAAGGTCCATTCTCTCTTCCAGCTTGTTGTCGATCAGATCTTCATTAACCTCGGGGAAATATGCCACATGTACTGACATCTCTCCTGTGAGGTTGCGGTATATCTCTTCAGGAAGGTATGGGGCAAGGGGAGCCATTAGCTTGGATACGCCCACAAGTATTTCATAGGTGGTATTATAAACCGCCTTTTTATCTTCCGTAAGCTCCGCATCCCAGAATCTTCTTCTTGAACGCCTTATATACCAGTTGGAAAGATCTTCGTTCACAAAGGTGTGCAGCTTTCTTGCCGCTCTTGTAAGATCGTACACGTCAAGAGCGCCATCAACCTCGGCAATAAGGTTGTTGTACTTGGAAAGTATCCACCTGTCAAGCTCCGGCCTATCCTTGTATTCCACGAAGAAATCCTTCGGATCTATGCTGTCGGTATTTGCATACAATGCAAAGAAGGTGTATACATTTTTCAGTGTTCCGAAGTATTTGCTCAGCACATCCTTTACACCGTCTTCGTCAAACTTTGTGGTAGTCCAGACCGGCGACACATAAAGCATATACCATCTCAGCGCATCTGCGCCATACTTCTCGAACATTTCAAATACATCTACGGCATTGCCCAGGGATTTGGACATCTTTTTCCCGTCTTTATCCACCAGGTGCCCGCCGACAAGTACATTCCTGTATGGAGCTGTCTTCATGACAAAGGTTGAAATTGCTATCAGCGAATAGAACCAGCCTCTTGTCTGGTCAATCCCTTCACAGATATAGTCTGCGGGGAACAGTTCGCTGAAATTCTCTTTGTTCTCAAAGGGATAATGATGCTGTGCAAAAGGCATTGCTCCGCTGTCAAACCAGCAGTCTATTACTTCCTTTACTCTTGTCATGGTGCCGCCGCATTTTTCACATTTAATGTGAACTTCATCCACGTATGGCCTGTGCAGATCGATATTTTCATCTATATCCTCAATTGCCCTTTCCACCAGTTCTTTGATGGATCCTATGGAATCCGTGTGTCCGCAGCCGCATCGCCATATGTTAAGGGGAGTACCCCAGTATCTGTCTCTGGAAAGCGCCCAGTCATTCACATTCTCAAGCCAGTTGCCGAAGCGCTTCTCTCCGACATAGGGGGGAAACCAGTTTACTCTATTATTATTAGCCACCAGGTCGTCCCTGAGCTTGGTCATTTCTATATACCAGCTTGGTTTTGCGTAGTAAAGCAGAGGTGTCCCGCATCTCCAGCAGTGGGGATAGTTATGATCCACCTTCTCCTTCTTGAACAGCTTGCCCTCAGCCGCCAGCCACTTGATTATATCAATGTCTGCATCCATTACAAACATGCCTTCCCATGGTGTTCCTATAAATTTGCCCTCCATGCTGACGGGCTGGAGAACCGGAAGGTCGTATTTTCTGCCTGTATTGTAGTCATCTTCACCGAAGGCAGGTGCGGTGTGAACAATGCCCGTACCATCCTCAGTTGTTACATAATCAGCCAATGTCACATAAAAAGCCTTTTTATCCGCCTTTACAAATGGTATCAGCTGCTCGTATTCCATGTATTCCATCTCTGTGCCCTTGAGCTCTTCCAGCACTTCAAAATCTTCCCCCAGTACTTTTGCAGCCAGGGTTTTTTCTACATAATATATTTCATCGTTCTGCCTTACCCTGAGATATGTCTCCTTGGGATTTACCGTCAAGGCTACATTGGAGGGCAGTGTCCAGGGAGTCGTTGTCCATGCAAGAAAATACTCATCTGCATCTTTTCTCCTAAACTTCGCTATTACAGTGGTGGTCTTTATTTCCTTATAGCCCTGGGCTACTTCATGGGATGCAAGTCCCGTACCGCATCTTGAGCAATAAGGTGATATCTTGTGTCCCTCATAAAGATATCCTTCATCCTTGAATTTCTTCAATATCCACCAGGCTGACTCAATATATTCGTTTTCGTAGGTTACATACGGATTATCCATATCAATGAGGAAGGCCATCTTTTCCGTCATGTCCCTCCACATTCCTACATATTTGAAAACAGACTCGCGGCACTTCTGATTAAATTCCTTGATGCCGTATTTTTCGATATCCTGCTTGCCGGTCAATTTGAGGTCCTTTTCAACCTCGATTTCCACAGGAAGCCCATGGGTATCCCAGCCTCCCTTCCTTTTGACCTGATAACCCTTCATGGTCTTGTACCGGCAAACCGTATCCTTAAGTGTCCTGGAAATTACATGATGCAATCCGGGCTTACCATTGGCAGTAGGAGGCCCCTCGTAGAATATAAAAGGCTCTTTGCCTTCTCTGGTTTCTACGCACTTATTGAGAATGTCAATCTCATTCCAGTATTCCGATATTCTTTTTTCATTTTCTTCAATCCGGCCTTCTGATAAAAATTTAAACTTATCCATTTCAAACATCCTTTCTGAGAGTGTGATCTGTAACAGCATTTAAAAAGTCCCTTCGGCCAAAGCCAAAGGGACGATATTATACCGCGGTACCACCCAGGTTATGCATCAATCAACAAAATATGATGCACCACTTGACACATGTAACGCATGCCTGCGGGAAGGCTTACTGATTTCAGCCCTTCAGCTCCGAGGTGATCTTCATAAAATGGCAAATGACAATCTTTCACCAAATGAATGTCTCTCTTTGAATTGCGTCCTTTACTACTGTCCTCTTCAATGCTGTTATGGTATAAATTAATATCCACTATTATATATATATTCAGTTACAATGTCAATTGCTATTTTGCCCTATTCACTGATATTTATCAATACCTGTTTATCAATATTGCGCCGGCCTGAAACATCCGCCTGCTTACAATTTATCCAGAACAGAATATGCCCTGTCAATATATATGATAGCATCGCATTCAGGATATTTCGTTTTTATTTCCCGGGCGACTTCATTGGAAAGGTCCTTTGCCATTTTTTCGTCATATTCAAAGGGCACCACCAGGTCAAATATGAGGTTCTTATGCTCCTCTCCTCCGACTATCCTGAAATCATGTATCGTCAGCTCTTCATGCATTTCGCTTATAAGCTCGGTAATCTTATTCTGAGTCTCCTGCACCACTTTATCATCAGTATTTATGGGATCCATGTGGATCACCATGTGTATATCCATTTCCTTAGAAATTTCCTGCTCCGCCAGGTCAATTACATCGTGTGCCTTCATTATATCCATATTCGCAGGAATCTCAGCGTGCAGTGAGACTACGCACCTTCCTGGGCCGTAATTGTGGACTATCATATCGTGTATGCCAATGATGCCGTCATAGCTCAGGACCTTTTCGGTTATCGACCTTATGAACTCCGGCTCAGGAGCTTCCCCCAGCAGCGGGTTCAAAGTGTCTTTTGTAAGAGATATTCCGGAATAAATTATCAATGCGGATACCAAAAGCCCCACATATCCGTCTGCGGGAAAAGCTGTCCAAAGGGAAGCAAGCAGCGACATGGCAACTACCGATGTGGTAATTACATCGCTCAGGCTGTCGGCAGCAGAAGCTTCCATAGTTTTGCTGCCTATTTTCCGGCCTATCCTTTTATAGAACCTGCTCAGCCAGACTTTAACACCTATGGATATCAGCAATACTGAAAAAGGTATTATATCAAACTTGACTGCCTCGGGATTCCTTACCCTTTCAAAGGAGCTTTTCAGAAACTCAAAGCCCACAAGTATAACCATGAAGGATACAACCATAGCAGATATGTACTCTATCCTCCCATGGCCGAAGGGATGCTCCCGGTCGGCAGGCTTGTTGGTTATCTTAAACCCAATCACAGTAATTATGGAAGATGCGGCATCGGAAAGATTGTTTACCGCATCAGCGGTAATCGCGATGCTGTTTACCATAAGGCCTATTGCAATCTTTACCCCTGAAAGCGCCACATTGCATGCAATACCTACGAAACCTCCCAGGTAGCCGTATTTTTGCCTGACGTTTTTATCCCTGATATTATCTTTATCCTTTATAAATGTCTTAATTAAAATATCTGTAAGCAAAATAACACCCCGGATTCTCTATATAATGCTATAGTATCCATACCTAATATATTATACGGCTATAGCAGAATAATATCAAAAGGAAAATACATCGTCATATTTTACCTCCGGCATTTTCTATCTGAACCTTAACCTCAACATTGATCTCCGAATCCTGAATGATTCTGTCAATATCCTCTTCAGCCATCTTTTCCCTGGAATGTGCCTTTATCTCCATCCCCAATTCCAGCGCGTCGAAGCCGTACTCCTTCTGCACCTTGGCAACAAAATCCTCCGCCCTTTTCCTGATTAAGTCCTCCAGGGATTTCTGACTGAGCTTGACAAAATCCTTATTGTCAATAACAGGCTCATTCTTCTTACGCTCAAATAACCTTCCCGATATCTTTATCAATATGTTGAATATATATCTGTCTCCTTCTTTTTTTACTTTAATCTTACGCCTATTCTTGCCTTCAAAGGTTACCTGGTCTATGACTTTATTATCCTCCATAACATCAAAGGTAATCATTCCTCTGCCCCGGATTCCCCTCAGCAGTACAGCAATCTCGGTTTCTTCCATGTTTAAATGCACCATGCTTTTTCCGTCATGCAGAAGGCATGAGCCTGCAAACATTATATTTCCCTCCTTATGCACGATGTAGGGCAGCAATGGAGCCGTATGGTTTGAAACAATATGCCTGTTAATTTCAAACAGCGAGGAGGTGGGGAGAAAATTAGTCCTCCTTATATTTTCTAAAAGCACCTGTAAATATATACCCGGATTTGGATAGTGCTTCACAGGTGCTTTCAGCATGTCTGCAGCCCTTCCCGCTGATACTGCCATTTGAATAGCTCCTTTTACCACAGGATTTCTTGATAAAATATCAGTCAGTTCCATAATGTTCTCATTTCTGATAAGCTCTTCCCCCAGCATAACTATCTGAAGCTGTCCCTGTATGATCTGCTCACCGAAGTGTGTGTTTCTATTGTTTATCCCCTCTCCGTCCAGAGAACCGGAAGTTATATCAACATGGTACTTTTCCGCCGTATCCTCGTAGAAAACCGGAAACCCTGCACTTATAAGGTATTTATCATCAGGCTGCATCTTTTCCTCTTCATTGGCGTAGTCATAACCTCTTATAAAAGGAACTGCCAGCTCATCCAACTCCCTTTCATCCCAACATCCCGATAAGGATAAGGCATTGATAATTATGACTGCGGAC
>Ga0255340_1005792_pt1 | contig 11074 bp, 11 predicted proteins | sample wastewater_treat_7_FD_192417 | JGI IMG/M metagenome (GOLD analysis project Ga0255340, IMG submission 192417) | Wastewater microbial communities from Lulu Island WWTP, Vancouver, Canada - plant10 | ecosystem: Engineered > WWTP > Wastewater > Unclassified | place: Canada: Vancouver, British... | reverse complement strand
TGACCGCTCAGAGAAGCGAGAAATCCCCTCTCGGGAGCACCAAGGTGCTGGTCGAGACTGAGATTCAGCTGCTCCAACCTACGATCAGCTTACCTGTAACCATTGCCCTCTTTGACCTGGGAGTACCGGGTATCTACACAGATGAGCATGAGGGCGAGACCAGCAATGACCAAACAGCGGGAAATGATCCTGACCCTGCATGCAATCCTCAAGGCGATAAAGAACCTGCTCCGGATGTTTTCCAGAAGACTGAGAGGAAACGGAAACGACCTATTAGGTCGGAAGAAAAGGAGGAAGAAACATGTCCAGCATGACGACCCTTGAGAAAGTCTATGATCGAGTTGCAAACATGGCCAGGTTCCATGAGGACAGATTGATTCCTGTAGATGACGTCTCCTTTACGGACCTAGAATCAGTTTGCATCTCGGGTGCGACCTACAATTTGCGTCCCATCGCCCAGCAGAGCGTTTGTTACCGACTGGGAATCCCGATCCACTATTTGCGGAAGTGTCCCCAGCATATCCAGCAAAACAACCTCAACTACTGGATCAAGCACGAAAAGAACGAAAAGCTGTTCTTTCGATTCGACTCGAATGAAGTCAGGGCGATCTTTACCCCCAGATACATTCCCACGGACAACAAGGAGGTCCTGGATAGGTTGCTGGAGCACGGATACAAACCCAATACCCGAGTTCAATGCTCACTGGATGACGAGTTCATGCTGGTTAGTGTCCCAGATGAAAAGGAAACCTTCCGGATCAACGGGGACAAACTGACCCCAGGAATCTCGGTGAGCAACTCTGAGGTGGGACTAGCATCCCTGTCCATCTCCACTTTCACCCTGAGACTTGTCTGCACCAACGGGATGATCTCCAAGACGGAAGTTTCCGCTTCCTACAGGCATGTCTCCGACAAGATCCTTTCAAGCCTCCCAGGAGTCTTGAACGAACTGAAGTCGGGATTTGGACAGCAGAAGGAGCAGTTCAAAATCTCGTTGGAAAGCAAGGTACAGAATCCCGAGGCGACCATAGAGAGCTTCAACCGCCAGTTCGAGCTTCGGAAGGAGGAAAAGGAAGCGGTCGAGTGGGCCCTTGCACAGGAGTATGGGTTTACGATGTTCTCCGTGGTCAACACGTATACCAAGGCTGCGCAATATGAGTTGCTGTCAGCGGAGAGCAGGTTCCGGCTGCAGAAGGTAGGAGGTATGGTATTGGGGATGGTGAACTAGGCGATGGAATAGGGTCAGTATGTGGATATCCCTTAATTGCATCGGGTATCTGCATACTGACCATTTCAAGTAACTTACTCGCAGCTAATATACCTTAATTATTAATATAATAGCTGAACTCCTCCTTGCTTTCAGGAATATATCAAAATTACTTGACGTGCAGTGCATTTAGTTATATTTTCGCTATAAATTTCAAGGCATTGAGAATGGAGAACGGTTTCATTATTTAATCAACTGTAAAGAGGGACAGATGATTTAATCAGCCAAGTAACCCCGTTTCTCATCAAAGAGAGCGGGGTTTTCTATTTGGATTTTTACGAGCAGAACACTCTATATAAAAAAGATGAAAATGGGGCAACGTAATGGGTGAAGCGAATTGAACCCATCTTTGATTTACTTTAATTGAAAAAGGGAGGTCATTTTGCCGTCATTAGACTGGATAGGGAAAAAGGCAGTTGTGAATCATCACAATGAAGTGCCTTTTCATTTATTAAAAGATGTGCCGAAGTTATCCGTTGGTGCGCTGGGCAACGGAAATCTGCTCGTCGAAGGAGACAACTTAATTGCTCTCAAGGCTTTGCTTCCTTATTACTCTGGAAGGGTAAAATGTATCTATATTGACCCTCCATACAATACCGGTAATGAGAACTGGACCTATAACGATAATGTGAACAGTCCGGAAATCCGCAAATGGCTCGGCAAGGTAGTTGGCGGTGAGATGGAAGACCTCTCTCGACACGATAAATGGTTATGTATGATGATGCCACGGCTCATTTTGCTGAAAGAATTCTTAACCGAAGATGGCATTATTTTAGTGAGTGTGGATGAAAATGAACATCGATATTTAGAAATCCTAATGGATGAAATATTTGGACCTCAAAATCGTCTAGAAACTTTTATTTGGAAAAAAAGTTATGGAGGTGGTTCAAAATCAAAGCATATTGTAAATCTTCATGAATATATCGTTTGTTTCGCTAACAAAATAAATAATGTCCCAATAATTGAGCTTCCCCCCGACCAAAAGGTTTTAAAGTATTATAAATATAAAGATGATAAATTCAAAAGACGTGGCCCATACAGACTACAACCACTTGCCACTAACAGTATGGATGATAGGCCAAATTTGAGATACCCAATTCCATGGAAAGAACAAGAAATCTGGCCAGAAAAGCAGTGGCAATGGTCTAAAGAACGGTCCTTAAATGCTCTCAACGAAGACGAGTTAGTTATTAAAGAGAACAAAGGGAAATGGGTTGTTTCATATAAACAATATCTCAAAGATGCTGATGGTCAAGAACGCAGCAGTAAGGCTTACTCAATCATTGATGGAATTTATACTCAACAGGGGACTAATGAAATTAAGGAAATGTTTGGTGACGGAAAAGCATTTGCATTTCCCAAACCTTCCGCATTAATTCGTTACCTACTACAAATGGTAGCCGGTAACGATTATTATGTTCTTGATTCCTTTGCAGGCTCAGGCACTACCGGACAAGCAGTATTGCAATTGAATGATCATGATGGTGGAAATCGCCGCTTCATTCTTATAGAAATGGATCACAACATTTGCCAGTCAATTACGGCAAAACGACTGCAGCGAGTATGTAATGGATACAATAAAGCTAATGGGACATCAGTTGGTGGTATTGGCGGAGGATTCAGATATTGCATACTGGGCGAAAGTTGTTTTGACGACAACGGGAAAATAAATCCGGCTATTACCTACCGTGATCTTGCTATGCATGTATTCTTTTCAGAGACAGGTGAACCATTAACTAAACAAAATATTGATGGCCCAATGCTAGGAGTCTCTAGAAACAAGGCCATATATCTTCTCTTTAATGGAATATTGAAAGATAAAAGACCTAATGGTGGAAATGTCCTAACACAGGCGGTGTTGAATAAATTACCTATTTATGATGGCCAAAAAGTTATTTATGGTACTGCTTGTAAGTTGAGCTCTGCTCGTATGATGCGAGAAAATATCATATTCAAACAGATTCCTTACGAAATAAGGGTTCGCTGATGATCCAGCTAAAGAACTACCAACTGAAAGCGCTAGAATCCCTGCGCCTCTATATGAGAACATGTGATGAATTAAAGGATGCCGATATGGCATTTTATCAAACCACTCGCCTTCTTTGGGAGCAAGGCATTCCTTACCATCCGATCAAAGAACCTTCAGCGTTGGCCAATATTCCCTACATATGTCTCAGATTACCAACTGGGGGCGGAAAAACGCTTTTGGCCTGTCATGCGATAGCAGTGGCAAACGAGGAATATCTGAAACGAGAATGCTCTCTGGTCCTCTGGTTGGTACCGTCCACTACAATTAAAGATCAAACTCTTGATGCTCTAAAAGACAAGAATCACGCCTACCGTCAAGCTCTTGATACAACTCTTGGTAGGGTTGCAGTTATGGACTTGAATGATGCGCTTTTCCTCCAGAAAGGAGTATTAGCTGGATCAACTGTCATCATCGTATCTACTATCCAGGCATTTCGAGTAGAGGATAAAGATGGTCGCAAGGTATATGAAAGTGCGGGAGCTCTGCAGCATCACTTTCAAGATCTGCCAGCGGAAATTCGTGGTGTTCTAGATCGCGATGAAAATGGAATCTCTTCTTATTCGTTAGCAAACGTCATGAGAATTCATCGTCCACTGGTAATAGTCGATGAGGCTCATAATGCTCGAACGGGGCTGTCTTTCGATACTTTGGCAAATTTGCGACCATCGGCAATTATCGAGTTTACAGCGACACCAGACAATAGCCGCAATCCAAGTAATGTCCTACATAGTACATCTGCCGCCGCGTTAAAAGCTGAGAGCATGATTAAACTGCCCATCCGGTTGGAGACGAAGACGAACTGGAAGGCACTTCTAAGTGATGCAGTTGCACAAAGAGATCATCTTGAGAAACTCTCGAATCTTGAGCAGAACAAGACAGGTGATTATATTCGTCCCATCATGCTTATTCAGGCACAACCCAGAAGACAAGGGCGTGATACGCTTACAGTTGAAGTCATTGAAAAAAGCTTGGTTGAAGACTACCGGATACCAGAAAATCAAATTGTCAGGGCAACAGGAGAGGATAGAGGGCTTGACGGAGTAAACCTTTGGGATGAAAAATGTCATATTCGCTATGTAATAACAGTTCAAGCCTTACGCGAAGGGTGGGATTGCCCCTTTGCCTATGTGCTCTGCTCCGTGGCAGAGCAGAGATCTGTGGGCGCAGTGGAGCAAATATTGGGGCGTATATTGCGACTACCCTATTGCAAGGAAAGGGATTCAGGCGATTTGAACAAAGCCTATGCTTTCATCAATTCCCCCCATTTTGCTGAAGCGGCAAATACACTTATAGACGCTCTGATAGAGAATGGCTTCAATAAGCAAGAGGCACAAGATTTTATCAGACCATCTCAAGAGGAACAAGCTCCTTTGGGACTTCCGGATACTCGTAGAACCATTCCCCCAATGACCATTACCTTGTCTGAAGTACCCGATCCAAGTCATCTATCAAAGACCTTGCTGAAGAAGATTGATGTTGATGTTGAGACAAATACCATAGTGCTCAAATCGCATCTCTTACCCGAAGAGGTGCATGAATTTGGCAAGCATCTTGTCATGGAACAAGCACGCGATACCTGGGAAAAACAGACAAACCAATACAACCAAAGAGCGATAGCAATATTCACATCACCTTCAGAGCGAGGTGCACCATTTGCAGTTCCTGCTCTGTGCATTAAACATGCAGATCAGATAGAACTATTTGAAGAAGAGCACCTCATTGAAGAGAAGTGGAATTTAGAAGCATGCAATGCCAAGCTTACGGACGCGGAGCATGAATTACTAAAAGCAGAAGTAGGACAATTTGGTGAAATCGATATTGGAAACGAAGGAAAGATCAAAAGCAGATTCATAGCTGATTTGAACCGACAGATACAATTGATCGACACAGTAGAAAATTGGACGGATACTCAGCTAATTTATTGGTTGGATAAGAATCTACGCTTCATGGAACTGACAACTCAAGATAAGGAGTTATATCTGACGAAATTGATTGCTGATCTTTTGGATAATTGCAATATAATACTGCCTCAGCTTATTAGAAAAAAATTTGAGTTAAGAAAGATTATAGAAGAAAAGATAAAATTGTATCGTCAGGAGGCAAGAAAACAAGTCTATCAAGAACTGCTATTCGGAGAAGACACAAAAAATATTATAGTTTCGCCTGAGAGGTGCCTTTCATTTAGTCCTGATAAATATCCATGGCGCTTCCCTAGCCCTGCATCGGACAGCTTCAATAAGCATTATTACTCGAAAGTAGGAGATTTAGATAACAAAGGAGAGGAATATCTCTGCGCCCGATTCTTAGACCAAATGGAAGAAGTAGAATTCTGGGTTAGAAATCTTGACAGACAAGAAAAATATTCTTTTTGGCTCCAAACCTCGACAGACAAATTCTATCCGGACTTTGTCTGTAAGCTAAAAGACGGTCGATATCTTGTTGTGGAATATAAGGGAGCAGACAGATGGAGTAATGATGATTCGAAAGAAAAACGACGCCTTGGTGAATTATGGGCACTCAAGAGCGAAGGTCGTTGCCTTTTTGTGATGCCGAAAGGTAAGGACTGGGATGCGATCAAGAAAGCCGTAAAAGGTAATTGAAAGCAGGTGACGTTTCGATTGAAGTTAGGCAAAAGAAGCATACGCGATACAATTAAGTAAGCTTACAAGCGAGGAAAGACAATTAAATGAGTAAGCAGATCGGCTGTCGTTGTTGCGAGAAAAAGCTCCCGATTCTTGGGTGGAAGATATGCCCAGAATGTGATCACGTATTTCAGGGTAATGGCTGGGATGGCATCGATGCGCATTGGCGCTCGAAACATGAGCACATTATGCCTTACGAGGAGTTTTGGCAGTCATTATGCGTTGAGCACAGGCAAACAAGGAGGAAATAGCATTACAAATGGATAGAATCATAACTGGTTCAATTTTATATAATCTCGTTCAATGTCCACATCGAGTAGAAATGGACCTCTTCGGTGATGTGCATCTGAGAGACAAAATTAATCCATTTGTAAAACTTCTCTGGGATAGGGGTAATGATTACGAGCAGGAGGTTATAGAGAAACTCGATATACCTTTCACGAATTTAAAGCCCTTACCGCCCGAAGAAAAAGAAACCCAGACATATGAAGCAATGAATCGTGGCGACGATGTAATTTACGGCGGGCGAATAAGTGCAGACGATCTTGTTGGAGAGCCGGATATCCTCAGGCGTATCGGAACGAAATATGTCGCTGGGGATATAAAGAGTGGAGCAGGAGAAGAAGGTGGGAACGAAGACACCGACGGCAAACCCAAGAAACACTATGCCGTTCAGCTTGCCTTATATACTGATATACTTGAGCGCAGAGGTTATTCGGGTGGTCGCAGCCCCTTCGTGTGGGATGTTAACGGACAAGAAGTGGTCTATGATTTAGGCGCGCCGCAGGGTGTTAAGAAAACAGCGACACTATGGGATGAGTATCTGGAAGTTCTCGAACTAGCACAACGCATAATGACTGGAAATGAATCCTCACTTCCTGCCTATAGTAGCACCTGCAAACTCTGTCACTGGTATACCGAATGCAGAAAATCGGTTGAGCAACATGACGATTTGACACTGATTCCTGAACTTGGACGCACTAAACGCGATTCTATGCTTCCACATGTGAAGACAAGAGGGGAACTGGCCAGGTCAGATATCTCCGAATTCATCTCCGGTAATAAAACAAAGTTCCAAGGGATTGGGATTGATACCTTAATAAAATTACAGAATCGGGCCATATTGCAAAAGACACCGGGGGCAAGTCCTTACCTTAAAGAAGTGGTCGTGTTTCCGACATATGAGAGGGAACTGTTTTTCGACGTTGAGACGGATCCCATGAGAGACATTTGCTATCTGCACGGTTTCGTGGAGAGGCACATTAGAGAAACAAGTACAGAGACTTATCGTTATTTCTTTGCTGAGGAACCCACGGATGCATTCGAGATGAAGGCATTTGAAGATGCGTGGGAATACATACGCGGAATGTTGCCATGTTCCATATACTATTACTCAGCTTATGAAAAAACGGTCTGGACTAAGCTGCAGAAGAAGTATCCTTCGGTCATGTCACCAGAGGAGGTAGAAGCCCTTTTTGCCTCTCCCAATGCGGTGGATCTCTACTTTCAAGTTGTGAAGCCGAAGACAGAATGGCCAACCTATGACCACTCTATCAAGACCCTCGCTTCTCACTTGGGTTTCTCATGGAGAGATCCCAATCCTTCTGGTGCAGCCTCCATTGAATGGTACCATCGATGGACTGAAAGTCGAGATCCTTCGATTCGTCAGCGCATATTTGATTACAATGAGGATGACTGCCGAGCGATGAGAGTTCTTCTAAACGGGATCAAAAGATTATCTATTAAATGAAAAATTGAGGAAAAGAAACGAGGAGTCACAGGGATGGAAAAAGGTAACACTCTATTCAGAGAAAAATTGACGAAGAAGTTCTTCATGCAACTGCCTGAAGGTCTGTATTTGGCCAGTAACATTCATGACAACCGGTTTCAATCCATATTTGAGGAGGTTATAGCCTCACTCAATCAAAGAGAAGAGCAGTGGAAAAGGATAGTATCAGCAGGAGCCAGTCAGAAGCTCTGCTGTGTATTTAAGACAAAGGAGGATTATGACACCTGGTTGGGCGATGCGAAATATATGCCCGACAAGATAAAGAAGGTGACCTTACATTGACCATCCTGGAGTTTAACGATGTGGCTCTACACGAAATTCGGTTTCTTCTCGATCGTTCACAAACCACCTTGTAAGAAGGATGAACTGCTCGTCAGGGGCAGATGCAGGGTCGATCTCGATGCGCTGTCCAAGAAGCTCTCCCAGACTAGCGACTTCAAGGGGACAATAATCGAATCAAAGGACTCCGATTACGCATATCGGATGGTGGTCCCAAGGTCGCTCCTAGCTACTTTCATGACGGGTTTGATGATGAACCTGGATTATGCAAACTTCAAAGCGACTATACCCTACAATGACGAAACAAGGCACGAAGCATATTTCAAGTGCTGGGAAGTGATGAACGAGTGGCAGGGGAGGATAGGGATGATCATAAAATAGAAGATCCATCTGGGGTTTGCTCGCCGATGGAGGATGACATTCACAACAGTATCTATCTGAGGAGATTTTATGGCAGATCAGCGGTATGAAAAGGAGAAGAATGAATTTTGGATTGATCTTCATAAATGCTCAGTAATGGAGGCGTCATGGATCGTAAATAACCGAATTGATGAATGTTATAAATATGGCATTTCCTTTTTGGAATTAATTTATGGAACGCCCGACCGATACGAAGGAAGTATTCAGCAGGCAGTTGATGAGATAAAGAAGGAAAACGTGTTAATTGATCGCGCAGATGATATTCATGCCGGTGTGAGGATAAAAATCAAAGATAACGCTCATCCGGAGCCCCAGAATGAGAATATGCATTTCAGTAGTTTTGAGGCGAAGTACGACAGAAGACGTTCTGACGAGTATGAATACGATTACTATCCTCTACGCTCTACCTTTACAGTACTGGAAATATCAAATAATCTGAATTGCCCAGTCGAATATGTGAGGAATGCGGCTAAGACGCTAGGTAAGGATCGAGTGGAATTAAAGACCATCTATAACAGGCATACGGGTAGAAACGAGACCACGTGGCACATTTATAAATCAGGGTCTGAAGCTATTGGGAGAAAATGGATTGAAGATAAAGAATTGGTACGTCAGGAACTGAAAGAGCTGGGGGCAACCGATGCTGATATTGAAGCCGTCCTGAAGTCTTTCCATACCCCGTTGAAGGCAAACCAGAAGATAAAATCGAGAGTGTCGTCCATGCTCACAAAGGTTAGGAAAAGAACTCTGAAAAATAATACTAAAGGATCTTGATCCCGTCTTTCTCGATTCTCTCCGCGTAACCTTCGGCAATCAGGATGGCACCCACCTGTGCAGCTATTTTGGTTTTTGTCACATTGGACCGGAGCCACTCCCCCATGCTCCCTCCAGGAGGATTGAAGGACGCGCCAAGGTCAACGGTGCAGCCCCGAAAGCGATCCAGTAAAGATTCATAGTGCGAAGCGGAGATGATTATCCTCTGATAACCGTATATCGCTATGATTGTTCCTGCAGCGATGGACCCGTAATACTTGAACTCGGCTTTCCCAGCCCAGGTCTGTAACGTCTTGGATTTTGTCATAGGGAAGACGTGCGAGGAGTGCCATTCAGCGCCTTCTTTAGCACCTGACTCGACTTAAACGTCAGAACCTTCCTGGCGGATATTTCCATTTCACTTCCCGTCTGAGGATTTCGCCCTCTTCGTGCACGTTTGCTTTTTACGACGAAATTGCCAAACCCCGATATCTTGACCGTATCCCCCTTGGACAGTTGCTCCTTCATGATCTCGAAGACGGATTCCACGATTTTGGAGGAGTCTCTCTTGGATAACCCGAGTTTGTCAGTGACGTTTTCGACGATGTCAAGCTTAGTCATGGCCATGGGAGCTCTCCTTTACTTGTAATGCAAGAAATGTGAGCGTATGGAATGCCGAAAGGCTAGATGTCTGACCCGCTTTGCACCAAGATTATCTAAGGGGAAAATCGTCGCCGCCACTTCGGAAGCTTCCTATAAAAGTCGACTTCGAAACCCGTCGAGGTGTCAATTATATTAGAAAGTTCCTCCCCATTGATTTCCCCCAACTCAAGTAGCTTATCAGCGACCGTTTCAACTGCATTCCATACGACCGGAATCGTTAACATTTCCATGGTCCACTTGTCGGCGAGGCTTAGAATCCTGTGCGCGGGCATATGTGGCTTTTCCATGATAGTGGCAATCCGGGAGGCTCTGAAATAATCCGTGCCTTCCATATATTTTTCATCATCGCAATAATTGTCCCAATAATACAAAATACTTTCACAGCCTAGCCCTTCATCATCTATTCGGATCTCCACCCCTGCTCCGGCCAGAATTTCAAGTAACAGCTTTCTTCCGTTGGGTCGTTGAAGAGATGGCGAGAAGGATTCAAGCGTACATTCGGTAATACATCTTTCACATCTCATTCGCCCGTTGTTTATCTTATCCGGCATGATCGAAAGGAACATTACATGGGAATACTCAAGACCCGTGAAACACCTGGCTACATAATGCCCAGCTTCATGGTAAGCAGTTTCTCGCACTATTTTGCGAATTCCCTGCCAACAGTGTGAGCTATTGGGATCGAATACTTGATTGTTTACCGGGTCGGTACACCAAGCAGATGCAAACTTCTTTTCCAATTCAGTCAGTCCGTCCTTCATGAATCAGGCTCCCCAGTTCCTTCTAGCCGGTCGAAGTATAAGACAGGGGGATCTTGTATTTCAAGGGCAATAACTTCAAGGCTGCCCCACCCCTATAATGACTGATTCAGGCACGATGCTTATTTTAGATATTGGGAGGCGATGTGAAAGTGGTAGGGGGAGGAGTGGAAGTCGCAGGAGTAAAAGTCCCCCGCCCTTCGTGATAACTTAGTGATAGGAACAGCTAGAAAACGGGCATATTGGTCATAGAATAGATGGGAACAAATGGAATTGCCCTTTTTGACCTAAGATGCTAATATCACGGGAAATCAGACCGGAGATCAAGGGCTTATAAGTTATTGATTTTATTTCTTATTCGCTCTCAAAATCCCCCGCCCCTCGGGGGCATGACGGTTCGACTCCGTCCTCCGGCACCATGGAATCAAAGGGTTACGAGCCTGAGGTTTGTAGCCCTTTTTAATTTTGCACACT
>Ga0255340_1005789_pt1 | contig 11077 bp, 13 predicted proteins | sample wastewater_treat_7_FD_192417 | JGI IMG/M metagenome (GOLD analysis project Ga0255340, IMG submission 192417) | Wastewater microbial communities from Lulu Island WWTP, Vancouver, Canada - plant10 | ecosystem: Engineered > WWTP > Wastewater > Unclassified | place: Canada: Vancouver, British... | reverse complement strand
TATAAATTAACGATTCTATTCATAACGGTATAATATATATAGTCTTTTGCTGATGCTTCATTATTTTTTCTATCTATTTTCTTGACAAAACTTTTTTTTCATTTACACTCAAAACAGGATAAGTGAATATACTTTATACTTGCTTTTTATAACAACTAAGCTTTATATGAAAATAACTAATAGACAGATGTATTAAAAAGTAGGAGGTATTATGAAAAATATAAATTTCCTTTTACTGTGTATGCTTGTTTTTTTAATCAGTTGCTCTCCACTAAAAAGTCTTGCTTTAAAAATGGGAGATAAGAGATCGTCCATTCAGAAGATTGTCATTGAGGAAGTTTGTACTCCTGAGAAATTCCTATCAACAGTTACCGATGAGACATTAAATAACAGGATGTCATTATTAAGTGGATCCTACTATGGAATAACTGGCGCTGTTCATTCAGTTAGTTACACTAGTGATGATCAGCTTCTCGTCTGTATCGGAGATCATTATTATAAAAATCACAGAGAATTCGCTTGCATCATGGCGAATGATTTAATGAAATCCAGTATTAACGAGGGAGATCGGATAACATTAATTGGCAAATATTCAGGAATGTTCATAGAAGAATTGAAACAACCTTTAGTTAAGGAATTTACAATCAATTTCGAAGATTGTTTCATTCTTTGCAAATAGAAATATTTGATTCAATAATCATGGAGAGATCGAATGAAAAAAGGTATCGGGCATTGATTTGGAAAATGATGTATTTGGTGTACAATGAAACGGATAGCTAACTTTGAAAATGAATGGGGAGTCGAGTCATCGGCTGAGAGGGAATTTATTCCGACCCTTTGACCTGATCTGGATCATACCAGCGTAGGGAAATCGTTTCGAAATCACATTACCTGTCAGCCAATGCTGGCAGGTTTTTTTATTTAAGGAGGAAATATGCCTTGCTGTAATTTAAGTTTGCAGATTGTTCCAATGACAGAAAGCCAAAAGGTCTATCCGATTGTGGATAAGGTGATTCAACTAATACATGATACCGGTTTGCCTTATCGAGTAGGTCCGATGGAAACCACCATCGAGGGGGAGCTAGAACAACTACTTCCGATCGTACAACAATCCACTGAATTGGCAGTGAAGTTGGGAGCCTCTCGGGTGCTGGCTGTTGTAAAGATAGATTATAAGCCGGAAGGGGTCACTATGAAAGAAAAAATGGAGTCGTATGAGTAAATTCCCTAAGAAGGCGGTTCCCTCGCTAACTGTTTTATTGATGTTGACAGTGATCTGGGAATGCCTTGGCGCGTATGGCTCTCTTCAAGAAGCCATATTGCCAAGACCCTCTTTGATTTTGGTCACTTTAATTCGGCACCGGTCATTGTTGTGGCATCATTCCGTCGTCACTCTTTCGGAGGCTTTTATCGGATTTGTCATCGCTTGCTTGTTAGCGTTTTTGCTTGGGCTATTAATGGATAATATTACGATTCTGAAGAACGCTTTGCATCCTTTTTTGGTGGTGAGTCAGACAATTCCCATCATTACATTAGCACCGTTATTTGTGATTTGGTTTGGGTACGGATGGATGCCGAAAGTAGTCGTTGTCGTGATGGTATGCTTCTTTCCGGTCGTGATCAATTTTCTGCATGGTATGGATCATGTTGATCAGGATATGATTACGCTGATGAGAACCATGAAAGCTGGTAAATATGCGATATTTCGCTTGGTAAAACTTCCTCATTCTTTGCCATACCTATTTTCCGGCATTAAGATATCGGCGTCTTATGCGGTTATGGGGGCAGTCATTGGGGAGTGGTTGGGAGCGAAGGATGGTTTGGGTGAGTATATGAGACGTTCTATGAAAGCTTTTGCAGTAGAGCAGACATTTGCCTCTATTGTGATCATTTCAGTCGTAAGTCTTCTTTGGATCTGGATATTGGATAAGTTGGAAATTGCTTTGATGCCATGGGAAAAAAAAGAAAATACGGAGGAAGAGTAAGATGAGAAAGCTCGTTATGTGTTTAGTTTTACTATGTTGTGTGGTCATTGGTGCAGGTTGTTCGGTCGGAAAAAAAGAAAGCAGGAAAGTGACAGTCCTTTTGGATTGGACCCCGAACACGAATCATACGGGAGTGTATGTTGCAAAAAAGTTAGGTTTGGATAAGCAAAGAGGATTGGATTTCGATATCATCAGCGGCAGCGAGGGTGGAGTCGCTCAATTGGTTGCTTCGAATAAGGCTGAAGTAGGTTTCAGTTATCAAGAAGAAGTGACTTATGCGATGACAAAAAACCTTCCTATCAAAGCAGTTGCCACTATATTTCAACACAATACATCCGGATTTGCTTCTTTGGCTTCGTCCTCTATTTCAACTCCCAAGGATTTTAAGGGTAAACGATACGGCGGATTCGGAACGGTGATCGAAGAAGAGATATTGCGTGTGCTGATGGAAAAATACCAAGTGGATTTTTCTTCTTTGAAAATAATTAATATCGGCGCGGCGGATTTCTTGACCAGCCTGGAACGAGACATTGATTTCTCCTGGATTTTTTACGGATGGGATGGGATTCGAGCTCAGAGAGAGAACAAACAACTGAATTTCATGCTGTTGCAGGATTTTGATGAGAGAATCGATTTTTATACCCCTGTTTTAATCATGAATACAACCTTTCTAGAAGAGCAAAAGGATCTGGCAAAAAGGATTTTGGAGGCGGTTACAGAAGGGTATGAGTATGCCATACAGCATCCGAAAGAAGCAGCAGAAATGCTCCATGAATATGCTCCGGAAACTGATCTGGAATTCTTGATTGCGAGTCAGGAATATGTCAGTGCTCGGTATAGTGAAGATCAGGAAAAATGGGGAGTGATGAAGCCGGAAATCTGGCATAATTTCACTGCTTTTCTGCAAGAAAATAATATTGTGCCGCTTGACCTGGAAATAGACAAAGCTTACACCAATGATTATCTCCCCTGAACTGGAGGTTCGGGACATAACAGTCTATATGGACTCTCTGTTTGTCCTGGATAAAATTTCTTTGCATATTTGCTCTGAAGAATTTGTTACAATTCTGGGACCCAGCGGATGTGGGAAAAGTACCTTGTTTAGTGTAATAGCGGGGCTCATTAAGCCAACCTCAGGCAGTGTGTATTTACATGGAAAAAGTGTTACGGGGACGCTCGGATTAGTCAGCTACATGACCCAAAAGGACCTATTATTACCTTGGCGGTCCATTCTTGATAATGTTAGCCTGCCTTTGGTTTTACAGGGAGAATCCTGGCAGAATGCTCGAAAAGTCTCAGCCAGTTATTTCTCCCTGTTCGGGCTGAAAGGATTTGAAAAATCATACCCGATGGAGCTATCGGGTGGAATGAAACAAAGAGCGGCTTTGCTTCGAACGATTCTATTCCGAAAATCGGTGCTATTGTTGGATGAACCTTTTGGTAGACTAGATGCGATTACAAAGCACACTATGCAAAACTGGTTGTTGGAAATTGCTCAAAAAATGAAAGCCACGATTTTGATGATAACTCATGACGTAGAAGAGGCTTTATACCTATCAGACAGATTGTATGTGCTGTCTAAATTACCGGGAAAAATACTGGAGGAAATTCAAATCACGCTTCCAAAACCAAGAAATTCTACTATGTTAGCCTCAAAAGATGCGGTTGAATTTCATGAGAAAATCCTTTCCTTGTTATAAAAAATAAAATACTGAGTATTGACTTTATTTCTATCAATATTGTAAAATATATACTTGTATCATGAAATTTTATAGATTTTGTACAATTTTCATATTGTTATTGGCTTTACAGGGACTTTTTCCTAGCTACCTGTATGCAAATAAAGCAGTTAAAGTAGGAGTATATGAGAATTATCCGCTTGTTTTCTTTGAGAAAACAGGATCTGTCCAAGGTTTTTTTATTGATCTTCTTGAGAATATTGCGCGAAAAAAGAAGTGGACGATATATTATCAAAAGGATACGTACGCCAATTTATTAAAAAAGCTGGATAATAATGAAATAGACTTGATTGTAGCAGTTCCCGGCACTCAGGATCTGCAAATGAAGTTTCAATTCTCTCAAAATCCGGTCTTTACAAATTGGGGGGTGTTATATACCCAAAAAATCCAAAAAATTAACTCTCTGCAGGATATTCAAGATAAAAAAGTCGGTATAAAACAAGACGATATCTTCTGCGAAGAATTTGTAAAATTAGTTAAGAAATTTTCCATCACCTGCCAATTTGAATGCTGTCAAAGTGATGAACAGCTGTTTAAAAAACTGCATAATAAGCAGATCGATGTAGCGGTAGTGAACCGGTTGTATGGGTTAGCTCAGGAAGATGATTTTTCTGTGAAACAATCGGATATTATCTTTTCTCCGGTGGAACTTTACTTCATCGTTAATAAAAACACTAACTCGGACATTTTAAGGGGAATAGACCAGCAACTAGATGATTGGAAAAAGAATTCGAGATCATTCTTTTACTTGCGTATGGATTACTGGACCTCGATCAAGCATAATTTCCAATTGCCCTCCTGGGTGTCCTTTTGTTTTTTTGCCTTTCTCCTATTCATCGGTATCTTGATAGTGCTGATCATTAGTTTAAAACGCAGAATCAAAAGCCAATCCGATGAGATGCTTTTAAAAACCAAACAACTCGCAAGTTTTCAACGAGTTGCTGATTTGTCAATTAATCCAGAAAATATTCATCCTACGCTATTACGTGATATCGCTCATTTTCTTTTAGAGAGTTTTTCAAATCCAGAAAGCATGTCTCTTCAAATCAATGTTAATAAAATGGTTGTCAACGTAGGGTCGGTAGAAAACGATACCGAATACAAAACAGAGTACCCGATCAGGTGGGGGATGAAAACATATGGCATGCTTCTGATCAATACTAATAAAGGATTAAGCCAAACCGAAAAAAGGTATGTTGAGGAATTTACCAAGATTTTAGCAATGTTTTTTCACCAAAAAACCATACAACTTGATCTGGAGCAAGAACAAAAACGATTTCGAGATGTATTCTTTAATGCTTCTGACGGATTGTTTTTGTTTCAGAAGCAACCAGATGATACGGCTGGTCAACTAGTCAGCATCAACAACTCAGCTTTAATGTGGCTCGGATATTCAAAAGATGAAGTGTACACGCTTCATTACGGCGATATTTTTGTTTCACCATTCCATTTTAGGTACGAACATCATCAAAGCACTTTTTTTGAATCGAGAATGATATCAAAGAAAGGACATATCTTTAATGCAGAAGTAACTGTGCTTTTAACTGAACAGAAAAACCAAGTGTACTACTTATTAATGGTCCGTAATGTGACAGAATTCAGAAAATGGCGGTACAAACTAGAAAAAACCAACCAAACGATTCTTCAGCTTCAAACAGATTATGCGAAGAATATTCATTCTCTGGTCAATCTCTTGTATGAATTCTGTCAGAAAAGCGAAATCCTGTTGCTGATGCATGAAGAAGGCTCCTTAATTCAAACGATCATGCCTGATTCTTGTACCGATGCTTCTTATCACTGGGAAAAGTGGGCAAAGCACATTAATCCTTCTTCAGTGCCAATCGATGGAGAGTGGATGAATTACCAAGACACTGCTTCGATATGGGTTCATCCAATACGCTCACAGGAGCAGGTGTTTGGAATTCTCTGCATCAACGCTCTTGATCACCAATCCATTGTGAATAAGAATATCGAATTTATTCAGATGATTATCAAGGCGATGTCGAATGAAATGATCCGAAAATGGTATGAACAAAATTTGAAAAACTTTATTGCCATGGCATCCCATGAATTAAGGCATCCTGTTACCGTAATCAAAGGTTTTTCCGAAACGCTCTTGCAATCCTCACGTCGCTTATCAGAGAGCGATATCAGAGATGCAATCGGCATTATGAATCAAAATGCAAACCGAATGTTAAAACAGATTGTCGAATTGCTGACTGTGTCAAGAATTGAGCAGAATAAATTTATGATAGAAAAGAAGGAGACCAAGCTATTCGGTTTTTTACATGCGGTAGTTCGTGAGATGCAGATTAAGGATTCGCAACATCGGTATTCACTACAAATCGAAGGGTGCGATGCTAAGATAAGTATTGATGCAGATAAAATTCATGAACTTCTGGTGATTCTGCTGGATAATGCAATGCAGTATTCGCCTGCCAATACAGAGATTGCGATTGTGGCTTCCATTCAACATAGGCTTTTGCATGTATCGGTTATGGATAGAGGCATTGGTATTACGGAGGAGGAATCGACCAGAATATTTAATCGATTCGTTCAAACAAATAAAATCCACAAGCATAAGGAACAAACTCTTGGCTTGGGATTATATATAGCTAAAAAAATTATTCATGCCCATCAAGGAACCATTTATGCGGCACCAAGAGAAAACGGTGGTTCGGTATTTACTTTTTCTATTCCGATAGAGTAGTGAAATCTTTCACTATCTCTATTTAGAAGAAGGGGTAGATGATTCTTTCTTCTTTTCAGAATAGGTTGTGAGTGAGAAAGTGATCTCTTCGGTAGCCGGGTTATACTGTAGATTCTCCGCTCCAAGGTATTCTGCAAGAAATCGTAGTGGAATATAAGTACTGCCGTTGATTTCCCGAATTTTTGCATCCAGGGTGATGGGTTTGTCGTCAATGGTAATCTCATTCGATCCGACTTTCAGTTTGAAGACCGAGCGTATGGAAGTTGGTGTTGGTTTAGCCGAAGGTTGTTTTACTAAAAGTTGACATCCGGATAATTCCAGAAAGAAAAGGATTAATAACATTACTGAAACTTTCTGCAAAATGAAGGACAGATTTTTGTGAATCATTCTCATTCCTTTCTTCTCATGCAACATACTTTTTAATCATTTTATTCCAAGCCAATCTAAAATACCTTGCTCATTATATCCTATCATACAGGAGGTATTGTTGATTACAAGTGTTGGAAAAGATAGATCGGGATTCCATTTTTCAATCTCCTGCGATATGGCCAAGTTATCTAAGTCATTTAATTGGTCAACATAAACGTATTCATATCGAACATGATGTTTTTCCAACAATTGTCTGACTTTCTGACACCAACCGCACGTACTGAGGGCGTAAAGAACAATATGTCCACAATCTTTCCCGTCCACCTGCGTCATGGAAAAATCCAGACCCATTCTTTCACCACCTTTTTATAAGTCTTTTGTAGATTATAATAGGTTTTTTGTGACATCAAAGAAATAGAATTAGGAAATACTAAACCGGCGGTGCCATAAATCCAATAATAAAAAGAAAACTTCCTGCGGTTTGTGAAAATCCTTAATGATCTTCTCTTCAAAGATCCCTTTATACTTATCCACTCGCAGCAATAATCCCTGATTGGGCTGGTAAGAAGAAAACTCACGTGTAAAACCCTGATCGTTTAACTGGGCAAATTCTAACAAATAACGATAAGCTGCTAGTTGATAATCATACTCTTCGCATAAAGAGCTGGATGTTTTGATATCTATCACGGAGAGCACCCCGTCAACTTTTGCAATGATATCGATCGTACCGCCAAACTGTCGGTTAGATTCCACCAGTGATACCTCAGAGCCGATAAACTCCACCTCTCTTTGATGAGTCCAACGTAGAAATGCTTGATAAGCTTTCTCAGCTTTATGATAGAAAGGGTGTTCGGTAAAATCTATCGTTTCCTGCTTAATATAGCTCTCGATCATTGAATGAACCAATGAACCGGTTTCCGCGGCTTCGTTCCGTATCAACTCCCAATCAATGCCTTTAGAAGCTAATTTCGCAGCCCATGCAATCAAATGAGGCTTGTGAATCTGTGACAAGACCGTAGTAACAGTCGGCACTTCTCTACCATTCTCATTTTTATACACATGTTTCATATCAGGTTTCCTTTCATAAATAAACAGTATATTATATTGCTTTTTTGAACTATTTGGTTACACCATTAATCAATAAAGATGTAAAAAAGTGTAAAAAAGCTTATGAATATAGCGAGGGGAAATATGAAACGTCCTTTAACTTGGGTGTTGATCATAGTACTAGTCGGTCTTTTGGTCTATTTGGTCTATTTCAATCCTAGTAAGTCTTCGTCCAATACGCAGAATCCTGATAATCATGCATCGGCGGTAAAACAGGAATTTAAGTTAAAAGTGAATTCTAAACAGGTTTTCGTCGATGGAGAGGCGGTCGCTTTGCAAGCACCTGTTCTTGAAATTGATGGCAGAACAATGGTTCCGTTACGTTTTATTGCAGAATACCTGCAAGCAAAAGACCTGCAATATGATCCGGTTACGGAAGAAATCTCCTTTTCTTTGGATTTACCAAAGAAAATAGTTGCCGACAAAAAAACTGAACCTACTACAGAAAAACCACCAGCCAAACAAAGCGGAACTACGGTAACGATCTATGACCAAATGTTGACAAAGGAACGAGAGGACAGAATTAAAAGTATCGCTCGCGTTTCCACTACTTTGTACAGACTCCAAAGCATAACTTCGGATGGAAAAAATATTGTGATTACCATTGATCTGCTGATGGAACCTACTTCCGACGCAGCGGTGCGTAAAATTACCGATCCGATGGCCAATGAAGCTGCCTCCATATTTGACAACAAAGCGAATGTCAGTATCAAAGCCATTCGTAAAACGGGCACAAAACCTGATGTTGCCGAATATGGGGTAAGTTACTTTAATTCTTCTACTGGCAAGGTGGAGTTCCAACCATCCCCCTAGTGTGACAGGGGGACGGGGTTGTTGTCACACTCCCTTTTTTTATTCCGTTGGATCTGCTGGAAGTTGACGCTCATCAGAAGATTCTATCCTTTGGCTTTCACGTTGAGGAAAACCATGTTTCTCTCGTTCATTGCCAGTTGCGGTGAATGACCAAATCGTCAGACCAATACACAATACACAGAATCCACTTACAACTGCTTGCCTGATTTTTACGTCCGGTAACCAAGTTTTCACCAACGCAAATAGCTGCTTTGCGTGTAACAATAAGTGAACCAGGATCAAAATCCCAAAAGTGTATCCTGCGATTTCATGGATTTGGTGTCTGGTGAGCATGACCGGAATAATCAGGACAAACAGGATTAGATCGACTAGTAAGTTCATGACCGATTTTAATTTCATTCTTTCCTCCAAAACTTGTGTTGAATACAATTTTATTGAATTTAAAGGTAAGAATCCCCGAAAAAAAACTGCAAAAATCATGCAAATTTGCGGAAAAAAGGATGTGAATACAAATGGCAGTTTTCCTTGAGGGAAGATAGTCGATACTAACTGTGGCTTTTTTCGAATCAATAAAGAAATTTCAAGGAACTAACATAAGCGATATCGTTTGGGTGGTAGGATTCCATTGGGGAGTGATACCAAATGAAACGACGAGGTTCCTGAATTCCCGTAATCTATAACGAGGGTGGTTCTACCCCCAAAGCCTTGTACAGGTTCATCTGTTTCTTGGTGATCTCTCCCAGGATACGAACGTATCCTGGGGCTTCCAGTAGCTCAATCGAATCCAGTTCATCCAAAAGACCTTGCAGTGTCCAAGATTCAAACTGGAAAATTCATTGTTATACATTTAGGGAAGGCAGGTTGATGGGAGAGATTTTCCCTTGATGACATTTTGAATGAAACGTTCTGTATAGATTTTTCCCTGTAAAACGTAACTGGAAAACAAAACGGAATATCTCTTCGGTAGAAGCACCCCGTTTCTTTTCTATTCTGCATCTTATTAACAAAGAATCGACATGACAGAGTTGATAGAAGTGATGAAATGAATCCAGTAAAAGTTTGTTATTTTGATCGGATTCTTGTATACTTGTCATCATAAAACCATCCTTTTAGGTTATTTTATTTTGATAATATAATTATACCAAAGTATAGGATGGTTTCAACCTTTTTAACCTGATTTGATCGTACTTAGCAGGTGATAACTAAGTGCAAAAGTTGAAATTATTAATAAAAGTTTTTAATAATAGGAAGGATAATAATGTTTATACAAGTTTTTAGTCTGCTTATATCAGTTATATGTATGTTTATTGCACTTATTATATTCATTTATTTTGCTTATAAAGATTCTAAACGAAAAGAGAAGATAAGTAACGATAGAGCATTAATGTATATATGTATTTTTTTAACATTACTAGAAATATATATAATATTATATCCAATATCAAACCCAGATAAATGGAGTACACTTAGAAGTAATGAACCACAATATTGTACGGCTTTAATTATGTTATTAATAACATTTTTAATTGGTGTAGTGGTATCTCTAAAATACATCAAGCTTCGCGATATATCTTATTTAATCAGTGGTGTTGTTTGCTCGCTTATATATGGTACAGGCTTTATTCTTTATTTGTTACACTTTTTCTAAAAAAAATGTAATGCATACACCTAAGGACCATCCAGATCTCAGGGGACTAACATAAGCGATATCGTTTGGGTGGCAGGATTCCATTGGGGAGTGATACCGAATTGTTCCGCAATCAGCCGTAAGGGTACCATGGTTACCCCTTTTGCTAGGTAGGGGGGTGTTTCCAAAAAGAGTGTTTTGGGTACTTGATCTGGGTTGATTAAGCTTTCTACGGTCACTATCGTCTTATTCAACCACAAAGAGATGAATCTCTCCTTCCAGGTAATCTGAATCTCTTTGCGTTGAGCTACCCAGAGAACATTGGCTCCTAATGCTTCCGCAACGAACCGAACAGGTACGAAGGTTCTTCCCTTTTGGATTTCGGGAGGGTAAGCCAAAGTCATCGTCTCTCCATTCACCAGTGCGGTGTTTTTCCCTATCACTAGCTCTATCATAATGGCTTTCGGTTTCGCTTTTCGAAATACCATCCTGGTTTCTTTGGCGGTATTCTTTTTTTTGTCAGTCACTTCCAGGGTAAAATAGTTCTCGCCTTCCATTAAACTCAGCGGGAGATCAAAAAAGCCTTTCTCGTCCAAGGATAAGTCTTTGTCGTACATGCGTTTGGATAGATAATCCAACGAAACTCGTACAGCTTGGAGGCCGGATTCTTCATCCCAGGCTTTGCCATAAAATCGAATCTGCTCCTCTTCTGTTTCTGTGCCTAGAA
>Ga0255340_1005782_pt1 | contig 11091 bp, 9 predicted proteins | sample wastewater_treat_7_FD_192417 | JGI IMG/M metagenome (GOLD analysis project Ga0255340, IMG submission 192417) | Wastewater microbial communities from Lulu Island WWTP, Vancouver, Canada - plant10 | ecosystem: Engineered > WWTP > Wastewater > Unclassified | place: Canada: Vancouver, British... | reverse complement strand
TCCGGGATGTGCCGCCGTGCGTATCTGGGTGGATCGTCAGTTGCGCTGTCTGATGCAGGTGGAGCAACTAGGTCCGCAAGGCGATGCCGTGCGGAGGATGTGGGTGCAGCGTGTCAAAAAAATGGATGACCGCTGGATGATTCGCGATATGGAGATTGAGACCCTTAACAGCGGGCATCGCACCAAACTGTTTGTGGATGACGTTTCTAAACCATGAATCCTACTTTCACGTTGGGCGCCGGTGCCATTCTTGTGTTGTTGCTCTGTCTTTCGGCCTTTTTTTCGGGCTGTGAGACCGTGCTCTTCTCTCTGTCGCCGATTCAGGTTCAGCGCATCCGCAACCGACATGCCGCTGCGGGACGGCGGCTGGAAAAGTTGCTGGCCGATCCGGCGCTGATTCTCTCTACGTTGCTGGTCGGCAATACCTTGGTGAACTTCGCGTTCGCCAGTGTCGGTTACGTGCTGATCGAAAGCCTGATTCCGCGTTGGGGCGAGGCCATCGCCATCCCGCTCATGACCGTGAGCCTGCTTATGTTTGGCGAGGTGACGCCGAAGCGCATTGCCGTCATCCATGCGGAACGGCTCGCGCCGATTTGCAGCAAGTTGCTGCTGTTTTGGCTCTGGCTGCTGCGCCCCTTCAATGCCGCACTAACCGCCGGTTCCCGTATCTTCAAACGAGCACTGCGGCGCGAGCGGCGCACGCTCTCCAATGACGAACTGCTCACCGTCGTTGAGGTCGGAGAAGAGTTGGGCGTGCTCGACGAGGAGGAGGCGTCGATGGTCGATGGCATTCTCCGTTTGTCGGAACTTATGGCCAGCGACGAAATGACGCCGCGCGTGGATATGGTCGGCATTGATCTGGACACGCCGGGTGAAAGGCAGGTGGCGATCGCGCGTGAGGCGGGGCATCGTTTCCTGCCGGTTTATGTGCGCACCCCCGATGCGATCGAGGGGTTTTTGGATACGGTTCAGTTTTTGCTTGATCCCGCGCATGACGTCAAGAAAGCCACGCGCCAAGCGCTGTTCGTGCCGGAGAACGTCTCGCTTGATGATCTGCTCGTGACCTTCCAGCGGAGCGGTAAGCACATTGCGTGCGTGCTGGATGAATATGGCGGCACGGCGGGTTTGATCACGCGCGGCGATATTCTGGAGTTGATCGCAGATCCTGTGGCGTCGACCGCAGAGGATGAGGCCGAGCCGATTCGTCAAATCGCGCCAGATGTGTGGCTGGTGGATGGCACTGTGAGCCTGGAAGAGCTGAACCATGAGCTGGATCTGGATCTTGAAGCCGATGATGCGGATCGGATCGCGGGCTGGGTGACGTTCCACGCGGGACGTCTGCTGCAGGCGGGACAGTCGGTACACGCGCAGGGCTGCCGCGTGACGGTCCGGCGCATGCGCAAGCGGCGTATCGACACCGTTCAGCTCGAAGTGCTGGAACGCCCGAAGGAGGATGAAGAGGCGCTCGAAAACGCGGTGCATGACGACCTGCTTGAGAGCCTTGACGAGGAGGAGGCGCTGTGAAGGCAGGACTCTACATCGTCGGCATTCTGCTGTGCGCTTTGGTCGCTGCATTTCTTTCGGGCACGGAGACGGGCCTGTTGTCGCTCAGTCATGCGCGGCTCATGCACTTGGTTCGCGCGGGCGTGAAGTCGGCGCGGATTTTACACGGATACCTCGGAGATTTGCAACGCTGTCTGGCCTCGCTGCTGGTCGGGCATAACTTGGTGAACGTCATACTGTCTACACTGTCGGCCAGCTTGGCGCAAAGTTGTTTCCCGAGCGACAGTGGTGCCCAGACGTTGTGGGCGGTTGTGATGGCGTTTCTGGTGCTGTTCTTCTGCGAATTTCTGCCCAAGTTGTTTTTCACGACCCGCCCGTTGCGACGGACGCTGTTGATGGCGCGCCCTTTCTATGTGATGGATCGCCTGTTGACGCCGCTGACCAACACCATTCTCTTTCTGACGCGCTGGCTGGTGCCCCAATCGGACTCCGGCACCGGCCAACGTTTTCTGATGACGCGTGAATATATCCAGAACGTGGTCAGCGACGCGAAGCACGGTTCGCGTATCTCTGCCTTTGAACGGCTGATGATCAATCGCGTACTGACGTTGCATACCCAGACGGCCGCACAGATTATGACGCCGTTGAGCCGTGTGGTTAAGACATGCGAGACGGCACCGCTGCGCGATTGCTTCCAAACTGTCCGCGATTCCGGGCATGTGCGGTTGCCGGTTTTTAGCGAAGACGGAACGCGGTGTGTCGGCGTGCTGAATGTCGCGAAAGCGCTGGCATCCAATCCCGATCCAGACGTCCGGCTGGCCAGAGACAGCATGGAGAAGCCCTTCTTTGTGAGTGCCGATGAGCGCGCCGACGACGTGCTGCCGTTGATGCGCAAGCACCGTCATCCGCTGGCGCTGGTAAGCGAACGCGATAGCGGTGCGGTATTGGGGATCATCACCGAGGAAGACGTGATCTTCGCACTCACCGCGAGCTTGTAGAAGCTAGGCTTCCGGCACAACGACCGTCTGCTTCTCCGCTTCAGGATAGATCGCGTCGATCTCATCCTGTAATTGGATGGTCTTCCCGAGCGCGGTGACGATGCGGCAGTAGGCGCGGATGTCGTCGAGTTCAAGGCGCCGCTCCCTTCGATCCTTGAGCCACTTCTCGCAGACCTGGTAGCCGCCGATCTGATAGTTCCAGATGGCTTCGGGAACGGGCGAAAAATACTGCGTTGCGTTAATGTACACTCGCTCCTCGTCGGCATCATATCGCAGTCCGGTTTTACGATCTTTTTCAACGCGGTTTTTGCCGTCCCCTTCGAACCGGCATGTCGGCGGATCGAGATCGGGCGATTTCAGCAGATGCAGTGCAACCAGCTTTTCGCCCAACGCGGCCAGTTTCTTGAAGAGCTTGGCATCGGACGTGAATGGGATGCGCGGGAAATCCATCTTCAGGAACTCAGCGTACTTTGTGCGGTAGGTGGGCGCGTAGAGCACCGCATAGACGTAATGGAAGATGGACTCTGGCGTCGGTGCCTTGCCATAGGCTGCCGCGAGCGCGTCAACAATGGCCGCATTCAGATTCGGTCGCCGTGCGCCATATAGCTCCTTCGGCTCGAACAGCATCATCGACACATAACGTCCGACTCCGGCCTTGTCTTTCTTCGGCTGCTCAGGCTCCGGATACAGGTAGAGGGGGAAATTGACATTGCCCCCACGATAGAAGAGGTTGAGGTCCTCAATCGTTTTGGAACAGAAGCAAAGGTTCCATTCACCTGCACCGACGACCTGTCCCTGCCTTCCCACGCACAATGCTAGATTGTCGCCCGTCAGCATGTGTTGCATGATCTCTTGGCGCGGCATGCACAGGAAGCCGCGGGAGCATCCGGTGTAGTATGTGTGGCGCACATCGAAGGGACGGTAGAGGATTGGAACGACTTTATCGCGGCTAGGCCCAGAATCGAGAATGTCTTGCTGCGCAAGTGTGACCTTCCAGTCTCTTGCGTCCTTGCCCAATTGATAGCTGCGGCGCGCGAGTTCGGGATCAGATTTAGCGAACAGGTTGACTGTGTGCCAGACATCTTGTGCCGACCACTGGATTGTCAAATTGTCGCGGGCGGTGACGATGCCGACACTGTTGAGCGGAAAGATGTCGGGGATAGACAGGAAGCGTTCGTATACGCGAAGCGCCGACTCGTCTCGCGGAATGAAAAGGTAGCTATCGGTACGCGGCGTCAATTTGCGCCAGCGGGTTTTCTTGGCATCATGCTTGTCTAGCCATGTGTATTTCGATTCGCGCGTGCCGTACAATTCCGCATGACGGACTACGGCGTTGGACTTTGTTTTGCCGCTGCGCTTGATGAAGAAGGCAATGGCCACCCCCGGGCGGATGTCGAAAACGTTTTTGTCCGGCGAGCCGTCGGGACAGGTCTCCTTCTTGAGCGCATTTCCGTGGAGATCCAGCACATAGATGTCGTCGAAAGTCTGCATGAGACTCCGGCGCATGCCGCGGAAGGTAGGGTTGTCCAGATAGCCATGGTTGGTGATCATGCCGACCATGCCGCAGCCTGCTTGTTCGATCTTCCACTGCGCAAAACGCAGGAATTTGACGTAATCGTCCTGGAGCCATTTGGGGTTCTTCTCGCCGAGCGGCTTGCCGTCAACCTGCTTGTATGTCTCTATCAACCCGCGTATCCATTCGCCGGTGTTGGTCGAGTGGCCGGAGTAGGGGGGATTGCCGAGGATGACGAGGATTGGGGTTTGCTGCTTGACCTGTCCAGCGAGGCGGGATTCCTCGGCCAAAGCGGAGAAGCCGGGCAGGCGGCTCTGTTCCAGTTCCTCGTTGTCGAGGGTGTTGGTGAGGTAGAACGGCATGCGCTCGTCGTCGCGCAGGCGGTGCCCGAGTTCTTCGAGGAAGAAACTCATCTTGAGATGGCCCACGGCGTAGGGAGCCATCATCAGCTCGAAGGCGTAGAAGTTCTTAAGGATGTGGTGGCGGATGAAATCGGCGCGGCCGCCTGTGCCGTATTTGGCCTCGAACTCCGCGACCGCCAGCGCAACGGCACGGGCGATGAAGGTCATGGTGCCGGCCGCTGGGTCGAGCAGCGTCACGCCCTCTGAGGCGAGGCCGTCGCGCTTGCCGAATTCGGTCTTGAGAATGTTATGGAGCGACCGGACGATGTATCCGACAACAGGCTCGGGGGTGTAGTAGACACCGCGCTGCTCGCGTTCTTTGGGATCGTACTGGGCAAGGAAGGTCTCGTAGAAGTGGACGATGGGGTCGCTGCCCTTACCCTCGTGATAGTAGCGGTTAAGGATGCCGGGAGCGTCAGCCACGGCGAGCACTTCGGCGATGTCGTCCACGCACCAAGCCAGTTGCTCGGGCAGATCGCCTAGTGAGATGAACCGGAACAGGTCGCGCAAGACGCCGATCGTATGCGGGATACTGTCGAAGGCGGCGCGGCGGCTGAAGGCGTCGCCAGAGCGGGTACGGGCGGCAAAAAGCCCGTATGTGATCGTCTGCGCAAAGAGGTCGGCGAAATCCTCGGGTTCCAGAGTACCGATCAGATAGGTCTGGAATGTTTCGAAGAACCCGGTAAGGACACTGGGCGCATCCCTCTCTCTCGCGAGTTGCTGGGCGACCTCATCCCGCAGGAAGCGCGTGCGCTTGGCCAGTTCAACGGCCAGAGATTCCGCTGTGAAAACCTTCGGGAGCGAGAAATCGAGGAAGCGGTCGAGCAGTACTTGAAGTTCGTCTGCGCGTTCAACGGGTGGCGTCGTGTGCAGGCGGGTCATGACGAATGGCCGCGCCGCGAGGACGGTCTGTACCCGTTCTCCGTTGCGATAGAGGCGGAACTCGAAGAAGTTGGTCAGGATCAGGTTCGGGAACGTTTCGCGGTAGCGCTTGAGTTGCTCCGAATCTTCGATGGCGTCTAGGTTCTCGATGGCCGGATTCTTCGCCTCAATATAGCCGACGATCCTGTCGGTGCCGTTCCACAGGCGAAAATCCGGGTTCCCGGCATCGGTCGGCTTCGGTAACGTGGTGACGTGAACGTGTTTGCACCCTGTTTCGTCGGCTACGGCTTTCAGCATATCCGCGAGCGCGGGATAAAAACTCTCTTCACGCGCGTCACCCTGCCGGGCAACAGCGTGCAGTTCCTTCAAATAGCCGGAAAATGGGCTGTTTTCGCTCATTAGTCAGAGTGTCCATGATGCGCCGACCTGCCTGCGGGCGTGCGGCGCGCGAACTCTTCCGCGAAGGCGCGGTAGGCTTCTGCGCCGCGGCTGGCGGGATCGTAGAAGACAACCGGCTGACCGAAGCTGGGTGCCTCGCTGACACGCACGTTACGCGGGATGACCGTATCGTAGACCCGCTCGCCGAAGTGCGTGCGCACCTCCGCCACGACATCAGCGGAGAGGCGTGTGCGTCCGTCAAACATGGTCATCAGGATGCCTTCGAGTTGCAAACCGGGGTTGACGCCATTGGCGCGGAGTTGGTCGATCAGCGAGGTGATCACGCTCAACCCTTCCATGGCGTAGTATTCGCACTGCATGGTGACGACGATGCCGTCGGCCGCCGCGAGCGAAGAGGTCATCAGAATACCGAGCGAGGGCGGACAGTCCATCAGCACATAGTCGAAGACACCGGCGGTGAGCACCCGATCCAGCGCATTGCGGACCACCGCCAGATGGTTCTCCTGCCGGGCAATCTCGATCTCTGCGCCGGCCAGGTCAAGCTCGGCGGGAATGATGTTGATGCCTTCATACGGCGTGGCCTGGATGATGTCCGCTACGTCGGCCGCGCCGGTAAGCACGGGATAGAGGCTATAGCCCGGTCGGCGCGGCAGGCCGAGGCCGCTAGTGGCGTTGGCCTGCGGATCAAGGTCGATCACCAAGACCGTCTTCTGCATCAGGGAGAGCGCTGCGGCCAGATTGACGACCGTGGTCGTCTTGCCGACGCCGCCCTTCTGGTTGGCGACTGCGATGACGCGGGTGGTTCTGGCGCTCATGACTTAATCATTCCGATCTCGCGGGCGTAAGCGAACATGCCGCCAGCGGCAATGACCGGCGCGACCGCACCGATCGGTTTCAAGGGGAAGACCGCGCCGTCTACGAGACGCGTGATGGTGTTCGACGCCATGTCGATTTCGGCTTCGTCGCCGGTCTTAAATTCTTTACACAGGCGTTGCTCGGATTCCAGCGGAAAGATCTCGCCGGTGGCCACGGAGTTACGGAAGAAAATACGCGCGTAACTCTCCGCCACCACCGCTTTGGCCCCCGCCGCGCCCAGCGCGATCGGCGCATGCTCGCGCGACGAACCGCAACCGAAATTACGTCCGCCGATGACGATCGGGTAGGGGGTGGTGCCATCCGGGTTCGAGGCGAACTTCGGGAAGGTGTCCGGCAGTCCCATCAGCGCGTACGAGCCGAGCTTGCGGTACTCTTCCGGGATCGTGGGCACGAGATTGAGATAGCATGCCGGTATCAGCAGGTCGGTGTCGATGTTGTCTTCGAGCACGTAGACCGGCCCGCGAATGGTGGTGGTGTTAAGCATAGAACTTATCCTTGTGACTGCGTGACTGCAAGTCTGGCGAAAGAACTTGGAGTGCGGCGGCAAGCGGTATTCCGCGCGACGCCGCTTTTAAAGCACGAGTGGGGTGGCAAAGCGGCGCGCGAAAGCGGTGCCGCGACCCGCGCACAGCGCGGCTCTTGTCACCGCACTCCAAATTTTGCGCACTTACTTGAGCGTTAAACGTTGAGCGTTTTCTGGAACCTCTAAGATGCTCCTGATTTTCATGAAGTTTCATGTGTTTCATGGTTTCGATTGAGCGTCCACGGTTCGTGAGGACACTCGCTACAGGTCGCGCGGATCGGTGATGTGTCCGGTCACGGCCGTCGCCGCTGCGGTATAGGGCGAGGCCAGATAAATCTGCGCGTCTTTCGAGCCCATGCGGCCGATGAAGTTGCGGTTGGTGGTGCTGACCACCACTTCGTTGCCGTGGGTACGCCCGAAGGTGTCGATCGGTCCGCCCAGACACGCCGCGCACGAGGGCGGGGCGATCGGCTCGACGCCGGCCGCCTCGAAAATCTGCCGCAGGCTTTGGCCATCGATGCGGGTCTCGTCCAGTCCGCGTTCGACCGTGCGGGTCGCCGGCACGAGCAACGTTCGGATTGCGACACGGCGGCCCTTTATGATGTGCGCCGCCATGATGAAATCCTCCAGCTTGCCACCGGTGCAAGAACCGATGTACACCTGATCGATTTTTACATTGCGGCAATCGCGGGCCAGGGCCTTGTTGTCCGGCAGATGGGGACGCGCCACCACCGGCTCGAGTTTAGAGACATTGTAGACCCGCTCGGATACGACTTTAGCGTCGGCGTCACCGTACAGCGGCTCGAACGGCTTTTGCGTACGGGCGTTCACGTAGTCCAGTGTCTTCTTGTCCGGGGCGATGATCCCGTTCTTGGCGCCGGCTTCCACCGCCATGTTGCAGATGGTGCAGCGCTCGTCAATACTGAGGCTGGCGATAGCGGAGCCGGCAAACTCCATGGCGCAGTAGGTCGCCCCGTCCACGCTGATATCACCGATGATATGCAGGATCAGATCCTTGGCGGACAGATAGGCGGGCATCTCACCTTCCAGCACGAAGCGCAGGGTCGGTGGCACCTTGACCAGTAGCTTTCCCGTGCCCAAGATGAAGCCCGCGTCGGTGTTGCCGATGCCGGTAGAGAACGCGCCCAGCGCACCGTGCGTGCAGGTGTGCGAATCGGTGCCGAAGATCGTCTCGCCGGGACGCACGTGCCCCAGCTCCGGCAACGCCACATGGCAAACGCCGCAATAACTTTCAGTGCCGGGATCATAGAAATAGGGCAGCCCCTGCTCCTTGACAAAAGCGCGCAGGGTGTCCACGTTGCGGTGCGCTTTTTCGTCCGCCGTGTAGATGTAGTGATCCGGCAGGATCACGACCTTTTCGCGGTCGAAAACTTTGGCATCTTTGCCGAACTCGCGCTGGAAAATGCCGATCGTGCCGGGACCGCAGACGTCGTGCGTCAGCAGAATGCCGACGTTGACCCAGATGTTGTCACCGGGAGCAACGTTTTTGGCGCCCGATTCGCGCGCCAAGATTTTTTCTGTAAGGGTCATAACGGTGTTAATCCCTTTGGATAAGATCAAAGAACCTGTCTTGAAAACGCTCGAAAAGCCCGTGGTCTTGCAACAGCTTGCCGAGCGGCTTGATCATGCTCGCGTCTTTAGCGGCGGCCTGGAAACCCTTTTCGATCTCATCACGCAGACCCGTCGGCAAACCGTCCTGCATTTCGAACAGCCGACGCTCGTTCAGTTCGCGGATGTTTTCTTGCGCAGAGTTTTGTATCACGGTCCAGAAGAGGCGCACGAGGCAGACATCCCAAGGTTCGTCCACGCCCTTGACTACGGCTGCGAACGGATCGTTCTTGGTCGCGGCTTCACGCGTCACGCGCTCTAGCACGGCTTCGGTCGAGTCGGTCAGGACCTGCTCGCTGAAGGCTTCCTGCTTGAGGGTGTAGCCGTAGCGCAGGATACACACCGAATCCTCATGCTCCTTGAGCCACTCCAGATACTTCTGCGCCTGCTCGCCAAATCCTTCGAGCAAAGTCGAGGAGTAGGCGGAAGGCGTGATGATCTGGGGGCGCAGTGCCTGCATGCGGCCCTCGCGAACGCGGACTTTGCCCACCGCGTCCATCAACTCACTGACGAGGTAATAGTTGATGATCGTATTGCCGAAGGTTTCGAGATGCCGTTTGGGCGGCATCACGATCTCCGTGTTGTTGACGGCAAACCAGAAATCAAATTGTGTTGGTCTCTTACTCATGGATGTGGCAACACTATACCATGAGAAACGGCACTCTGTCACGAGTGAGAAGCGAGTAAAATCCTGACCGCCCAAAGGTATTGGCTTTCCTCTCCTTGCGCACGGATGGTACCATGTGGGCGTTCAATCAATTTTGGCATAAATCACATCAGAAAGGACGTCATCCATGAATCACATGTTCTCGCGCCGCCAAACACTTAAAGCCGTGGCCCAGACTTCAGCGTTCTGTGGATTAAGCGGAGTTGCGCGGCTCTCCGCTGGAGCCGATGCGCCGACCGTAGCGAAAGGTTTGACCGTCGGTATCTCAACACTCGGCTTCGGTGGCCACACGAACGCTGCCCTCGCCGCTGAACTCGCGTCCGCCGGCTTCAACACCATTCAGCTCTTTCTTACGCAGACAGATAGCGCGTATTGGAAGTACAACAGCCGGAGCGATCTCGCCGGACTCACCCCTGCGCGCTGCAAGGAGATTGCAAAAATTTATCGCGATGCCGGACTCGTTATCCACAGCATCGGCGTCTACACCAACCTGATACATCCCGACGACAACGAGTTGAATGCCAATCTCGCCTATTTCGAAGCGATGATGGAGGTCGGCGGTCACATGGGGGTGCGCACCTTTATCACCGAGGCGGGCCACTATTACAACCCGCAGGTTCCCGCGCCGCGCGTGCCGTTGGAGTATCAAGACGATGTCTGGCCGCGCATGATCGCGACTGCCCGCCGACTGGGTGACATGGCCGCCAAGCATGACGCTAAGGTACTGTTTGAGCCCTCTTTCCTAAGCTTTTTCTCGAGTGCTAAACGAGTGCGGCGCTTTGTCGAAGAGCTGAGCTCACCGCGCCTGCGCGTGTTGCTTGATCCGGCCAACCTTTTGGAACTCAACGATCTCGACGAAATGTTTTTGCAACTCGCGCCTTGGATCGATTGTCTGCATGCCAAAGATCGCAAACATCACACCAGCCGTGGTGTCGCGGCCGGTAAAGGCGACATCGATTACAAACGCTTCGTAACCTTGGCGGCGAAACATACACCGCAGGCCCCACTGATCCTTGAGTATGTTGGTCCGAAGGATTATCAGGCCGCACGCACGCACTTGTTGGATGCGATGCTGGCGTGCGGCATCCCGGAGCGCACCTAGATCGCAGTCTGGGCAACAGCGGGGTTGCATTACAACGGGGATTCGGGGTATCATCCAAGCCTGTTTTAAAAACAAACCCAAGGAGGGATAAATGTCCGAGCAAGTATTGGATTTGACGGCTGAGACCTTTGACGAAACCGTAAAAAGTGGCGTCACGTTGGTCGATTTCTGGGCGCCCTGGTGTGGTCCCTGCCAAATGCAGACACCGATTCTTGAGAAGCAGGTGGCGCCCGCGATGAGCGGCCGAGCCAAGGTCTGCAAGGTGAATGTGGATGAAGTTCAGGATCTTGCGGTGCGTTTCGGCGTCAAGGGAATCCCGGCGATTTTCATCTTCAAGGACGGTGAGGTCGTGCAGCAGTTTACGGGGTTGCAGCGGGGAGATGCCTTGGTATCGGCGTTGGAAGACGCGCTGGGAGTCTGAGTTTTTCTCTCTTCCGGGTTGACCGTCCGGCTAAATCCGTTATTATGAAACACTTTCCATGTTTTGAGGAAGTGGACTAAGGAGCAATGTTTCATGGCGATTAACAAGAGTGCAGTCAAGCGTACGAAGCAGGCTAATGCAAGCCGTCTGCGTAACCGGTCGGTGCGGAGCGGTGTG
>Ga0255340_1005776_pt1 | contig 11101 bp, 7 predicted proteins | sample wastewater_treat_7_FD_192417 | JGI IMG/M metagenome (GOLD analysis project Ga0255340, IMG submission 192417) | Wastewater microbial communities from Lulu Island WWTP, Vancouver, Canada - plant10 | ecosystem: Engineered > WWTP > Wastewater > Unclassified | place: Canada: Vancouver, British... | reverse complement strand
CGGGAGCGGCCGATGTCGGCGAGATCCCTGTGACGGTGGTGAGGGTCGACGTTGCTGTCGGCGTCGGTGTCACCGTCGGCGTGGGTGTCGGTGTGGCTGTTGGAGTAGGCGTCGGTGTCGCTGTCACTGTTGGAGTAGGCGTCGGTGTCGCTGTCATTGTTGGAGTAGGCGTCGGCGTTGCTGTCACTGTTGGAGTAGGCGTCGGCGTTGCTGTCAGTGTTGGAGTAGGCGTCGGCGTTGCTGTCACTGTTGGAGTAGGCGTCGGGGTCGGTGCCGCGGTGGTAACAGTGAACGCGTCGGCCTTGTAGACCCAGATGCCACTGGGACTCCCGACGTTGACGTCGTAGGGGCCGGGATATGCCGAGGATGGGATCGCGAGGGTACATCGTATTTGGGTCGGACTTATCACGGTCTCGCCGGTTGCAAAGATGACTGTGTACCCGCCCGAACCGCCGTCGATCACGACCTGCGACCCGGCCATAAAGTTCGTGCCGAAGACGTCGACGGTGGTGAGGGTGGTATCCGGTGCCGCCGACGCCGGCTCGATGCCCGTAACGCTGGGACCGGTGACGGTGAAAGCACCGGCCTTGCCGATCCAGTTGCCGCCGGGAATCCGGACCCAGACACCATAGGGGCCGACAAAGGCATTGGACGGGATAACCAGGCTGCATCGGATCTGGGTCGGGCTGATCAGGGTCTCGCCCGTCGCGAAGACCGTCGTGTAACCGCTGGGTCCGCCCTGGATCGCCACCTCGGTGCCGGCGACGAAGTTCGTGCCGAAGACATCGACGGTTGCCAGGGTGGTCCCGGGAGCGGCCGATGTCGGCGAGATCCCTGTGACGGTGGTGAGGGTCGACGTTGCTGTCGGCGTCGGTGTCACCGTCGGCGTGGGTGTCGGTGTGGCTGTTGGGGTGGGCGTCGGTGTCGTGGGAGGCATGCTGAGCGCGCTGCGCATCGCTGTGAAGACCTCGGTGTTATCGACCGTTGTCCCGCCGAAAGCCTGGGCACCCGGACCCGTTGCCCGGATCGGGACGTTGACGCCCGTGTGGCCCGTCGTGGTGAAGGCGAACGTGAGCGACCCGTCACCGTTCGTCTGGACCGAGAGGCCACCGCACTCGTGGTCCGCTGTCACGATCAGGAGTGTGTCGGGATGGGCGTCGGCGTAGGCGAGCGCCGTCTGGACCGCCGCATCAAAGGCCAGCACCTCGCCGGCCATGCGGCCGTATTCGTTGACGTGGGATGCGGTGTCGATGTTGCCCCCCTCCACCATCAGGAAGAAGCCGTCCGGGTCGTCGTCGAGTCGGGAGAGCGCCGCGCCGGTCATCGTGGCAAGGCTCGGCTGCGAGCCGGGCCGCTCGCTCTCGTACGCCATCAAGGACGAACTGAAGAGGCCGAGAACCTTGCCTGCTGGGGCACCCGAGAGGCCGGACGCGGTCGTCGCCACGGTATAGCCTTGCGCCTGCGCCTCGGCCACCAGGTTCCGGCCGTCGGTCCGGTACCCCGTGCCCCCCCACGGGTCCGTGGCCCCCGTGCCGATAAAGTAGCGGTACCCGCCGCTCAGCATGATATCGAGGTCCGAGTCGATGAACTGGCTCGCGATCAGGAGCTCCTCGGTCCGGTCGCCGACGTGCGCATAGACGCCCGCCGGCGTGGCGTGGCTGACACGCGTGGTCGAGACCGCTCCCGTCGAGAGCCCATCGGCATCGGCGATCTCCGCCAGCGTCGTGAGCCGCGAGCCGCCGGGGGCAAGGCCAATCATGCCGTTGCTCGTCTTGATCCCGGTCATGAGCGCTGTAATTGCCGCAGCTGAGTCCGTGATACTGCTGCTCGCCGACGCAGTGGTGACCCAGCCGGTATAGTCGAGCCCGTCCATCGCGAGTGTCGTTGACGCGTACGTCGACGGGTTGTGGCCCGACTTCTCCCACCGGCCGGCCTCGATATGCGCGGCGCCCATGCCGTCGCCGATCATCAGGATCACGTTCTTCGCGCCGCCAGCGACCGCCTCCTTCCCGTCCGCGTCGGGGGCGGCGACCGGGGAGAGCTGGCGGACCGGGACGGAGGGCCCGCGGGCGGGCGTCGGGCCCGTGACCGTGAACGCGTCGGCCAGGCGGGCGGTCTCGCTCCCCGACGTGACGAACACGCCATACACTCCGGGGACAGCGTCCCGCGGCACGGCGATACGGCACCGGATGGTCGTGGCGTCGACCACGGTCACGGAGAGGCCGTCGATCCAGGTGTGGCCGCTCCTGAGGGTGACCTGCAGGTCGGCCGCGAAGCCGGTCCCGGTGATGGTGACGTCGGAGATCGTCTTGCCGACGGCCCCGGTACGGGGGGAGATCCCCGTGACCGTCATGGCTGGCGCGGCCGTCGCGACGGCGACGAGGGCCAGCACGACGCATGCCATGATGCAGAGCGTTCGGAGTTTCATGATGCTCAGGTCTCCCCCGGTCCTCGGAGCGCGATGCCGGGGAGGGCGAGGGAAAAGGCATGCCGCTCCGATGCAGCGGTGACTGCTGGTATCATGGTTGAATCAGAATATAAGCCTATGCTCCGTTAGGGGCTCTTCCATCCCTATGCCTTCGCGTATGGTCATTTCAAAACTGGTAGTAGATGAAGACCGGGCTCGCGCTCGGGGGGAGGGTGAGGAGGGTGAAGACCGCGCAGGCGACGTAGAGGTTCCAGTACCGGGGCCGGAGCGAGGCGACCCTTCCCGGCCAGTCGGTCGTGAGTATGCCCGTGACGGTCTCCGCGGCGCGCCGGTAGCGGGCCAGGAGGACGAGGGCCGCGACGGCGGCGACCAGCCCGAGGACGAGGACGACCGGGTCCGTCCCGCCGATCGCCTCGATCGCCGTCGAGACGCCCCGGATGTGCGTCGGGCTCGGCGTGGCGAAGTCGAAGTCGAAGAGCACGTACTTCCGCACGCAGTAGAGCATCTCGGAGAGGTCGCCGACCCGGAACATGATCCAGCCGAGGAAGATGAAGTACTGGGTGACCAGGATCTGGACCAGGATCCGGAGGGATCCATGCTCCCGCGACGGGCCGGCGATGCCCAGGCGCGTGCGTCCGAACCGCTGGACGGCCTGGAGGAGCCCGTGGTACCCGCCCCAGACGACGAAGTTCCAGGCGGCGCCATGCCAGAGCCCGCTCACGAGCATGGCCGCCATCAGGTTGAGGTAGGTCCGGCCCTCTCCCCGCCGGTTGCCCCCGAGCGGGATGTAGATGTAGTCCCGGATGAAGCTCGAGAGGGTGATGTTCCAGCGCCGCCAGAAGTCGCCGGGGCTCCGGGCGAGGTACGGCCGGCGGAAGTTCTCGGGCAGGTGGAGCCCGACCAGCGCGGCCGTTCCGAGGGCGATGTCGACGTACCCCGAGAAGTCGCAGTAGATCTGGACCCCGAAGAGGAGGGCTCCCGCGACGATGTACGGCGAGCTCAGGCCCACGGGGTCGGCGAAGATCGCGTCTACGAAGGGGGCGCAGTTGTCCGCGATGACGAACTTCTTGAGAAAGCCCCAGAGCATGAGCGTCGCCCCGGCCCTGAGGGCCGGGCCGTCCAGGGAGACGCGATCCCGGAGCTGCGGCAGGAACTGGCCGCCCCGCACGATCGGTCCCGCGAGCAGGTGGGGGAAGTAGGAGATGAAGAGGGCGAAGCGAGAGAGGCCCCGCTCAGGCGCGAGCGTGCCCCGGTAGACGTCTACGACGTAGCTGATCGCCGAGAAGGTGAAGAACGAGATCCCGACGGGCAGGAGAAGTTCGAGGGCGGGCAGGTTCAGGTAGTAGGCCAGGGGGAGGGGGAGCTGGCCCAGGATCTCGACGCCGAAGTTGTAGTACTTGTAGAACGCCAGCGGGAGGAGGAGAGCCGCGAGCGTCAGCGCGAGGACGGCCTTTCGCCGTCGGGGGTCCGCCACGCGGGCAAGGGCGTCGCCGGCCCCGAACGCGACGAGGGTGATGAAGAGGAGCAGGAGGACGAACGGGCCGCTGGTCGCGTAGTAGAAGAGGTAGCTGCCCGCGAGCAGGACGGCCTGCTGGTACCGGGCCTTCCTGAGGCTGTTGATGAGGACCAGGACGACGACAAGGAAGACGAAGAACTCGAGGCTGTTGAACTGCATCGCCGACCCCTTCCTACCCCTGTCCCGCCACCATTTCGGCGACCCGTTCCGAGAAGGCCGCCCTGCCCGCGGCGTTCATGTGCCCGGCCGCGTCGGTGAAGTACCGGGATGGGTACACGCGCTCGAGGTCGTACCACTCCACGCCGGTCGAGTCGAGGAACGAGGCCAGCGTCCGCCGGTCCTCCGCGGGGATCCGTTCCGAGAGGGCGGGGTCCTGGGGCATGCCGACGACGATCACGCGGATACCGTTCTCCTCGAGCCGCTCGACCGTGTACCGCACGGCCCGGAGCTGGAGGTTCGTCTCCTCGGGCGCGACCGGCTCGTACTCGAGCGTCGGGCCCTCGGCCGCCTTCGCGTCCTCGCTCTGGTTGACTCCCCGGATCCAGGGGTCGCGGAAGTTGGCCGTGTACCGCCGGGTCCGCGCCGCCTCGTCCGCCCCGTGGCCGAGCGTGGTGCTGGCCACCAGTTGTACTGCGGAGAACAGGTACTTCCGCGCCTCGAGATGGTGCTCGAACGCCGTCGGCGTGACAGACCGTTCCTCGGCCCCGTCGAAGGCCGGCGCGAACCCGGCCCGGAGCCGGTCGCGCTCGTCGGCGGGGATCCCGGGGTAGTAGGTCTCGAGCCGGTTTTCCTCGACCTTCTTCCGGCTGTTAAGGGCCCGGTAGCTCAGGCCCAAGACGACCGTACCTGGGTGGGCGGCGACGAGGCGGTCCAGCTCGGCCAGGCGCGAGAGGGGAAAGTCGTTGTTGATCCCGAGGTTGTAGACCGACCCGGTCACGTTCCGTCTGCGTAGCCCCTCCTCGACGATGCTGGCATCGACCCCCTCGACCACCCAGCTCGCGCCGATGACGAAGACGTCGCCGTCGTGGGGCTCGCCGTACAGCGCGTCCATGTTCCTGATCCGGACGGTCTCGGGCTCCAGGTTCTCGAGGTTGCCGTCGACGAGCAGGACGACGACCAGGGAGTAGGCGAGGACGGCGATGGCGACCGAGAGCGCGATGCCGACGATCTCCGGGTAGAGGGCCTCGTCGCTCATGTGCACGCGCCGTCTGTCGCTCTGGGGTATCGCCGATATCGATAAAAAAGGTATGGGCGCCGCTACACCCGGCGGGGCTCCTCACCCCCGGGCCAGGCCCGCGGGCGGCGCGGCGGGGGCCCGCCCGGCGGCGAGGCAGGCGGCGATCCGCTCGCAGACCTCGAGGTTCGCGGCGCCCTCGGCGAGGGTGACGGGGAACGGCCGGCCCCCGCGGACGCAGTCGACGAAGGTGGCGAGTTCGAGCTGGAGGGGCTCGACGCGGTTGACCAGCACCTTCTCGGTGACGTTCTCCTGGACGTAGCGGTCGTCGACCGTCCCGTACGCCTCGGGCCGGCGGTAGACGGTCACCTCCTGGTTCATGTAGTCGCCCTCGATGGTCAGGTCCTCCTCCTCGACGTAAACCGTCCGGATCTTCCTGGACGCGCGCCGGCTCGCCGAGAGCTGGACAGGGACGTCGCCGTAGCTGAGGAGGGCCGAGCAGACGTCGGGCGTGCCGCAACTCGAGACCAGCGGGGCGACCCCGGGGAAGAGGCAGCCCATCACGTCGACGTCGTGGATCATCAGGTCCTCGACCACGGAGGTGTTCGTGCGCCGCGGTCCGGCCGGGTTGTGCCGCCGCGCCTCGACGAAGAGCGGCCGGGCGACGAGCCGTTTCAGCTCGGCCACGACCGGGTTGAACCGCGCGACATGCCCGACGCCGGCGATCAGGCCGTCGGGGACGGCCTCGGCGAGCTGCCGGGCCTCGCGAGCCGTGCCGCAGGCGGGACGCTCGATGAGGAGGTGGACCCCGTGCGCGAACGCGGCCTCGGCCGCGATGGAGCGGTGCGGGGTGGGCACGCAGATGCTGACCGCGTCGACCCGGCCCAGGAGCTCCTCGGCCGTGTCGCAGGCCACGGCGCCGGTCCGCGCCGCGAGCGCCCGCGCGACGGCCCGGTTGAGGTCGTAGACCCGGACCGAGTCGACCTTCCGCATGCCCGCGTAGACCCGGACGTGGTTGCGGCCGGCCTCGCCGGCTCCTATCACTCCGATCTCCATCGCCATCCTCTCAGATTACGTGGAAGTCATTAATGATAAATATAGCGTATTCATCACGTAGAAAATTCTCGAGAGAACGAATTTTTGGTGAAGATTATTCGTATTTCAGTACCAGTCGATCATATTCGAAGCGGTCCTCCGCCATGCACATGTGCCGTGCGGAGCCCGGGCGGGAGCGATGCGCCGGAGCTGCCGGGTGGGACGGAGCGGCCCGTTCGCGGGCAGCGGAGAGAAGAGGAGGCGTCAGGCCCGCGCGCGCGGGTAGACGCAGGTCCCGGGGGCCGCGAAGCAGGCGGCGATCCGCTCGCAGACCTCGAGGTTGGCCGCGCCCTCGGCGAGGGTGACGGGAAACGGTCGGCCGGTGCGGACGCAGTCGACGAAGGTGGCGAGTTCGAGCTGGAGGGGCTCGACGCGGTTGACCAGCACCTTCTCGATGACGTTCTCCTGGACGTAGCGGTCGTTGACCGACTCGTAGGCGCCGGGCCGGCGGTAGACGGTCACCTCCTGGCTCATGTAGTCTCCCTCGATGGTCAGATCCTCCTCCTCGACGTAGAGCGTCCGGATCTTCTTGGACGACTTCCGGCTCGCCGAGAGGTAGACCGGGACACTGTCGTAGCAGAGGAGGGCCGAGCAGACGTCGGGCGTCCCGCAGCTGAGAACCTGGGCCTCGACGCCGGGAAAGATGTGGCCGAGCACATCCACGTCGTGGATCATCAGGTCCTCGACCACGGAGGTGCCCGTGATCCGCGACGAGACCGGGTTGTGCCGCTTGGCCTCGACGTAGAGGGGCTCGCGAACGATCTTCCCGATCTCCTGGACGATGGGATTGAACCGCTCGATGTGCCCGACCCCCGTCACCAGGCCGTCGGGGACGGACCCGGCGAGCTCCCGGGCCTCCCGGGCCGTGCCGCACGACGGCTTCTCGACCAGCACGTGGACCTCGTGCTCGAGCGCGGCCATCGCGTTCGCGAAGTGATACTGCGTGGGCACGCAGATGCTGACCGCGTCCACGTGGCGGAGAAGGGACTCGGGCGTGGAGCAGGCCACGGCGCCGGTACGGTCCGCGACCTCCCGAGCCGCCGCCCGGTTCAGATCGTAGACCAGGACCGAGTCGACCTTCTTCATGGCCGAATAGAGCCGGACGTGGTTCTGGCCCATCACGCCGGTGCCGAGGACTCCGATCTCCATGGATATACCTAGAGTATAGATAGATGTCATTGTATATGAATTTGTCGAATTTGTAACTCAGAAAAAATTCGGCCCCTCCGGTTTCCCCGCGAAAATCGACGTTGTATCGACCGGAGAGACGCGGCGGGAATCCCCCGAGTTCGGAAGATCCCCGGCCTCTGCCCGGTGCGGGGGTGAGCTCGTCCCGGGGTCGGCGGCGCGGCCCCGGCGCCCGTTCGAGCGCCCGGTCCGCCGCCCCGGAAGGCTGTGATAATCTGTGCCACTCATCTCCGTAATTATATTTAATGGTGCTGGTCAGGGGCGCGGCAACCACCGCGCCGGTTATATCCCGCGCAGGTGACGGGACTGTCATGGAGGGCGACCTGCGTGGTCCGGAGTCCGGGTCGTCCCGGGGAACGGCGTCCTGGTTCTATCTCCTCGGGTTCTTCGCGATCTTCTCGACCACCATCGCGAAGAACCCGGTCCTCCCGCTCTTCGCCTCGGCCCTCGGCGCCGGGGACGCCGTCGTCGGCCTGATCGCCTTCTTCTCGCCGTTCGCCGGCATCCTCTTCTCGTTCCCGGTGGGTGTCGTCTCGGACCGGCTCGGCCGGCGGCGACTGCTCGTCGCTGCGGGCGTGGTCTTCGCGACAGCTCCTCTCCTCTACCTCTTCGTTACCGACCCCGCCTGGCTGATCCCGGTCCGGTTCTTCCACGGCACCGCCACGGCCATCCTCGGGCCGGTCGTATCGGCCGCGATCGCCGAGCAGTTCCCGGGACGGCGGGGCGAGTCGCTCGGCCAGTACTCCTCCGCGACGCTCCTTGGCAGGACGGCCGCCCCGCTCGCCGGAGGCGCGATCCTCTACTCCCTCGCCGCGTACCCGGGCCTCGTTCCGTACCAGGCCGTCTACGCCGTCGCGGGCGGGGCCGGTATCGTCGTCCTCGTCATGACCCTCCGCTACCGAGAGGACGGGAAGGGGCGGCTCGGGACGGTCCCGCTCCCGGTATTTCGCGAGGGTCTCCGTGCGTTCGTCGCGGACCGGCGGCTCCTGGGGACGGCCGGGGCCGAGATGGCGACCTACTTCGCGTTCGGCGCCTTCGAGACCTTCCTGCCGCTCCTGCTCGCCTCCCGCGGCGTCGGCGCGGAGGGAGCGGGCGTCGTCTTCGCGGTCCAGGTCCTCGTGGTCGCGGCCGGCAAGCCCCTCTTCGGCCGGCTCGCCGACCGGGGGGACCGGCGGGCCCTGATCGCGGCGGGCCTGCTCGTCACCGCGGGCATGTCCGCCCTCGTCCCGTTCGCCCCCTCGTTCCCGGCCCTCCTCGCCGTGAGTGGGCTGTTCGGTCTCGGCCAGGCGGCCACGACGGTGGCCTCGAGCGCCTACGTCGCCGATGTCGCCGGGCCGGGGAGGACCGGGGCCGCGATGGGGGCGCTCGCGGCGGTCATGGACGTGGGCCACTCGACCGGGCCGCTCGTGACGGGGCTCGTGATCGGGGCCGCCGGGTACGCGTGGGGCTTCGGCGTGGGCGCCCTCCTCGCCGGGGCCGTCGCCGCCGCCTTCGTGCTCCTGGCGGCCGGACCGCGACGCGGCGATGGGGATGCGAAAGGCCTATAATCCGGGTATCCATAATCATCCTCATGGCCATCGAGGCCGGGGCACGGTACGCGCGCGCGTTCGCGGCTATAGCCGCCCTTCCGTCCCCGGCAGAGCTCGCTGCTGGCCCCGGGCAGGTGCCGCGCTCCCTCTCCGAGGCCGAGCGGCGGCGGATCGTCCAGGCCGCCCTCCAGGATTACCTCGACTCGCTCGGCGCGGGGGACCTGGCCGAGCGGGCCCTCGACGAGCCGGTCCTGCTGCCGTCGGGCGTGGTCGCGATTGTCCGGCGCGAAGGCTGGTGCCGGCCCGCCGCGGAGTGGGCCGAGAGCGCCAGGGCCCGGCGCGCCCGTCCCGGCCGGTGACGGGCCGGCCCGCATCCGCATTCTTCTCGCAAATATCGGTATCCGGCCGGCGCGCACTCCCGCCATGCGCCGGGGCACGGCCCCGGACCTGCGTCTCCGGGTCCCCTCTTCCGCGACAGGGGACTGCGGGAGCCGTCGCGACTCAGGGCCGCGCACGCCGGCAGGCGGCGGCGACGGCCACACCCGCCGCGATGACGCACGCCGCCGTCCCGGGGCCGGCCCGCGGGGTCGGTGTCGGGGCCGGGCCGAGCCCGATCTCCTTTTCGAAGGCCTTCTCCGCGTTCGTGTAGACCAGGACCGTCATCGTCCCCGAGGTCACACCCGTGACCCGGAACGTGATTGCGCCGTCCTCCGGTCCGCGCTTGATCCCGGTGAGGTCGAGCGAGGCGCGCACCGTGGTCGCCCCCGGGGCGGCCGTCCCCGCGAGGCCGATCTCGTCATACGTCCCGGCGGCGATCGCGATCTTCCGGCTGGTCTCGTACCGGCCGTCCACCGAGGCGCCGCTCATCCGTACCCGGGCCTCGCCCCGCTGCACGACCAGCTCGTTCGTGGCCGTCTGGTCGAGGGTGGCCGTCACCTCCCCCTGCTCGAGGGAGAAGGGGACTGCGAGGTCCGTCGTGGTGAAGGCGAACCGGCCGTCCGGCCCCGGGGCCACCGCACCCTCGAGCCGGAGCGTGAAGACCGTGCCGTTCGGCACGCCGTCGAGCGCGATGGTGACCGTGTCCCCGTCCAGGACCCGGTCGGGCCGGACCTCGACCCCGATGGCCGAGGCGGCGGACGCGAGGAGGCAGGCGGCGAGCAGAATGAGGACGATACGCTGCATGGTATCCCGATCAGAGTCGGCGTCCGGACTCTTAGGATCGCCGGGTCGGAAAAAAGCGAGGGGGCGTCAGCGCCGTGCCCGGCCCGCGAGGAGGAGGGCGCCGATCCCCACGGCGCCGAGGGCGGCGAAGGCAACCGGAGATCCGGCCGGGGTCGTCGTGGTCGCCGCGCTCGCGTTCGTCCCGTCGTCCGGCGTGCCGGTCTCTCCCGGAGTCGCCTCGCCCACGCCCGCCACGGTCGTTACGGCCGTGGTCACGCCGCCGTTAGCCCCGCCGGCGGCGGTATCGGTCGTCGTCGGGGCCGCGTCCGTGCCGCTGTCGTTCGCGCCGTCGGGATAGGAGTCCTCGCCGCTGTACGTCGTCGGCGCCGGGTAGACCGGTCCGTCCATGTCGATGGTGAACCAGTCGTGGGCGGCGTGAGTGTTGTCCTCGTAGTAGTCCAGGGTCACGAGGGCCGGGTTGCGCGACCAGAACGAGGTGTTCTCCATGAAGCTTGTCGGCCCCTGCAACTTGGTGCCGTTGATCCAGAACGTGGACTCCACGACCCGAACTCCGGGGAGGGTGTCGGCGTACCAGTGGGTCATGTACGTCCCGATCTGCTCGTCGTCGTAGCGGAACGAGCGGTTCCAGGTGCCCTCGACGACAGTGCCGTTGGGGGCAACGATGTCAATCGAGGCGCCGTCGAACCAGAGCTCCTCGAAGCTGCCGCCCCGCTCGGGGGGCCACCAGTGGCCGATCAGGACCGAGTTGTTGACCGTGCCGACGTTGGTCATGTTGAAGACGTTCTCCCGGTGGGCGAACGGCCAGGTGACGTTGCTGGTCCCGAGCTCGCTCGGGACGCCAGGCTGCATGTACTGGTAGAAGGTGGTCTTCTGGGAGTAGTAGACCCCGTCGTCCATGTTCTCGACGACCGACCGGATCGTCTCGTTCGATGTGAAGTTGTGCTTGTTCACGCTCACGTTGACCGTGATCGCGCCGGCCCCCGCGACGA
>Ga0255340_1005774_pt1 | contig 11103 bp, 19 predicted proteins | sample wastewater_treat_7_FD_192417 | JGI IMG/M metagenome (GOLD analysis project Ga0255340, IMG submission 192417) | Wastewater microbial communities from Lulu Island WWTP, Vancouver, Canada - plant10 | ecosystem: Engineered > WWTP > Wastewater > Unclassified | place: Canada: Vancouver, British... | reverse complement strand
TGCAGGCGTTAGGGGCTGTTCATTCTGATTTAGAAGAATTGCTCGAAGAATTTGATAGAGGAGGCAGAGAATGAATAGACGAACTGAGGGCGAGATCAAAGCATATGTGGACGGCTATACCAAATGCTACAACGACTTCACAGAATATTTGAAAGGGCGTAAAAGTGTTGCAGACGCAGCACGAAAAATGGATATGTTATTGACAGCAGTAAAAGCTGTATTAGAACAGGAGGTAGAGAATGAATAAATCTGAGGCAAAAGATGTTTTGAAACGTCATCTTCATCATTGGGAACATTTGCTACAAGACGGGACATGTAATGAAAAGGAAGGAAAAGAAACCACCGAGGCTCTTGACCTTGCTGTCAAGGCTCTTGATGACAACCCGACAGGCGAGTTCAAGTGTGTGACCTGCAAATACCGAGGTGGTGAGATTATAAGCAAGATATGTAGAAAGTGTAGTCGCTCTTGGGCAGACTTATATGAGGAGGATAGAGGCAATGAGGGAATATAAGTTGCCTGAAATGCTAAGAAAGACGATAGACGGTAAGAATGTGACCATTAAGGCTATCGTTAAGGACACAGGGCTTACAGGCGCACAGATAAGCAATTACAGTCACGGTAAGAACGTACCGTCAGCACAGGTGCTTTTCACGCTATCTAACTACCTTGGGGTATCCGCTGATTATCTTCTTACAGGTGGCAAGCCGATAGATCATGGCGAATGGATATACAGGGGAGACATGATGCAATGCAACCGCTGTCTCAGAGAGTATAAGATATCGCCATACAACTACTGCCCGTACTGTGGGCGTGATATGAGGAATAAAGCATGAAGATAACAACTACCTACAAGAAAGACCTTTCAGGCGCAATAGTCGTTACTACCCGATATGAGGGCACGGAAGAAGAGTTACATTACATGGAGTTGCAATGCTTACGGAATATCGGTACAGGCAAACTAATAAGTACGGAGGCTATCAATGACAGCAGCGCAAGTAATCAAAAAGTTGATGAAGAAAAAGAAGATAAGTAATGCGGAGTTGGCTAACCGAATGGGCTACAAGTCCAGGGCAAGTGTAGCCGTTAAGTTCTACCGAGATCAGGACTACAAGGTTAAGCCGTTCCTCAGGACTCTTGATGCTATGGGGTATGAGTGCGTTATCAGAGAAAAGGGAAAGTATCGTACCAAATTCAAACTGACGGAGGACGAAGAATGAACATTCCTGAGATACTTAATGCTATCAAGACCTCATTCAAGGCTAACAGAGACATACGGACGTGTTATGACTACATAGCAATGATCCGTGAGGGCACAAAGAACGAAAAATCAGTTAAGACAGCGATTGCTCACGGGCGGTGGCTGTCTGACTATTTGGATAGGCTTGTTCCCCGTCTTTGTGACGTAGAGTTGATGCGAGACTTCTTTAAGGCACACGAAGAGTTGCTTTACACCTTAGCACCGTATGACTTTGACAGTTATTGTCTATACCTTGAGTGGGATCGTGTGCCCGAGCAGAAGTTCTACGCACCGAGACGTAGGCAACTTAAGCCATTGGCAATACAGTTACAGAGACTATACGATGATGAATTAGACTTGCTGTGTATATCTCTCCCCCCAGGTATCGGTAAGTCTACACTTGCTTTCTTCTTCCTGACGTGGTGGGGAGGCAAAGTCCCTGACAAGTCTATGCTGACGGTATCGCATAATGCTGCGTTTATCAAAGGTGCGTATGAACAGATACTCAAGATCGTAGGCAAAGACAGCGAATATCGTTTCCTTAAGGTATTCCCTACAACCCCTGTGGTAAACACAGACGCTAAGAACTATTTAATAGATTTGCAAACCGAAAAGCGTTTTGGCACGTTTTCTTTTTCAACGATTGGTGCGGGTAATGCTGGTCGTGTCCGCGCTCAGTCGCTACTCTACTGTGATGACCTGATTAGCGGTATGGATGTTGCGTTATCCGAGGACAGGCTACAATCACTGTGGGGAACGTATACAGGCGACCTCTTACAGCGTAAGATAGGACGATGCAAGGAATTGCATATCGCTACACGTTGGTCGGTCAGAGACATTATAGGGCGTTTGTATGACCGATATGGGGAAGATGACAGGGCTGAGTTTATCGAGGTAGATTGCTACGATGCTGACGGCAATTCTAACTTTGATTATCCGTACAACCTTGGCTATACCACAGAAGCGTTACAAAGACTTGAACAAGATATGGATGAGGCTACGTTTTCCGCACTATATCGTAATAGACCGATTGAGCGTGAGGGACAACTCTATGCTGAGGTAGAGTTAAGACGGTACTTTGAACTGCCAGAGAATGAACCCGATGCTATCATTGCCATTTGTGATACTAAGGATAAGGGCAAGGACTTTGAGTTTATGCCAGTAGCCTATCAGTACGGGAATGATTATTACCTTGAGGATTGTGTCTGTAATGACGGCAAGCCTGAGACGGTAGAGGCAATGCTTGTAAACCTCTTGATGAAGCACAAAGTACAAATGTGTCAGTTTGAGAGCAATTCAGCAGGAGGACGCATAGCGGAAAAGATACAGGGTGCTGTCAAGGAAAGAGGCGGTAGGACTAAGATTACTACCAAATATACGACCACAAACAAGGAAACTAAGATCATCGTAAACAGCCCTTGGGTCAAAGAGCACGTCTTATTCAAGGATAAATCGGTTGTAGGCAATAACAGAGAGTACAAGCGTATGCTGTCGTTCCTTACGTCCTATACCCTCAAGGGTAAGAACGCTCACGATGACGTTCCTGACGGTATGGCTATGCTTGCTCTATACGCTCAAAGCCTTACGAGTAACAATATCGAAGTGTTCAAACGACCGTTCTAAACACAAAGTTTAATACAACTAAACCTAAAAGCCACAATATATAGGGGTGTACCGCTTGCAAAGCCTTATATGTTGTGGTATTTTTAGGCTATATAAGTATATTTACCCTTAAGGGCAGTCGCACGTTACCGTGAAAAACAATAGTTAGAGGGGTCAACTATGAGTAGTAACAGTAACGAGACTACCAATAAACAGGTGGGAATAGTCTATCCCGTTGTTAAGAAGTTAATGTTCGGTAGACGTAAGATTTATTCTTCCGTTGATGAAATCACCCCTGAAAACGTATTGGGCGTACTTGAACAGGCAAAGACTACTCACAGTATTAACCGTGATGAGATTGATTATCTGTACAACTACTACAAGGGAAAACAGCCTGTACTTTCCCGTATTAAGAATATCCGTGAAGATATCGTAAACAGGATCGTAGTCAACAGGGCATTTGAAATAGTCTCTTTCAAGGTTGGCTATCAGTGCGCAGAACCGATGCAGTACACGGCTGTAAGAGCCGAAGAGGGGCTTTCCGAAAAGATAGAGCGACTTAATACCTTTATGGACTATGAAAACAAGGCTAAGAAAGACAAAGACCTTGTAGAATGGCAGATGATATGCGGTACAGCTTTCCGAATGGTAGCACCTGACACGGATCTGTCCGAAGAAGAGGACGAAGCACCTCTTGAGATTATTACTTGTGACCCTATGAATACGTTTGTCATTTACAGCAACAAGGCAGGTGAAGTTCCCCTTGCTTCCGTAAACTATTGGAGTAAGGAAATAATCACAGGTACTAACAAGGATATTCAATATAACAATGTATTCAGAGTATCCACACCGACTCAGATAATCACTATCGAAGAGGGTAAGATCATAGACGTAGCACCTAACGGACTTAAGGCTATTCCGATAGTAGAATATCCTGCTAATAATGCCCGTCTGGGTGCTTTTGAAATCGTACTTGACCTGTTAGACGAACTGTCTAACCTTGAGTCTAACCGTATGGACGGTGTAGAGCAGACGATACAGGCATTCCTTAAGTTCATTAACTGCGATATTGATTTTGAGCAGTTTGAACAGTTTAAGGCTGACGGTGCTATCAAGGTAAAGTCTAATGACGGACAGGCAGCTGACGTTGATTATGTAACAACCGAACTGAGTCAGTCTCAGGTACAGACGCAGGTCGACAATATCTACGACACAATTCTTACCATTTGCGGTATGCCTAACAGGAATGGCGGTAGTTCTACGAGTGATACGGGTACTGCCGTTTATCTTCGTGACGGATACGGAGCTGCGGAGGCAAGGGCAAGAGACTATGAGACGATGTTTGAGGCATCCGAAAGGGAAATCCTTAAGGTTGTCTTGAAGATACTGAGGGATAACAACGTGCTTGACCTCAAGGTAAGTCAGGTCAAGATAACACATCCCCGTAGGAACTACGATAACATTCAGAGTAAGTCACAGGTACTTGTAACGATGCTTGATAACCCTAAGGTAGCACCTAAGTTGGCATTCGAGCATTGTGGTATGTTTACCGACCCTGAGACGGCTTATGAACAGAGTATGAAGTATTACGAGGAAGAACATGCGAAGTACGAGGTACAGGAAGTGCCCGAGAGCGAGGACAAAGCAGTAGAGGAAGAGTAAATGTATCAGCAAGCGGACAAAGAGTTAGCCAAAATTAGAAAGGAACTCAAGGACGAATCGCTGAGGCTGCAGGGCATGAGTTTTGATGAACTGCACAACCGAACGGTAACAGGGGTAACAAAGTCCTTGATGAACCGTTTGAAGAAGAGGAACGAAAAGTCCTTTTGGAAAGTGGCGCAAAAAGCGTATAGGGACGCAATAGCGGTATTAGTCGAAGAGGGTTACGACCCAGACGATGATGACGGATTAGTCGAGGCGTGGCTGTTAGGGCTGTTAGACAATTACAACTATGTAACAGGGTATCTGTATAACCCCGAAGCGGAGCGCAAGCGTCTCAGGTTATCTGAGGCAATGAGTACGGCTATGACGTACAAGAACAGGAAACTGTATAGAGAGCAGACTACAAGGTTTATCAGCCTGTGGTGGACACAGACAAAACAATACATGATAGACGTTGTAGACAGCGCAGAGACAAAGGCGTGGCTTGACAATGGCGTTCAATACGCAAAGTGGGTAACGGCAAAGGACGAAAAGGTATGTAAAGAGTGTGGTCCCCGTGACGAAAAGGTGTATCCGCTTAAATCATTCCCACCTAAGCCACATTATAATTGTAGGTGTCGAAAGATACCGATGCCAAAAGGGTGGAAACCCGATAAGGATACTAACAGCGAAAGCTGATAAGTATAAGACAGGGAAGTCTATAATCGCATAATCTAAACAGACAGGGAAGTCTATAATCGCAAGGAGGTAGCAATGGACTACAAGAAGATGCTCGGTGAAGCGTACAGGGATGACATGACGGCTGAGGAGATCGTCAAGGCACTTGAGGCTGTTGATGATCCGCAGGACAATTCAGCGGAGATTGCGAAGTTGAAGAAGTCCGTGTCCGATGCCAACAGCGAGGCGGCAAAGTACAAAAAGGAACTTAAGGACAAAATGTCCGAAGAGGAAAAGAAACAGGCGGCTGACGCTGAAAGGGAGGCGCATTATGCTGAACTTGAGCGAAAGATCAATGTTTCCGAACACAAGGCAAAGTTCCTTGAAGTAGGCTTCGATGCTGACACCGCACAGGAAACCGCAGAGGCTCTTTGTGACGGAAAGTTGGACGTGCTGTTCAGTAACCTTGATACGTTTAAGGCGACACTTGAAAAGAAGTTCAAGGCTGACTTAGTAAACAAAACACCCGTCAAGCCTGACGGGGGAAACCCGACAACAACGGTGACTAAGGAACAGTTCGCTAAAATGGGTTATACCGAGAGAGTAAAACTGCAATCCGAACACCCTGAGTTGTACAACGAATTAACAAAGTAAAGGAGATTTACAATCATGGCACTTGATCCTAATGCAACAATGCTGTCCAACCTGATTAACCCTTGGGTACTGGCAGACATGGTAGATGCAAAGTTGGTAGACTATATGAAGTTTGCCCCTCTTGCAGACATCGACACAACACTCGTAGGCAGACCTGGAGACACCGTAAAAATACCTGTCTACTCTTACATCGGAGACGCAATCACAACCGCTGAGGGCGTTGACATTACAATCAATCAGTTGGCACAGACAATGGCAACCGTTACGATTGCTAAGATTGCTAACGGTGTTCAGATTACTGACGAGGCTGTCCTGAGTGGTTACGGAAACCCTATGGACGAGGCTGCAAAGCAGTTAGCCCTGTCTATCGCAAGCGGACTTGATAATGAGGTTCTTGGTATCCTTGCAGCTATCACGTCCCCTATGGTACACCCCGCAGGTACACCTGGTACTCTTGCTTTCGACGACATTGCCGACGCTCTTGAGCTGTTCGGTGAGGACATTGACGGACCTAAGGTTCTTCTTGTTTCCCCTAAGCAGTACACACTTCTGAGAAAGTCCCCGTCATGGCTTCCTGCGTCTGACATTTCCGCTGACGTTGCCCTTAAGGGTGTTGTCGGTGAGGTACAGGGCTGTCAGGTAGTTATTTCCAACAAGCTGACAGAGGTTTCCTCTAAGGAGAATGCCTTTATCGTTAAGCCTGGTGCTCTTCGTATCTACACTAAGAGAGATACACTTATCGAGGCTGACCGTGATATCGTCAACAAGAGCACAGTTATAACTGCGGACAAGCACTTCGCCCCGACACTCTACGATAGCAGCAAGGCAATCAGAATTGAGGTTATGAGGGCAATGGATAATCCTATGCCCTAACTAAGTAAGGAGATTGCTTATGGGTATGCTTTTGCGTAGACACAATCTTCCTAAGCCTAAGCCTATTATGGCAGAGCCTAAGCAGGAAGAGACAAAGCCTGTCGAGACACAGGTAAAGAAAGCAACAAAGAAGAAGTAAGAGAGGTCGGACAACATGAACGATACTGAAAAGATTACATTTGTAAGAACGATAGGGGCGTTCCCCTCTTCCTATACGGATGACATGTTGTCCGCTTATCTTACTATTGCTAAGACAGAGATAATGAACAGGGCTTACCCTTATGGCTACACAGACGAAACAGAGTTCCCGACTAAGTATGAAATGAAGCAATGCAAACTCGCTGCCTACATGCTTAACAAAATGGGAGCGGAGGGGCAGTTGTCCCACAGTGAGAACGGTATTAGCCGTACTTATGGCGGTTCTGATATCCCCGCAGATATGCTTATGGATATCGTACCGTTCTGTTCAGCCATAAGACCTATTGAGGTACAGGAGGATACAGGAAGTGCGAACCCTTAAGCGTAATCAGCAACCTGTATACTTCGCACTGTTCACAGGCAAGACACAGACAGTAGATCAGTACGGAGACCCCACAGGTGAACCCGTTGTCGCATATTCGACCCCAGAGTTGTTAATGTGCAACGTGTCACCTTCAAGGGGCACAGCCGATGCCGAACTGTTTGGTATCAACCTTGATTACAGTAAGACACTTTGCGTAGAGGACGTTAATTGTCCGATACAGGAAGATAGTATACTGTGGATAGAGAGAACGCCTGAGAACAACACGCCTCATAACTACATTGTCAAAGCCGTAGCAAAATCACTTAACAACATTGTGTATGCCGTACAAGAGGTCAAAGTATCATGATTACTAAGGTTATCGAGATCAATATAGACGACAATGTGAGTATTCTTCGCGCAGCCGCATATATAGATAGCCTTAAGAACAAGATCGAGCACATGGACGAATATGTTAAGCGTTTAGCGGACATAGGCGTAAGTGTCGCTCAGGAAGCGTTCACAGGTGCAATGACTAACAGGGACTTCACTCAAGGAGTTGAGGTCGAGGCGGTACCTACCGAGAATGGCTATACCATAATCGCAAGTGGTTATGAGGTGGCATTCATGGAATTTGGTACAGGTGTGTTTTACAATGGTAGTGGGTCCTACCCAGGGGAAAGACCTGCAGGAATTGTCGGTATCGGAGAATACGGCAAAGGCTTAGGTAAAAACCCTGAGTGGTGGACAGGCGACCACATGACACACGGACACTACCGAAGTGCAGGTATGTACAGCGCACAAAAGGCAATGGTGGAACAGGCTATCAACATAATCAAGGAGATATTCAATGATTGATATATCTAATGTGGTTCTAAGAAAGATCAAGGATGCTGTGACAGCGGTTTATCAGACGGCTGACATTCTTTCCTATGATCCTGACAGCATTACTTCTTATCCGTGTGTATCAGTTGTCGAGAGAGATAACTATACATACGAAAGAAGCCTTGACGGTGTAGGTGCTGAGTATCACGCTAACGTTGTCTTTGAAATCAATGTGTACACTAATGCGACAGACGGCAAGAGGACACAGGCTAAAGAGATCATCAAGTTGATTGATGATGTAATGCTGAGTAACAAGTTTACGAGGGAAATGCTTAATCCTCTTCCTAACATCGACAGGAGCGTATACAGGATGTATGCGAGGTACAAAGCCATAGTCGGTGCTGACGAGACTGACGGTGACGGTAACACGATAAACAGAATATACAGGAGGTAAAAGCAATGAAGTGCCCTTATTGTGGCAAGGATACTAAGGAAAACAGGTGTCCTAAGTGCAAGGCAGAGATTCCTGTCAAAGCACCAAAGAACACCCCAAAAGATGAAAAGCCAAAGGAGGAATAAACAATGGCACATGAACTTTCTACAATCGGTTGTGGCTTGAAGTGGGCAGTCGAGACGACAGCAGGTACACGTCCTACAACGGGCTATAAAAAACTGACAGGCGTTAAGTCTGAACCCGCAACAGCGGACGCTCCCAACAACCTTCAGGTAACTGACCTGTCCGACAGGTTCCACAGATACGTTCCTGGTGTACAGGACGTAGGCGGCGGCTCAAGAGAGTATCTTTTCAACGATACAGCTGATAACCGTACTGCATGGGCGGCTATGGTAACCGCTTATCAGGCAGCCGAGGCGTCTGGCAAGGCTCTTTGGATTGAAGAGACATTCCCTGGCAACCTTGACAGTTTCTACTTCGCAGGTATCCCTTCTGATTGGGTATCTAATGAGCGTTCCGTAGACAGCGTACTTGAGGCAACAGGCTATATCACAGCCAATCAGGTTGCAGGTTTCGCAGCTGCGTCCACATAATCAATAATGATGATACAACCCTATAAGATAAAGTGAGGTAATAACTATGTCAGAGAACACAGCAAATGTAAGTAGCATTAAGGAACAGCCCGAAGTAACGCCTATCGTTATTTCATTCGGTGACACAGGCACAGAGTACACCCTTGAGTTCAATCGAGCCGTTATCAAAATGGCAGAGCGCAACGGTTTCAAGATGGATATCTTCAGCGAGAACAGCAATCTTTACTCGTACCCGATGACGAATATCGAGGAACTTTTCTTCTATGCGTTCCAGATGCACCACAGGGGTATGAGTAGGGAACTTACTAACAAGATACTCTATGACGACCTTGGTGGACTTTCCAACGAGTTTATCAGCAAGTTGGTATTGCTTTACACCCTGACGTACACATCACTTATCAACGAGGGTACGCCAAAAAACGCCAATGTGACGGTGAAACTGTAAGTCCTACGGATTTGCCGTCACAACGGCTATCATCAATACTTGATGAACAATTCCCTTACTACCTCAGCATAGGAATGTCCTATGCTGAGTATTGGGAGGGAGACCCCTTATTAGCAAGGGCTTATCACAAGGCTGAGATATTGAGAACACAACAGCGAAGTGATAATATGTGGCTACAAGGGCAATACTTTTTTGAGGCTATGAGCACAGCACTTTCTAACTTTAGTGCGGGGTTGGCTGGGAAGCATAAACATAACGACTACCGTAAGGCTCCGTACAGGGTAATTCCGAAAACGGAAAAAGAGATCGAAGCCGAGAGGAAAGCTGAGGTAGAGGCACGAATTGAACAGTTAAAGTCGTGGCAAAAGGCATTCGAGGCTAAGAACGCTAAAAAGGAGAGTGCTAACAATGGCTGATAACTTAGAAGTCAGAGGCTTAGAGTTAAAGATACAGACAACCTCAAGTAACGCTACGCAGAGCCTTGAAAAACTTAGTAGCGCTATTAAGGGACTTCAATATACAAAAGGGAGAGCGGCTAACCTTGAGAAAATGTCTCAAGAGTTGGTCCGCTTTTCTAATACTCTTAAAGGTGTTGATACTTCCTCAATAGAAAGATTAAGCGCATTTGCCCCCGCATTAAACTCGCTGTCAGGCATTAAGAAGCCCAGCATACCTAAGGACTTAGGCGAAAGACTTGGAGCCGTTGCTGAGGTGCTGGGCAAGACCGATACAGAAAAACTCACAGAGCAAACAAAGCAGTTCGTAACAGCATTACAGCCGTTATCAGAATTGAAAATGCGTTTTCCTAACATGTCTGCGTTTGCGGATAATCTCAATAAGATAGATATGCAAAAGTTGGCGGTTCAGTCGAGACTTGCCGCTACTGCTATGCAACCCCTTGTTGCTACAATGGCAAGATTGGCGGACAGTTTCAAGTCAATACCGTCAAATCTTATGATCGGCGCACTTGTTGGGGTATCTAAGAACTCAGCAACCGCTACGCCACAGGTGAACCGTTTTAATGGTGCTCTTAAGGCGCTCGAAAAGACTTGGCGTAGTTTAGGTGCATTAGCAAGGGGAGCGAATTATGTCTTGCCGTTTAGAGGGTTAGGTTCCACAATAGGCGGCGCCAAAAAGAAAATGGATAACCTCTTTAGTTCGCTTAAGAGGATTGCGCTCTACCGTGCTATCCGTACATTCATTAAGAACATAACCGAGGGGTTCAAGATCGGTACTCAAAACCTGTATTACTATTCACAGGCGGTAGGTACTAAGTTCGCCCCCGCTATGGAATTGTTGGCAACTGACTTACTGTATCTCAGGAACAGTATCGGTGCGGCGGCAAGCCCGCTTATAGAAAAGTTGGCACCTGCCGTTGATTATGCAACCGACAGGATTGTTGACATGATTAACGTCGTTAATCAGCTTATGGCAAAACTGACAGGTAAGAGTCAGTGGACTAAGGCTCTTAAGTACCCTGCAGAGTATGCCGAGGCGACAAAGAACAGTGCTAAGGCGGCTAAGGACTACCTGTTAGAGTTTGACGAACTTCACGTCCTTGATGATAACAGTGGTGGTCGTGGTGCAGATGCACTTGACTA
>Ga0255340_1005773_pt1 | contig 11104 bp, 7 predicted proteins | sample wastewater_treat_7_FD_192417 | JGI IMG/M metagenome (GOLD analysis project Ga0255340, IMG submission 192417) | Wastewater microbial communities from Lulu Island WWTP, Vancouver, Canada - plant10 | ecosystem: Engineered > WWTP > Wastewater > Unclassified | place: Canada: Vancouver, British... | reverse complement strand
CATGACAGCCGGCCCGCGGGGGCCGGTGCTTCTGCAGGACGTCTGGTACCTGGAGAAGCTCGCCCATTTCGACCGTGAAGTGATTCCCGAGCGCCGCATGCACGCCAAGGGCTCCGGCGCGTTCGGCACATTCACCGTCACGCACGACATCACGAAGTACACGAAGGCGAAAATCTTCTCGGAAGTCGGCAAGAAGACCGACCTGTTCGTCCGCTTCTCGACCGTTGCGGGCGAGCGCGGGGCGGCGGACGCCGAGCGCGACATCCGCGGCTTCGCCATCAAGTTCTACACCGAGGAAGGCAACTGGGACCTGGTCGGCAACAACACGCCGGTGTTCTTTCTGCGCGACCCGAAGAAGTTCCCCGACCTGAACCATGCCGTCAAGCGCGATCCACGCACCAACCTGCGCAGCGCCCTCAACAACTGGGACTTCTGGAGTTCGCTTCCCGAAGCGCTTCATCAGGTGACGGTGGTTATGAGCGACCGCGGCATCCCGGCCAGCTACCGGCACATGCACGGCTTCGGCAGCCACACGTTCAGCATGATCAACGACAAGAACGAGCGGGTGTGGGTGAAATTCCACCTCCGCACGCAGCAGGGCATCAAGAACCTGACCGACGCCGAGGCCGAGGCCGTTGTCGGCAAGTGCCGCGAGAGCCATCAGCGCGACCTGCTGGAGGCGATTGACCGGGGCGACTTCCCGAAGTGGACCATGTTCATCCAGGTGATGCCGGAGGCGGACGCGGCGAAGTATCGCTTCCATCCGTTCGACCTCACCAAGGTGTGGCTGAAGAAGGACTATCCGCTTATCGAGGTGGGGGTGATGGAACTGAACCGCAACCCCGACAACTACTTCGCGGATGTGGAGCAGGCGGCGTTCAACCCGGCGAACATCGTTCCGGGCATCGGCTTCTCGCCGGACAAGATGCTGCAGGGGCGGCTGTTCTCGTACGGCGACGCGCAGCGCTACCGGCTGGGGGTGAACCACCATCTGATTCCGGTGAACAAGGCGCGCTGCGAGACGAACTACTATCATCGCGACGGGCAGATGCGGGTGGACGGCAACTTCGGCGCGACGCTCGGCTACGAGCCGAACAGCTACGGCGAGTGGCAGGACAGCAAGGAGCTGGAAGAGCCGCCGCTGGCGCTCGAGGGCGCGGCCCTGCAGTGGGACTTCCGCGCGGATGATGACGACTATTACACGCAGCCTGGGCTGCTGTTCCGCCTGATGAAGCCGGAGCAGCAGCAGGTGCTCTTCGAGAACACCGCCCGGAACATGGGCGACGCTCCGCGCGAGATCAAGATCCGCCACATCGGCAACTGCCTCAAGGCCGACCCGGCCTACGGCAAGGGCGTGGCGGATGCGCTCGGCATTCCTCTCAGCGAGGTCAAGGGCTGATCTCGGGCTGCTGAGCCAGACTCTGTCGGCGGCGGGCGTCTTCCGGACGCCCGCCGCTTTTCGTTGCGTCGAACGGTCTGGCTCAATCCGCGGCCACGGGCAACCCGGATCGGGCCTTGTGCCCGGCCTCGCCGCTGCTTCTGGACGCCCACACAACGCCCACTCAACGCCCAGAAGGGGCTCTGCTACGGGCTTGTGCGAACGCTGTCAGAAACCTCCTCGAGCCAGTCCACGATCTTCGCGCGCATGAACGTCGGGATCTCCTTGCGGTCCACAAGCCCCTGCTCGAGGTCCGCAAGCTCGTGCAGAAAAGCGAGCACCCCGCCGGTGTATTCGCGCGCCTGCTGAAGCTCGGCCTCGCAGGGCTGACCGGCGGACTTGAGCGCCTCGATCTCCTCGCGCATCGCGTGCACACGCGTCAGACGTTCGGCCATCCGGTGCAGCTTTTCGACCTTGCCGGCCCTGTGAGCGAAGACAGGGTCCGCCGAAGCGGCCGCGACGGCCGGCTCTATCAGCTCGCGCCGCTGCCGCGCGAGTGTCTCCCTGTCGGCTGGCTTCGAGCCATCGCGCACGGCATAGGCCAACTCCACATTCCGCCCCCATTCGTCCCAGTACTCCGCCAGCAACTCGCCCGCGCCGGGGCCGAAGTACCGCCGGGCGATCTGTTTCGTAAGTTCGTACGGGTCGAGCGTCACGTCGTAGAGGCAGCGGCCGCCGAGCATTGCGTTCAGGCTGTGGTTCCACCAGTAGTCCTTCGGCCACATCAGCATGTACCAGCCGTCCACGCCGTTTTCCAGCACCCATTTCCGGTCGCTGACTATGGCGCGGGAGTACGGCGCGGCCACCCACGGCTCGGCGAAGTTGTCCGTGTAGTACTGCGTCAGCGTCAGGCGGCCGTCCACGGCGTCGCGCCAGAGTTCGAGGTTGTCCTTCCACGCATAGGACGCATCTGAATAACCCTCGCCGTGCCAGCGTCCCCAGTGCGCCCAGACGACGCGCACGTCCTTGTGGATGCGTGCATTCTGCGGCGGTTCGTGCACGGGGTTGTAGCCGCCGCTCGTCTCGACCGGCAGGCCGGGGCGGCTCACGGCCAGTCTCTCCGCAAGCTCGGCCATCAGCCCCATCACCAGATCGGCCGGTTCCGAAGCAGCGCAGCGCGGGCACTGGCAGCATGGGCCGCCGTCGAACCCCAGCGTGCAGAACACCGAAAGTTCCGGCACGGCGAGCGCGAAGGCCTCGGCGTTGTCCACGAATGCGCGCCTGGCGTCCGGGTTCGACCAGCAGAACTGCGCCCCCCCGAAGACCTGCTTCACGCGCGCGCCGTCGCGCATGCCGAACCACTCCGGATGCTCCTCGAACAACTCGTTCGGGAGGAAATGGTCGAAGGAATGCGCGGGGCCGTGAAGCATCATCCCACGCCGCGTCAGTTCGCGCAGGACGCCGGAGTCCTTCAGAATCTGATACTGCGCAAGGAGCGGAGTCCGGTTCTCCGCCTGCCACCCCATCGTGTTGTAGCGCAGTTTCATCCCCCAGTCCATCTGCCTGATGGCGATGTCCGTGTCCATCTCGAAAAACCACGAGCTTGCGTTGCAGACGCGCCATCGCACGGGAGAAGCGACGGCCCAGGCGCCCTCCGGCACGTCCAGCCGATCGCTCTTCGGGATGTGCGGCGGGTCGAGCGGATCCTGATCCGGCGCGAGCCACAAGCACCCCAGACGCTCGAGCAGGTCATACACGCCGTAGATGCAGCCGCGCTCGTTGTCGCCCGCGATTCGGACGCCATCGGGCCCCGCGGAGATAGCGTAGCCGTCGAACCCGTCGGCGCGGGGCAGGCCCGCCGCGCCAAAGGCGCTTCTGCGGCCCACGGTCACGGCCGCGTCTTTCTGGACGCGCGGCACCGGACGACCGCTCATTGCGCTCAGAGTGTCCGTGAGTTCGCCGATAGCGAACTCGAGCGGCGGCGACGCCGCCCCGGCGAGGCTCACGCCGCGCGAAGGGTCAATCAGCATTGTCTGTGTGCTCCGTTTCCCATGTGCGTGCGCCATTGTAGCAGAGAGCGCATCGAATGATCGGGCTGCCCATTCTGGGCTGCCCGATCAGGGGCCCGATCAGGCGCGCATCGTTGCAGGACAGCGGGCCCTGCATTCGCAGGAACGGGGGGCCGGGAAGCATAAGCCTTGTGCGTGAGGTGTCAATGATGAGAAACAGACTTGTTGCCGGGTGGTTGGGGTGCATGGCGCTGACGGGCATCATGGCGCCGGGTGTTTGGGCGGATCCCGCGTTCGACCCGGTCCAGGACGACCCCGCGCTGCCGCGCGTGCTCCTGATCGGCGATTCGATATCCATAGGCTACACCGTGCCGGTGCGGCAGATGCTGAAGGGCAAGGCCAACGTGCACCGCATCCCCGAGAACGGAGCGTTCTCGCAGAACGGAGTCGAGAAAATCGAATCCTGGCTCGGCAAGGGCAAGTGGGATGTCATCCACTTCAACTTCGGAATCTGGGACACGCACCTAATGGACGCGCAGGGCAACATCATCCTTGACGCCGGCGGGCAGGCGGACAAGACGGGGCATATCCGCACGCCGCTTGCGCAGTACCGGGCCAACCTCGAAAAGCTGATCGCCGCCATGGACAGGACCGGCGCGAAGCTGATCTGGGCCACGACGACACCGGAGATGAGCCGTACGCCCGCGCGGCGGAAGGACATCCCGAAGTACAACGCCGCGGCGGCTGCGGTTATGGCGGCGCATGGAGTGCTGGCGGACGACCTGTATTCGCTTGTCATGCCTCGCGTGAAAGAGCTGCAGACCGAAGACCGCTGCCACTTCACGCCCGAGGGGTATGAGTACCTTGGCGGGCAGGTGGCGCAGAGCATCATGGCCGCCCTGCACCCCGACCCGCGCCAAGCCGAGTGGGACGCGCGGCAGACGGGCGAGCAGACGCTTTCGGACCGGCGCGTGGTGCGCTTCGAGCAGGACTGCCTTCCCGAATGGGGCTACATGGGCGGCGGTTCGCAGTACTTCTATGTCGTGGAGCCCAGGCGCAAAGGCCGTGGGCCGCTCCTTGTCTGCCTGCACAGCGCGGGCGGCACGGGCGAGTCGGAACTGGCGGCGAACGTGGGTTACACCGCCGCGGCCGGAGACGAGTTCACCGGGCTCGTGCTGAACTCCGACACGATACCAACCTGGTGGTGGGGCGCGCACGAGATCAAGGCAAAGCCGCAGAGCTACCGGACCATGCTCACGCCCACCGAAAACCGCGTGCTGGCGACGGTCGAATGGGCGCTCCGCAAGTACGGCCTGGACAGGAACCGCGTGTATCTGCGCGGCATCTCGATGGGCGGAAGCGGGACGCTCGGCATCGGAATGGCGCACGGGGACGTGTTTGCGGCGATTATGGCGGGCGTGCCCGCTTACACGGAGCACGCTCAGTACCGTCTGAAGCACCCCGTTTCAGCCTCTCTGCCCGACAGCCCGCCCGCGCTGGTGTTCTTCTCGCACAAGGACCACTGGTCGAAAGGGATGGAAGGCTGGCTCGAGTGTGTGCGAACCAACAGGCTGGCGCAGGTGGCGGCGTGGGGGCCGTGGGGCCACCTCAGCCGCTACGATATGACCAACCCGGCGGCGTATGAGTTTCCCTGGATGACGCTGCGCAAAGATCAGGCTTACCCCGCCTTCACCGATGCCTCGTCGGACGAGAAGTATCCGGGGCTGCAGTCCGAGTCACCCGATCAGAACGGGCAGATGAACGCGTACTTCCGATGGAAGGTGCTGGAGGACCGCCCGGACGGGTTCGCCATCGAGCTGAGGCTGGTTAGGAAGGGTGAACTCAAGGGCGCCGTTGAGTTGCCGAAGGAGGTTGTCAGCGACGTGAGCCTGCGCCGGATTCAGCGCTTTGCGGTCGCCCCGGGAAGGGCGTACACCTGCAGTGTAGAGACCAGCGGACGCCTGCCGCGGACGCAGGTTGTGACAGCGGATCATAACCGACTGATCACGATCCCCGATGTCAAAGTCACGTCGCGGCCGGTAACCCTGCGGCTGACGCGGCAGTAGCGCGGGCGGGAGGGAGTCGGGAAATGCCCCACGTTCTTGCGATTGACCAGGGCACCACGGGCAGCCGCGCCATCATTTTCGACGGTGACGGCGCCGTGGTGTCGTCCGCCTACGAGCCATTCCGGCAGATCTACCCGCGCCCCGGGTGGGTGGAGCACGACCCGGAAGAGATCTGGGCGGGGGTCGTGAGCTGCATCAGCCGCGCTCTTGCGGGTGCTTCCGGAGCGGCCATAGCCGCCATCGGCATCACGAACCAGCGCGAGACGGCGTTCGTGTGGGAGCGTTCCACAGGCCGCCCCATCTGCAACGCCATCGTCTGGCAGTGCCGGCGGACTTCGGCGCGGTGCGACGAGATTGCCGCCGACCCCGCGCTGACGCGGCTCATCGGCGAGCGAACCGGGCTTCCCGTGGACGCCTACTTCTCGGCGACGAAGCTCGAATGGATGCTGGGCAGCACCCCCGGGGCGCTCCAGAAGGCGCGGGCGGGTGAACTGCTCTTCGGGACCGCCGACACCTGGCTGCTCTGGAAGCTGACCGGCGGCGCATCGCACGCGACCGACTTCACGAATGCGTCGCGCACCATGCTGTTCGACATCGGCAGACGAGCGTGGGACTCCGAACTGCTCGATCTCTTCGGTGTGCCGGCGGCGATGCTGCCGGAAGTCCGGGCATCGTCGGGGCATTTTGGGACAACCGTGGAGTGCGGCGATCTGCCCGCGGGCATCCCTGTCTGCGGTGTCGCGGGCGACCAGCAGGCGGCGCTCTTCGGGCAGAGGTGCTGGGACGTGGGCGGCGTCAAGTGTACGCACGGCACGGGCAGCTTTCTGCTTCAGAACACGGGCGGCAGCAGGCCGGTCTCACGGCATGGTCTCATCGTCACGCTGGCCTGCGGCCCCGTGGGCGAGGCGGTGTATGCGCTGGAGGGGTCGGTCTTTGCGACGGGAGCGGCGATTCAGTGGCTGCGAGACGGACTCGGCATCCTGCCGTCCGCGCCCGCAAGCGCGGAGATGGCCCGGTCGGTGGCGGACAACGGCGGCGTCTATTTCGTACCCGCTCTGGCGGGGCTCGGCGCGCCGTGGTGGGACCAGGACGCGCGGGGGGCGCTCTACGGCATCACGCGCGGGACGACGCCCTCGCATTTCGTCCGGGCGGCGCTCGAAGCAGTCGCCTATCAGACGCGCGACGTGCTCGACGCAATGGAAGCGGACAGCGGCCTGCGGCCGGAGACGCTCAAGGTGGACGGCGGCGCCTCGGCCAACGATTTCCTCTGCCAGTTTCTTGCCGACATCTGCCGCACGAAGATTGTCCGGCCTCCGATGTGGGAGACCACCGCGCTCGGGGCGATGTACCTCGCTGCGCTCGGCGCCGGCGTGTGGGAGCGCGTGCCGGACGAGTGCTCTTCCGGAGAGGTCTTCGAGGCGCGCATGCCGCCGGAGCAAGCCGACGAGCTGTACCGGGGCTGGACAGCAGCCGTCGCTCGAACGCTGACGGGCCGCCAGGCACCGACTGGCGACCCGCAATAGCCCACGTGGTGTAACGACATATCAGCTTTGGGACAGCGACCTTGAGAGGACGCACCGCAATGGGCCTCAAGCCGTCAATGCCGAAGCGCAGGCCGACGAGCGGGGGTTAAGCCCGGCCAGCCGCCTAGCTGAAAACCCAGAAGTATCACGGTTCCGGAGGATGGCGGACGAAGTGCTGCGCAATCTTCGCCTTGATTTGCTCGGTCGTCAACGAATACGGACGGTTTCCTTGCCGCGTCGCCCAAGGTCGCCCCGGGTGCAGCGTATCCCACGGTGAGCGCGTGTTGGAGCGGGTTGCCGGGTCATCACCGTGCTTACCGAATCCGTAGCAGATGTCCGTCTGGTCATTCCACACGGGGCAGAAGCGATGAATCAGATATTCCTCGGCTGTGTTCTGCCAAGCACTCTTCACAACCAAGTAGCGGCAGTCGAAATCCTCGACCACGAGGTTCTGGGCTCGACTAATGCTGCGTTTGTGGTCCCCCAGACGTCTCGATAGCCGGTCGCCCTGCTCAACAGGCTCCGCGGCTGTGGGTGTTCTTGGATTGGCCTTGCCGACATAGAGCGGCGTGTCAGTTCTGCTGGCTGGCAGGTAGGCATCAAACGTGCCGTGGTAGTACAGTGCGTACACTCCAGAGCCGTAGAATGGCACCACATTCGCCAGCGGCACTCGCGGTTGCTGCAAGAGAGTCTCGGCAATGAGCCGTCCGACGACAAGAGGATCTGAAGGGTCGAGGACGTGGGGCGGCTGCAGTATAGGATCGAGATTGGTTTCGAAGGCGCGGAGGGCGCTGATTGCAGCGCTTATCTCTGTAGCCACCTTGGCGCGTCGAACGGCACCGGCCCTTTGCGGGAGAGCAGTGAGAGTGTCCAAGAGATGTGTGAGGACTCCAAGCAATTCGTCTCGTGACAGTTGGCTGTGGTTGTCGTTCATTGGATACTCACAACTGCCGGCTGCGTTGCTTGGGTACCCGTGGCATTGCGGAGTTCGTGTCGAATTCGCGATGCGACAACTTCGGCCAAATCGACGGGCACAGCGTTGCCAAGCTGTCGCATTCCCTCAGTCCAAGATGCTTGGAAGACGTAGTCATCCGGGAATGCCTGAAGACGCGCGGCCTCACGCACTGTGAAGTAGCGGACCGAGCCATCAACCAAGCGGAGCGTGTTCTCGCCCCCCGGCACCCCGTGGTCCCCAGCCTTGAGTGTCTTGGCGGGCTCATCCAACGGGCTGCCGGTATGACCGACGTAACACCGTGCCCCCGGGACGAGAACGTGACTTTCGTAACGATGAGACCCGCTGGTGTTTGGGTCCGGCAGGTCACCGATCGCATCACGCACAGTACGCCACGGCTGCATGTTCTCGAGCAGGGTCAGTTCGAGTTCCATCCGTAGCCCCGCCGGCGGCGTGGGCCGGTCAGCACTTCGGACACGGTGGCGGTCCCAGTATTCACCGGTTATCCACTGCTCTTGCAGTAGCGCTCGCCGCGAGTGTGTCGGGGGCGGGAAACACCATCGCGCCCCGACATCCGTCCGGAAACCAACGATCAAGACGCGGTCTCGCTTTTGCGGCACGCCATAATTGGCTGCGTTGAGGCACTGGAAGACCACGCGGTACTCCAACTCCCGTTCCACGCCTGCTAGATGATGCTTCTCGAGCCGCGCTCGATGGTCTTCCCATCTTTCATCGGGGTGACGAACAATGCACGGGTACTGAAGCTGCAGCAATATGTACTCGAAGTAATGGGCGAAGCTTTTGCGAAGCAAACCGCGCACGTTCTCAAACATAAAGGCACGCGGGCGCACCTGTCGCACAACACGGACAGTCTCGGGAAACATGTTCCGCTCGTCACGATGGCCTTGGTGCTTGCCGCCCAGGGAAAATGGCTGGCACGGCGGGCCCCCGGCAACAAAGTCAACTTGCCCAGCGAACTGGCTGAAATCCAACAGGCGAACGTCCTGCTGTATGATCGGCCAGTCAGCCAGAAAGGCGACACCCGCATCGCGGTTGGCAAGAAGCGTGTTGCACGCGTCGCGGTCCCATTCCACAACGGCTGTGTGCCCGAAACCCGCGCGTGAGACCCCCAAGGCCAAACCGCCGGCCCCAGCGAAAAGCTCGATCGACTTCATGCCGTGGCCTCCAGAAAGTTCGTGATCCTGTCCCGCAACTGTGTCTCGCTGTTCGTTTCGCATTCCCATATCACCAACCACCGCCATCCCAAGGCCTCAAGTCTATGCTGGCATTCTCTATCTCTCCGCTGGTTCCCTTCGAGTTTGGATTGCCAGAAGTCCAAGTTCCCCTTTGGTAGCCTGCATAACGGACATCCTTCGTGGCGATGCCAGAAACAACCATGAACGAATATCACTTTTCGCCGCCCGGAAAAGACTAGATCGGGCTGTCCCGGCAGGTCGCGGCGGTGGAGCCGGTAGCGGTAGCCAAGCGCGTGAGTGAGTCGCCGGACCACCATCTCAGGGCCGGTATCCGTGCTCCGCACCTTGCTCATTCTTTCACTACGCTGGCTCTCTGTGAGTGTGTCGTGTGGCGAGTGCGGTGGATGCATCATCGGGTTTGCTCCTCAGCCGCTGCGGCAGTGTGAACCACCGCCGTGCGTTCCTCTCCATGATACCGCAACTAGCACCACTGGAACACACCTTGGCAGCACTATACCGCGCCTCACTGTCAGAATGTGTCAGTCCTGCCAGCCAAGCTCGCGCGGAGTGCGCAGGCTCACACCGAACCAGCTCTCGGCCCCTTGACGGAACGGCTCGATGAACTCGAAGTTCTCGAACGCGATGCCGCCGGGGATGTCCACCTGCGATTTCCAGTACTGCCGGCGCCCGTTGACGCGCACCCGCAGCGCGTCGGCGGCCTTTCCCGGATACTTGCGCCAGTACTGCGTCGGCACTTCGCCGTTGAACACCCAGCCGCCCCGGGGCATCGGGGCATCCTTCAGCGACTTCTCGCTCGGCGTGATGAACGCCGTCACCGTGCCGTCCCGCGCCCTGTGAAGCCGTGTCAGCGGGTAGTCCTCGGGCTCGGCGAACCCGTCGCCCTGGAAGGACGGCCACACCTTGCGGCTGTCCACAATCTCGTCTTTCAGATACAACAGGCGCGCGCGGGCGTAGTTGCCCATGGTCGCCGTGAGCACGCAGGCGTCCATCGGGGCGCTGTCCGGGGCGGCATAGACGCGAAAGCCGACCTCATCCGGCCTGTCCGCGCGAAACAGCACCTGCACCTGCGGATGCGCGCCATTCTCGAAGGGCTCGACGTTGACGACAATGGAGAGCGTCTCCGCCGTTGAGGCCCCGGATTTGACCCTGCCGGGTGTCCCGTTCGCGAAAGTCTCCTTGCCGGAGCGCCCGGACATGAGGCAGTCGGAGAACCACATCCGCTTGCCGGGCTTGCCGTCGGAGCCTTTCTCCAGCTCGGAATACCCGCGCCGCCCGTTGACGATGGGCTCGATGGCGATGAAGTTCACGCGGGGGCGGCCGCTGCCCGGGAACACCTTCGGGGCCATAATGCTGATAAGCCCACGCGGACCGGGGGTGGGCCAGAGGGAGACCTTGAGCCCGTCTTTCAGGCCGATCATGCGCGCGCTGCTCTGCCGCGGCGCGTCTCCGGCGGCAAGCATGGCGGCAATGGCGGCCGCGGCGACCGGCAGCAATGCGCACGAAATGCCGGACAGCGTCACGGTCACTTCTCCTTAAGCGAAGGAATCCGCAACTCGATGACCGTCGCGTGCGGGTCGAGCGTGCGCGGCTTCTCGATGGTGACGCCTTCGGCCTTGCGCGTGATTCCGAGCTTCCGGCCGCCGTCCAGCGTGCGCGCCGCCGACGCCGCGGCAAGCTCGGGCGGAAGAGGCAGGCCGCCTTCGGGCCACTCGAACACCTGCAGAAACACGCGGTTGCCCTTCTGCGTGCAGCGCCCCTCGAAGGGCAGCTTCGCCAGCGGCCCCTGCGACGTGCCGTGGATGCTCGCGCCGTTCACCCTGAGCCACGCGCCCACATCCGCCAGGCGCTCCACGGAAGCCTGCGGGAACTCGCCCTCGGCCGTGGGCCCGACGTTCAACAGGAAGTTGCCGCCCTTGCTCGCGATATCGCAGAGCTTGCGGATCAGGTCGGTGGACGATT
>Ga0255340_1005772_pt1 | contig 11104 bp, 12 predicted proteins | sample wastewater_treat_7_FD_192417 | JGI IMG/M metagenome (GOLD analysis project Ga0255340, IMG submission 192417) | Wastewater microbial communities from Lulu Island WWTP, Vancouver, Canada - plant10 | ecosystem: Engineered > WWTP > Wastewater > Unclassified | place: Canada: Vancouver, British... | reverse complement strand
TTCATCATTTTTTAATATGTTTAAAAATTCCTCTGTGTTTATCATATAATCACCACTTTTCTAACTTGATGTTGCATCATTGCACCAGCCTGTAACGGCAGCGTCCAATTCGTTTCGCTATATTTTCCAACTATCCCTAATTTGCTATATTCTAAATTCATTACATCTGAATAACTGTGATGTGGCATTATAGCTGTCTCAAAATTTATGTAGCCATATACTTGACTTGCATCATTCGCTATCCTTTGTACATAGGCATCAAGGCTTTCTTGGTCAGCAATATTATCCACCTCTCTAAAATCTACAATAGTTCTGCCCCTTGATACAGTGCTTGTTATGCTGTCGGGATTGTCATTTGCGTATACGCTCGATAATGGCTCTAATTCTGGATTACTTAACACCGCAACCCATTTATTCGGCACATTAAACAAATCTAATTCCTCTGTCATGCCATTCGCTAAAATTGACATATTATCATCTTTGTAAGTATATTCAGATACCCTATCCGTTGGACTACGATATGGACTACTTACAAAATAACCATATTCGTCAACTATAATCTGTGTATAATTTATCTCACTAAATAGCTTATTTATAGCACTTAGTTTTGTTGTCCCTATCTCAAATTCCCTTGCTGTTGATAGCGCTTTGTCTGTAGCTTGTATATTTATTTTAGCTATTCCTGCACTCGTTAGGAGGCTCTTAATTGCCGTTATATAGTTAGTTCCTATAGATATGGCATATCTGTCCGTAAACTTATCATCAATCAGAATTTGGCTTAAATCGTAAGCCTCAACCTCTCTTGTTACGATAACATTGTCAGTTTTTTTGGGACTGCTTAATATAAATATCCCAAGCGGCCATTCAAGCCAATCCAATCCCAATTTTAGCATAAAGAAAGGCTGAATACGGTCATTCAACCAATCAATTGAGTTATCATCTTTAATGGTAAATCTCGCTGTCCTTTTTATATCCGCAAAAGCTGACATGCTCACTTCACCATCTATTACAGTTGTTAGAGTTTTCTTGTAATTATCATTTTTATCCAAGAGGTCATAACGGAATTTTATCTGTCTTGAGCCTGTTTTCATTTGTAAAACATCGATAACAGTTTGTCTTGTATGCCCTTTTTGAGCTAACTCTTGCATTTATATCACCTCGTCATAATCAACTTGTTGCAAGGTGAATGATACTGTCCACCAAGTACGAGGACTTTCATCCGCTATGCTTAGATTATTTAAAGTACCAAATAATCTTTTACCTCGCCTATCTCTATAAATTACGGTCCGTTTTGCGTCATAGATTTCAATCAATTTATCCAATTCTGCTTTATCCCTGATTGCAAAACTATTAGGGATGTTATTATTTTCATTCTCACTAAAATCCGTCACTGCAAATCTGCGTCCTGCAAAATAGTTAGATACTGAATTATGCTGTCTATTGTCTGACTTCTCTGGGTTCCATTTTAGCTCAATCCATTTGTTATAATCTGTAGTTAATGCAAGCTGTGTATGCTTTACTACTACACTTGCAACTGTAACTTCACTGTCACTGTAAGTGCCATTTTCTCCCCATGCCCTAACTCTGTAACTGTATTCTTTTTCACTTTCCACTGTATAATCGGTAAATGCACCTATAATACCAGTGGCTATTCTTTGCCCATCTCTAAATATGTCATTATGCGTTACAACTGTTAGCCCCTCGGGATTAACTATGTTTAGAGTTATACTTGCCCTTGCTGTATCTATAGTTGCTGTTACAAGTGGTATCTCTGGCGGGGTAAAACTGATACTAATTGATTGCACTGCATAACTTGACCATATCCCGCCGCTATCCTCTATTCGTACCTTTACTGTGTAGGTTGAGCCATTAACTAAATCTGCCCCTACAGTAACCGCTTTGTTGCTGCTTGTTATTTGTCCACTATCCCATACTACCGCATTAATGCTATTTAAAATCTGGACTTGATATTTTACTTGACCTATGCTCGACCATTGAATTGTCGGTCTTGCAACATTCCATGTATCGGCACTCGTTATAGATGGGGCATTACTTGGTGCAGCTGCTGTAAATGTTACTTGGTTACTGTATGGACTTGCTAACCCTTCCTGGTCGTAAGTTCTAACTCTCCATGTAATTGTACCAACAGGAAATGTATTAGCTGCAAAGTCGCTATATTGATTTGTAGATATTTTTGTTACTGTCGTCCAAGTTTGCCCACCATCAGAGCTCCACTGCAGGTCAAATTTAGACTGTGCATCTGTATCGTTGTGTGTCCAGCTTAGTCTCTTGATTTCTGTCCTATCAATTATTTGACCATTAGCAGGTGCAAGGTTTGTCGGTACTGTTGGTGCTTGGTTATGTGCTATTGTAAATACACCATCACTAACATCCGATGTACCTGTATTGTTCCCGTCAGTAGGTGTAACTCTTATCTTACAAATACTGCTTTCTAACTCATTTGCAAAATCATAACTGTAGCTCGTAACCCCTGCGTTAGTCGTCAACAGTGTTTTCCACGTGTTCTCATTGTCTGTGGATAATTCTATTTTTGTTTTTAATCCACCAGTGGAAGGTGTCCAACTAATGTCAAACCCTTCATTTATAGTTTCCGCACCGTTTGGGCTTAATAAAATAATACTCTCATCTAATGCAATCTTTTCATACCAATAATCCCCACTCGCTCCGTTGTCAGGATAAACTCCGTCCTCGGCACTTACAACTTCGATAAAATCACTTTTGACCATATGTTGGTATATAGTGTAGCCGGTTTTTAGGTCATATTTTGTATCAACGGTTAATTCAATATCATTGCCATTTATAGACTTAACTGTTGCGCGCCTTGCTGATTTTGCAGACACTCTGGCATATACTCTATCTCCTACTTTTAATCCTGTAGTGAAGGTAACTTGGTATTCTGCATTTGCTGCAAAATAATGGCCCACTCCCGCCATAGACTCTGGGCTCTTACCTTCCGCAAGATACATTGTGCCTATTACATTTATAACTTTCCCTATATCCCCTTGTAATAAATTGCCATTTATAGTGGTGTTCCATGTTGAGCTACTTGACCTTAATACATTACTTTTTGTGTCAGAATGTGCATTAGGGCTATTCGGAGATGTATTCCAAAACATATCGTAAGTATATTTATTATAAAAATATTTAGCCATCCATCACACCCCCTGCCTTGCTGTCTGCTTAATGCCTGTAAATACTCTTACTACGTCGGTAAAATCTTTGATATTTTTTGCGTCTATTGTGACGTGGAAAGTATCTCCGCCGCCTTTTAATTCGCTATTTTGATTATAAGGATTATATTGTGCCGGGATTATAGCCTCACCTTTGTGTATTAAAGCCACTTGATCTTCGGTAACGAATGGAGTTCCTACGGCATACCCTTTCATTTTTTTAAACATTTCAGTAGCAACACTTGTGTCAACAACTAAATCTCTACTTATTCTATTTATCGCATCCTTGTTAGCTTTATAGATGTCATCGTTTTTTTTCTTTGCTTTATTGTTTCTTTCTCTTCTCGTATCATCGTCTTGTGCATCAAAGTTTGCTATTCTCCTTGCAAGTCTGTCCAATTCACTGATGGAACCTGTAACCGTATCACTAATAGAGCTTGCTATCGCTGACATTGCATTTAGTGGTTTATTTGCATTATTCTCAATTCCTTGTGCAAGTCCTTCATCAATATATTTTCCATATTCAGCCATTAATGTTGATGGCGATTCAATACCAAAGAAATTTTTAATTGTATCCCCGATTCCTTTTACAAAACCTGTAACTTTTTCACGAATCCAATCAGTTAAAGAATTAATCCCGTTCCAAAGCCCTGTAACAATATCTATACCCATTTGCATCCAGTTAGTTTTTGTCACTATATCTGCTAAGCTTGTATATAATTGAGGTATGAATTGTAATATTTTTGGTATACCATCCACTAATCCTTTTACTATGGCATTAATAATCTCAGGCAACCTATTAATTAGCTTTGGTAGTGCATCAATCAATCCGCTTGCTAATGCTATTATAATTGCAATAGCAGCTGGTATCAGTATAGGCAATGCATCTATTAGCCCATCAGTTAAAGACAGCATTAGTGTTATGGCACTGTCTATTAATAACGGGATATTGTTTATCAATGTATTTGTAATTGTCTTTACTGCATTTACAGCTACCGGTATTAATGACGGTAGTAATTTTATCAAAGTATCTAAAACTTGACTAAACAGACCTGTTGCCGCGTCTAATAATTCAGGTAACAAGTCTCCAATTGCCGGTATTACAGCCGAAAATATTTGAGGAAATGCACTTATTATATTTTCTATTACAGGCATTATATTTTCTAAAACCGTGTCAAATGATGTTATTAGATTTTCTGTTAGTTTTCCAACATCCGCATCAGCATTCCCAAATCCTGTGATTAAATTTTCAAAAGATGCCTTAAAAGCATTCAAAGAGCCTTCAATAGTTTCTTCCGCTTCTAACGCTGTGGCTCCGGCTATTCCCATATTTTCTTGAATTATATGGAGTGCACTTACAACATCGGCATAGCTTGATACATCGTATTCAATGCCTGATATAGCTGTTGCATCTGCTAACAATCTTTCCATTTCAGTTTTAGTTCCGCCATAGCCCAACTTCAGGTTGTCCAACATCGCATAATTCTGTTTTGCAAATCCTTGATATGCATTTTGTATTGATGCCATATCAGTTCCCATCTTATTGGCGTTATCCGACATATCAGTTATAGCCATATCTGCGTACTCTACTGCCTTTTCAGTATCTCCGCCCAAAGATTGAATTAAACTTGCTGAAAAAGAAGTAACAGTTTCCATGTAATCATTTGCAGATAGCCCCGCTGTTTTATGTGCATTTGCTGCATAATCTTGCAGTAATTGTGATGAGTCTTTAAAAAGTGTATCAACACCACCAACCAACTGCTCATAACTTCCAAAAGACGATATTACTTCTTTTCCTAATTTAATGGCGGCGGCTCCTGCTGCTACTGCCACCGCTCCCATAGCAACTGCGGATGTTTTTAATGCACCGCCTAATTTTTCAAGCTTGCCACCTGCACCATCGGCATTTTTCCCCATGTTGTCAATTTCTTTTGACAGTTCTTTGGTTGGGTCATTCGCATCCTCAATGGCTTTATTGTTATTTTTGACCTCACGCTCCATTTTGTTAAGGTCAGCTGTAGCACGGTTTAAGTCTTGCTGCCATTTTTGCGTTTGTGTAGCATTTTCCCCATATTTTTCGGCTGATACTTTTAACCCTTTTTCCAGTGCTTCGATTTTATTTTTTTGTTCGTCTATTTGCTTATTTAGAACCTGATTCTTTTTGGTGTAAAATTCTATGCTCTTATCATTCTTATCAAACTCCGATTTGACCTTAGTCATTTCAGTTCCCAAAGTTCGTAGATTAGTATTTATTTCAGTTACAGCCTTCTTAAATTGCGCTTCGCCTTGTAATTCAATTTTTGCACCAATATTACTTGCCATGTTTTCACCTGCCTTTATATAACATCATCCAAGGTTGGTTCATATTCTAAATCTCTGTATGTCATATTATTATTTTGTAATCTGTTTTCTAAATCAAAAGTATCTTTATAAATTTGATAGAGTTTATTAAATTTAGTGACTGTCATGTGACTGACCTGTTTTTCCGTAAATCCCATTTTAATTCCTATAAATAAAAACCATGCAAAATTGATTGTTCCGTCTCCGACCTCCTCATCTTCTGCATGGTCTACTCGTTTTTTATTTCTTCTTCATCCTCGTCTGTCTTGGTGCTTTCTATTGTAACTGCCATTAACTGTTCATTGACTTTATTCATTCCAACTGCCGAAATTAATCTTCCAACTTGTTTTTCTGTTACAAAAGGTCGTTTTTCACCCTTTTCTTCATTTTCCATATCAATGCCTTCGTTGATAAATTGCGTAAAAGTCCATTTAAGGTCTTTTATTTTAGGTTCTTGCCCTTTTGGCGGTTGAAGCGCATTACCCCATGCTTCTATTGTGCCAAATTTTTCTTGTATTTCTTCCATAACATTTAAGGTATATGCTAAAGGGTATTCTTTTTCACCTATTGTTATATGTTTTACTATATCTAACATAATTTCCTCCTATTAGAAAAAAAGAGCTGAATTAATCAGCTCTTAGGATATTTTAACTACTACAATTTCAGTAGTTTGTGATGTTTTGCCTGCTTCTTGAGCAACAATCTTTAATTTCTTGCTTCCAATTGCCATATTGATAGCAGATGAAGCAACTCCGCTTGTTAAGTTCTGGTTAAATACATCATCAACATATAGTTTAAGTGTATGGTTTGCTGCAGTTGCTGTAACTGTCACGCTGGCTGCAGTAACTCCACTAAATGTATATAAGGTTTTTCCAGCTGCAAATGAAGGCGTTAATGCTCCTCCGGTACCAGTCAATGCTAAGTCAGTTAATCCACTTGAAGCAGTCACCGGTAAACCAACTTTTCCATGTAACCATGCTATTGCATCAGCTTCAGTATCGAATACTTTTTCTGATTTCCAATCACCATTTATGTCCTTCATTATCATACTTTCAATTGTCGGTGTTTTGAATGCAACCTTTTCACCTTTAGTTTCTGTCTCATCGTTTGGCTCGCCGAATTGCATTTTATGGAACCAAATTGCTCTCCATTTATCAGCTCCATCTCTCCTTATGCGTCCATAAAAACCATGTCCAAGATAAGGTGCAATATCATCCTGATTTGCTTTTAATTCTCCGTTTTCAAGTGCATGTCCAAGTAATATGGATTGCTTTTCTAAAGTTAGTTCGTTGATTCCTAATGACTCAGTCCCATATATGAAACTTTGGTCAATTTCGTCTATGTCATCATCTGCATGTAATCTTTCATTATTTCTGTAGATTTGAATATTTGCGCTCATTGCTTTTGCAATAACAAATCCATCAGAATATACTGGTGTTCCTGTGCTATCATTATAAATGGCTGCGACAGGATATTTCAATCCTACTTTCTTCATGTTTATCTTCTCCTATTCTATAATTAATTTAATTTCTTCATCAAATTTTTTCTGCATTGCTTCTTCTACTCTTTTTTTACTTCTATTCACCGCAGGTCTTACAAAAGGTTTCTTCTTTTGCTTACTACTTCCGCTTTCCATAACTCTTGCTTTTAATTGGTTGGCTACTCCGTTGCTATCGTAACCGTCAAATCCTATTTTAGTATTTACATTTCCTTGGTTGTCGACTCCGGGTGGAGCAATTCCCAAGCTATCTAATAAATCACCTTTTGAATATTTAGAACCTGCTAAATTATTTTCTAACCCTTTTCTAATCTCGTCCGCTACAGGTTGCGCCCCTGCCATAACAACATCCTTTGCAATTTTCGTTGACATGTTTCCAAGCTTTGACAACTGTAATTCCAGTTGGTCTGTGCCTTTAATGGTCATCTTAGCCATTAAATCAACTCCCCTATTAATTCAAAAATCCACTCATAATGAATGTATCCGGTATCTTGCTCGTGTTGAATAGAGCTTAGTCTCCAAGACACATCAATAGAATTTAATTTTTGCTGAATTAAAACAACATTATCGTCATATTCGGTTTTGGTAAAATAATCAATAGTTCCTTCAATAACCTGTTCATCTTTTTTATTATCGGCATTTAAGGAGCTTGCTTCATTATCCTCCGCCCAAACAATATATTTGTCCGGCTTGCCCTTAGCCTCGTAATGAAAAACATCCGGAATAACTTCAAGCAAGGCATCTCTTAAATCACTTAACTTCATAGGCCACCTCCAGACGTTCTAATGACAAATCCATGCAAGGCGGTTCTATATCTTTAGGATATTGTACTTGAACTATGTCGTATTGCTCTCCATTTAAGATTGCAATATCATGGACTGTTACAGAGTTAATTCTTTGGGTCCTTATAAGTTGTTCGATTTGTGCATGTTCTTGTTTAGCTGTCCAGTATCTACCCATACCAACAATGCGTTCTTCATACCTCAAATTAGAAATCTTAATAGTCAGTCCGTCTTTCGGCATGTTGCCTGCTTCGGCTATATTGCCAACACTGTAAACGTCTACTGTGCCGTCATTAAACGTCTGTGTCAGGGTTTTCGGCTTCATAGGCATCCACCTCCGATTCTATCTGTAAAGATAGCAGTTCGTGTAAGTAATTTTGCTGGAACATTTCAAGAGCATTACTTCTTACATACCGGCAATAATCAAACAACAGTTCTTTAGGTTTGTCCTCTGTCTCAAAATCTAATTCTTTACCTGCAACTCTATTTAAATACTTTTTTCCACGTTCAATCATTCCGTTAAGTTTCAAATCTGTCTCATTATCGTCCCACGTTATGTCCAAATAATTTTTTACTTCATCAAGTAAAGCCATTAACATCACCGCCTAAATTACGAAATATTCTGATTTAATCGCTGGTTTTACCTCATCCACTCCACCGCTAAAATCAATAGGCGCTTCGGTTACTGCCATCACGCCTGCTGAATCTTCCGCTACGGTAAATGGTGCTCCCGTTATCGCTTCGATTGCTGTTTCAACTTCCGCTGCTGTACCGTCAATAGCGGGTTCTGCGCCGCCTTCGATATCCACCGCTGCAATCGGCGTGTTGTGCACGCCTGAACCATCAGTTGAGGCCGCAATAAACAACGCGTTGAAATATACGTTGTCGTTTAGCGCGTTTACGATGTTCGCTACCGTGTTTTTGCTGTCGTCGGGGTCGCCGCTTGCATCGGTACCCAAGCCGATTACGAATTTGTCTAGTTCCTCGGAATATCCGGTTGACAACGGTACATCTTCACCTGAATTTTGCGTAATTTCAACCGAATAACCTTCAAGTTCGCCAACTTCTTTCGCAAGAATGACTATACCGTTTGTACCTACGGTTCCGATTGTTGCGGTTGCTTTGGCTCCTGCGCCTGTTCCAAGCGTAATTGTAAGCACGCCTTCGTCAAAAGACGCTTCAGTATCCGCATTTGCTCCCTCACCTTTAATAGTTACTACCTTGTAATCATTTGCATATACTCCGGCAGGGTCCGCAGTTATCGTAACTTTACCACCGCCCGCTGTAGTATTGTCTATCACCGCTTTTGCGGATACAGCAGAAACAAGCGCGTCAAAGGTAAAGGTATCAACAGTATGAGATGTTATTTTTCGCACATATTCAATGCCTTCAACTATAATTTTTATAAGCTTATCCTTAAATAAATCAGTACTCATATTTTTTTTATCATCAACTAAAGTGGTAGTAGTTCCGCCGGAAGCTCTACCGGATAGAATAGAATTCTCTATCACTTTTACATTCCACAAATTCATTTCTTCGCACCTCTTTTCTTTACTGTGCTTTTTGCTGCTGTCGGTTTGGTTTCTTCGGCAACCTCCTCAACTAATTTAAAAGTTGAATTTAATTTTTTATATCGCTCTTTTGAGACAATGAAGGTGTCACCCGGTTTACGAGTAACACCTTCTTTTTTATCAACAAAAGGCCTTAATACTATGGCCTTCATTATACTATCGGCGTATAGGTCAGCACTATTACATATGCCTCTTGTTCAATAGAATCTACAGTAGAAGTTATAGTAATCACATTCGCGCCAGCTGCCAAGGTTAATGCATATGCGTTATTAGCTTTAGTGACTACATTTGCCCCATTTTTAACCACTACAACCGCATTCGGGTCTTTAGTTGTTAAAGTCATAGATGCTACGTTATTATCACCAGCCACTGAAGCGTCAGCTACTGCTCCGCTATATGCGTGTATATTTTCATTGAATACACCGATATTTACAGCAGCAGTCAATTCGTCTGTAATTGCAAGTGTAGCTAATCTTGCATCGATATAGTCTGCAACTCTCACAATAGGTGCTGTTGGCCTAAGGTTAGTGATATCAACAACCTTGAAAGAACCACTATCTAAAGGCTTACCGTCTCCATAAAGCTTGGTCAGATAATATCTATCGTCCTCTAAGAATTTGTAATGGTCAGAGTATTCAATTTTTCCACCTTGCCCAGTCCCTAAGCCAAAGAAATATCTCTTGCCAAGACCGATTATAGCTTTGTTAGCCGGTACATATACGGATTGAATTAGCTTAGTCGGATGTGGGAATCGAGAAACATAGCTTCCATCAGGTTGTATTTTCATAATAGCAGGCATAATTTTTGTGTAATAGTCAACTGGATTACAGATAAACAATACTTCATTTACAGTTCTATATAATCCGGTGGGACCAACTGCCAAGGCTGCTAAAATGCCACCATAAGTATCAGGGCTAATTTCATTCATCGGTACTGCTACAAGGTTAGGATAACCAGTAACAGCGTTAAAGTTGCCGTTAGGGTCTTTTGTCATACCTACAGGCTCATCAACTCCAGTACCGAGGATGATTGCCTTTTCAAGTCCGTTAGAAATTGCTTCAAGAAGGATAGTTCTAACGTATCTATCAATCCATGTAGGACCTATCTCAAGCATAGCCTTGCATATTGGAATAAACGCTGACAATTTGTTTTGTGCTAAATTAATAACATCCGTTCCAGCGGTCAATTCTTTTACGATTGTATCGCACAACTTACCCCAAGTAGCTAAATGCCTTCCATCTTGGGTAGAAATAAGGATTTCTGTCAAAATTCCAGTGTTTTGGAAGTTAATTTCAGTTAAAAGCGGATGAGCCTCTTGAATATCCTCAAATATTGAATCAATAACAGTTGTTGGAAGCGTTTCATCAATCAAAGTCAATGCTTGTTGAGGATTGCTTGATTTCATTGCATCAATCACTTTTTCGTAGTATTTTGTTTCCTGTGAGGTCAAAACTCTTGCGCCTCTTCCTGCTAATATGTTGTTGTCTGAAGCCTGAACATAGCCTTGAGCTTCAGCTAAAACTGCCTCTTGCAGCATATCTGTGTATTCAGTGAATGCTGCTTGGAACGCTTCATCGTTCCCGTCTTTTATTGCCTGGTTAAGTTTGTTCATAATTTCGGCTTTTTGTAAAGCCAATAAATCTTTGTTTTTCATATCTTGTTGCTCCTCTCTTATTTTAAAATTGATAAAAATATTTTTTGTGCTTTGTTTTCTTTTGGTTC
>Ga0255340_1005760_pt1 | contig 11120 bp, 6 predicted proteins | sample wastewater_treat_7_FD_192417 | JGI IMG/M metagenome (GOLD analysis project Ga0255340, IMG submission 192417) | Wastewater microbial communities from Lulu Island WWTP, Vancouver, Canada - plant10 | ecosystem: Engineered > WWTP > Wastewater > Unclassified | place: Canada: Vancouver, British... | reverse complement strand
CTCAAATCGAATCCAACAACGCCTCTATTGTCTCCTTTCTTAAGGCGGGCGGTATAGAGGATTCCGAAATATCCTCAGGCACTCCGAGTATTTCCGACAAATTCACTTCCGACTATGTATCCAGCAACCGTGTGTACCGCTATCTTGCAAATTCCACCATTACGGTATGCACAGGCAAAATCGACATTGTGCTCTCGCTTATGAAGAAGCAAAAAAACTTGGTGAAAAAGGGAATAGTGCTGGCGGAAGATTGGGAAAGCCGGCCGGTTTTCAGCTTTGAGGGGCTTAATGAAATCAAGCCCCAAATGATAGAAGAAGCCACCAAGAACGCACGCGAAAGCGCCCAAAAATTTGCGGACGATTCCGGCAGCCGTCTCGGCAAAATCCGCAATGCCACCCAGGGCTACTTCACTATCGAAGATCGTGATTCCAACACTCCCCACATCAAAAAAGTGCGCGTTGTAACCAATGTTACCTATTCTTTGAAGAGATAAAATATACATTGGCAGATTTACATAGTATTAAACTGTGTAAGCAATATGAAAAAACTCCTTCTCCTTTTAATAACATCCATTCTCTTTTTCGCATCGTGTTCGAACCGCAATGCCGGGCTCACTCTTGACGATGTTGCTTCATATATTCAGGAAAGGCCCGACAGCGCCCTTGCCGTTCTTAATAAGCTCCCTAAGGATAAATTGAATACGGCTGCGCTGAAAGCCCGATATTCCCTTTTGAACGCAATGGCCTTGGATAAAAACTATATCGACACTACAGATGCAGCCGTTATTATGCCGGCATTGGAGTATTACAAAAAAAGGGGCACCGCAGATGATAAAATGCTATCCTTGTATTATTATGGTCGCATTTTATATAATGGAGAAGATTATAATAAAGCTATCATAGCATTCTCGCAGGCATTGGAATACGGGAATGAGTCAGAAGACGATAAATATAAAGGTCGTATAAATCTGGCGATTGCAGATACTTACGCAACATCCTATAATACTGTAGAGGAACTGCATTACATAAGCGAAGCGGAAAAGTATTTCCGCAAGTCGGGAGATGTCAAGTTGATAGATGCCGGTGTTTGCAGAAAAGCAATGGCTTTAGCCAAGAGCAAAAAGTTTACTGAAGCGGAAGAGTTGTTTTTATCTGTGCTCAATTCTCCGGATTCTGTGATCAGGAAGATTGCGTTAGTCAATTTAGCTTGTGTTCAGGTAGATAAAACACCAATGAACGCAAAATCCGCCGTAGAATATTTTAATAAGGTTTTGAAAGAAGGAGGCAGTCTGAAAGTATCACATTACGCCACCTATGCCTATGCGCTGCATGTTGCCGGTTTTCCGCAGGCTGCCGAACAGATATTGGCCTCTTTGGACAAACTTGGCCCCGAATCTAAGGCCAAAACTTTTGCATGGCGTTCTGCGATAGCGAGCGCCTCCGGAGATTACAAGCAGGCTCTTGAATATGGCAGACTGACATGGGAGTATCAAGACTCCCTTGTGGTGCTAACGCTTACTCAATCTTTAGAAAAGGCTCGGCGCGATTATGCTGTGCAGCAGGCTGTTGCTGTCGAGGCGAAGGCACATAACAATTATCTGAAGCTTTCCAGCATTATATTCGGTCTTTTGTTAGTGGTTTTAATAACGGTATTTGTTTATCGTTCGAGGCTTGTAAAGGAAAGGAATGAGCGGTATAGATTTGCCGAGATTGCCTATTTGGCCAAACGCCGGTTAGAAGAGACCGAGGATGACAAGCAAACCACTCTTAAACAATTGTCTGAGCTCCGCTCCAAACACGCACAATTGTATAAAACCTTGTTCAAACATTTGGGAGAACTTTGTGACGCATACAATTATTCGAAAGAATCGACAGATTCCTTTAAGATTGTATATAATAAGGTGAAAAACATAGTGTCCGGCATAATCGAAGATGATTCCGGACAAAGGAAATTCGAAGACTTGTTGGATGGAATCAGCGACGATATAATGAAGAATTTCCGCAAGGATTTTCCGGCTTTTTCAGAAAAAGATTATCGTTTCGTAAGCTATCTTTTCGCCGGCTTCGATGCTACCAATATTTGTCTTATGTTCGACCTGCCCTCTATAGAGGCGGTTCATTCAAAAAAGTATCGCATAAAGAAAACCATTCAAAAATCAACGAGCGAATTAAAGGAAAAATATCTCGAAATGATTGGTTAAGCGGTTGTCTTTCAAGGGCTTAATAAAAATTCTGACAGCGCAAATAATCACCCTTTTTATAACTCTCTGACAATCAATAAATTACGAGCTTGAAAAATGACGTGTCAGATTTTAAATTCTGACGTTCTGCAAAAACGGCCTCCTATGCATATGGGAAGCCGTTTTTGAATTTACTCGTGTCAGGATTTTTATAGTCAAAAATTTGCTTTTTAGTTTTTTAACTCAGAACTTTATACAAATTTTTATCTAATACCAATATATTGCAATAGTAAAGTGCAAGTTCTGAGACGTTTCATAATTTCTGTCTTTCTTGGGATATCTCTCTCAATAATGACATACGGGCAGATTGTCTTATATGATGGCAATCAGTCAGGTGTTGTCGAGAATGTCCGTATCATTTATACCATATTGGATAAAAACACATCAGAACCTATTGAATATGCAACTGCATACCTGCAATTAGGACAAGACAGTTTAATTACAAGTTTAGCAATATCCTCAAAACAGGGTATGGTGGAATTCAAAGACATTCCAAAGGGAAGTTATAAGTTGACAGTTGAAATGCTTGGTTATGTATCATATAGTGAGACTGTTTTTGCCACAAGTACTTCACATACACCTAAGATAATTATGCTTGAAGAAAACAGTGAATATATTGATGCGGCCACAATCACAAGCTTTGTCAAACCTATGGAGTTCTCGAAAGATACACTGATTTATAATGCTATGGCATTTAAAGTCGGGACTAATGCTGTTCTTGAAGATTTGCTAAAAAAAATGCCTGGTATGGAGGTGCGGGATGGAAAAGTGTATGTCAATGGCAATGCCGTATCTGAAATTACACTTAATGGAAAAACCTTCTTCTTTGAAGATCAGTCAATTGCTTTGCGGAATTTGCCCGCTCGCATTGTGAACAGAATTAAGATTATTGATAAGTCATCTGAGAATCTGCTGTCAAGTATAAGGAAAAATAGCGAAAAAACGATGGATGTCGAGGTTAAAGAGGAGTATTCAAAGGGTTTGTTCGGTAATGTGGACATTAATGGGGGGGACAGGCCAAAGCAATACTCCTGAAAGCAATTCTTCATCAAAACTTCTCGCAGACATCCAATCTCTTTTGTGCAATTATAGCAAAAAGATTCAGTGTACTATCCTTGCTCGGGGGGATAACGATACATATGATAATGGTTGGAGCGCACAGGCGGGATTTAATATCAATACAGACAAGTTGCGGAATCTCAATACAACCCTTTCTTTTATTGCGGAATCGGGTAAAGAGAAATCAATGAATGTTGCAACCCAAAGATTTTCTTCAAACGAATCAATTATCCGAAATACTATATCTTCTTCAGATAGGAATGTTCAGAATTATAATGTCTCATTAGGTGGAGAGTTGATAAATTCCAAAAAAGTACAGTTTGAAATAATTCCGAACTTTACCTTTGAAAATTTTTCTTTTGAAAGAACAGATTATTCCACATCTTCCATCTTGGAATCACAGGTGAGCATTTTATCTCAAATAGGCAATGGGCATCAATATAAAGGAGGGCTCAATGTGAAAGCCGGAGTGTTGGATATAGGAAAGAAAGGACGCAATCTTAAATTTACATTAAAACACAACAACCAATTTGCGTTGGAATTAAGGAGAGATGATATGCTGGAGGGACCAAAATCCGACATTAACAATGCATCTTCAATAAACCTTAATATCAATGAAAGTAATGTCAAAGGAGTATCGACACTCAACCTATCTTATACAGAGCCAATAATTGAACGCTTGAATCTTGATATAATCGGATCTGTCAGATACAATTCATCGGGATCAGATAAAAAGGCGTATAATTCAGGTGATGGCTCTATAAATAAATCATTTACTTCGTCTTCACAAAACTATTACACAAGTTTTATAGAGCACCTTTATTTGACATATCAATTTGATAAACTCAAAATGTTGTTTGGCGGCAACGCAGAACAGACAAAAAATGTGAATATTATAGACAAGGATGATTATTCTTTGAGGGAAGAATGGCGGAAAACCATATCGCCATATCTTTATTTCTATACAAATGATTATCGTAAGCGGCTATGGCTGTCATCTTATTCAATACCTGTCAACGGCATAGACATTCAGCCTTCTTTATCCCGGATTTCCTCTTCCGATTTAAGCATAGGCAACATGTATTTACGCACCTCAAGATCATATGAAATCGGAGTTGATTATCTTTGGGCCTCCGATTTTAAATTCCAAGCGACATTATTAACTAAAATCAATAATTACCCTATAACATACGCAAATTGGTGTAATGAATCGGGCAAGCGATTTTATTTTCCTGTCAATTCAAAAAAGAATGGTATTACCCTTGATTCGTTCTTGTCATTTTCCAACACGTTTGGAAAACACAATGAGTGGTACTTAAGTTGGTTTGTAAAAGGAAAAGTAAGCAATAATATTGGTTATCAGGCAAATGATGGTACAGAAATAGTAAAACTTGATTCATTTGATTACACCGCTTTCATCAAGGAAATTTGGGGCAATGACAAGGGCTCGCTTTTTTATTCCGGACAAAGCGGATTTAAGGAAAGCCAAATAACAGTATATGATATAAATGGTAAGTTGGGAATAGGCTATCGTACTAATGCTATTTCCATATCTTTAGCTTTGGTCCCAAATTATTATAAATCCCTATATTCTTTATATAGTAAGGCTAATCAAGATGTCTTTAACTTTAGCATTTCTCCTTCACTAGATATTATTTTACCAAAAGACTTATTTGTGGCAACTTCTTTGGACTGTATCTCATACAAAGGATATGGCGAATCATATGACCGAACTATCTGGGATTGGTCAATCGAAATATCAAAAGACATTAAGATGTTAAACTTTTCTTTGTGCGCATCTGATATTTTCAATAGTTCTGTCACAATGATCCATAGGGCCACATTGGAATCCGTTTCCAATACTATAGCCGGAAGATTGGGTCGAAAAATCATTTTGGGCGTATCATGGAACTTTGGCAAAGTGAATTCTTCTGCAGAAAAGATAGCAAACAAATTTATTCGGAGCATCAGCAAATGAAAGTAAAACATGTTATATATCCGGTTTTATTGTTTTTTCTCACCAGTCCTGTGGTGTTGGCTCAACCATTACTAGAACGAATTCAATTATTGAAAGATATGTGGAGGTACGATGAGATGGTTAAATTATTGAAGATAGAGTTGTCTTCAGATTCCACAAATGTTGCTCTAAAAGTTGAACTTGCCGATTGTTTGGTGCAGTTGGACCAAAATGATTCTGCATTGAAAATATATAGGGAATTGGAAAATGTGGAACCGTATAATATTTCTTATAAATTAAAGCAAATGGCGACACTATACCGAACAAATAATTACAAAGAATGCATTGCTCAAGGCCAGCAGATAATACAGATAGATACCATTCCTCGAGTACTCTCCCTTATGGGAGACGCCTTTGTGAAGATAAAAAAATGGAATTCAGCAATTTATTGCTATGAGAAAGTATTAAGATATCAACCCTGCAATTGGAGAGTCTTGGACAAAGTATCTGATATTTATCTAAGAGTAAAAAATCATGACGCCGTCCTTTTATTGACTCAAAAATATCTTCAAATGGAACCCAACAATAGTAATGTGCGACAAATTCAAGGTTTGGTATACTATCTTCAAGGGAAATATTATGAGTCTCTTTCTGATTTTTTGCTCTTATTGAATTCCGGCGTTGACACAGATGTTGTTCACTATTATATAGGTTTAAATTCCTATTGCCAAAAAGATTATGGAGGAGCTTTGAAAGAATTTGAATTGCTTTATCCACACAAAGACACTGATGTCAATCTAATAATCTATCTTGCGGATTCTCGTTCTAAAACGGGCTACGATTATGAAACAGAAGTGAAACCTATGTTTGAGAAGGCTATATCTCTTATGCAACCCAATTCTGAAAAAATGTTTAGTATTTTTTCAAAATATGGATATAGTAGTCTAAACAATCATTACTACATGGATGCTATATCTGCATATCAAAAAGCATATCAGTGCGATTCGACATATACTGATGCTCTTCTTTTTATAGCATATAGTTATGAGAAGTTGAATAATTATACAAGTTCCCTCTCATTTTATAATCAATTCCTTGCCAAAGAAGATAAGTTGTCTGAAGAAAAAAGGGATTATGTTCAAAGTAGGATATACCATGTAAAAGAAGAAATTTTTATGGCTGAAAATTAAAGATATGTTCTCTTCATTTATCCAACCTGATAAAATGGATTGCGGTCCCGCCTGTCTTTGCATGATTTCCGAACACTATGGTCGTAGGATTTCTTTGCCGGAGATGCGTAAAATGAGTTTCAGCACCCGCGAGGGGACATCCATACTAGGGTTGAGTGGGGCAGCTGAAGCCCTCGGATTCCACTCACAGGGAGTAAAACTCACTTGGGAACAGTTCCGTGACGAAGCATCCCTCCCATGCATCGTCCATTGGAATCAGAATCATTTCATCGTTGCTTACAAGATAACTAAGCGTCACGGCAAATGGTATATATATGTTTCAGATCCCGCAACAGGTCATCTCCGATACACCAAAGAAATGTTTCTAAAGTACTGGCTGGGAATCAAAGGTACAGACGGAAAACCTGACAAGGGAGTGGCCTTGCTTTTAGAACCAACTCCTACCTTTTATGAGCAGAAAGAGGGAGAATCTGGCAAGAAGTGTAATAAGTTCACTCTGCATCATCTTTTAAAATATCTCAATCCGCACCGTCAGAACATAATCCAGATTTTCCTTGCGATGATTGTTGCAAGCCTTCTGAGTCTTCTGCTACCATTTATTACTCAGAGTGTTGTAGATCAAGGCGTAGCTCTCGGCAAATTAGGTTTAGTTAAAACTATGCTCATTGCACAACTACTAATTATCGTAGGTCAACTCGCCAATAATCTTATCCGAAACTGGCTCATGCTACACATGACTGCAAGGGTTAGCATCTCTCTTATATCAGATTTCCTTGCGAAGTTAATGCGTCTGCCGATATCGTTTTTTGACACTAAGATAATCGGAGACATCATGCAACGCATTCAAGATCACGGACGCATTCAAGATTTCCTAACAAATTCATTGTTGAGTATAATTATGGCAGTAGTTCTAATAATTATTTATGGGGCAATACTCGGGGGTTACAATATATGGATACTCGGTATTTTTATAATAGGGACAGCACTATATATCTGTTGGGTTTTACTATTCCTGCGTTTGCGCCGAAAACTCGATTATATACGTTTTCAAGAAGCCTCCAACAATCAAAGCAGCATAGTCCAAATTATCAGCGGAATGCAGGATATCAAACTAAACAGTTGCGAAAAGCAGAAACGTTGGGAGTGGGAGCAGATTCAAGCAAAACTTTTTAAGATAAGTATCAAAGGTCTGACTTTATCTCAGATGCAGCAGATAGGAGGTACATTCATTGATCAGGCGAAAAACATCATCATCTCTTTTCTTGCAGCGAGGTCTGTTATAGATGGGAACATGACTCTTGGTATGATGATGGCTCTTACCTATATTATAGGTCAGCTCAATGCACCCGTCAGTCAGTTTATTTCTTTCGTGCGTGAGTCACAAGATGCTAATATTTCTATGGAACGGCTTGGAGAAATTCATAATCGTGAAGATGAAGAGCCGGCTGAGATGGAAAAATTTCATGACATTCCCGAGGATGCAGATATAGAATTTATTGACGTTGTGTTTCAGTATGAAGGTCCGCATTCTCCTAAAGTTCTTGATGGTATTTCTTTGAAGGTGCCCCATGGTAAGGTTACCGCTATCGTCGGAGCCTCGGGCAGCGGAAAGACAACAATTCTCAAGATGATGCTTGGTTTCTATTCGCCCGTAGCGGGAAACGTGACTTTGAAAGGAGTGGAACTTAAAAACTACAGTGAGAGCGCATGGCGCCAGAAATGTGGTTGTGTAATGCAGGAGGGTTATGTTTTTTCAAACACAATTGCTGAGAATATTGCCCTATGTGACGATGTCCCTGATATGTATCGTGTGCGTAAGGCTGCTGAGATTGCCAATATACGAAAATGGATAGAAACTCTTCCTCTGGGCTACAATACTAAGATAGGTCCTGAAGGGCACGGACTCAGCGCCGGACAAAAGCAACGCATACTAATTGCTCGTGCCTCATATAAGAACTCTCCTTATCTATTCTTTGACGAGGCTACTAATTCTTTGGATGCCAACAATGAGACGGTTATACTGGATAATCTTGACCGCTTGTTTAAGAACAAAACCGTTGTTATTGTAGCCCACCGATTAAGTACAGTTAAGAATGCGGATAATATTATTGTTCTTGATAAAGGCCGTATAGTCGAAGAAGGCTCTCATACAGAACTTTCCGCAAAGAAAGGCTATTATTATGAATTGGTGCGTAATCAACTAGAACTCGGTAACTGACACGACTATGGAAGAAGGACAAAATTATTCCACTTTCCACAGTGAGGAGATTCAGGAAATTATGGGACGTAAGCCTGCGTGGATACTTCATTGGGGCATAATGATTCTTATTCTCATTATTACCGGCATAGTTGTCGGGTGCTATTTCATCAAATATCCACAGATTGTTACTGCAAAAATAACCTTGACTTCGGAAAATCCTCCTTCTGATCTTGTTTCCAGATATATAGGATTTTTAGACTCAGTATATGTTGAGGACGGAGAACTAATAAATACAGGACAGCTGATTGCACTAGTCGCTAATCCTTCCAATTATAACGATGTACATTTTGCGGAAAAAATTCTTTCTTTGACAACAGAAGAATTATTGTATGAATCTGCTGCAAATATTGCTTCATGGCAAAATCTCGAACTTGGTGATATTCAACAGGTCTGGATAGCGTTTATTGCAGAATGTGTACATTATAGAGATTACTTATACATAGATCAGATAGGTAAGAGAAAGAATCTTCTGTCCAGCCAGATTTTGCGTTCAAAGGAGTATTACAGAGTTCTGGAGGCACAACGGAAAATCATTATGGAAGAACTTAAACAAGAAAAAAAAGCACTTAATAGGGACTCTGTTCTGCTGAGCCGTAAAGCTATTGCCCAAGTAGAATACGATAGAACATACCTGTCATATATATCCCAAAAAAATAATCTTGCCAGTTTTGATGCCACTATGGTCAGCGCACAATTAAGCCGTCTTCAACTTGAGCAGCAAATTTTAGAATTGGACATACAGCACACGGAGGAAATCGCAGAATATGAGAGGATTTTGGAATCGGCAAAAAGTCGGGTTGCAAATCAGATTGTCTTATGGAAGGAAAGATACGCCATTATTGCACCTATTAGTGGCACGGTGTCTCTCCAGAATGTCTGGGGTAAAGGTCAACATGTTGACATTGGGGATATTATTGCAAGCATAACCCCTTTAGGGGGGACTGAACTTATCGGTCGTATGAAAGTATCCTCGTCAGGATTCGGAAAAGTTCAACGTGGTCAGGAGGTTAATGTTAAATTGAATGGTTTTCCGTATATGGAATTCGGAATACTCAAAGGTCTGGTTAAGTCAATATCTCAAGTTCCCGAAAAAACACAGAATGGAATATGTTATACGGTTAACGTGGAATTTCCTGCCGGACTAAAAAGTACATATCACAAGATAATACCTTTTGTACAGAATATGGATGGTTCTGCAGAAATCATTACCAAAGATATGAGACTTATAGAACAGTTCATAAGACCTATCCGGTCGCTGTTCGCTAATAGATAATTTTAGTTCATATCATTTAATACGATTTATGAAAACACTATTAATTTTATCGGTATGAGAAAGTATTTATTCCTCCTTATGGCATTTGCGGTCTTTGATGATAAAAGAGATACTGCCTGAACGACAAATTACAATTGGTATTTAAACTTATGATAACCCGCGCAAATAAATTACTATTGCTTTTAGCAGGCCTATTGCTTCTTGGTAGTTGCAACAAGGTTACTCACGTTTATACCAATTCATATATTATGCATTATATTCTACATGATGGTATCGAAATAATACCCGATTGGGCATATCTTACCAGACAATATGGAATATATGTTGACATTAAAGAACCATTCAAGTCAGTATCTTATGACTCAAAAGGAGATGATAAGATGACATATGACGAATTGTGTAAAAAGCATAATGACCTTTCTTACTGCAGGGAGGTGGCGTTTTATAATGGTATAGGGGGCGAAAGCGCCTCATATCCGGATTATACTTCCGTTTTAATTACCAGCAATTCGAATTATGATGAAGAGCATCCTGCTGGAACGCTCCTTAACGACATAGTGGGATGCGAATACGGATCCTCTTTCTTGTATGTTCGCGGTGGCTATACTGATGAGTCGTTAAATAATAGAATAATAAAACCTCTTGTAGAAGTTACAGCGGAAGACTTAGCAATGAATTGGTATTTGTTCTTCTTTTTCACCAAAAAACCCGACACTCCAGGTCGTCATGACATTACCGTTTCCGTTACCACCGATGACGGCCGCACTTTTACTGCCTCCTGCACAATGGATTTCGGCGAGTAAAACATTTTTTTTGCATCGGTTTTTTATCGGCAAAAATTTGCAAATTCTTCTTTTTTATCTTTTTTTATACAAAATCCTATAAAGGCGCATCTATATAAAGTTAACACTATTAACTTTATCGGTATGAAAAAGTATTTGTTCCTCCTTATGGCAATTGCGGTTCTTACAGGCTGCGAAAAAAGCCCTTCTTCTCCAAAATTTGGGGAGCGTAAGGATATTGTACTTACCAAAAGTCAAAAAGAAGTCTTTTCCAACAGCAACACTTTCGCCTTCAACCTCCTTAAAGAGATATATCCGCGCGATACACAGCAGGAAATCTTCATTTCCCCGCTTAGCAT
>Ga0255340_1005758_pt1 | contig 11124 bp, 14 predicted proteins | sample wastewater_treat_7_FD_192417 | JGI IMG/M metagenome (GOLD analysis project Ga0255340, IMG submission 192417) | Wastewater microbial communities from Lulu Island WWTP, Vancouver, Canada - plant10 | ecosystem: Engineered > WWTP > Wastewater > Unclassified | place: Canada: Vancouver, British... | reverse complement strand
TTTCTCAAGACAGTATAATTAATGCTATGTCTCAATTATATAAATATGATTATATATCCGTAATTAATTACAGCTTGATTGACAATGACAGTAAAGGCGAATGGAATATTTTAAATATATTTATTAAATATAAAGAAACACCTGACAATATAACTTTAGACTTTGCAAGGAGTGTTTACAATACTGCAACGGAGGTAGACTATAACGTCTATGCCCAATACGGCAACAAAAAAATAAACATTACAAAGGATGTATATATTTATCCCTATGATACAAATAAAATAAATGTTTCAAGAGGAACTTTAAAATTCAAAGAGCCCGGAAACTACAATTTAACGTTTGAATACCAGGGACTACGTGAAACAGTATCTATTACGGGATTAAATTCAAATGCATTTGAATACATTACGGATAAAAAGCCGGACAATTACGTTAATGTTAAAGTTTATGACCAATATATTGATTTCAGTTCAATTAATCAGTGGCCTATTATAGAAAATGACAGGACTATGGTTCCTTTAAGAGCCGTTTTTGAAGTATTAAACTGTAATGTCAAGTGGGAAGAATCTTCTAAGTCTGCGGTTGTTGAGCACGGCTCAACAAAAATAATTATACCCGCAAACTCTACTACGGCTTATATTAACGGCAAAGCTAATTCTTTGGACGTTCCTGCAAAAATAGTAAATGACCGCATAATGATACCCCTTAGATTTGTCAGCGAGGCTATTGAAAAAACAGTCATTTGGGATGATCCAAACAAAACAGTGCTGATTTATTAGGAGGTAGCAACATGCCTATTGATTTCGGATTTATGTATATTATTTATCCGATTATGTTTCTTTTAATAATAGGTGCCTTAATAATTCAATATTTTAAAAACAGAAGAGACAGATAACTGTCTCTTCTACTATGTTAATATGTCATAAATTCGCAACCTTGTTATTGCTATGAATAAGCTACCGTCATTCTGAGAGCTTTAGCTCGAAGAATCTCATTTTTTAAACCTTGAGATCCTTCGCTTACGCTCAGGATGACATTATTTATTTTCTTAATACTTCAACTGCCTTTTGAAGCTGAGTATCCGTTTCATAAAAATCATATCCATAGCCTTCTGCATCTTCAGGTAACTGAATTTCAATATCCGGCTCGATTCCTACGCCATGAATGTTAATTCCTGCCGGTGTGAAGTATTCTGAAATTGTCATTTTAATTCCTTCACCATCATTTCCGAATCTTTGAACCTTCTGTACTATTCCTTTTCCAAATGTCTTTTGCCCTATTAAGACTGCCCTATTGGTATCCTTCATGGCTCCGGCCATAATTTCAGAAGCACTTGCACTTCCTTCATTTATTAATATAACAATAGGAATATCTTCCATCTTATCATCTGATTTAAAGTATTCGATTTCTCCTGCCTTTGTCTTAGTATAGGTTACTATACCTTCACCCATAAACATATCTGCTATTTCAACAGTGGTGCTAATCATTCCTCCCGGGTTAAACCTTAAGTCTATGACCAACCCTTTCAAACCTCTATTTTTTAAAGTCGAATATGCAGCTTTAAAATCCTTTGCTGTTTGCATGTCAAATGTTGTAACTCTGATATATCCAATATCATCGCCAAGCATTGCAGGCTTAACAGTTTTAATTCTTATTTTCTCCCTGTTAATAACTATATCTGAAATATCTTGAGTTCCGTCAGAAGCAGCTCTTTGAATAGTTAATGTAACACTTGTACCCGGCTCACCTTTCATAACCTTTACAGCTGCATCAATTTGGTCTGCCGTATATTCGATACCGTTAATACGAGTAATTTTATCACCTGTTCTCAGTCCTGCCTTTTCTGCCGGAGTATCCTCAATAGGTGAAACAATAATTATTTTATTGTCATCACCTGCAGTTATATAAACTCCAATGCCTTCATATGACCCTTCCGTATCCTGCATTAAAGATTCAAATTCTTCCTTAGTCAAAAACTGTGTATATGGATCGCCTAAAGCTTTTAACGTTCCCTGTAACGCTCCTTCAAGCATTACTTCTTCATCAGCTTCATATAAGAACTCATTTTGTGCTATTTTCATTATACTTTCTTGTTTGGCGTACTTTTCAGATATTTTTTTCAATTGGCTATATTCATCTTTTGATAAAAATACCTTTTGTCCTATTTCAACCAATAACACATTCCCAAGTGTCAAGGTAAGAAAGGCTGTAACTAATACAACCGCAACTATTGTAAGAATATATTTCCTCTTCGATACCATATACTCACTCCCGCTATTAAAAATTAAGCTGAATTAAACGCTTATATTTATTTATATGCCTTCAATATTATTTTATCCTATAAAAATAATACAGCCTTACATACAAATGCTATTATAGCATAAATGCAAGCGAATTAATATATCTTTTTAGGGGATATTCCCTTTATGAGATCCTTCGCTTACGCTCAGGATGACAAGGCAAAGCTTACGTTCAGGATGCCGATACAGTAAAAAATATTTTAACAGTTATGAAACTTACTTATTTCTTCTATACATTTAGCACTGAATAATGTTGTATCCATGCCCACAGCTATATACAAAAATCCCTGCTCTGCGCGCTTTCTTGCAGTTTCTCCGTTTCCTGCAAAAATCCCCGCTATTTTATTGTATCGTTTTGTTACTTCAAGAACCTTCTCAGCCGCACTTTCAACTAATTCATGAGTTACCTGTCCCGTTACTCCCATTGATTGAGACATATCGTATGGTCCTAAGAATATAACATCTATTTCAGGAATTTTACATATTTCTTCGAGGTTATCCAAACATGTTTTATTTTCGCAGTGAGTGATTATAAGAGTTTCTTTATTTGCATTATCGGTATAGTTAGAAATATCGCACAAGCCGTAGTCAGCCGACCTTGGAAAAGCCAAACCTCTTTTACCTACAGGCTGGTACTTGCTTCTTTCTATAATTTCCTTAGCAGCTTCTACGTCATTAACCTGCGGGACCTGAATCCCGTGAGCTCCAATATCGAGGGTATGAAGTATTGTGCTCTCTTGCCTGTCAGGAATTCTTACTATTGGAGTTATTCCTCTTACTTCCGCTGCTCTAATCAAGTGTTGAGAGCTTTCTGCCCTCATAGGACCGTGTTCATTGTCTATTATTACAAAGTCAAACCCTGCCAAACCTGCTATTTCAACCAAATCCGGAGCGTTGCACACAATGAACGTTCCAATTGCCGCCTTTCCGGCATTTAACTTTTCTTTGAGCTTATTCTTTATCATTTTTCCTCCAATTTAGATTTAATTAAATTTCCCAATCTTTCAATTCCAATTCTTATTTTATCGGGAGGATTGGCACCAAAACTTAATCTCATGCAATTACTGCCCTTTCCCTTACCTTCGGTAAAAAATCCCTCTCCGGCAACAAAGGCAACCTTAACTTCAGGATTTGAAACAGATTCTTTTAATAATTCTGAAGTATTTATTCCACCGGGCAATTCCACCCATGTGAATAATCCTCCGTCAGGAAATGTCCTTTTAGTTCCTTCAGGGAAAAACTTATCTATACTTTCCAGCATTGCATCTCTTCTTTCTCTGTGAATATCGCACAGCAGCTTGTGATGTTCGGGGTAGTATCCTCTCTTGAAAAACTCGGCACAAATTATCTGAGGCAACAGCGAGGTATGTGAATTTGAAGCTGACTTTGCATCTGTCATCTTTGATATTATATCATCATTTGCATACACATATCCTATTCTGCTTCCCGGCGAAAATATCTTCGAAAAACTATTAGCCAGCACAGTGTGACCAGTATTATCAAATGCTTTAATCGGCAATAAATCTTCGCCGCTGTACCTTATATCCCGGTATGGGTCATCTTCTAATATAATTACATCATACTTGCTTCCAAGCTCTGCAATTTTCTGTCTTCTCTCCAAGGATAAGGTCCTGCCTGTAGGATTTTGGAATGTAGGAATTACATATACTATTTTTGGATTGTATTTAATAATTTTTTCCTCCAGCTCCTCGGTAACCATCCCATCATCATCCATTTCAACAGCAACACATTTTGCTTCAAACATGCTGAATGTTTCAACAGAATGAACGAAGGTAGGAGATTCCACCAAAATTACATCACCCGGCTCAATGAAAAGCTGACACATTAAGCTCATTGCTTCCAATCCGCCGGTTGTAATTATAATATTGTCGGCATTTGCCTTGACCCCTTTTGGAGCCAGTAGATACTTTACTATTACATCTCTTAAATCCTTAACACCAATTACAGGTCCGTAGGACAGTATTTCATAACCTCTTTTCTCAACTGTCATAATATCAGAGGTAATTTCTCTTACAATATCAACAGGAAGACATTCCTTTGCAATTGCCCCGCCGCCAAAGGAAATCACACCGGGATCATTCATGGAGCTGAATAAACCTTTTATAATATTGGCCGGCTCCTCCATAGTTTTCATTCGTTTTGCATATTTTGACATATTATTTCTCCTTAATTCTTATTATTATCCTTAACAGTAATCTTCCGTGAGCATTATTAAATTTCTTAAATTATACCATCAAAAATTACTTTAGCCAAATAAAAGTTCAAATATATGTAAAAGCACCGGCATGCCGGTGCTTAGACTGTTATCAAACTCTATGTATGTCATCAATTATTCCATTGATGCGGCATTATTATAGATTTTATCTATTTCTCTCTTTGATAATAACTTTTCAACTGTATATGCAATAATGGCAATCCCAAATATATTCAATATGAATCTTGTAATCATAAATTTTATTCCCATTGATGATGCTTCGAATAATAATAATGGTATTTTTGTTGTAGACCAGGCACCAATCATAATTAAAACATTTGAAAATTTGCTTCCCTTTTTAAGAAGCACTGCAGCCACCGGAAAAGCCGCATATAATGGACCTGCTGCGGCAGAACCTAATAAAAATGCTAGCAAGACACCGATAATCCCTGATTTTTCACCCATGAATTTAATCATTGTTTCTCTTTTTACCCAAACATCTAAAAGCCCCAACAGAATAAAAACAGGCGGCAGTATGGACAACATTTCAAGGGCATTGCTTTTTGTTAACTGTAAAGATTTTAGTCCAATATCCGGTTTTACAATTAAAATTACAGTATTGATAACTAAGAGGATTATAAAAAATCTATATCTTTTAATTACTTTTATAATTTTATCCATCACATTACAACCCCCATAATGTATGCTACTGCTAAGGAAAAAATAAATGCCTCCATATTTCTGATTATAGCAGTTTTTTTGCCGAAATATTTTATTTCAAGAGGGATGGTTACTACTCCAACCATCATAAGTGTTGAAATAAATGCTGCTATCTGCATGTAGCCTGCCCCGCTCTTTAATAATGCGGAAGCAAGTGGAAATGCTATAAAACCGGGCACAAGAGTTATTGAGCCGATGAAAGCAGCAACCAATACTCCAATCCATCCTGATTCGCTTCCTACCAACCTTGAAATTTGTTCAGGTGTAAGTATAGCAAGTGCAATTCCTATAATGACAAGTATAGTCAAAAATTGAGGTAGAATATTTTCGAATGATTTCCACGCCTTCTTCAATGAAAGTATTGTTTTATCCTTATTTTTAATAAATGATACAACCAATGCAGTACCTGTAATTAAATATAATCCAATCGTGGTCATAATATCCTCCGTTAATTGGTTTTTGTTTCCTATTATATCACTTTTCACCATGTATGTATGTAACAAAAGTTACTGATGGAATTTATAATACAAATCATTCTATCAAATTTACAATTAGTAATATTTGGTATATAATACAGCATAGATAATAACGTTTATTTCTAATTGGAGGGATAAGTATGTTTAGAGAAATGCGAAGAAAAGACAGAGAAATAAAAAGGGATGAAGCTATCGAAATTTTAAAAAACAGTGATTATGGTATACTGTCAACTATAAGTCAAAATGGATATCCATATGGCGTACCAATTAGTTATACTTATATTAATGGCTCAATATATTTTCATTGTGCAGTTGAAGGACATAAATTGGATAATATTAAGAATAATGATAAAGTATCTTTTTGTGTAGTTGGTCAAACTAAAACCTTACCGGATGTATTTAGCGTAAAATATGAGAGTGTAATTGTATTCGGAAGAGCAGTTGAAGTCTATGGTAATGAAAAAAATATGGCTCTTTTAGAAATATTAAATAAGTATTCACCGGATTATATTGAACAAGGACAAGAATACATTCAAAAAAGTAATGAAGATACAAAAGTAATAAAAATAAATGTTGAGCACATTTCCGGTAAAGCAAGGAAGCAGACGCAATAATTAAAAACAGAAGAAGGGACATATTATACATGTATAGTATGTCCTTCTTGATTACGTTTTTTCTTGATACTAAAAAATTACCCACCTGGCAGAGGGTGAAGTTAATCAAGATGGATGATGTTCAAGCCCACCTATTGGTTCATTAGGTACTGTTATAGACGATATAGGTAGTGTGTGATTAGATGGGACTGCGGTAGCTCATTAAACGTAATTTATGGAAAAGACTTATGTCGGAGAGTGGATGAATAAGAATCAAGAATAGGAGGGTTATGAGCCCTCTTTATTCTTATAGTATATTCAGTCTATTCTTATATGCTCTCCTTCTTTAACCATCCAATCTAAGTTTTTTCTAGCACTTCTTAACTGTTTTGTACGTCCTACTGATTTAAAGGGAGCACCTTTATCTTTTGCGTATTCATATAGCTCAATAGCACTACCGTTATCATACATAGAAATGTATTCACGAAAACAATCTCTTTGAGTCATATAAATCAACCTTTCATATATTTGAGCTTATTTTAACACAGATTACCTGGTTGCTGTCAATCCCCTGCAAGGCACTTGTGCAACTGGCTATATGGGGGTAGAGGTACACAACAAAATAGTCTTCATGTAAGCCTTTTTGTTATGTCTACTTTTTGGGGATGGATCACATCTTTCGAAAGTTAAAGAAATATAAACCTGCACGATATATAGCAACTGATTCGATATATGATAAATCCTCAGCTGATATGCAGTTTGGCAAAGCAAACATAAATTTAGTAGCAATGATAAATGTAAAATGCCTCACCTTGATGAAGAAACAATCAAAACTTTCTTCATATCAGCAGTTAATAAGCTCCTTTCAGATAAGGAAGAAATACTCGAAAACTTTGAACTCATAATATGCTGCATTTGATACTACAGACTTAGAAAAGGAAAAAGCAGAACTTCAAAACGAAATTGATGTTGTTGCTGGGATAATACAGATAGCTATTTTTGATAATGCACACAACGCACTTGACCAAGAGGAATATCAAAAATGACACAATGGACTGGTTGACCGCTTTGACCTTGCTAAAGCTTGGCATGCTACAATTACCAAAGAAGTCAGTGATAAATAGTCAAGGCTTGGTACGATGAACGACTTCCTTCACACTCTATGTAAACAAAAAAATCTTATTACCGAATTTGATGTAGAGCTTTGGTACAGCCTTGTAGACTATGGTATTGTTTATTATAGAAACAATGTACGGTTCACTTTTAAAGACGGTACTGAGATAAAAGTTTAATAAAATGGAAAAGAATCTGATCCTTACATTATAGCATCCGGTTTTTTGCTTGCTTATGTAACATTTTATAAGGCATCCTCTAACTCTTCTTCCGAATATCCGAAAGTGTAATCTTCATCTTTTCCGTTGGAAGCCCAGATTTGTGCGACTTCATAAACGCTAATGGATTCACTCTCGTCAGAATCATCATCATCTAAACCATAAAAATTCGGGCAGTTCATATTTTCACAACACATATCACTAAAAACATACTTTTTCCTTAACGGCTCTGCACATTGTGGACAAGGTGGTGTTTCGCCAGTATAGATGTTTTCTTCTTCCCAGCTCTTCCCTTTAAAAATATCAAATAATCCCATATTAATTTCCCTCCTCTCCATTAATTTCAGTAGCCTTATCTGTCTCGACACCTGAATCTTGTGTTGTCTCATTTTCTATATCTGCTTGGGTAGCATCATAATCTTTAATACCTTTTATAAGTTCTTTTTTTGCTGATTCAACTTCAGCACTTGAGATGTCTTTGCGAGAGAAAAATTCGATTATTTCTTGAACAACTATCGTAGTTATGACACCTCCAGCGAATGCAACTCCAACCCAAGGAAGAACCTTTTTCTCGCCAGACTTAACCAGAAGTTCGATAAGTTTTTCGGGACCTCCGTTAGCCTTTGCTAATTTTGATAATTCTGCGTAATTCCACGCCATATTTTTTACTCCTTTCAGAAATTTATTATTTTAGATTAATGGTAGACATTAATGTCCGCAAATGATATAATAATTGTAGACATTAATGTCCGCATTGTTAATGGTTTAATCCGCGGCGTTTTTATAATAAATGTCCGCAAATATGAAGGAGCAAAAATGGCAAATAAACCAACACGAAAAGTTCCAGTTAATAAAGAGCATTTTCTTGAGGTGCTAAAATTTAAAAACTGTAGTATCCGCAAACTTGGCGAAGCCTATGACAAAATAGAACGCACAGAAAAAACTATTCGTCGTTGTTTAAACAGTGGCAAAATGCCAGCGGATTTGCTGAATAAGATAGCAAAATTCCTTGACGTTCATCCCGACTATCTGTCAGGTGCATACCATGAAAAAGCTGATAAAATTGAGGATGCTTATTTGCGTATGCTTTACAGATCATCCATAAAGCCAGAAAAACACCCGTATCTATTAAAATTAAAAAGCGAAATTGGTTATAAATCATATTTTGAAAACATACTGACCATGAACGACATCAGTATGGAAATGTTCCAAGCACTCCCGCCAATGGAACGCGTGATGTTCCGGCAGAAGTTAGTAGTCGCGATTTTGCGTGTTATTACTGAACATTTCACACACGACGCTTTAGGTAACGATTTATCTGAAACACTTTTATATTGTGAATCAATGGTCGGGGATTTCGATCCGTTCTCATATTTTGCAAACTTGGAAAGCATCGGATTATCAGAGTTTGAACTTAATGGTTTTATAGATGATGATTCTATTACTGATTCTGAACGACAACTTCATGATAAATATAAATGCATAGAGCCATAATAAAGCTAACAAGTAAGAATCCAAAAGGGTATGGTATCACAAACGCTCTCGTGGGATTTATTATTTTTTAGCTATTTTCAACTTGAACACCTCTCTTTGTAAAATGTACACCTTTATGATTAACTATGGAATTTTTTTAATTTTAGCCTTAACTTTTATTGTGAAAATGCTTGTGATTTTTGGTGTAATTTTTAAATTCGTACCTCAAAACTGAACCCGTTGCATTGATATGGTAAGGAGCTTTTTTAATCGTTATATTTTATATTTCAAATTGCAATAATTCACATATGATATCCTGTATCGAGGTGACAAACACAGTATATATCTCATTTGTTTTTGCAAAATCATAGATAGTTAGCTTTATACAATTAACTCCAACTGTAAAATCCACAAGCTTATTATAATCATTCATAAGTTCTCCAGTGTTTCTACCATTTTTAAATTATGTTTTATTAGCTCGTTACTATCCATTTCATCTCCCTTATATGATTGCTTAAAACTCAAACAATTTTACTAAATTTCAACCCCTCTATTATTTATGGCCTATAATTATAGGTAAATTTTATTCCCTATTCCTTTATATATGAAATCAATTCAATTTACTTGTGTCTAAAAAACCTTTGAATTTTCTTAAACAATTCACATAATATTTAGCTCTATATTGAATTAAAGTTTCTGTCCAATTTTTTGTGGTAGTAAAATACTCAACAAGCTTCTTATAATATTCATCACATTTTTCTTCTGAAATGATTGTTTCATAAAAATCTAAACCTAATTGCGGATTATTTGTAATAAAAACTGCATCTATAAATGGTGTTTCTAAATCTTTCTTAGTTGGTTCTTTTTTCCTTATATAGTCTGCATATTGTTTCTTAAGTATTTTTGCATTTTCCTCAAAATCTTCTGGTGTTCTTATCCTATCATATATTGTTGGCAATTTATCTTCTTTTTTGCTTTTGTTTTGTTGAAGATACTCTCTCACTTCATTCATTCTTTTTCTTAAGTCAGGTCTATTAAACTTTTTAATCGGTTTATCAGTATCTATATTATCAAATTTCTTTTCGCAAAAATAATCAAATGGACAAGAAGTACATTTAGGATTATTAGCTTTACAATAGTTCCTGCCTACCTCCCAACATAATCCATCAATTAACCCTGGAAATTCAGGACTTATATCTCTTGCTCTGCAAACTGTATAAATCTTTTCTATTTCACTATCTTTTATATATGGAACCAAACCAACTCTATGAAATACTCTCTTGATATGAACATCAGGTGCTATATCTATATAAGAATAGTCTGAAAATTCTATTCCAAAATATCGGTATAAAATATTAGGTATCATATTTGCTATCTTAAAACCGCAACCCTTAAAATCAAGACACCTTAGAACCACATCATAACTACTTGGCTTGCCTTCCCAAATTTTAGATGCGTCACCTTTCATGTATTCATCATTAACTATCTTCTGCACTGCATTGTAAAATACTTCTGCTTTATTGTTCGGATATCTATGCCAGTTCTGTTTTCCACTGAACATTTTTACATATTCATTTAAAGGAATTATATATAAATCACTTATGTTAAAACTTCCAAGAGTTTCATAAACACGGTATGGGATAGTCCATGCAACATTGGCATCAACTCCAGAGTCCATAAGACTTGCCAGTAGCAAGGCATGTGGATATTCTTTTATATTTCTAACTAGCTTTTCTGCTTCTGCATTAAACACTTTTTCTTTAATAGATGTTCCTGCTTTATTAGTAATTAAGTTCACATTTTTATGAGAATTTAGAAAGTACTCTTTTTTTGCCAATTCTACAATTGGGTGAGCCATATTGATTTCCTCCTTATACCTGTTAATTAAATTATAACATAAATTTCATCAACTTTATATAGAATTAAGACAAAAAGCCAACACTATAAGTTATTCCACTACCGTACCGCGTATGAGTGTGATAACGGGATTATAAGTGCTTTCGGATTAAAACTTAT
>Ga0255340_1005754_pt1 | contig 11126 bp, 5 predicted proteins | sample wastewater_treat_7_FD_192417 | JGI IMG/M metagenome (GOLD analysis project Ga0255340, IMG submission 192417) | Wastewater microbial communities from Lulu Island WWTP, Vancouver, Canada - plant10 | ecosystem: Engineered > WWTP > Wastewater > Unclassified | place: Canada: Vancouver, British... | reverse complement strand
AAGTGCTGATTTACAACATGGTCACAGAGAGGACAATAGATGATGATATTTACAATCGTTGTTTGCTGCGGATCGGCATATTCGAGCATTCAATCGGGGATTCAGAAGAAATATTGGGAGAGCTGGCTGTTTCGATCAAGAGTATTGCTGAGAATCTCAAGCTCACCGATGAAGAAAGGAAGATCAAACTTCAGCAGCTTGCAGACAACAATCTTCGCAAGATGCAGGAAGAAGAGAAACTGGAACAGCAACAATACGAGCTGTTCGGGATCGAGGTTCCCACAAAACAAACTGAACAAGAGATCATGTCAGCAAGTAGTTTTTGGCTATCTCCCAGAATGCTGGAACATCTGATTGAGTCATACTTAAATCAACGACTTGGCACTCAACAGAAATACATTCTTGGGGATAAAGACCCAAGGACTCTGCGCTTGTCTCAGGAAGCCAGAAGTTTAATACTTGCCGATTGTAAGTCACTAAAACTGAATCAAAATGCAACGGTAAGAGCTTGGGAAAAATGGCTAAAGGAAGGTAATCCACATCTGAACATTACATTCAGTACTGAATATGCGGGTATAGATTCTAAGGTATTTCTAATCAACGCTTTGCATCCCCTCGTGAAACAAGCAGCCCATCATATTAATAGCTATGATTCTCCATATACGGCACTGCAAGTCACTGACACAGATATTCCTTCTGGAGATTATGACTTTGTGATTTATAAATGGGAAACACGAGGTATCAGAAACGACCTTGCTTTAAAGCCAATTTGCTCAGATCCGAGAGTGGGCTCCCAGCTGATTAATCTGATTGAAAGAGCAACTGACAGCCAGATTGATTCGCAACCCAAGCTGAACCATTGGGATCATCTTGAATCCCGACATTATGAACTTTGGAGAGAAGAAAAGCACAAGCACATTGATCTAACCAAAGAGCTTGCCGAGTATAAAAAGCAAAGCTTGAAAACCAGTCATCAAGCATTAGTAGCATCAATCACAGATAGAATGGAGCAAGTATCAGATGAGAAGATCTTGCGTATGTATCGGGCGCAATTGGCATCATTAGAGGCTGCATACGCAAGAAATATTCAAGACCTTGATATTGCAGTGGAGAAGGCAGATATTGTAACCATCCCTGTTATGTATGGCATTATCAGAGTCACCAAGGAGGTATTGTAGGTGAGCAAGCAGTATGAACACATTAAGAGAATAAGAAAAGAGTATGGATTGAACGATGTAAAGCTAATAGAGTCAAGTCGTACAATTAGGAATTTGCATAATGCAATTAAAAAGCTGGCTAATGACCTCTACAGCAAGGAGACGCATTTTCTCTTGGAACTAGTTCAAAACGCAGAAGACAATGAGTATAGAAAAGATGCATGCTTAAGCTTCTGTCTTCTGAAAACTGACCCGACAAATACTGAAGGTTCTGTAGGTGCACTGCTGATACAGAACAACGAAATAGGTTTCGGAATCAATAACATTGAAGCAATATGTGCAGTCGGAGAGTCTACTAAAACCAAGGCAAGCGGCTATATAGGTGAAAAAGGTATAGGTTTCAAGTCAGTATTTAGAATAACCTCAACTCCCCACATTTTTTCAGGAGGATATTGCATCAGATTACCCGAAAAGCTAGAAGGCATTGATCTTGGATACATTGTCCCTGAGTGGGTTGAGCATGTTCCCAATTGTGTTGATAAGGAGCAGACAAGCATTATCCTTCCACTGGATAAAAGTGATGAGTTTAATTTTCAGAAGATAAGAGATATGATTTGTCAGTTCACTCCGGAGACAATTCTATTTTTAAAGAAAGTCACAAAGCTATCCTTGTATGTTGAAGATGATTATTCATTAGACGTTGTAAAGAAGCAACTTGATATAAATGAACTGTCCATTACGGCAATTGGTAATGACAAGGGAAAAGAGATCTGCACTACTACTATGTATTTATTCCACGAAAAAACATTCGCAAAACCTGTTGATCTCGATGTAAAGGAAAGGCAGTCAGTAAGTCATAGTACGATATCGTTGGCTTTCCCTTTACATGATAACCCTGAGCCTGGAGCACTATATGCATATTTACCTGTGGTAGATAATACTGGTTTCCCATTCATTATAAACGCAGACTTGCTTTTAACCAGCTCAAGAGTCGAAGTGCATCAGAATAATAAATGGAATCTATGGCTGAGGGACCAGATAGCATCTTTGATTACCTCAGCAATCACCAGTCTAGTTCACAATGACAAATACAAATACAAGATGCTTAATTTTGTGCCTCTCTCAGCAAACCATAATTTCCTAATCCCAATCATCGATCCAGTGATATCCTCATTGCGTAATACCCCTATTGTTGCAACAGAGCCAGATAACAGACTATGTAAACCAGGAGAAGTGAGTACTTCAGTCACATTCCGAAAATTGCTTAATTCTAAGGGGTTCCCAAAGCCTCTATTGTCATATCGCATAGTAAAAGATGAGCTTCAATCACAGATCCGCAAAGCTGTTTGGGATTCATTAGGCGTAGAGACTATCAATAAAGAAACTGTGGTTGAGTGTTTAAAAGACAGAAACTGGATAAAAAAACAAAATTTTCAATGGATTCTATTATGTTACGAATACCTTAGAAAGAGTAAATTTGAAAAAGGAACACTTCTGAAGTGCCCAATCGTGCCTGTGAAGAGGAATAAAGGAGTAGTTTATTCGTGTGACGGTGATCAGCCTATATACTTCGAATGCACTCAAGAGGATAGGAAAACACTCGCAAAAAGACCTTCTTGTGTTGATAAGAGAGTCGATTTTCTTGATCCTGGTTTCTACAGTCTCATAAAAGATGATTCCGAACTGAAGGATTGGATGACTAAGTATCTTGAAGTGTATCCATTTTCTATTGGAAATTACGCTGTAATTGTCTTGAAATGGTTAATCGAAAAGCAGTCAACTATATCCGATAAAGAGATAGTATTAGTGTCGTCGTTTATTGTAGAAAATAAGAACAAGGACGCAGACTTGAGAGAGTTACCTGTTCTATTGATTGATGGAATTAGGATGAATATAGGCGAGATTTTGGATCAACAAGCCATACAATTAGTGGTTCCCAATAGTCTTGATCCAGAAACTGGATGGCAGAATGTTTTCAGAAACGAATCTGATCGTGAACATCTATTAGTACTCTCAGATGCCTATCTTAATCTATCCAAGGAGAGTTTAAACCTTTTATTTAACACTGTGCGTGCGACAGAATACCCACTCCTTAAGGAAGAGCAATTGACTTCAATTTTTACTGATAACGATTACGACTCATATAGCATTAAATCAGGATTGTTCCTTAGTGATTATGAGATAAATGAGATAAAAAAGGTAGCAAGCAGTTCTACTGGCAAAACAAGACATCTAATTGAGTACACTAGAAAAAAACCTCTTTCAGTTGAAAGGGGACAGATTACTGAGCAGCTCTGTAACTCTCTTGTAAAATGGTTATCCGGCCTAGGAAAACTTGCACAATCACGACGGACATCCGTTGATAAGTACTTTCAATCGAAAATCAGTTATCAGTATTATGGAGTCCAAACTAAAGTAATTGACTCTCAGACTTTGAAGTTTTTAAAGGAATCAAAATGGCTCAACACAACCATGGGATACTGTGATCCTCAAGAAACCTTTGTTAAAGATCAAAATGTTGAAGAGATTCTCGCAGATTCGGTTCCCTACGTAACAAGTGAATTGCCTGACAACATATTATCAATGCTTGGAGTCAATTCAGATCTAAGAACAGATTTTCTTATCGAACGGCTCTTGCATCATTCAAAAATGAACTCAGGTACTACGAGTTTTACAGAAAAGGTATACAGCACCTTAAGGTCAAGATTTGACACTGGGAATAGTTGGACAACAAAACAACAAATATCTGTTCTCCAAAAGGAGAAAAGCATCTTAATAGTGAAAAACGATGACAGTAAGCTAAAATGGGTATATCCCTCAGAATGCATCTGGATGGACAGAAGCGATATGTTTGGTGATAAATTCATATATCTCAGCACAATATACCCTAAGCTTAAAGACTTCTTTGTTTCGCATCTTAAGGTGGATGAAGATGTTCAAGAAGAACATTTTGGAATACTCTGGCTCAATATGCAGGATATGCAATGTGAAGAAAAATCCAAAATTATAAAGACCATGAGCATGATTTATGAACGGATTAATGGAGTTATTAAATCAGATCATTTAAATCTTGATTGGTTAAATCAGCTAAAACAAAACGCAAAAATATACACAGAACGTGGATGTTTTGAGAATCCAAATAAGGTGTTTATCCCCAATGATGGCAAGCTTAAAAAGCTTTTCGATGAGTGTGTTGAGTTCACTTGGCTCCCAGAAAAAACAAGTTATAATCAATGGTCACAGCTGTTTGGTTTCTTTGGAGTCAGACCGTTAAAGCACTCTGTGAAGGTGACCCTTGATAACTCACAGGTTGATGAAGAAGTTAAAAAAAACAGGTTTCTTACATGTCCATGCAAATTGCTAATAGCAATGTGGTTAAAGGAAAAGAATGAAGACTTGTACAGAACCCTACTTGATAAAGGACTTATAGGAAAGCTCATCAACACAAAGGAGTATTCAGCAGCTGAGATTAAACTCACACACAAATTAGATATCCATAGAGTCTCTGAGAAAAGTGAGTGCTTTTGGGATTCCAAAGCAAGCCGCTTACTTCTTACTCAAAAAGCCAATAAAAGGACTATTGCCGACTCAATTACAAGAGAATTATGTAACAATAGCTTCGCTGAAGATCTTAAAAACTGGATTGAGTCGAAGCTTGGCTACTCAAAATCTGAATGTCAAGCTGTTCTAACTGAGGAAAATTGGCAGATACCAGATGAGTTGAGGCAGTTAATGAATGGACAAGCAGCATCATCAGAGAAATCTGATTTTGATGAATCATCAAAGGAAGATCTATCAGAAAACCAACCTGAAGCAGACATTGAAGAGAATGCTGATCTTCACGCTAGTAAAGCTGAAGAAATTGGTGGTGCGAATAATGATGGATCAAGCAGAAGTACTGGCCCTTCTTTACAGGATTCCTCTCAGCATCAACAAATCAAACAGGGATCGTATACTGGAGACATATCAGGTAAGAGCTCTGGGCAGGGGGCAACGACCAAAACCAGATCAGATGAAGAATATGGCTTTGAAGAGGATAGTGAAGCACAGGATTCTGAAGAGGAGGCAAACCATGAGCCAAGTTTCGAAGATGATTTGTTCTCTGTATTCAATACTAAGGACAAACCAATCTATGATAACGAAGAGTGGAATGAAGATGCTGGTAAAAGCAACAATCCAAATAGCCGATACGAAAGAGAATACGATAAAGCACGTGATACTAGTGATAACAGTCGTGCTCAAAAGGATAGATACATAGAAGTTAGAAGAAGAATACTTGATGGACCTGATCCGCTTGTGAGAGAAACTCTATACAAATGGTACTCAGGAAAGTGCCAGATATGTGGATCAACGTTTATTCAGAAGAATGGAAAAGCGTTCTTTATCTCTCATTTCCTAGTTCCTAGAAGGGTCTCGGATAGTGCTGATATGACAGGCAATTCAATATGCTTGTGTGCCGATCACTTTGCCCAAATGGTCTATGGTAGAATAAAAAGCCCAGATATAATAAAACAACTTGAGAGCATTGATCCAGCGAATGAAAGCTTTGAATTAGACCTTGAGATTAATGGTGAGAATTTAACTATCAGTTATAACCAGCAACATGCCATAGCTCTTAAGGCATTCTATGAAGCGACAAAAAAAGAATCTGAGTAGCCTAAGAGGCATTATGTAGCTTGCTTACTAACTCATAGTATCAATCAAGTAACCTATAGCATCCATTCCTATTCAAACACCTGAGTTGACCCAGGATACCTTTCTGGACTTTCCTGCCGATTTTAGGCACGTTTTGGCGGGATAGGACCACGTATATGTTCTGCCTGAGATCGACAACCTCTATCGATGCCAGAGCCTCCAGATAGATATAGACCCACTGTCTGGATTTGCCGATGGCTTGAGCGATGTCTCGGATGGACTTGTATCTGCCATGCTCCAGGATATCCAAGAGCCTGTGGGCATCCGCTATGCTAAAAGTCCACCCCTTGTAGTGCTGATAACCGATCCTGGCTTGGTAGCGGTTAGCTCGGACATAGATAGGGGGATCATCTTCAATCTGCTTGATTGACTGACCTTGTAGCAGTTCGGGTAGTAGCTTTTCTATTGCTTCTCTGCTTACACTGGTCATTTTGGATACAAGTTCTGCGTTGAAGGGGCGATCATACTGATTGATGAAGTTGAGGATTAGTTCTTTGTCCGTCATCCTGACCTCAATCATTCAGATCTGCTTGGGACACTACTTCAAGGTTCTTGTATCTACCTATCTCTTCTACTGAGTGGATAAGCTTCATGGCTTTGCGGACATTACCGCAGGAGTGGAAGTGGACATAGTCGACAATGTCCGGATGGAACTTGATTTCCAATACCTCACTACACAACTGGGCGATGTCCTTCTTGGTCAGTTCCTGGAACTCGTAGAAGAAGTTGCATCTATCGAAGTAATACTCATTGATTTGGTTGAGTCTGTCTTTGGCATTCTGCATCCCAATCAGGATCACGATTGCGGTGGTCTCATCCACGATATCCCTGATCGCACCCAGAAGTTGGGGATGTCGAAAGGCATAGTCGATCTCATCAACCACGATGATCGTATCTGGGTGATCTTCCAGAAGCGATAAACACATTATAAAGAGGTCATTGGCAGTGCCGTATGGGATGTACTCGCCCATACCAAACCTCTTGTACAATGCTAAGAGCAGCTTGGATGCAAATGCCTTGGGTGTGGTGGTTGCCTCCAGCCTGAGATAGAGATAGCCCTGACTAAAAGCGATTCTACTGGCATAGGTTGTCTTTCCTAGTCCCGGTCTGCCATACAGGAGTCCAAGTCCCACCATCTCCAGCTTGGGTCGTGTCTGCAGGTATTCTATGCATTTATCGGCAGCGATTACATTCTGTGTCCTAACTAGTGTTCCCTGTTTCATGGCTGCCTCCTAGTTGAATATTCCGATGCGTTTGAGAAATTCATCTCTGGAGAGATGCCCGAATGGAGTCTGCTGATTCGTTGGTGCGTCTTGATCTGATGTTTCATCAGGTGATACAGTATTCTCGAGGTAAACATCCTCTTGATGGTTATCTTCAACTTTTATACTTGCTTCATCCGTCGTCGAAGTAGCAGTTCCCTCTTGATCTGATGATTCTTGTTCTGCCTGGGCTCTTTGTTGAGCTTTGTAGTACTCTCTGGCCGTTTGACTGAAGCCTATTGCGAACTCCAAGGGTGGTTTACCGTCACCTGACTTATATTCTAGCCCGATGCGGTCAAATGATTCTTTGATTTCTTTGAGGATTATCCTATCCCTCTCCTGCTCTGCCAATCTCTCTTTCTCCTTGGGATCAAGCTGTTCCTGTTCTTCCGGACTCAGCATATCCAGATGCTTCGGCAGTTTCATCATCACCTTTCTGGTCATCTCCTCGATGATCTCATCACTATCCTTGGGAGGTGCTTCCAGCATGGGAGGACTGCTGAACAGCGCTTTGGCACTTTGATCCTCAAGCTTCTCTTGCTTGGCATGGGAGTTCTTGAGCAGGGCATCGACTGCTTTCTGTGAGTTCACTACCCACTTCTTGGTACTGCGTTCTTTCTCTCGTCTGAGGCCCTTGATCTCTTTGTATTCCTTGTTCAGTTCCTTATGCGAGACTGCCTGATCCATCGAGACCTCGATGAAAGGATGCTGCGTCTTTCTTAGCGCTGCCTGGCAGATGAAGACATCGTTCTTGTCATAGACCACTATCCATCTGGCATCGCTGTAATCGAACCTGATGATACAAGGTTGTCCTACATGATTCACTAGTTCCCGATGCCAGTAGACCTTCTTATCCAACCTGATGCCTTCCGCTCTGATATTCTTGCGCTCCATCGCCATCATTAGGAAGTTTAGCTTCGATATCTCTATTTGGTGACTCTCAGCTATCCTGGCAGCACTGAAGACCTCATAAGGAGTGCGTCTGTTGAGTGAGGTATGCGGTGTCTCACCATAGCAGAATCTCACATAGAAAGCAATCATCTGCATCGTCTCTTCTATGGTAGGTGGCTTACCGGCATAGAGCTTCTTAGCCCAGACCTCGTTTCGATGCAGGACGGATGGTTTATCGTCTATCGAGGATCCTCTGAAGGTGGTGATGAACCGCTCAAACTGTTCTTGGAAGGTCTTGAAGAAGCGTTCGATGATCTTGGCTTTAGCATTGTAACTCTCCGCGAATCTCACTCCAATATTGAGCCGGGGGAAGATACCGCCCAGCTCCTTGTTCAGGTCATGTTCTTCCCATCTCTCATGAAAGAGCTTAGCCCGGAAGGCCTTGCCGTTATCCAGATAGACATACTTGGGCAGCACTGCCATGGTTCCGCTATTGTTATCAGCGATCTGGGCGCAGTTGATGAAGCCGTTGCGGAAGGCAGTAAGGATATGCTGGCTATCTTCAGTAAAGGCAAGTGAAGCTCCTACCGGGTACCTGCTTGCCCAGTCCATCACCATAATCATGGTCATGCGTTGGGCTCTTCCGGTCTGAGGATTGAGGATATCGAAGGATAAGGTATGTCCATCCGCCACCCAGACCTGTCCTACCTGCAGAGTGCTATCATCTCTCATAATGCTCTTAATGACATTCTCAGAGACAAACTTGCTGCCATCTCTGGCCTGATGCCACTCTGCCGGATGCCTGGCTGCCCATTCCTCGCACCAGCGTCTGAGTGTTCTTTCATTGGTCTGGGATTCAATCACTCCGTTTTTGCTCATCTGTTTGAGGTTGGTGATGGCAGAGCCGATCTTGATGCGATTAGGATTGAGAAGCAAGTGTAACAGGTATTGCTGTTCCTGATAGCTGATCTTGCGTTCTTTGTATTTACCCTTGCTCTTGTGGATCAAGGCATACATATCCAGATTGGTCTCATGATAGACCCGTAGCCACTCCCGCAGCGCTCTCTCTTTGCGTGGTCCTTTGAGGTTATACAACTCCGGAACCAGCCGCTTGCCGTTATAGTCACTGGTGATTCGTTTCCATGCTAGGACTTTGGACTCTGCTCCATAAAGCCTGCGGATCACTTCCTGGCAGAACCGGCCATAGAGTTGAGCCTCATCTTTGTATAGCAGTCGTTCCTCTTCTACCGGAGCCAGATCGAGAAAGTCACTGGAGAAGTCTATCACCACACCATTATCTCTGGCTTCATGGATCAGTTCGAGCTTGCGTTCGAACTCCATAAAGTCATCATAGGTCTCATAGACTGTCTCGGATTCCAGATTGTCCTCTGAAGTATCTGCCTTGGCATTGTACTGCTGGCTGTAGGCAAGCATGAAGCTGTTATCTGAGTTATCATTGCTGCCTTCTCCAGGTTTACCCAATCCGGTCTTCAACTCCGGAAGCACTATACATCTGCCACCATCCTTGATCTGCAGCTTCAGTCCCTGGCTTTCCATCAGCTCTTGCAGTTCGTTCAGTTTACTCCGATACTCTCTCAGGAACTCCTCAGTTGGTCTGCCACTATAGGGAAACATCTGAACCTCCCGATTTATCGCTTGCATTAGCAGCAAGGCTGTTGCCATTCTCATAATAGACCAGGAAGACACTGGGATAGCTATGCACTCCCAGTTCGATCACTTCCTCAAAGTAGAGCTCCGGTTTGCGCAGGCTGTCTCTGAACCGATCATACTCAGCATGGATAATATCTTCGGTTGCCAGTACAAAGGTCTTGATCGTGGCACCGTTCTTGGTTGGTATCTGATGCTTGAGTGCGGTCAGCTTCCCTGCATCTACCATCCTTCTGATCGTCTTTAAGTTCTTGTTCAGCAGTAAGGCCACCCTATCTATGGGTAACCAGATTAAATCGACTTGAATGTCCATGTCCAAATCCTTTAAAAAATGCGACCCACTTGGACATTTCAGTCTGAAATCCTGAAAAATGCGGTCAAGCGCTTGGACATTTTGGCTTCTCATCATAGTTATCAATGAGTTAGTCCTCATTCCTACCCCCGCTTGGACAGGGGTACCCGCTTGGACATTGCCCTGATTCACCCGTTTCTGCACTTCCGATTTGCTGCGTTTCTTGGTAGTCATGCTACACCTCTCTTATATATTAGTAGGGTGCTAAGAACCACAAGCGCAGAACCTTGGGAAGTCCTTTCTGCGAATTTGCCAGCTTTCTTACGCATTCTCCAGCAATACTTTATAATCTACATGGGTCACAATATGTACTTTAGTATTGACTCCAAACTGCTCTGCAGCAGAATGGCATCAGAAACCAATCTTGCAGCCGTAAGGATATAGTCAATGGCAAAGTTTCTAAATGGAGTTTACGATGAATAAACCGACTATCGGACAACGCCTTAGTTTAGTGATCAAGGCAATGCGTCTTAAGGATTACCAGTTTGCCAATAAGTATGGCATCTCCCGTTCTTCCCTCTCCAGATATAAACTAAACGAGAGATATCCCGATCCTGAGTTCCTGGAAGCACTCTCTAAGGATAAGATCAACCTCCACTGGCTCTTTACCGGAAGTGGCTCAATGTATGCTAAGGATGAGTTTCAAGAGCTCGTCCAATCCATTCAGACACCTACAAATCAAACCAATACAAACCCAACAATAATCTCACCAATCCTGCATCCCATCACCGATCAGGACTTCGATCCATCTAGATCTATCACTTTTCCCATAGTGGGAGAGATCGCTGCCGGACCTCCGATAGAGATCAGGGATGAGTGGAGTCAGATAGGTCAGATACAGTTGCCACTCTCATTCCTGCCTGGCAGTCCCAAGCAATACACTGTCTTTCAAGTAAATGGACAGAGTATGGAGCCCGTAATCCAGCATCAGGATATTGTGGTCATCAAGAGCGATCAGAGCTGGGAAAATGCGGATGGCAAAATTGCAGTTGTAAGGACTGACGATGGTCTCACCATCAAGAAGGTGCAAATCGACCATCACAGGCAACAGATTGTCCTCCAACCATTTAATATAGACTACCCGGTTCTTGTTTTAGACTC
>Ga0255340_1005742_pt1 | contig 11149 bp, 10 predicted proteins | sample wastewater_treat_7_FD_192417 | JGI IMG/M metagenome (GOLD analysis project Ga0255340, IMG submission 192417) | Wastewater microbial communities from Lulu Island WWTP, Vancouver, Canada - plant10 | ecosystem: Engineered > WWTP > Wastewater > Unclassified | place: Canada: Vancouver, British... | reverse complement strand
GGTGCTGCTCAACGATTTCGTCGACACGAATTACGTCAGGGGCTACGAACCCGGGTGGGCTGTGCGGGCCCTTTACCGGGAAGTGAAGATGCAGGACGGCAAGATCGCCGTCGTTCGGGATGGAATGACGCGCGAGGAATTCATGAAGGAGGACGAGATCGAGCATTACCGGATGCTCAACCGGATACTGCAGGAAAAGAAGTGACCGGGACGTCCAGTTGCGCAAAAACACGGCAGGGCTGCGGCAGGCCCTGCCGTGTTTCTTTGCGGGCATCCTTGGCGGTATCCCGGAAAGGGGCGTTTACTTTGTGTCGGGAATGATATATAGACGGGGCCGGCTGTGAAAAGACATGTGAAAGGTGGAGACCATGAAGAACCGAACGCTGAAAAAAACTCCCCGGCGGCCCTTCTTCCTCCTGGCGATGCTGACGGCTCTGGTTGTCTTCCCGGGCCTGTCCCATGCGGCTGGATACAAGCAGATCGTCGTGGCAACGGGCAGCCCCTACGAGCTGGGGCTCGTCGACGCGCTGGCGAAGGCCTTCAAGCAGCAGGGAGGCTGCACGGTCCGCTGCGTGAAGACACCCACCGAACCCGGCCTGGACCTCGGTCGAAACGGCTTTGTGCACGTCACAATGGGGCATCACCATACGGCGACGGCTGATTTCGTCAGGGAAGGGTATGCCCGCGAGCGTGCCGACCTCATGTACAACCTCACGGTGATCGTGGGCCCGAAGAACGATCCGGCCGGCATCCGTGGACTTGCGGATATCAGGGAAGCTCACAGGAAAATCGCCCAGGCCAAGGCGAAATACCTGTCGCGGGGAGACGGCGGAGGGATGCACCTGCTGGAGCTGGAGACCTGGGCGGCCCTGAAGATCGACCCCAAGGGGCAGCCGTGGTACGACGTGAGCAACAAGTTCATGCTCGATTCGCTTCTCGATTCGAACCGGCGGGGGCAGTATCACATGCTCGATTCGAGCACCTGGGTGATGCACCGCTCGAAGACGCCCGGGCTGGACCTGCTGGTCAGCGGACCCCGAAACGAGTACGAGATCAGTCTCGTCAACCCGGACAAAAATCCCAACCTGAAGTATAACGCCGACTGTGCCGAAACGTTCTACCGGTTCTGCGTGGGCGCGGCAGGTCAGAAGGTGATCGCCGAGTTCGGCAAGGACCGCTACGGCGACGCCATCTACTACGCGTGGCCGAAGAAGTAAGGGGCTGTACAGATAGAAACGGCAGGGACGGATTCGCCCCTGCCGTTTCTATTCCGGTATCCCTCCGTCTGCCCGGGTTCCTTCTTCTCGCTTTTCTTGAGGCCTCGTTCGGTCGCTGAAAAAATGGCCGAACGGCGAATTCACCCTTCGGAGACCGTCAGCTTCACCATCCTGTCGCCCTGCCGGATCGCATGGACCACGTCCATCCCCTCGACGACCTTGCCGAACACCGTGTGCTTGCCGTCCAGGTGGGGCTGGGGCGAGTGGGTGATGAAGAACTGGCTACCGTTGGTGTCGGGGCCCGCATTGGCCATGGAGATGAACCCCGTGCCGTGCTTCAGGGGGTTTCCCTTGCACTCGTCCTCGAAGGAGTAGCCGGGGCCGCCACGGCCCGTGCCGGTGGGGTCGCCGCCCTGGATGACGAAACCGTCGATCACCCGGTGGAACAGGACGCCGTCGTAGAATCCCTCCCTGGAGAGGAAGACGAAGTTGTTCACCGTCCTGGGGGCGTGCTGGGGGTAGAGTTCGAGCACGATGGCGCCCTTCGTCGTCTCCAGCGTCACCCGGTAGTTTTTGCCCGCGTCGATCTGCATTGCGGGCGGAGTCCGCCATTGCGTTGCTGCCATGGGTATGTTCTCCTTTCCGGTCCCTGCTTGAGGGCACAAACGTCCCCCTCTGCTAACAGAGGCCGAGGGACAAGTCAAGCCGGCTCCGCCGGCCCCGGGCCTGAAAAAGGAGTTGCATGCCGCGTAAAACGGGGGCATAAAGGCCAATGCTTCTGCGCCGGACGTTTTTCGTTTTGATCACCGCCGTGTGCGTCTACGCGTCGGTCTATGCCCCGCAGCCCATCCTGCCGCTTCTGGCCGGGGAGTACGGCCTGACGACCTCCGGCGGGGCGCTTCTCATGACGGCCGTGCTGCTGCCACTCAGCTTTGCCCCCCTGTTTTACGGCCTGCTGCTGGAATCGCAGCCCGCAAAGCGGATGCTGCTGATCGCGATCGGGATCCTGACGCTCCTGCAGGCCGCGTTCGGCGCCGCCGAATCCTACGGTCTGCTCATCGCCGCAAGGCTCTTGCAGGGGGTCTGCGTGCCGGCGATCCTCGCGGCCCTCACCTCCTACCTCGCCTACACGGTGGACCGCGAGCACATCCAGCGGGCCATGACCTGGTACGTGGCGGCCAACATCCTGGGAGGGTTCCTGGGCCGGATCCTCTCGGGCTGGGTTGCGACGACTGCCGGGTGGCGCGCCACGTTCTACCTGCTCGCCCTGTCCCTGGCCGTCTGTTTTGCCGCCATCACGAGGATAAAGGCCGACTCGCGCCTGTCCGTATCGCCCGTGCGCCTCTCGGCCGTCATGCCGATCCTTCGCAACGGCGACATCTCCCGGCTCTACGCCGTGGCCTTCACGATCTTTTTTGCCTTCATGGCGCTGCTGACGTACCTGCCCTTCCGGCTCCGGGAGATCGATCCCTCCTGCACGGCCTTCGTGATCTCCGTGATGTATTCGGGGTATCTCATGGGAATGGTCATGTCGGCGTCGGCCACCCGGATCACCCGGTTTTTCGGCGGGGAGAAGAAGGCCATGACGATCGGGCTCGTCCTGTTCGCCACCTCCATGCTGCTCGTCAACGTTCCGAGCGGCGCCGGCATTTTCGCCAGCATGTTCGTCATGTGCGGGGGGATGTTTTTCGTCCATGCTGTGGCCATGGGGACGATGAACAAACTGGCCGAGGAAAACCGGGCCGTCGCCAACGGCCTCTACATCTCGATCTACTACACGGGGGCTGCACTCGGCTCCTACGCGCCGGGGCTGATCTACCAGGAGGCAGGCTGGGGGGCCTTCACACTCACCCTGACGGCGTTTATCGCCGCCGCCATCGCTCTCACCCGGGGCTTGCGCATGCGGGCCTGCTGACAACAGGTGAAGGAATGTCCCTTCACCGGATATTTCCCATTTTTCAAGGGCTCCGGGGATATCCGCGGGGAGACCTGTAGGAGACATCCTTCAGTTATTTTACTTTTTCAGCAGGTCTCCGGCTGGCAAAAACCAAATATATATATTTAATATCAATGGCTTGGAAATATCCGTTTGCTCCTGGTACATCCGTTGCTCAAGATACAGGGCCGGGTTGCGCGACGGCCTGTGCGTCCAGGAGCGTGAATGTCGGGGCAATACGTCATAAAAACACATGATCACGGGCAGTTGAACCGTATCCATGCCCTTCTGAACCTGCTCATCGTCCTTGCCGTTCTGCTTTTCCCTCTCTTCGCCGAGACTTCGGGCGCTGCGACGGTGACCCTCGCCTGGGACCCGAATCACGAACCGACCGTGGCCGGCTACAGGCTGCATGTCGGGACGTCATCGAGGCACTACACGAGTTCCGTGGATGTGGCGAATTCGACACGCGCCACCATCTCGTCGCTCATCGAGGGGGTGACGTATTACATGGCCGTCACGGCCTATGACACGTCGGGAAATCAAAGCGGTTATTCCGATGAGATCGTCTATACGGCGCCGGGCGGGTCATCTCCCTCGCCCTCTCCGGACAGCGGTACAGTATCGGGCGGCGGCGGCGGGGGCGGCTGCTTCATCGCGACAGCCGCGTTCGGCAGCGTCATGGCCCCGGAGGTCGCGCTGCTCAGGGAATTCAGGGACACCTGCCTCCTGACGAACGGCCCCGGCAGGGCGTTTGTGGATTTCTACTACCGGGTATCCCCCCCGATTGCCGAGTTTATCCGCCGTGACGAAGACCTGAGACGGATCGCCCGGACCGTGCTGTGGCCGCTGGTGTACGGCGTGAAAAACCCCGCGGCCGCCGCGGCGGTCGTCATGACGGCGCTGTCGCTGGGCGTCCTGTGCTGCACCGGGCGCAGGCGCAGGCCGGAAAAGCAGACCGCTTCGCCTGTCACGCGCCGCAACCCTCTGTTCCGCCATCGGGACTGACGGGAAGAGGCTGCCTGTCATCCCGCCCCGGGGCGCCTTGCGATCCCCGGCTTCCCCCTGCCGCGAACCCGAGCCGTTCGCCCTGCGCCCGGCTTCATTCACTATCGGGTAAATACCCCGGAGCTTGCTCCGCAGTCTTCGTCTCCGGGATCCGATACCTCGTAGCTCGCTGCGAGGTAGTTCATTTGAGGATTGCGACGGCCCCCTTGTGGAGCAGGGCGAAGATCGCGGCGGCCAGGATCGTCATGGCGTACAGCACGGCGTTGGCCTGCCGGATGTGCCCGGGCTCGAGCCGCTGAAGGGGGTCTCCCATGAAGGGCTGGGGGTCGAAAGAGCCGCCGCGAAACACCGGCCCCCCCAGTTGAATCCCCAGCGCCCCCGCCATGGCCGCTTCGGGAAAGGCCGCGTTGGTGTTCTCCTGGACCCCGCCGTCGCGACGGCTCACCCGCAGGGCCGCCAGGGGCCGCATGCCGAGAAGCATCGCCGCCATCGCCATGAACAGCACGGTCACCCTCGCCGGCAGCCAGTTGGCCAGGCGGTCGAGCCAGGCGGAGAAGCGTCCAAAATCGTAATACTGCCCGTTCTTGTGCCCGAAGGCCGCGTCGAGGGCGTCGGTGGACTTGTAGAGAATGACGCCCAGGGGGCCGAAGAGAAACGCGCAGAGAAGAGGGGCCATGACCCCGTCGACGCCGTGGCGGGCCACGCTCTCGATGGCGGCCCGGGCGACCTCCTCGCGGTCCATGCGATCCGTGTCGCGCCGGACCATCTCCGAGACGCGCTTGCGCGCCAGGGGAAGGTTTCCCACCTCGAGGGAGCGGTAGACCTCGGCAGCCTGGTCCGCCAGAGGCCGCGCGGAGAGGGCCGTGTAGAAGATCCAGATGGACAGGACCGTGTGCGCCCAGGGATGAACCGACGCCGCGAGCCTCAGGAGCCCCCAGGCCGAAAGGCCCGAGAGACCGATGACCATCACCGCTGCCAGCAGCCCGGCCTCACGGGGAGACTTGATCATCCTGCGAAGCGAAGGCTCCAGCGCGAGGGCAAAGCGCCGCATCATCCTCGCCGGGTGGGGGAACCCGCGGGGGTCCCCGAAAAGCAGGTCGAGGAACAGGGCAATCAGGATCTGGATCTCGAGGCTCATGTCGCGCGTACTATACAGGAAACCGGATGCGGGTCGCAAGCGCCGGGACGCCATGGATCGCCCAACGACGGTTGCTTGACGGAGCAGCATAAAAACGCTATATATGGCCAAAATGTAATCGTGACGGAGGGGTCCGGATTTCGTCCCGGAGGAGCCGGGTTGGTCGGGCCGCCATCTCAGGACGGGGTGGTGGCTTTTTTGTCCTCGAACGGAGCACATACCATGAGCGTAAGGCAGATCTGGATAACGACGTTCGACCTGGAGAGATTGAGCAGCCTCATCGACGGGGTCCGGGCAACGGGCTCGCAGAAGAAGGCGTACCTCGACCAGCTGGAGAAGGAACTCGAACGGGCCAAGGTGGTGGCCCCGGAGAAAATCCCGGAAGACGTGATCACGATGAATTCGGCCGTCAGCGTCCGCGATCTCGAGTCGGGCGAAGAAACGACCTATACGCTGGTGTTCCCCGGCGAGACGCGCATCGAGGAAAACCGGATCTCCGTCCTCTCGGCGATCGGGACGGCGCTGATCGGCTACCGGGTCGGGGATGTCATCGAGTGGAAGGTCCCCTCGGGGATGAAACGGCTGAAAGTAGAGGGGATCCTCTACCAGCCGGAAGCCTCGGGCCGATACGACCTGTAAACGAGGGCGTCTTCGTTCCCTCCGCCAAGGGTCCGGCGAAGCCGGTGGACAGGGGCTGCCATGAAGGAGATGACCAAAAAGGAGCTCGTCCAGGAGGGGAAGGCGCTTCGCAAGGCCCTCGACGAGGCGGAAGCGACGATCGGGCACCTGCGTCAGGAAGCGGCCATGGCCTGCAAGGCCGCACAGAAGTACCGGATCATCGCCGACAACACCTACGACTGGGAATTTTGGCTCGGTCCGGACGCCCAGTTCATCTACTCGTCGCCTTCCAGCGAACGGGTCTGCGGCTATCTCGCGGAGGAGTTCGAAGCGGACCCGACCCTGTTTTACCGGATGATCCATCACGAGGACCTGGCCCGAGTCTCCGAGCATATGAATCGCAAGAAGTTCGAGGCCGGACTCGCCGAGATCGAATTCCGGATCGTCCGCCGCGACGGGGTCGAGCGTTGGGTGGCCATGGCCTTTCAGCCGGTCTATGACGGGGACTCGCGGTTCCTGGGCACCCGCTGCAGCAACCGAGACATCACCCAGCGAAAGCTGGCGGAGGGCGAGCGCGAAAAACTGATCGGCGAGCTCCGCAGCGCGCTCGCCCGCGTCAGGATGCTCAGCGGCCTCCTTCCCATCTGCGCGTCCTGCAAGAAGATCCGCGACGACAAGGGATACTGGAACCAGATCGAGACCTTCATCCGGGACCATTCCGAGGCCCATTTCAGCCACGGGATCTGCCCCGAGTGCGCGCGGAAGGAATACCCGGATCTCTTTGACGATACGGCAAGGAGGAAAGAGGGGAAATAGGGCGCGAAGCGGGACTTGACGGCGGGGGCATCCTCGCATAGGATCCCCCTGCCATGAAAAAAATCGTTGCGGCCAACGTGATTGCCCTCTGCCTTGCAGCGACCTCCATCGCGGCGCCGCCTTCGCGGATCGTCTCCCTTGCCCCGAACATCACGGAGATCCTCTACGACCTTGGCCTGGGGGGCCGGATCGTCGCGGTGACCGACTACTGCGACTACCCGCCGGCCGTCAAAGAGAAGCCCCGCGTGGGCGGCTTCACGAACCCCTCGCTCGAGGCCGTCGTCGGTGCGAGGCCCGACCTCGTGATCCTGACCGACGACGGCAACCCCAAGGTCATCTACAACCGCCTGAGGGATCTCGGCATTCCCTGCTATGTATTCACGCCCCGGCGACTTGGGGAACTGCCCCGGGGGATCCGGGACCTGGGAGCGGCACTCGGCGCCGGGAAGGAGGCCGCGGCCCTTGCCGGCCGCATCGAGAAGGAAATGTCGGCGCTGGAGAACAGGGCGAGGCAGATGCGTGTCAACTCTCCGAAGTCGGCCCTCTTCATCATCCAGCCAGAGCCCATTGTCGTGGCGGGTCCCGGCACGCTCATCCACGAAGCCTTCGGCATCCTCGGCATCCGCAACGCCGCCGCCGACGGCAAGGACAAGTACCCCAAGTTCTCCCTCGAAGAGATCATCAGCCGCTCGCCGGACTACCTCCTCGCGGGGCATGGCTTCATGTCGGGAGGAGGCGTCGAGCGGCTCAGGGCGAGGCTTCACATGCTGCCCGCCGTCCGGGAGGGGAGGGTCTGCGTCGTCACCGAGCGGCTCTACCGCCTGAGCCCCCGGGCCGTCGGCGGAGTCGAGGAAGTGGCGGCCTGTGTCTCGAGGCCTTAGCTTTTCTTGTTCTAAAAATCCCTTTCATTTTCTGCTCTTCTTAACTTCCGCTCTTCCCAACTTCCGTCCTTTCTAGGGTCTTGACAAAGCCCCGGTGCTTTGTTAGTGGGTAGCTATCCAAAGGGGTGGGCAGATGGAAGAGGGGTGAGAATCCCCCGCTGCCCCGCAGCCGTGATGGGAACGAAATCCCGATGAGCCACTGTCATGGTCACCATGATGGGAAGGCGGGAGAGTAGGGTGCCCTGAGCCGGAAGACTGGCCCATCCCGTTAGCCTCGAGGGAGGTTGCGGTGACCCGGCTCTTCCTTTTTACATCCCTCTTCGCCGTTCCGGCCGTTGCCCTTTCCATCGCATCGAGAATCGAGGTGGGCAAGGCGGTAACCCCGCTGCGGGTGAGCCGAGTCTGCGCCCTGCTGGCCGCCCTGTTTGTGGCCGTGGCGGCCATCGCCGCCGTCACGGGACCCCACCGGATTGACCTCATTGCGCTCATGAGGCAGGGCATCGCCTCCGACACCTCACCCGAGCACACGATCGTCTTTTCCGTACGCATTCCCCGCATCCTGCTGGCGGCCGTCGTGGGCGCCACCCTGTCCACGGCGGGCGCCGTGTTCCAGGGGCTGCTGCGAAATCCCCTGGCCGACCCGTATATCCTCGGGGTATCCGGCGGGGCCGCCGTCGGCGCCGTCGTCGGGATCATCGCCGGTCTGGACATCCTGCCCTTCGGCATCCCCGCGCTGTCCGCCCTGGGTTCCTTTGCGTCCATCGTCCTCGTCTTCGGCGTGGCCGGCCGCAGGGGCGAGACCCCGTCGGGGACGCTGCTGCTTTCGGGGGTCATCGTGAACGCCTTCTGCACGGCGGCCATCATGTTCCTCATCTCCACGGCCTCGGGCACGCGCCTGCACGGGATCATGTTCTGGCTCATGGGGGACCTGGGGCTCGCCGAAAGCGGGCAGACCCTCCTGGGGGCCGCGGCCCTGCTGGCGGGCTCCGCCGTCATCTACCTGCACGCCCGGTCCCTGAACCTGCTCGTCATCGGCGAGGAGCAGGCCCTGCAGCTCGGGGTGGACGTCGAGAAGACGAGGCGCATCCTCTTCTTTGCCGCCTCCTTCATCACGGCGGCCGCCGTGTCGCTCTCGGGCCTCATCGGCTTCGTGGGGCTCCTCGTGCCGCACCTCATCCGGATGATCTTCGGCTCTGACTACCGGCTCCTGCTGCCGGCGAGCTTTCTCTTCGGGGCGACCTTTCTCGTGGCGGCCGACACGCTGGCCCGGACGGCGATCGCCCCGAGCGAGCTTCCCGTGGGGGTGATCACGGCCCTCTTCGGGGCACCCTTTTTCATCTACCTGCTGAAGAAAACGGAGGCCGGCCGATGCCGCTTCTGAGCGTGGACAGGGTCAGTTTCAAATACGGCGAGCAGTGGGTCCTGCGGGGCGTCGCCTTCGAGGTCGAGAAGGGGGATTTCCTGGGGGTCATCGGCCCCAACGGCTCGGGCAAGACGACGCTGCTGCGCGTCATCGACGGGATCCTCAGGCCACAGGAGGGCGAGGTCCGTCTCGAGGGCACCGATATCGGAAACCTCCGGCGCGAGGCGCTGGCCCGATCCGTGGCCGTCGTGCCCCAGTACTCGGCCCTGGCCTTCCCGTTCTCCGTCGAGGAGGTCGTGCTCATGGGCCGCTCGCCGCACCTGGGCCGCTGGCGCTTCGAGGGCGAGCAGGACCTGCGCATCGCCCGCGAGGCCATGGAGATGACGGACACGCTTGCGCTGGCGTCCCGCGACATGGAGTCTCTTTCGGGCGGCGAGCGCCAGCGGGTGCTCATCGCGAGGGCCCTGGCGCAGGAGCCCCGGCTCATGCTGCTCGACGAGCCCACGGCCTTCCTGGACATCAGGCACCAAGTCGATTTCTTCGACCGCATCCGGTTGCTCAACCGCAAGCGGGAGCTCACCGTCATCGCCGTGACCCACGACATCAACCTGGCCGCCCACTACTGCGACCGGATCATCCTGCTCAAGAACGGGCGCATCGAGGCGGCGGGGCCCGTCGAGGCGGTGATCACGGAAGAGCACATCCGGGAGGCCTACGAGACGAGGATCCTGGTGGACCGGCATCCCGGGACGGGATCGCCGAGGATCACGCTGACGTGAAGAAGTGAGGGAAAAGAGAGAAGTCGGATAAAAGCAAGGCGTCAATCGCCGTCGGAGCGAGGAAGCCGGTCGAAGTCCGGCGCTGCCCCGCAACTGTAGGCGGAACGAAATCCGCAGGATGCCACGGGACCCCGTCACAGGGGATCCGGAAGGCGCGGAGAGTAGGGGGCCGCAAGCCAGTAGACTCGGCCGACGGTGCGACACAAACCAATTCCCGAGGGGGAAGGAGGAGTTGACATGATTCGCATGCGTAAGAGGTTCGTCGTTTTGTGCCTGCTCGTAATGGCCGTATCGGCCGCGCCCGGGCGACTTTTCGCCCAGGCGGCGCCGCCTGCCGCGAAGCCCGAGTACCGGATGGGCGAGGTGGTCGTCACGGCCACCCGCGATGCCCAGGAGGTCCGCAAGGTGCCCGCCAACGTGACGGTGATCACCTCCGAGGACATCCAGAACTCGGGCGCCGCGAGCGTCCCCGAGGTGCTGACGGGCCTCGTGGGCATCAACGTGACGAGCTACAGCGGCAACGCCTCGCAGTCCATCGTGGACATGCGGGCCTTCGGCACCGAGGCGGGTTACCTGCGCCATGTGGTCCTGCTCGACGGACGACGCCTGAACCGTCCCGACATCGCCGGGATCAACTGGCTCGAGATCCCGCTGTCCGAGATCGAGCGCATCGAGGTCGTTCGGGGCGCCAACAGCGTCCTCTATGGGGATTCGGCCATCGCCGGCTCCATCAACATCATCACCAAGCGAGGCGAGGGGAAGCCCAGGGGGGATGCGACCTTCATCGGCGGGAGCTACAACACCTACAACGGCCGCGTCGGCATCCGGGGGTCGGCCGACAAGGTCTACTACGCGCTCAGCGGCGAGGGGCTCACGACAAGCGGTTACCGGGACCGTTCGAAATTCACCACGGAGGGCGCCGGCGGCTCCATCGGCTACAACCCCACCGATGCCCTCGACGTCTCCCTGGGGATCACGTACAACAAGACCGATAACCAGTTCCCGGGGGCGCTCACGCAGGCCCAGTACAACGCGAACCGCAGGCAGGCCCAGAACCCCGACGACGATGCGAGTTCGAGCTTCTTCGACGCCAACCTGCTCGTCAAGACCATCCTGGGTTCCTACGGCCGCCTCGATGCCAACCTGATCTATGGCAGGCGAGAGGTGACTTCCAACTTCGCCTCCTTCGCCTCCTTCACGAAGATCGACATCGACACGGCGGGCGCCACCCCGCGCTACATCCTCGAGAAGAAGCTTTTCGGCTTCGACAACAAGCTCACTGTCGGCTTCGACTTTTACCGGGACAAGCTCGAAAAGGACACCTTCGCGGACCGATCGCAGGCTGCGAGGACCTACGAGGCGGATCTGACGCGGCAGACGATGGGACTTTACG